>ERZ824598.67-NODE-67-length-160513-cov-11.458114_pt1 | contig 160513 bp, 127 predicted proteins | sample MGYA00519934_ERZ824598 | MGnify/ENA primary metagenome ERZ824598 (study PRJEB31778, sample SAMEA3449177) | human gut metagenome | biome: human gut; feature: human-associated habitat; material: faeces | place: United Kingdom | collected 2010/2012 ... | reverse complement strand
TTTCAAGCTTCTTCAAGAGAATTCAACCCTTTTCAAGCATTTATGGTTGGTCACAATGCTGGGCATTTTGTATTCCCAGGGGTGGGGGGTGGATTATTCCGCAGAGATGGTCATGAGGCTGTCCAAACTGTTGGCCGGTTCCGGTTATGATTTGTCGTGGCTCACTTTGTCCGCCCCCATTTTAGCCCATTGGGAGCTTCTGGGTCAGCAGGAGGGAACTTATACGCGGATGTGCTGTTCCATTCCGGACAGGAAGATGAACCAATTTTCAGGCGTGCGTCTGGTGCGGACTTCCAAAGAGGGGGGAAGTCTCTTTATTGACAAGGTGATCCTGCTCAGGGATGGGCAGGAAGTTATGTCCCGTTCTTTCCGTTCGGCTCTTACCCAGGAATCTCCTGTTCTGGAGGTGTCCATGAATATGGATGATTACGCAGAGAATGTAGAGAATTTCGAGTGGTCAATAGAAGTGATCATGGCTCCGGCCAACACATGCGGCATCATGGAAATGATGCGGAAAAAGGAGCTTTCCAACGGTAAAGAGAAGCAGATTTGATGGAAAGCTGCCGGAGCGGTCTGGCGGATACGCGGTTTCGTATTCCTGCCGCAACCCCGTTCCCGGCATGGAAAGGGGCAAGAACTGTTTTCCGGGTTTTCATGTTTTCCCATGGGTGAATTCAGCCACGAGATGACCGCAGCGGATTTAAATGTTTTTCAGCATGTCCAGCGTTTCCCGGAGTTTGTCCGCGGGAGCGGCGCTTGCCAGCCGCGGGAATTTGTTGGACAACAGGATAAAATCCCCGTTTCTGGTGAGCATCAGGCGCTGCCCGCTGATTTCCACCATGGAGATGTTGGCATGAGATGCCAGGATTTTGATTTTGTGGGAGTCCAGCAGGTGGCGCACCGTTTCCGGCGCGGGGCCGAAGCGGTCTTCCCAGGCGCGGAGCAGATTGTCCGCTTCCTTAAGGGTCCGGACGGTGGCCAGATCCTTGTAGGCGGAGATGCGCAGGGCCGCGTCACTAATGTATTCCCTGGGAAGGAAGGCTCCCAGATAGTCCTTGCGGGATTTTGCGGCGAACTGCGTTTCGCTGTTAATGATAAAGTCCGTTCTTAGAGCCGCATCCGGACGGGGGGCCGTGCGTTTGCCCTGCATCTGGGCGATGGATTGCTGGAGAAGCTGGCAATACAGGTCAAAGCCTATGGCGGCGATGTGGCCGCTCTGCTGGGTTCCCAGCAGGTTGCCCGCACCGCGTATTTCCAGGTCCCTCATGGCAATTTTGAAGCCGGAACCCAGTTCCGTATACTGTTTGATGGCGGAGACGCGTTTGCGGGCGTCTCCCGTGGCGGCGGCGGATCTGGGGAGCATGAGGTAGGCGTAGGCCCGGTGGCCCGCACGGCCCACGCGGCCGCGGAGCTGGTAAAGGTCCGCCAGTCCGAAGCGGTCCGCGCGGTCAATGATGATGGTGTTGGCGTTCGGAATGTCGATGCCGGATTCGATGATGGTGGTGGCCAGCAGGATGTCCGCTTTCCCCTGCACGAAGGTGCGCATGACCTTTTCCAGTTCTTCTTTAGGCATTTGGCCGTGGCCGATGACGATGCGGGCCTTGGGCACCAGGGCCTGGATGCGGTCCCGGAACAGTTCGATGGTTTTCACGCGGTTGTGCAGCAGGAAAATCTGTCCTCCGCGCTCCAGCTCGCGTTCCATGGCCTTTTTCATGATGCGTTCGTCGTAAGGGCACACGCTTGTCTGGACGGGCTGCCGGTTGACGGGCGGGGTTTCAATGGAGCTCATGTCACGTGCTCCCATCAGGGCAATGTACAGGGTGCGGGGAATGGGCGTGGCGGACAGCGTCAGCACGTCAATTCCCTTGAAGCGTTCCTTGAATTTTTCCTTGTGCCTGACGCCGAAGCGCTGTTCCTCGTCAATGACTACCAGGCCCAGATTTTTCATGGATACGTCATCGGAAATGAGCCGGTGCGTGCCTATGACGATGTCCACAGCTCCCGTTCTGAGCCCTTCCAGCGTGGAGCGGATGTCCGCCGCGCTGCTGAAGCGGCTGAGCATTTCAATACGTACGGGGTATTCGCTCATGCGTTCCTTGAACGTGCGGAAATGCTGTTCCGCCAATACGGTGGTGGGGACCAGCACGGCCGCCTGGCGGCCTCCCGTCACGCATTTGAAGGCGGCGCGGATGGCAACTTCCGTTTTTCCGAAGCCCACGTCTCCGCAGATCAGGCGGTCCATGGGGCGGGTGGATTCCATGTCCGCTTTCGTCTGGGCGATGGCGCGGAGCTGGTCCTGGGTTTCCCGGAAGGGAAAGGAGCTTTCAAATTCCCACATCCATTTGCTGTCCGGGGGGTGGCTGTAGCCTTTTCCTGTCTGGCGTTCCGCCTGGACGTTGAGGAGCTGGGCGGCGTAATCCGCCACGGATCGTTCTGCGGATTTTTTGGCGCGCTGCCATTTGGAGTCCCCCAGTTTGTTGAGTTCCGGCGTTTTGCTTCCCAGGCCTATGTATCGTGAAACCAGGTGAGCCTGGCTGAGGGGGACGTGCAGGATCGTGTTGTCCCGGTAGAGGATGTTCATTTCCTCGTCTCCGGAGTCAGGGGAGGCGGAAATGTTGATGAATTTGCCGATGCCGTAGCTGGTATGCACCACCAGATCACCGGGATTGACGTCTTTCAGGGATGCCTGCGCGCGTGCCTTGCGCGCCTTGTCTTCCCGGCTGGCGCGGCGGCGCGCCGTAGCGGACTGGTACCTGCCGAACAGTTCCGAGGAAGAGAGGACGGCCGTTTTCGCTTCCGGGATGCTGAACCCTGCCGGAAGTTCTCCGCGAAGAGGGGTGATGGACAGCAGAGCGGGCGTTCCGGCGCAGATGTCCCGGAAGCGTTCTTCCTCCCCTTCATTGGGGAAGAACATGCTGACATTCCATTTCCGGTCCAGCCATTCCCGGATTTGGCGTTCCGCCAGTTCACGGCGCATTTCCTGCATCACGAAGTCCCCCGCCTCAAAGCTGCCCAGGGGATTGTCATGGATGGCAAGGGAGAAGTCTTCTTCCCCCGCCGCATTTTCCGGGGGAGAGGTGAGGATGCATACGTTCCCCCGTTCCTTGCAGAAAGGGGCGGTAATAACCAGGTCGCCCGGTTTGATCCAGTCCCGCAGGGTTTCCGCGCCCTCGGCTTCCGTCAGTATGAGGTTGACGTGTTCCGCCTTGCGGAAGGAAATCTGGGAATCCACATCAAATTCCCGGATGGATTCAATTTCGTCGTCAAAAAACTCCAGGCGCACGGGGTGGGAGGACTGGAGAGGAAAGACATCCAGGATGCCGCCGCGTCGGGACCATTGCCCGCGGGAAATGACCTGTGGAACACCTTCAAATCCCGCTTCCCCAAACTGCCGTATCAAGTCGTCCGGTGCGTGCGTCTCCCCCGTTTTCAGGGTGATCCCCTGGTTTTGCATGCCGTCGGGGGACGGAACCTCATCGTTCAGGCTGCCTTCCGTTAAAATGATGGTTTGCCCGCCCGTGCGGCTGGAAGAGATGCGGTGAAGGATATTCAGACGTTCCGCGGCGAGCTCCGGGTCCCCCATTTCCTCCCCCAGGGCCACCTCTTTTTCCGGAATGAAGAGGAGGTGGCGCACTCCCCAGGTTTCCAGTTGGGCTGCAAGGGCTTCCTGAGCCCGCAAATGGGGCGCGACCACCCAGGCCCGTGCGGTATCCGGAAGGGTTCTGATACACAGGGCCGCTACAAACGGCACCCCGGGCAGGGAAGTATGGTCGAAAACCGCCTGTTCCTCTGTGCCCAGTTTTGCCAGTTCCCGGTGAAAGGGGGCGGTACGGGCTACCCTGTCCATCAGGGCGGATATGGAAGCTTCTTCTGCCATGCGTGTCTGTGAATCCCTGTTGAGGGAAGTGTGCCGCCTTTCCCTCCCGTGTCAACGGTTTTTCAGGGCACAAACCGCCCTTCGTTTTCCGTCGGGGGACTGTTTCCACGGCACGCCGCGGCATAGTTCAGGAAGAGGAACGGAAGCGGATTTTAACGCCGGCCTTGCGCCATTTCTGTTCAATTTCTTTGGCCAGTTCTTCATAGCTCCGTCCGTCAAGGAGGAGTTTCTGAGCTTCCTTTTCACTGGTTCCGGATTGAATGGCTTTCATGTAATTCTTGATGCGCCGGGCATCGCCCTTGCCGTCCATGTGGTAAAAATAGTAGGCCATCAGGGCGGCCAGGCCGTAGTTCAGGTTGGCGTTTTCTCCCGTGAACTGGGAATAGGGCATGTTCATGTAAGCTTCCAGGCCGGGTGCCTCAAAGTCATCCCCAAGGGCCCGTCCCCCCGTATTTTTTTTGCCGTATTCCGTCACGCGGGAGACAATGTGGGATCGGTTGGCTCCAAAGTTGAAGCGGCCACCGGCATAGGGCGTCATGCCCATGTATTCCGCGGAGCCTTCACAAAACCAGCTGGCCTGCTTAGCCTGCGAAGACATGAGCTGGTGCGTCAGTTCATGGATGAGTGTGGAAGCGTCCTTGTCACGGTCAATGACGTATGTGCTTCCCATGGTTTTGACTCCCAGGGAATCGAACGGAACCAGAATTCTTCCGCGGTCCCCTGGCCGCGTTGTCCCCAGGAAGATGCCCGCCGTGCCTTCGCGTCCGCCGTTTTCCAGATAGGTGCTGAATTTTTCATACAGGTAGGCGGGGAATTTGGCGGAATCGTCATGGGCAGGGGAGTTTCCTATAGGAAGGGTTTTGTTGGCCAAGTGGGTGGCCTCAAAGAGGAGGCCCAGGCGCTTGATCATGCCGGTGCCCAGCTTGGCGTCGCAGATAAAGCGGAAATGGGGTGTTTCATAAATATATTCTCCCGGTTCCTCCTTGATGGTTTCCACCTTGAAATTGTCCGGGCATTTGACGCTCCTGGGCCACGGCAGGTGGTAATTGTCCGCCGTATTGGAGGGGAGTGCCCCACCTTTTTCCTGTTCCGCGATGAAATCCCTGTCTTCCCGGGAGAGCTGGGAGAGGGGAATGGAGACGGTTTGGCCGCCGGAACGTTTCAGCACGGCTTTCTGGCCGTCCAGCCTGATGAATTCTGCTTCCAGTTTTTTCCCTTGGAGGTTGGTCCAGGTGCGCCCCTGTGCAAGGGGGGTAAGGAAAAGGGCGAACAGAGTTCCCGCCGCCAGGCAGAGGCGTGCGGGCTTTTTCATCAGGGGTAAGACGGGAGGCATGAACATAATTGCGTTTAATGTTTGGGACGCGGCAGCATCAGGAGCAGCAGCCCGCAGAACAGCATCAGGCATCCTGCCGCCGCCAGGGTGGTGGTCAGCGGAACGCCCTGATCCTTGAACCATCCCCCAAAGAAGGAGATGAGGGCGCCCACGCCGGCGGATGTGAGGTTGAGGAGGCCATAGCCGGTTGCGGAATAACGCTCGTCGATATGGGAGCGTAGCACAGGCATGAGGGTGGCGTCCAGTGATCCCTGCGCCAGCCCCTGCGTGGCGACCAGACCCAGCATGAGCACGAGCGGGACGGTGATGTCCCAGCCGAAGATGCCGGGCAGCAGCGCCAGAACCACCAATGGGCCGGATATGGTGAAGGTGATGCCCGGCACCAGGGCGCGGGCGCGGGCGTTGCGCCTGTACCACATGTCCGCCAGGATGGCGCCTCCCAGCACGGCGACGTATTTGGCCACGGAGCTCCACAGGGTGGCGGCGGGGCCCGCTTCCGCGGAGGAGAGCTGGTATTTGTCCTGAAGCAGGGTGGGATACCAGGTGAGAAGGAACCAGTTTCCGGCTCCGGCAAAGGCCACTACGGCCAGTAGCATCCACATGGGGCGTCCGCTCAGAAGGCTGGAAAGGACGGCTCCGGTGGAAAGTTTGGAAGAGGGTTCCTTGATGGCCTGTTCGTCATTGTCCACATTGAGCAGCACCGTTTTTTTCTCCGGTACGGACGGTTTTTTTGCCTGGGCCGTATCCGCCGGGGCTTTGGACGGATCTTTCAGGAACAGGATGAGGATGACGGCGTACGCCACGCCGATGAGGCCGAACAGGGCGAATGTCATGCGCCATCCCGTCCATGAAGCCATGGTGGCACCGAAACCGGCGACGGCCATGCCTACATAGATGCCGCTCATGTGCAGGCCCGTAGCGATGGAGCGCGTGCTGCCGCGGTGGTAGTCCGTAATCAGGGCCAGGGCGGCGGGGATGTAGAACGCCTCGCTGATGCCCATGGCGCCTCGCGCAATGAGCAGGGAAGTGTAATCTTCCGCATGGCCGGTCCACCATGTGACCACGGACCAGACGACGAGAGAGCAGAGGATCATCAGCCGGCGGCTGTAGCGGTCCGCCAGAAAGCCGCCCACCGGGCTGAGCAGGGCGTAAATCAGCAGGAAAACGGAGGTGACCATGCCGAACTGGGCTTCCGTCTGTGGAATGTCCCGTACGATGGGTTCATGCAGGGCGGAAAGGAGCTGGCGGTCAAAATAGTTCAGCATGACCACAAACCACAGGACAATGACGGCTACCCAGGCCCACAGGCCCGGCTTGGTGTTCGGGTCCGTGACGGAGGCAACATTTTTAACGCCGTTGCGCACGGCGGAGACGATGATGATCGCCAGGACGATGATGGTCAGAATGAGAACGGCGTAATCAACCGTGCTCATTTCAAAGTGGTAACCTGCGGAGGCGGAGGCGTTTACGGGAGTCCGGACGCCCGGGGCCGTTTCCCCGCTGATGGTCATGATTTCAGAGCCCCTGACAACGGCGGGAACCGTGGCGATGCCCACGGGCCATTCCCCCTGGCGCGTCCATGTGTTTCCGATGACGTCGTAGACCAGGATATCCCGGGACTGCGCCACAGGCCTGGACGGGTCCGGCGAGTTGCCGCGCTTGTCTCCGCCGATCAGGAGAATGGAGTTTTCCCGCACCGGGGCGGGACCCGCGGCGGCGGCTACGGGCATTCCCGGTCCGGCAAGCTGCTGCCTGCCGGAGGAGCCCCATTTGGAAGGGTCCTTGGACGTCATGTCGTAGCCGATCATGTCGGAAAGATACGTCCTGGAGGTTTCTCCGGAGTTATCCCTGGACAGGGAACAGCCGCCTATGATGAACAGGGTGCTGTCGCAGACGGCAGCGGTGGAGAGAATGCGCCCCTCTCCGGGAAAAGGGGGAAGGGAAACCCATTTCATTTTATCCGTGTCCGGCGTGGTGTCCAGCATGTAGATGGTATTGAGTGCGGTTTCCGGCTGCTCCCGGTCTCTGCCGCCGATGACGAACAATTTGTTCCCGTGGGCGGCGCAGGAGGCTTCCGTTACGGGGACGGGAAGGGGAGGAAGCTTTTCTACGGAGCCGTCCGTTTTAATCAGCAGGGCATCTTTCAGGATGCCCTGAGCATTGTGGCCTCCGGCCACAGCCAGCCCCTTGCCCACGCTGGCAAAGGCGGCGTAACCCAGCGGGACGGGCAATGTTCCCGCCTTGCTCCACTGGCCGTTGCGAAGCTTGAAAATATCCTGGTAGTAGGTTTTGGGGCCGCGTTCCTCCGGAGTTGAGGCGCCCGGCGCAGCCTGGGGGAAGTTGGCGCCCCCTGCGGCGATGACGGACTGGCTGCCGTCGTCTTCCGTGACGGTTCCGGCAACCATGCCGGCGCGGCCTGCCGGGTCCGGAAGGTCGGGAACAGTTCCGGACGTCCGGACATCCACGGAAAAGGAGGCGTCAGCGGCCGGAGCCGCGATGAGAAGCAGGGCTGCCAGAGCGGAGCCGCAAGCCTTGGAAATTCGGGTAAGGGAGCGTGTCATGTGCATATGTTGAGAGGTTTAATTGGATTCCGGTCAAATCAGGGGAGGGAGATGCTCCACACTTCAGGAGAGCGCCTGCCGGGTTTGAGCTCTCCGTTCACGGCCGCGAAACGATCCTGCCACGCGCAACACGGAAGGACAGCCCTGGGCGCGGCGATGGGGCCTGCGTCGTGCCATGTCATGTCTGCCGTGTCCAGGCACAGGGATTGGTTATTGAAGCCGGGATTAGTTTGGGGAGTGTATTTTTTTCCGGAGCCGTCATCCCCCCCAAGCAGGTAAATGACGCCGTTTCCGGAAACCGGGGCCGGGGTGGGGGCTGCGGCGATGGCGTAAGGCATGTCCGGCAGGCGCGTCCATCCGTGTTCCGGAGTATAGCTCCAGGCTTCCTTCAGCAGTTCCCGGACCTGTTGGCCGTCCTGTTCCCGCAGGCCGATGCCGCCGAGCACGTACAGGGCTCCGTCTGTTGCGGCCATCTGATGCAGGAAGCGGCCGCGGCCCGGCAGCGGGGCCTGTTCCAGCCATCCCTGTTCCGTCCGGCGTGTGTCCAGCATGAAGACCCGGTTGGTGCAGTCCTGCTCGCCGGGGCGTTCGCACCCTCCTGTAAGATAGACTTTCCCGTCCAGGACGGCAGCCGCCGTATATGCCAGGGCGATAGGGAGGGAAGGGAAAGGATGCGTGGTGACAGTTCCCTTCGCGAGATTCAGCAGGTAAACGTCTTTCCGGTGCCCTTCCTTGCCGCAGCCGCCGATGCACAGCAGGCCTTCCCTGATGCCGGCGGAGGCGCCGTATGCATAAGGCACGGGCAATGTGCCGGCCTCTTTCCATTCGTTTTCCCCCGGAGAGAGCGTAAAGATACGGTCCGTCCACGTTTTGGCTCCCCCTTCAAGCATGGGCTTTCCCGGGAAATTGGTACCTCCTGCACAAATCATTATTTCTCCGCAGGTCCCTGCGTACATGCCGGCGAAGCCTTCCGGATCGGGAAGGGCGGGTAAAGGTGTCCAGGATGAAGAATAGCGGCTCATAATACGTGTAAATGACTCGCCATATACTAGCTAAAAACCGGCGGCTGCGCCAGTATTAACCTCTGGTCCTATTTTTTTGAATAAATTCCTTTCCTTGCGCCTCTTACCAACGTAGAAGAGGTTAATCATATGAAAACAGGAACCCGTTTGTTGATTTTATGCCTCCTGGCTCCTGCCGCCCTGGCGGAAAATATGTCCCTGCGGTCCGGCAGGGTGCTGAAAGACGCCGTTGTGGTGTCTTCCGGAGATGATTTTGTCAATATCCAGTACACGGACGGGGTGGCCAAGGTTTCCTATAAAGATTTGACGGATGCCCAGCAAAGGGATTACAGGATGACGCCGGATGAAGTGAAGGCCAGGCTGGACCAGCGAAGGATGGAGGAAGCGGCGCGCAGAAAGAAGGCGGAAGAAGCCAGGAAGGCGGCCGATGAAGAAGCCAGGAAGATCCGGGAGTCCCTGTCTGAGGCGGAGCGGCATCCCCGCTATCTGGAAGGGGCGGATATTTCCCGCATGTTTTTGCTGATGGGGGAACTTACCAAGGTGGAGGCGGAGGTTATGGCTCTGCAGTGGAATGCCCTGGAAGCGGACCGTGTGGGTTTGCCGGAAGACGCCCGCGTTTTCCGCGCAAGGGCGGCAGCCTATCAGGAGCAGATAAGCGCCATCCGTAAAAAAAGGGAAACCGCAGAACAGTATTGGCAGGATTTGGAGAAGAAATACCTGGCCTTGAAAGACGGTACCCAGAAGAAGATTGCAGATTTGAATAAGCAGGTTTCCCAATTGCAGGGGGAAGTGAGGGAGGTGGCCAGCCAGCCGAGAACGGAACGCATCATTGTCCCTCCGATTATCAGGACGTGGAATTACCCGCCGCCGCCTGTCATTATCCGGCCCCAGCCGCCCCCTCCCCGTCCCGTGCCTCCGCGTCCGATACCTTTGCCCGTAAAGCCGAGTTTGTACAGAAGTTAAAGATGCTCCGGAGCGTTCCCTTTTCTGTCCATGGGCCTGTGCCGTTTACTGGAAAAAGGGACGGACGGATGGGAATACGGGGAACAGGCCGCCCGTGCGGCTGCCGCCAAGGCCTGCCGGAACATTCCTTTGCCGCGGAGGGAAAGCATCAGATTCCGGGCAGGGGGAACAGTTTCATGCGGCCCCCCTGGAAGGAGGCCAGATGCCTGAATCCTGCCTGCCGGGCCAGTTCCCCGGCCCGCTTGAAATCCCGCCCTACATCCTCCGGCCTGTGGGCGTCTGAACTGATGGTGAGGGGAATTCCCGCCTCCGCCGCCATTTTCAGGAATTGCCCGTCCGGATATTGTTCCCCGCACTTGTTGTGCCAACCGGCTGTGTTAAGTTCCAGGCAGGCTCCGGTTTCCCGCATGGCTTCCAGCGACGGTTCATAATAACGGCGCAGGTCTCCAGAAGGGCGGAAGCCGAATTTTTTAATCAGGTCCGCGTGCCCCATGATGTGGAACATTCCGGAGGCGGCCATGTTCCGGAAGCGTTCCCAATACTGTTCCCATGCGTCCTCCACATCCGTCCGGTGCCAGAAATCCATCCTGTGGGGATTGTCGAATTCCTCCTTTTCCCCCAGATAATGGACGGAACCGATCAGGTAATCCCATGCGTGCAGGCCCTGCAGGTGCTCTATCCATGGTTCGATGCCGGGAAACCAGTCGCATTCCAGAGCGGAACGGACCGTCAGTCCGTGCAGCGCGGCGCATTCACGGGCTTCCGTGAGCCAGTCCAGGTAGGCCGGCATGTCCGCCTGCTTCATGCGCCAGTCGTCAAAAGGTTCCCCAGGCATCGGGGCATGGTCTGAAATGCCGTATTCCCGGAGTCCGGCTCGGACGGCTGCCTGCACATATTCCTGCGGAGTGCCGGAGGCGTGCAGGCACAGGGGGGTATGGGTATGGTAATCGCAGTACATGGAGGGGAATGCCCATGCTAGCATGGCGGAGCGGACGGTTCAACCCGGAGGGATGTCTTTGTTCATTATTTGCCGTCTTTGACTTTATGAGTTGATTTTATGGACAGGATTTTTTAGAGTTGCGTTAAATAGGACACGTGACATATGAGTGACTGGCAAGGCTTTTCCCCGCTGAATGATTTTACAGGGCCGCTCCTGGATAACCTGAAGCGCCACCCCAAGCGCATTGTTTTTCCGGAAGGGGAGGATGTCCGCGTGCTGCGCGTGTCCCAGCGCTTTGTGGAAGAGCAGGCCGGCGCGCCTATCCTGCTGGGGAGGAGGGAAGTCATCACGAGAATGGCGGAAATGAACGGAATTTCCCTGAAATTCGTCCGTATCATTGAACCGGAAAAAAGCTCGGATCTTCAGATGTTCTGCGACCGTTATGAACGGGCGGAGCAGATGTTCGGCAACGGGTTGCCTATGAATACCCGTGAAATTGTTTCCGAACCGGTTCATTTTGCCGCCATGATGGTGCTCTACGGCCAGGCGGACGCCATTGTGGCCGGGAACATGAAAAGGGTGGCTTCCGTTTTCCGCGCAGTAAACAAGTACAGGCAGGATCCCGTTCCCACCAAGCCCCTGTTTGCCATTTCCATTGTGCTCGTTCCCGAATTTTCCAAGAAATTCGGCGGCCGCGGCGTCTATTTTCTGGCGGATACCGGGGTAAACCCTGAACCCACGGTGGAAAATATGGCCTATTTTGCCGTAGAGACGGCCAAAATGGCCCGCCACATGCTGGGTAAAAGCGTTCGCGTCGCCATGCTGAGCGCGTCCACTTCGGGCTCCGTTCCGGAACTGGCTGCGGACCGCACCAGGGCCGCTGCGGCGCTGGCGAAGAGCATGGTGCAGAAGGATTGCCTGAACAATGAAATCTCCATAGAGGGGGAAATCCAGATTGATGCCGCTCTGTCGTCAGATTCCTACAGCGTGCGCGTGCACCGCAACTCCATGCTTCAGCCAAGTGAGGTTTGGGTCTTCCCGACTCTGGATGCTGCGGATATCTCCAAAAAACTGTTGTGCATGATGCCGTCCGTATACAACTATGGCCTTATTCTGGGCGGTCTGCTCTTCCCGATTGCCCAGCTGCCGCGGCTGACAGATGAAGACAGGATGTTCGGTACTGCGCTGGTGGTGGGGAATGAAGCCATTAAATTCCACCTGTTGTATCCGCAGGGGGTTGCTCCGCTTTATTGACCGGGCGCGGCGTGTCCGTGACCAGCAGGCGCTTTTCCTTGCGTACGGCCAGTTTTCCGCCGGGCAGGGAAGTTCGGGAAGGGCCGTCCGTATTCAGGATGTCCATTACCCGGAGTACGGCGTTTTCCGTCAGGTCCGGAATATGTTGCCGGCGCAGGTAATCATGCACGGCGCATTGTCTCAGCTCCGCAGGAAGCAGGTTGATTTTCGGCAGGAACAGGCGCCCCTGGGGATCTGTCAGGTTCATGGAGTCCAGCGCCTGGGAAAGCGCCGTGCGGATTTGATTTTCCAGGCGGCAGGCACGTGAAAAGGGAAGGCTGGTGTCCCTTTGGAACAGCGCATTCAATTTGGGAATAATCTCATGGCGCAGGGCGTTCCTGGTATATTCGGCAGACTGGTTGCTGGAATCTTCCCTCCATGGAATATGGCGATGCTCCAGATAGGAGGTGATATCCTCCCGGGAAAAATCCAGCATGGGGCGTACGACGGTCAATCCGTTGGCCCAGGTGGAGACGGGGAACATACCGTGAATGCCGGAGGCACCGCGGCAGAGGTGAAGAAGGGCCGTTTCCTGCTGGTCGTTCCGGTGGTGGGCCAGAGCCACGAGAGCCCCCGGGTAACCGGCGGCCCATTTCAGAAACGAGGCCTGCCTGGCTTCCCTGGCCGCTTCTTCAATGGCTATTCCGCGGGTATGGGCCATACTGCGGACATTGACGCGTTCCCGGACACAGGGAATACCCAGGGTGGCGGCGTAACGGAGCACAAACATTTCCTCTTCCTCCGCTTCCGGACGCAGCTGGTGATTTACATGGCATGCAACCAGATTGCATCCCGGCATGCCGGACAGCAGGGAAAGCAAAGCCATGGAGTCCCTCCCCCCGCTGATTCCGGCAAGGACGGGGCGGCCGGAGCGGAGGAGTTCCGCGGACTGGCTGTCAAAATGGTCCGGTGTCAACATGGTGCTGCTGCGAGTGAATCAGGAAAAAGAGATCAAAGGAAGCCTGCAAATAAAAACCCCGTTTTCCGGGAAGGAAACGGGGTTGGAAAATTGCTGAAGGCAGTTCTTACTTGTTGAGCTTGGGCTTGCCTCCGCTGCGGCGGACGGTGCCGAAGCGCTTCTGGAATTTGTCGATGCGGCCTTCCGTGTCCACAAACTGGTTCTTGCCGGTGAAGAACGGGTGGGAATCAGAGGTGATACCGCAGGAAACCACGAAATGTTCAACCCCGTCAATAACTTCCGTCTTGGGAGAACGAACAGTGGAACGGGTGATGAAGCGGCGTCCGGTGGTGATGTCAACAAAAACGACCGGATTATACTGGGGGTGAATATCTTTCTTCATGGTGATGTATTGCGTTTCCGACGCAAGGGGAACGCAAGTATAAATATGTTTCATTGCATGTCAAGCATCCCCGCGTAAAAATAAGGAAGTTTGTGGATGACGGTTCGGGAGCTTGCGGAAGGAACGGTTGTGGAGATGATATGACGGAAAAATGGAGCAGGTGTTGAAGAGGCCCCCCTGGTGGGCGTGGTTTTCCCTGATGGGATTGGAAATCCCTTCTGCCGCCATTGCCTGGGCTTTTGCCGTCAGTCAGTCCCATCTGGTGGTAGTTTCCTCCCCCTGGCTGTATCAATTCCTGTTTGTGGCTGTCTGGTGCGTCAATATGCTGGACCGGGTGCTGAAAATATTCCGGGGCGGTTCCGCTGTCTACACGGATGAATGCCTGCTTTTTGCCAAAAAGCATTGTTTCGTTATCTCCCTGCTCATTATGGTGGCGGCCGTGACGGGGCTTTGGATCATGTTTTTCCAATTGGGTGTGGTTATTTTTCAATTTGCCTTTCTGCCTGGCGTCTGCAGTCTGCTCTTTCTCTATTTCTCTTCCAACCCTCATCAGAAAGGGAGCCTGTCTTCCGGATTCGTCATGGGGGCGTTTTTTGCCGCCGTTTCCTTCGCTACGGGTGCCGGAATACCGGCCTACTTTTACGGGACGGTAGGCGGCGGCTGGGGAGGCCAGCTTTCCGAACCCACCTGGTATCTGGTAGCGCTGGTCATCCTCTGCATGTTCAGCCGCAAACGGTGGAGTGAAGAAGAGGATGAGGACGGGCAGGATTCCGCCGACCGCGACATGGTATCCCTGGTATGGATGGGGGTGATAGTCATTTACGTTGTATTCTGTCTGGCCGCCGCCGCCAGGGAATATACCGGGGATGCGTGGATTTATTATGGGCTGGCAATGGCGGGGGCATTCATGTTTGTGCTGGACAGGCTGAAGATGAACATGCCTCCCCTCCTCCTGCACACGCTATCCTGGGCGGCACTGATTTTCCCATTGCTGTTGAGCGGTATTCTGGCGCAGGCTTCCTCCTGATTGGCTGGGCGGATTCCTGCTATGGAGCGCGGCAAAATACAGGGAAGTTGAAAAAATAATATTTTGTGGTTGCAATATTGGGAAGAGGATGATAGATTCTGCCCCGCAAGCACGTTCTGCGTGCAGGCAAGTGGCTCGGTAGCTCAGTCGGTAGAGCAGGGGATTGAAAATCCCCGTGTCGGCGGTTCGATCCCGTCCCGAGCCACCATTTTTTCTCCCAATTTCTAATCCCTCCTTTTTATACGGGAAGTAGCTCAGCCTGGTGGAGCGCCTGCTTTGGGAGCAGGATGTCGCAGGTTCGAATCCTGTCTTCCCGACCAATTTTCCATTTGCGAGGCCTCGTAGAACCCTTCATTCTACAAGGCCTCGCGCTTTTTCAGCTTGTGAGGTATTCCACCTGATTGCATGGTTCTGCTATGCACTTTGTTATACATCTCCTCTCTGATGTATAGCAGTTACCTAAACTCAAACATACACCACAATTATGGCTGGAATCGTACAACGTCAGAAAACATGGTACGCCTGCTTCCGGGTTGGAGGCAAACTCAAGGTTCGTACCACCGGCATCAAGGTCTGTCCCTCCGTGCCTCCGGGCAAATCAAAAAATGCCGTGATGAGGGAATCAGAACTTCAAGCACGCATCATTGCAGAAGAACTGGAGAAAGAAGCAAAAGGAGCAACCCTGAATGTGGAAGTCATTGTTTCCCTCGCCGGAAATAATGCAAAGTCCGTCCTGCGCAATAAGAGATACATGCCCAGCGTCAGAGAACATTTGAATAAATGGCTCTCAGAACGCCCCAGTCTCCGTTCCAGCAACCGTTATGCCAAGGCAGTCAGAAACTTCCTCGACTTCCTGGGAACGGATCAGGACATGCCTCTTGATGCAGTCACGGAAGCCCATGCAAGAAAGTTCATGGAGCAGCAACTGGAACTCCTCCATTCCGGCACCGTCGGACTCTATATGCAGGGATTGAGCACTGCTTTCCAGCAGGCGGTCAATAACCGGCTCTTTCCCTATAATCCTTTCAAGGGCGTCAAACCTTCCAAAATAGACAGAAGTGACACCATGGAACGGAGGGCTTTCACCATGGAGGAAGTCAAACGTCTTACTGAAATTCTGCCCGGAGAATGGCCTGATATGATCCGCGTCTGCCTCTATACGGGAGGCCAGCGCTTGGGGGACATTGCCACCCTCAAATGGGAGCAGATCAACCTAGAGGGAGGCCTGATCTCCATGACCACCCAGAAAACCAAGCGGCGCATGAACAAGCCCGTTATTGCACCACTGAAAGAAGTCCTTGAAAAACGCCTTGCCTGCCGCATGAGTGATTACGTGTTCCCCGTAGCGGCCATGCGTCATGCCCAGGCAAACAACACTTCCAGCAAGCTCTCTATTGAATTTAATATCCTGTTGAAAAAATTCGGATTCATTGAAACAGAAAAAAACGTCTTGCCTGGAATGCGCCGCCAACTCTCCACATTGAGCTTCCACAGCCTGCGGGCTACTGCCGTCACCGCCCTGCGCCTGGCGGGCGTCCCGGCAGATTTGTGCCGGGTCATCGTGGGACACGGCAGTGAAATCATCGAACGCATCTACTTCCGCCCGGATGATGAAGTGATAGCTGAAGCCATGGAAAAACTGACGCTGGCATAACCGGCTTCAGCGGCGCAGGCGGTATTCCACGTCACAGGAAACAGACAGGACATAGGCATCCACATCTTCCACATTGTACTTGCGCACTCCCCCGTTGGGCTGTCTTGTCCTGATCTTTCCCGTTTCCATTCCACCGGCCAACAGGCGGCACATGTTGGACTTGGACATGTCATAACGCTTGGCGAGCGTCGCCTGGCTGGCCCACACCACCTCACCGGAACCTCCCCCCTGCTGGGACAGGAGGTCCAGCAAATGGTGGATTTGGCGAAGTTCTTCGATGACATCTTCTGCGGCAATAAAAGTTCCCGATAATGTTTTCATGGTCATGAGAGCATTTCTATGTGCTCCCCGCCATACACGGAAGGGTTCGCAGAATGAATCCCCCCCTCATGGAATGAGGGGGAGGGAAACCTCCCTTACTTCATCTCCACGGCGGCACGCTCATCCACTTCCGCCGTCAGAAAATCCCGGGGTCGAATCTGGGGCTGGAGGAGGGCTTTCTCCATTTCCTTGTCGGATGCGTTGTAATGGCAAAAGGCCAGCCCTTCCGGATCGGCGGTTACTCTCCGGGTTCCATGCCTCATCTGCCAGTACCAGTGGATGTCCGCCGCCTTGACGTCGCGTAAACGCACTAAATTCTTCTCCCCGCCGTCCGCCTGCGGCAGGTGCGCCGTGTCACGGCGGATGTCCCGCGGACCGTCCTTGCTCCATCTCCGGCGGAATTTCCAGGCTTTCAGCATGATCCGGGACACGTCGGGCGTTTTTGACTCCACCTGTTCCAGAATGGCGCCGACACTCGTTCTGGGTCGGCAGTAGAGGTATTCGTCCACGTCCAGGAACGCGCACCAGTCCAGTTCCTTCCTCCAGCGGCGGATGAAGTCTTCATAAGCCTCCACCTGGCCGTGGATGATTTGCCCCGTCTCCGGATCTCTCGGCTGCCACGGCACAATGCGCACCCGCTCCCTGCCGTACCGGGCCGCCAGACCGTCGAGCTTGTTTTTAATATCTTCGTCACTCAAATGTGCCGTCAGCCTTCCATATTCCTCTCCCCTCTTGCTTATTCCGCTGCGCTGCAACTGGCCCGCCTGGAAGACGGAATCAACCCTGCGGCTCCCAGTGCTGCCCGTATTGTCGTAAATCACGACGCGGAAGGCTCCAGCCCGCAGGTGGAATTCGATCCAGTCGCGCAGCCAATAGTAGGATTCCCTGGGCAAGGCCACCGCACACACGCCCCAGCGCACCGGAGGATCGGCCAAAGCCCTCTCCACCAGGTCAAGGGATTCCTGCCTCCTGCCGGGATTGAAGGCCGCCTTCCTGCGCAGGGCAGCGGTATGGTGCAGGCGGTAGGGCCCCTCCTCCTTGTCACGGATGAATTGTTCCCTTCCCCATCGCTCCCATTGCAGGACAAGCTCCCGCTCCGTGAAGCGCAGGACAGTTGCTTTTTCCGGGAGTTTCACGCGGCAGCCGTTCACGCCCAGGATGCGGAAGTTGTCCGTCCAGTACGGATGTTCCAGTTCCACCAGGTATTCGGCGCTGGCCGGATCGTCCGTGATGGCTTCATGCAGGTTTTCCTCCATTTCCACCAGGGGATTGTTCAGGCTGACCGCTGGAGAGGGACGTACCATGAGAAATGTCTCTTTTTCGATGTCGGAAAGGTTCCAGCCTCCGGAATGGCGGACAAGCTGCATCATCAGGGCATCGGCATCGTGTCCGTAGGCCCCGTGTTCCGGGTCCTGGCGGTCGGGGTAAAGCCCGGCAATCTTCGCCGGGTTCCGTTCGCACGCTATCAGACATTCCGCCGCTTCCCTGGTCAGTGTGTAGAAGAGCGGCCTGGCGGGTTTGGCGGGAGGTTCCGCGTACTGGACGCCGTTGCGCGTCGTCAACATACGGCATTCCCCCCGTTCACAGGAACAGTGATGCGGGGAGAGCCGGGCATGCAATCGGTTGATGCGTTCCAGAAGTCCGGAAGGGCACAGCAGTTCTTCCCTGGGAAAGACAAACAGGTCGTACGGTGAAAGTTCCACTCCTCTTATCGTGTCAATCAGATCGGAAACCTGGTTCTTGCCCGGATAATGCCGGAGCGTGACGCGCCCCTGCCTGATCCAGTGTTCATAGCGCGGCAGGACGAGGGAGGAGAAGTTGTCCGCCGTCATTCCCTTGACGGCGGCAAAGACATGGCAGTTTCCGTAAGGCTGGGCCATGAAGAGGGAGAGCAGCCTGTCCAGGTTTTCCAGATGGCGTACGACCAGGCAAACGGCGATGGAGCTCTCCGGAGTATCGGATTCAGAGACAGCTTGAGCCCGTTGCGTCCTGGGCTTCTGGTAAAAGAGGTTGCTTTCCGCAACCCGGATGTTGAGCGTTCCCCGGGCGGCGGCCAGTTCCAGGGCGCGGTCCGGAGGCAGCGGCGTATTGCAAAGGACATCCGCCACCTTCTTCCGGTGAACGGAAGGAACGACGAAGGCGTGCAGGCCGGAGACGTAGAGGGAGGCCTTGCTCCGTTCCCTGCCGGGCTGAAAAGCGGAAAAACGCAGGGATGCCACCACTTTCCGGGGATCGTTGGGAGAATGGGCCTTGTGATGGAAGAGGCGCAGGAGATGTGTCTCCGGATGAGCGTTCAGTTCCTTTTCCAGGGCGGCGCGCAGAGTAGCAGCTTCCACCAGCGGCATGGCGTCACTTTCTCCAAAGATGAGGAAATCCTCCTTTTGCCAGCGGGGATCGGCCAGCATCCGGGCCAGAGAGGCACGGCGGGAGCGGACCTCCGGCAGGTCGCCATGGCGCCAGTCGGGGGCATAGGCATGCAGCGGAAGTTCTTCCGGTTCCGTATCATCCAGGCAGGAGGCGTCTTGCCTGGAAGGAAAGGCTTCCACGGCATACCCCAGCCGGAGGAAGTCTTTTTCACCTTCCAGGAGTTCTCCCGGCGCCTGGAGCAGCAGGCAATGAAGAGGCGTATTCATGGAGAGACAGGGAAACAGTCCCTAATCCTACTGATTTATTCCAAGAAAATCCACCATGAAAATGATACCGATTCCTCATTGATATTCTAATTCGACGCTTATGTAAAATTATCTCTACAAAGGGTTATCAAGTAGTTTAAGCAAATCCCGGGCTTGCTCATGCCCTTGCTGGGCCGCTTTTTCCAACCACTTCCGGGCTTCTGCCTCATTTTCTTCCGTTCCCCTTCCTAGTTGATAAAGCACACCCAATCGAAATTGCGCGTTAGCATTCCCTGATCTGGCCGCCCTTCCATACCATCTGAATGCCTCCTGATCATTCTGTTCTACTCCGGAGCCTTCCTGGTACATCCATGCCAGGTTATATTGAGCATCCACATGCCCTTGTTGAGCCGCGGCAGAAAACCATTTCACAGCCTCCTGAGCGTTTTGGGGAATACCATTTCCTTGAAAATACAACATTCCCAAGTTATTTTGGGCATCAGCGAATCCCTGTTGAGCCGCAAGGGAAAACCATTTGACCGCTTCTTTTAAATCTTTTTCAACTCCTTTTCCCTGGACATACAAAGTACCCAGATTATTTTGGGACGGAGCATATTGTTGCCTAGCCGCAACAGAAAACAACTTGAAAGCTTCCAGCCAATCCTGTTCAACGCCCTGACCTTGCGCATACAATACTCCAAGATTGTGTTGCGCTGGAGCAAACTGCTGCTGGGCCGCAGCGGTATACCATTTCACGGCTTCTTTCCAATTTTGCTCCACTCCTGTTCCTTTTTCATAAAAAGCGCCCAGATTGTACTGAGCCGGAGCACATTGTTGGTGGGCCGCAGAAAAAAACAGTTCAAATGCTTTTTTCAAGTCTTCTTTAATCCCTCGACCTTGAGAATACAACACGCCAAGCTCAAGTTGAGCCGGAGCATATTGTTGCTCCGCAGCTTTTGAAAGCCACTTGAATGCTTCCCTATCATCTTTTGCAATCCCCTGTCCCTGTGAATACATGATTCCAAGATTACACTGGGCTTTAGCATCTCCCTGTTGAGCCGACTTTTTTATTGAATCTATCTGCGCAATACTAGAACAAGAAGATGACTGAGACATGGCAGAAGGAAGAGCCGCTTCCTGGGAAGGATATGCAACCGAAGTCAAAAAAAGACATGCAAATATGTTATATATATAAAATTTAATCTCCCTTCGCTTCAACAGAGAAGGGAGATTAAGAAATGGAATAGCATCAGGATAATTTGACATTACGATATACATATATATCACAACACCAAAATATCAAATATTTTTTTACAAAGGAATACTTATCCCTCCAAAAAACGTATATCCTACATGTCCTCCATTAGTTGGAATATTAACATTTCCACCAACCCTCCATGAACCACCTCTACTGCCAAAAGAACCACTGGCACTTGCCCCGAAACTAACGCTTGGGATGGTTCCTTGGACTGGGCTGATATTTCCACCTGTCGTAATCCCGTTTGAACCTATGTTCACGGTACCAGTTGCAGATCCCCCCCATCCAGAATTTCCGATAGGCTGTGTAAAAGTGCCAGTGAAACTAATTTTAGTCCCTTGGTCTCCAGAGTCATCACCGCCACCTTTTCCCTTATCTGTTCCTCCAGTTTTTGAAGTAGTCTTCCCCAAACTATCTTCCGCCTTTTTGGCGATCATCATGGCAATTTCTTCCAGTTTCTTTTCCAGATCTTTGCCGATTTGGGTACAAACTTCATCCGGAGTTCCTTTGGGAGCATGCTTTTTACAAAATGCAATACATCTCTGCTGGGCTTCTGCCCGAGCCTTCTTCTCCAGTCTTTCTTTAAGTTGCTTCAAGACATTATCAAGCTCAATTAATCCAAGATAATCTATCGACAACTTATTACTTACAAAGCAGTAGAGATTGAACCCGGCATTTTCCGCCATCGGATCGCGATTGATCCAGCGTCCATCAAGTACGTTGTAGTAGCGGTAATTGTAGTAAACCAGCCCAAGGTCGTCATCCAGATATTCGCTGGAGAAGCGGAACGGATTGATCTCCGCCGCGTTTCCTTCCATCTTGATGATGTCTCCATAGGGTCCGTATTCATACAGGGCGCGCCTTCCTCCCTGGATGCCAAACAAGGCCGTCGTGTTCTTGAGCAAGTCGTGCGTGTAGTACAGGTCTTCCTGATAAACACCGGCTTCGTCAAAGACACTCATGGCAAGGATGCGAGTCGCTACGGACTCCACCGGGTCCCACAGATAGGTCTTGCGCAGGATGGGGGAGGCCGTCTCCGTCTCATTTGTGGCGTCCAGTTCCGCTACCTGCAAATAGCCCAGGTAAATGAACCGCTTCCTGGACACCAGCGTTTCCCCGTCGTAGACAGTCTTTTCCACACGCCGGTTCAGGTAGTCGTACACACATTCAATGCGTTTGCTCCCCTGGGTGAAGGTGGTTGCCTGGTTCAGGGCGTTGTATGAAACCATCCATTCTCCAGTGGACGTGAGAATGGCTGTCTGGTTGCCATCCTCGTCATAGAGCATGAAAACCGTCGTGCCGTCATCATCGCAAATGGAGGAATACTGGTTAAGCATATTACTCGCGTAACTGCGCTGTCCGGACGCTTTCAGCGAATTTGTCCGATTGCCTCCGTTGTCGTAGGCAAAAGTGTATGTTCCGCCCCGGCTTAGGGCGTCGGCAATTACTTCACTGCGGTCATTGTACGTGTAGGTATGAACAAGATCCGGAGTAGGAGTATTGAAATAATCCTTCTTCGTCGCCGGGCGTCCCAGGGCGTCATACGTGTAATCCACCTTGGCCGGGTAGTTCTGGCTTCCTGGGCGCAGGTAGTCCATCTTGACCACCAGGTCCCGCTTCTCTTCCAGCGTGTACTGTCTTTTCAACGTATTGGGATAGTTCAGCGTCTCCAGCAATCCGTTGGCGGCATTGTAGCCATAGGTAAACGGAGTGGCCACCGCGTTGAGGGAAACCGTGGAAGGCCTTCCTGCGGAATCATACCCCCAGCCCGTTTGCAGAACAGTACTGCCTCCGTATTGCAGGCTGTAGCCTGAAGCTCGCCCGTAGGCGTCCTTCACTACCGCCAGGGAACTTTCTACAAGTCCCAGCGTGCTTTCCCCTTCCACTTCCCCGTACTGGTTGTAGGTGAAGCTGCGCGTCCCGCTGGCATCGGTAATGCCGGTGAGCTGGCCCAGATGGTTATAGGCCGCCGTGATGGAGGGAGTGCCGTCGCCATAAGTCTCGCCTGTCAGCAGCCCGGTCAGGGCGTCATAGCTGAACGTCATGACATTTCCTCTTCCGTTCGTAAAGGTGGAAACGCGGTTGAGCGTATCGTAACTGATGTCCTTATGGGTGTTGTCTGCATAGGTCTTTCGGGTAGGCAATCCCGTAGCGGCGTTATAATTCCATGCAGTCATGTCTCCATCCGTTCGTTCTCGCGGATCAGTCGTGATGGCTTCCGAGGAACCGCGGAACGTCGTCAGGCCGGTGATCTGGTCCGCATCGTTGTAAGAGAACACGGCTGGCTGAATCGCCGTTCCCCATTCGGCCTCCTTGCGTCCCCTGGCGTCATAGGCATAACAGGCCGTCTTGCCCATGGCGTCGGTGATGCAGGTAGGCTGGTCCAGCGGCTGCCCGTAGGCATAGGATGTGCTGTTTTCCGCGGCATCCGTCACAGAAAGGAGGCGCAGGGCTGTATCGTACACTTCCGTCGTGGTATTGCCGCAGCTGTCCGTATAGGCCATCGTCATGCCTTGAGCCGTATAGGCGCGGCTCTGGCTGGTGGAGATTCCTGCATAATCGGTCACCGTGGTGGTAAAACCGTCCACGGTATGAATCACGGCGGCATCCGATACTCCGGGCTGGGTCACTTTCCGTACCCTGGCGGCAGGTTCCCCGTATTCCGTCCAATCGGCGCTGTCATGCCCCCTGGCGTCCGTCGTAACCACCTTGCTTTTCAGCACGGGGTTCAGTGAAGAAACCAGCGTGGCTTCCTTCCGGACAATGGGCGTGCCTTCCGCTGCGTATTCCGTCGTCGTGACAAGTCCGTAGACGCCCTCTTCCCGTTGTTCACGGGTGTAGGCATATTCCATAACCCGTGAATTGAGCGTGGTCGGTTCATCGGAAAGAGCCACGGTTTCCTTCGTCTTGTTGCCAAAGGAATCATATTCATACAGGGTGGGAGCCAGTGTTTCAAGCTGGTCGCGGACAAGCTGGCCTTTGGCGTTGTAAGTCAGATGGCGGTAATTGCTGCCATTCCTCGTATGCACCGTTGCCACACGGATTTGCTGGCCGAAGCCGTCCGTAATGACGCGTCCCCGGACAACGCGCGCCGTCCCGTTGAGAACGGTCGTTGTCACGCGGAGGCCGTCACTTGCCATATCGGTTTCAAACTTGAGGTCCTGCTGGCCCGTCCCGTGCTGGCGCAGGATCGTTCCATCCGCATGGCGCTGGGTGATGAGCGTTCCTCCCATGGGAGTCGTGACGGTTTCCGTCAGGCCGTTCGCGCTGTAGCTGTGAGTGGTTATCCGTCCCAGAGAGTCTGTCTCGCTGGTGATGCGTCCCAGCAGGTCGTAGGCCGTTTCCGTGGTGACACTCATGGCTCCGGTGTCGGTCCGGGTCGCAGTGGTCCGGTCCAGGGCATCCTTCGTGTAACTGACGATGGTTTCCGGAGTTGTCGCTGTGGAGGAACGGATCGTCTCAACCAGCAGCCTCGCACTGTCGTAACCGTAGTCTGTCCGCACGCCGTCTTCATCCTTTTCCCAAAGGATGCGTCCGTCGCAGATGGATTCCTGTTCGGAGACGCGCCCGTTGCCACGGGTGCGCTTCGTCCAGCGGTTCATTGTGTCAAATTCATAGTCCGCGCTGTCCGTAAGCGTCCAGGTATTGTCGGAAAGCAGTACATGACTTTCTTCCCTCACCGTATTGCCCTGGGGGGTAATGAAGGAGACCTTTTTGACGCTCAATCCCGGAACCACTTCTCCGTTGACGCGGGTTTCCTGCGTTTCCGTATAAGCGGCTCCATGCTGCGTCGTGGCGGCATATTCATAATGGGTCTGCACGCCATTGACGGCCTGGGTCATCTTGGTGCGGCCCTGCGCGTAGCTGTTGGGAGCGCTCCCCAGCCACGTTTCCTGCACTTCGAGCTGGACGGTCTCCGTCTCAAGAGCGGTCGTGCGGATTTCCACGCGCCTGACATGATCGGCTTGGCTGTACGTGTAGGTTTTCTTCCACAATTCAATGGGGTTATTGGAACCGTCGCGCATGAGGCGGCGTTCTTCGGCAACATCGCTGCTTACCTCGCTGTCTCCATCCCCGGTCACATACCGGTATGTCGTGTCCTGGGATTTGCCGCCGCACCAGGGCTGCCTTTCCAGCGTCAGGCGTCCCAGCATGTCGTAGGACCATTCCCATACGCCTCCATCCGGACGCGTTTCCTTCTTCTTCCTGCCGTAGTAGTCGTATTCATAGGTGGTCGTCTGTGCAAGATCGCTGCCATAGCCATCCACTTTGGTAAGAAGCAGGTCGCCATAAGCCGTCGTCTGGTACACTTCGCAGACATGGGAGGCGGCAGCTCCGTCTTCTCCCCTGGAAACCGCCGTAACGAGCTGCCAGGTATCTTTCTCCAGTTCCGTCCGCGTGCGGCGGGTCACGATGGCTTCAGCATCCGTTCCCTGCGCCATGTTCCAGGCTTTGCCGTTAAGCCACCATTCCGTTTTGAAATCCAGCCTTCCCGGCGTCTGTTCGGTGACGGAGAAACGGCCCGTGGCGGCATCTCCGGCCATCACGAACTTCTTGAACGGTTCTCCCGTAACAGTGTAAAGCCCCTGTTCATCCTGCCCGGTAATCTGGGAGGGAGTGTAAAGGGCAATCGTATAGCCGTCAGCCGTGACGGCTTCAATGTTGAGCAGGCCGTCCCAGAGGTTCCATACCTGGAGGAGGTCTCCTGCACTGTCCCTGTTGACGCGCAGATAGGCGCCAATCTGCTCGGCTGTGTAAATATTGCCCCACCTGGTCGTGTAGGAAACAAGGGCTCCGGTTCTGGCGTTATACACGGCAACGCTCTTGTCCGTCTTCATCCACTGGACGCACAAAACACCGTCCACCGTTGTGAAGAAGGCACGGTTCCCGGAGGACGTAAACTCGCCGACGATCGTCAGCGTTTCCCTGTCCACTTCACATTGAACGCAAACACGCCCGGCTCCCGTGACAATATCAAACGTGCCTCCAGCCACAATGCCGACTTCCGGAATATCCAGGAAGCTTGCCAACATGGAGTCGTAGCAGAGGGCATGGGGATGGTTCAGCCCATCGGTGGAATCGGTCGCCAGCAACTCAATGGAGCCGGTGGGAATGCCGCCCAGCCCGCGGAAATGGCCGAAGTCCGCCCCCCAGTACATCAGGGAAGCGTCGCTGATTGCCTGTGCGTTTTCACCTCCGGAGGAAGTGTTTCCAAAAACGGGGGCCGCGCTTCTTGATCTTCCTGCCGGGGGCGGAGGACAGCCCCCTCCTTGACCATCAAAATTGCAACAATCGCAGGTTGGCTTTTTCTTGCCGCCTGCGGTAGCGGGACCTTCCTTGTCGATGTGGGCTTCAAATTCGTAATCACATACGGAAATATTATTTTCCGGAGGATCATAGTCGATATTACTCTGTTCCACATGCAGGGTGTATTCACCGGATTTCAAGGTGAACTCACCGCTTTCCTTGGTCCATTTGGCATGCCCTCCCTGCGGGCCTTCTCCTCCCGAAGTCATGTCGATTTCCTGGGCAACCGTGCTGGATTGTCCCACGGACATTTTGCCCCAGTCATCCACGGTAAGGGTCATGTTGCACGTCGCTTCCAATGGTTCGGGGGGAGTGGGGGTGGGGTCTTCTTCTGTCGGTTGTGGAGTGGGAGCCGACGGTACGGTAAAGGATTTTTCGGCTGTCTCCATGTGGTCTCCACTGGTAGAGGGCTTCCCTTTGTAGTAACTGTCTGAAAAGCTTTTATTCCAGACAACATGCCAGGGTTCAGGTTCCGGTTCAGGTTCCTCATTCAGAACCATGGCTCTTCCACGGGCTACTTGAACCATTTTGGGGCTGGAATACCACCTCTGGTAGACGGGAACGGAGGAAACTCCGTTCTGAATGTTCATGGAATTATTTGTTTTCATGATTTTAATTTAATTTGTTGATGTTGATATGATGGTGCAGCCGCCCTGGAAAATGCCCGGAAGGCTGGCGGCTGCCAGGGACCTTTCCGGGAGAAATAAACAGAAAAAAAAGTGCAGTGGGTTATCTCCCTCGGCAATTCATGGGGTGTGATAGCATAACGTTGGATATTTTGTAAAATAATGGATTTTTTGTATTGTCTGAATAATTGATGATCTTTACTTTACAGGCAAACATCCGGACACGTTATGCTATCGCACATTTATACCTATGCCTCTTTGCAGGGCATCAGGAAGACGGTCTTGTTGTCCAGGCGCGTGGCGCCCAGGGCAGCTTTCACGGTGATCTGTTCGCGCACGTCCACGTATTCGGAACGGGCTTCCACGCGGAACTGCGCGTCCCGCCACACCCCAAACTTGACGCGCGAGCGCAGCCACGCGCAACAAAGCCGGTTGCCCTGCTCATCAATGGGCAGCATGTTGGTCACCAGGAATTTCACTTTTAAAAACTCGTTGACTTCCCCATTAGTCAGGGAGGAAAAGCCGTAGTTCCTGTTTTGCGTTTGTTCCATGAGCAACATATCCATGTGCTGCTTGGGGGAAATAGCCACCACAATGTCGTCCCCCTTTCCGGCGCGCCAGGCGTTGATGATCTGGTAGCGGCACTTCAGTTCGGCAATCTTGTCGATGATCATGCCCGCAACTGTTTTGGTGCCTTTGGCGACAAAATCCACCGGGATCACCTGGAAAGAATTTTCCGACGTGTCAATGGCCTCCACCGTAGAACCGTCGTCTCCCGTATAATTAATTCCAAAAATTCCGCCGCAAATGCCGTCCTCCTGGGTGCGGATGCGATAGGTGTTGTCCGTGTCCTCCGTCACGCCCAGAATCACCTCGTCGTGCATCCGGGAGAGGGCGTTGCGCTGCTCACCCATCACTTCCGCGGCCCGCAGGTCCAGCGTGTCCATTTCCAGCTTGTCGTCCTCGGAGAGAGGAATGGAATCGTAAAACTTGCGCGGCTTGATGTGCCGCTTGCCAAAATCCATTTCGCTCCATTCGATCTTTAAGAGGCGCCCCGTATATTCCTTCATCTTCGTCTTGCCGTGGAAGGGCAGTTCCACGCTCTTGCCCCGGCAGTTGGGATGGAGGGTGACGAAGGGCTTGATGAGTTCCATATCCTGCTGGATGACTGTATTCCACAATGTCTCCTGCTTGGTGCGGAACATCTTGGTGATGTCAGGTGTGAGTTCCATGGTTTTTGATATTCCATGGTTTCTGAAAAACGGGAACTGCTCGCGGAATGAGGGGTAGGTGCTTGCGGAATGCCACTGTTATTTGTCATATGGAGGCAAGAGAAATGAAAAGAGGAAAAGTGTGTTCCTCTATTATTCCCTCGTTCAACCAACCCCAATCATGATGATGAAACATCCTTCACCAATCCTGCATTTAGCAACAACCACGGAACGGTTTCTGTTCCACTGCCGCTATGAAAAAAATCTCAATGAGAAAACAATTAAAGCCTATTCCACTGATTTGGAGCAATTTAAAAATTATATGAACGAATCATTAAACATAAAAGATTTACGCAAAATCAGACCTGATTCCATGAAGCACTATTTGAAATCACTATCGGAGTTCCAGCCCAAAACTATCAAAAGAAAAATGGCATCCGTTAAGGCAATGCTCAACTTTGTCGAAATGGAAGATGAGAGTTTCTATAATCCGATGAGAAGGCTTCGAATTCAGATTAAAGTTCCATTCTTGCTACCTGATGTCATGAATGCAGACGAAGTTGCTTCTCTGTTAAGGGAGCTGTATCAGGAAAAAAAATTATGTAGAAGGAAGGAAGACTACAAATATTTCGAGATATTGAGGCATATTGCTATCGTGGAATTACTATTCGGAACAGGCCTGCGTGTTTCAGAATTGTGTTCTTTATCTGTAACGGATGTCGATTTAAAAAGTTGTTTTGTCAAAGTGTACGGAAAAGGCAGCAAGGAACGCATCGTTCAGATCTGTCAACCTGCTATTCTGGAGGCTCTCAGTGAATATAGAGAACAGTTTCAAAAACTGCCTGAAAAGTATTCCAAAAATATAAATTTCTTTGTAAACAGATTAAATGGCGGAATTTCTCCTCAATCGGTCAGAGTGCTGGTAAAGAAACTTGCAGATAAAGCAGGTATCAATAAACATATAACTCCACATACATTTCGACATACATTTGCCACACTTTTACTGGAAGAAGGGGTAGATATTAAATATATTCAAACGATTCTGGGGCATAGTTCTCTGTCTACAACCCAGATTTATACGCATGTCAGTTCCACTCGACAAAAAGAAATTTTGAGGGATTACCATCCCAGGCGAAATTTAGATGTCTCCTTTTGAAGGGAAGATAACTGTTGATTATAGTATGAAAAACAACGACCCTCTATCTCTAAATAATACAAAAAATAGATATAATAATATTAAAGAGATATGGCCTGATAGTGATTTGTGGCATAAATATACTCATTCCTGCATTGAAAAATTTATTAATGATGCTTCAAAAAATTATCTGAAAAATAGAAAAAGCATATTAAATTTAGGTTCTGGCGGTAATAATCATTGTTTCAATGAAAATAATGTTATGCATGTCGATATTGCTGAAGATAAAATAAAGGCATGTAAAAATTATTTAGTATCCGATATTCAAAAAATAAATATAAACAATCGTAAATTTGATGTAATTTTATGTGTTGGAAGTGTCGTTAATTACTGTGATCCATCATTGGTCATAAAAGAGGCAAAGAGGTTATGTAATAAAAATGGAATTTTTATACTTGAATTTGAATCAAGCAGATCATTTGAATTTTTATTCTCAAAATATTATGCTCAAAGTGCCACTGTAGTATCCAGTTTTTATCAAAATGAAGAAGAAAAAATATGGGTATATTCTGAATCATATATAAATAATATATTGAAAGAAAACAATTTCAATATATTAAATAAAACATATTTTCATATACTAACTCCATTAATTTACTTTTTTACTAAAAAAAGTAATTTTTCAAGTAAATTTTCTAAAGTTGATAATATAGCTAAGCATATTCCATTTATTAGAAAATATGCTTGCAATATTATTCTTTTAGCTTCCAGTGTTTAATCTCTTTAAATAATGCAGGAATAGTAGAAAATATTGTTTGATCACGCATGAGACACCCAATTGTAATATAAGTAAAGAGAGCAAGCAAAATAGGCATTATAATGATAACAAGAATACCAACATGGTGATTATTTCCAAAAAAGTTAGAATCCATTAATATTAATGACACAGCACTAAAAATATAAACAACAAATGATATGATTATCGTGCTTTTTTGTGGCAATGCAGGAAGCACTCCATCTCCTAACGAGATAAAAGAAGAGGAGCTTCCATCCAAATCAATTTTTTCTTTACCTTTTAAAAAAGTACTTAGATTATCACGCTCTTTACACAAATATTGAAAATATTCATTATATTGATCTTCTTTTAAAAAATCTTTGTACCAAAATGCATAATGATCAAAAAATATTGTATCAAGTATACATTTGATAGATTCAACTGATATAGAATTAATAGTAGCATTATTTGGGCATAATACGAGAAAACTATCTAATTCAGTTTCACGGTTATTAATTCCTAACTCGGGTTGCTTATAAGGAATTTTTACTATACAAAAACCTAATTCTTTAACTAATCTTAGTAATGAATTTCCATAACAGCTATCGTTGAATATAGGAATTTCGGCGATGAAATAAGATATCTCATAGTCATCATTTATAATAAAATAGTCCCTTATTTGATGAACAAATTCATAAAAAGCTCTCCCTCTATAATCTTTCATTATCGCAATGTAATCAATAAAAATAAATCTACATTTTGAAAAATAAACAACTTGCGAATAACCTATTAATTCATTATTTAAGTATAAAGCAAATATTATAAATTTATTTTTACTTTTATTATTATAATTATCGATCCAATACGTAATTTCACGAGGTGATGTTAGTATTCTCATATCTATACTCTCCGTATAAATATGAAGAGCTTTATTGAAATCCAAGTCTTTACTGCCAGAAAGAACTCTTATAGTATAGGAAGCTTTCATAGTATTCATAATCAACAGTTATCGTTTATTGAGCGACAGCCGAGAACCTAACTATTATTCTCAACATGGCTTACGCTCATATCCTTGAGCGTATAACAGTCTCAGTATTCATCAAGTAAAAACTACCGGAATCAAACCCAAAAATTCTAATTCCGTTAACTCTTCTCTTCCCCCCTTCACATCACGCACACCACCCCCTGCATGACATGACCCCTCCCCCCGGAACTAGGCAGCCCCCATGCTGGGGGGATGAAACGCATCTCCTTCAACGCCGGGGAACTCTCCCCGGAACTCCTCCAGCGCTCCGATCTGGACGCCTTCCACCGGGGCGCCTCCACCCTCATCAACTGGGACGTTTCCCAGATGGGAGGCATCCGACGCCGCAGGGGCATGCTTCCCTTCGCGGAGGCCTGGGAACATTCCCGCCTCGCCCCCTACATCTACTCCAACTCCGGCAACGAACGCTTCCTCATTGAAGTCTCAGGGGATGCCCTGCGCGTCCTCTCTCCGGACTCCGGCGAGGAACTGGCCCGGTTTGACGCTGAATTCGGAGAGGTGGAATCCCTGCGCTGGAAGCAGGTCAACAACCTCCTCCTCTTCACCCATCCGGCATGCCCTCCGCATGTCCTGAAACGGGAAAACAGCCAATGGAAGTTTGAGCCCTTCTCCTTCAAGGCCCACCCCTGGCGGCACACCGGCTACCGGGATGATCCCGTTCTCATCCTCACCCAGGCGGACGGCTCCTATTCCGTCGTCCTGCCGGACTCCCTCCCGGACGCGGAACGCTCCATGGAAAGCGGAGACATCCTGCGCGCCTCCTTCTACACAGAACAACAGGAAGCCTTCTCCTACCGTTCCTCCCTGCTGGCCGGAGTCCGCAAAACGGAACTCCTCTCCCCTACCTCCTCCTTCGCCTCCGGCGCCAGGCTCGCCCTGCGAGGAGACTCCAGTTTAGCCTACTACGTCTGCATCAAGGACCTGGAGGCGGGCAGCTTCATTAATGGACTCAACGCTCCGGAAAACTACCCGGACAACTTTTTGAAAGCGGAAAGCACGGACGGATTCGATTCCCTTACCCCCATCTCCGGCCTCTCGGAACGCAACTACACCAAGAACGAAAAACTCGTCCTCAAATCCGGCTACTGGGAATACTTCACCTGCATCCGCGCCTTCTCCGGTGCGGACGACTACGTGGAAGGGGCCGTTTCACCTGCCGACTACCCCGGCCACTTCGTCAGGGGCCTACCCATCGGGGATGCCCTGCCGTGCAAGGGCAACTGGGAATTCTACTGTTCCGGCGGCTGGTACGGCTCCTACGAGGTCCGCCGTTCCTATGACGGCCCCGGCCTGGACCGGGAATGGGAAACGCGCGGCTCCTCCTTCTCCCGCCTGGGCGCTGCCAGCAATACGCTCATCACCGGTACGGAATCCGGGGAGGAATGCCATGTGCGCCTCTTCCTAACCCGCAGCAAATACGTGGATGACTCCCTGGAAAACGGGTTCCCGGACGACACCTGCTCCAACAAGCTCGTCGTCTCCTCCTACAAGCACGACATGCTTCTGAAATACACGGAAACTATGGACGAAGACACGGACGTTCCCGTCACCTCCGGCTGGCAGTACGTCAGCCCCATCAAGAACGGCTTCACCGGGCGGAGGGAGGTGATCGACTGGAGCTGGTGCGCTTTCCGCCCCGCCTACGGCTACCCCATCCTCGCGGAAATCTTCGGCCAGCGGCTCGTCTTCGCTTCCACCGCCGCCCAGCCGCAATCCCTCTGGATGTCAAAAACGGACGACCTCAACAACTTTGACACCGGCACGCAGGATGACAGCGCCCTGGCCCTCACCCTCTCCACCACCTCCCAGAACGGTATCTGCTGGCTCATGGCCCACTCCTTCCGCCTGCTGCTGGGCACGGCGGACGCGGAATACATCATCTCTTCGGGCAACGCCGCCTCCCTGACGCACGCTACCGTCCGGGTGGAAAACCACGGTTACGTCGGCAGCGCCCCTGTTCCGGCCATCATGGCCGTGGACAAAGTCCTCTACTGCGAACGCGGAGGAGGCCGCCTGTATCAATACGGCTATGATTTCCAGTCAGACTCCTACGTCTCGCGGGATCTCACCGTCTTTGCCGATCACATCCTCGCGCAGGGCGGCGGCGTCACCGGGGGAACCATCCTGCGCAAGCCGGAAGCCCGCGCCGTCTTCACTTTGAAAGACGGGACGCTGGCCCTGATGACCTACAACTCCATGCACGAAGTCCACTGCTGGCACAGGTATGAGACTGCGGGGAAAATCACCTCCGTCGTCTCTCTCCCCAACGGTACGGACAGCGACTCCCTCTTCCTGGCCGTAGACCGGGAAGAGGGGCGGTATCTCGAAGTCATCCGGGACGATGACGTATATGTGGACCATGACCGGGAGGACTACACCTCCACCCTCGTCACCAACGCCCTTACCTCCGTAGAGGCCAAAGTGCAGAAAGCCCCCGTCGCCACCGTCCAGGTCTGCCTGGCCGGGGAAACGCTGGTGGACGGCGTGGAAGTCTCCTGCGACGGTGTGCGCTGGGACAAGCTGGACCGCAACGACAGGATGCTCCCTACCGGCTGGAACAACCTCATCACCTCCGGCCACTGGGATTACGAAACCGTCGTCGGCCTCCGCGTCCGTGGGGACCGCCCCCTGCGCCTTCTCGCCCTCCAGGGCTGATAACCGCCTGTCCGCCTCCCGTATCCTTCCTCTCCTCGCTCATGGAACTGACTCCGGAACAGTACCAGGAAATCAAGACGCTGCTCGATGACCGCAAGTGGCGTCTCAACAACCTCTACTGGATCATTGACAAGGAGGGGCTGCTCCAGCGTTTCTGCATGAATTGGGCGCAGGAAGAACTCTACGACAAGCTCCACTACCGCAACGACATCCTGAAAGTGCGCCAGCTTGGCATCTCCACCTTTGCTGCCATCCTGGAGCTGGACGCCGCCCTCTTCACCCCCAACATCACCTGCGGCGTCATCGACCGCACCCGCCCGGAGGCGGAAAAGAAGATGGACAAGATGCACTTCGCTTTCGACCACCTGGACTACCTTCCGGAAAACCCCACGGAACGGGACCGCCTCATCGCCTTCATCGGCTCCCTGATCAAGGACGAGATGAAAGGGGCGGCCTTCACCCAGTCCGATGTCAAATTCCCGAACGGCTCCACTGTCTATGCCGCCACCTCCCTGCGTGGCGGAACCCTTCAAATTCTCCATATCTCGGAACTGGGAGCCATTGCCGCCCACGATCCCAAAAAGGCCTCGGAAATCATGACCGGCGGCTTCAACACTATCTCCAAAACCGGCATCATCATCAAGGAATCCACCCACGAAGGCGGACAATACGGCCTCAACTACTCTCTCACGGTGGCCGCCATGGACATGGTAGGCAAGCCCCTCTCTCCTCTGGACTTCCGTTTCTTCTTCTTCTCCTGGATTCGTCAGCATGAATACCGGTTGGAAGGCTGCAAGCCCTCCGGCGACCGGGAAATGCAGAAATACTTCAAATCCCTGGAAAAGGATTACAACATCATTCTCGATGATGAACAGAAAGCCTGGTATGAATCCATGGCCCGCACCCAGGGCTGGCTCATGCGCCAGGAATACCCCACCGTTCCGGATGAAGCGCTCAACCCCATCGCGGCAGGCACCATTTTCGGAAGTCAAATCAACCGCCTCCGGGAACTGGGCCGCCTCACGGCGGAGTTTGAGGTGGACACCTTCTTGCCCGTCTATGCCGCGTGGGACATCGGGGTGGCGGACTTCATGTCCATCTGGATCATCCAGCCCGGATCGGACGGCAAATTCTACTTCCTGGACAACATCACCGCCAACGGCCTGACACTGGACTGGTACATCGCTGAAATCCACAAACGCGAAGCCCGGGACGGCTACCACATCCGGGACTGCCTCCTTCCCCACGACTGTGAAAACCGCGTTCCTGGCGGCACCTCCTTCCTCGCCTCCCTGGAGCGCGCCGGGTTTTCCTGCCTCCGCATCCCTTGTACCCGGGACCGCTGGGCCTCCATTGACGCCGCCCGCCGCCTCCTGCGCCACGCCGTCATCCACGCCAGATGCTCGGAGAAAACGAATGTCGAGGGCATCAAGGAAGGCTACCTCTCCGGCGTCAGCGCCCTCTCCAATTACAAAACCGCCCCTCCCGGAGCCAACGGCACCCGGAAAACGGAACCCCTCCATGATGTCTGCTCCCACGCCGCCGATGCTTTGCGCACCTTCAGCGAAGCGCACGAAGCCGGTTATATCTCAAAACAACTCGGCTGGCGGCAGGATGAAGTGGAGGAACGTCCCTCTCCTTACAAGGGCCTTGCCAAGGGCACGGACATACTCTGGTAATTAAAAAATAATAAAAATTATAATCAATCATCTTTATTCAACATAATACGACAAGGACCACAATAATTATCATCTTCGCTAACTTCTTCAATGGGAATTGAAGAACCACAACACTCGCAACAATTAGATTGTTCATATCCACAGTTGTCGCATTTGAAAATCATTTCATCGCCGTCTTCTTCCAGCGTTTCTTCATCGCATTGAGGGCATATCCCTAAAGTAGGATCACCGCCGTTCTTGATATTGTAGTGCTCATCATGCTCACTCTGGATTATTTCTATCGGAGAATATTTCTTTTTGCAATAACGGCATTCCATAACCGGATCATCCTTCTTTCCAGTCGGACTCAATAAGGAAGAAAAACAATTAGGACATAACGAATGTTTCATTCTCGCTTCTAATTGTTCTGGGAAAAAACAAAAATTCTTATACTCCTCTTCTATCCTCTTTTTTTCTTCCTGAACGAGTTGGTAGGATTGCTCAATCTTTTTCCACTGATCTCTGTCTATCCAGTTTTCAATGGTCTCATCTTCAAATCCGTTAATGAAATTTAAAATAATACGATGAGCTTTCACCAAAAGCTCTTCCAGATAATCATCGGAAACATCCGCGCTGAAATGTTCCAATTCATTTCGTGCCTGATTGAGTTGATCCAAATACTTTTTCTGATAATCCACATGAAATTTTTTGAATAATTTTTTAATCTCATGGACATTGACGGTTTTTGCCTTTTTATTCAGTATTTTCTCATTCAGCCATGCCTTGTTTGATTCCTTGTCCGATTCCAGAAAGATGAGACACCTGTCTGTAGACAGTCTCAAAAGCCGTTCCTTGAACATGATTAGAATCCCGGCATAGATATTTCTGAGCGCGGAAATCATGCGGAATTTCTTATCCCGGTCATGCTTGTCTTTCGCCAGAAAATAATCTTCTATTCCTATTCGAATACTTCCCTTGGCATTCTCCATAAGGGGGCTTGGCTGACACGGTATATAGCTCATCACAAAAAATAGTTGTTCTTATACTGATAACACATTCCAACATGCCCGTCCATCCCGGAGCCAACGGCACCCGGAAAACGGAACCCCTCCATGATGTCTGCTCCCACGCCGCCGATGCTTTGCGCACCTTCAGCGAAGCGCACGAAGCCGGTTATATCTCAAAACAACTCGGCTGGCGGCAGGATGAAGTGGAGGAACATCCCTCTCCTTACAAGGGCCTTGCCAAGGGCACGGACATCCTGTGGTAGAGCGAACAATGCCATCTCGGACAACGGGATCGGCTGGTTTTTTTGCGCCAGGAAGGGAAAAAATGTAGAGGATTCTTGGCGGCGCGTGGAGGATGTGGTAAGGTGAGAGCCTGATCAACCATGAGCAGGGCGTTAAAAAGGATTTTCGTGCATGGGTTCCCGTCGCTTTACGGCGGGGCGGGGACGGAGCTGCACCACCAGATGATCGTGTGGCGGAAGATGGGGATGGAGGTCCACCTCATCCCGACCGGGGACGGTTTCTACCCGGAAGGCCTTTATGTGGAACTGCTGCGGCTGGGGGTGGTCATCCACGCGGCGGACGACTGGACGGCTCTGGAGCCGGGCGACCCGGTGATGGGGTTCTGCAACAGCGAGTTTCTGGACGCCATCCCGGAGATCCGGAAACATACGAAGCGCACCGTCTTTGTGAACTGCATGACATGGCTCTTCGACAAGGAGAAGGAATTGATGAAGGAAGGGCTGATTGCCATGTTTCTCTACCAGAACGAGGAAGTGAGGCAGAAGAACATGCCCCTCCTGCAAGGACTGAACGCGGACCCGTCCGTCCGGTTCATGACGTTTAAGCCGTACTTCCACAGCGACGCCTTCCCGTTCGTCCGGGGGAGGGAGGAAGAGTACTTCGGGTGCGGACGGATTTCCCGCCAGGACGCGGACAAGTTCGCCCGGAACACGCTGCAAATCTATGAATACTTCGTCTCCCCGGTGCCCAAGCGCGGCCTCTTCCTGGGGTTCGACCACCGGAGCGAGGAGAAGATCGGCAAGCCCTACGACTGGATCAGAACGGCGCGGGACCAGACGGAAGTTTCCCAGCAGGAATTTTACAAGCACTGCAAGATCGTGCTGCAACCCACGGACACGACGGAGAACTGGCCGCGCGTGGGCTTTGAGGCGATGGCCTCCGGCAGCGTGCTGATTGTCGATAACCGGGGCGGGTGGCGGCAGATGGTGGAACACGGCAGGACCGGCTGGCTCTGCGACCATGAGAGGGACTTTATCTACTACGCCTCCCGGATGGCATACGAGCCGCACTGGCGCGACGACATGGCGGAGGCGGCGCGGGAGCGCGGCCTGGAACTCGGCGGCTTGGAAGCGTCGTCCGCCAGTTGGGAGGAAGTGTTCGACGCGATGGCGAAGCTGCCCGAATAGGGACAGGAGGGTAGCGAGTCCCTACATCCGAAACCTTGGGTTCCCCCTCAATGACACGAAACGAGCTTATGAACGAGAAGAAGAAAGTTTCCATCCTGGTGGGCATCTGTTCCGGCCAGGGGCTGGAGGAACGGCGCAACGCCGTGCGGGACTCCTGGCTCCGGCACCCGCAGGAGGGCGTGGAGTGCCTGTTCTTCATCGGCGGCGAAGCGGCGGAAGAGGAAACGGGGCGATACCGTAGGGCTGGACGCCCCGGACACGTACAACGGGCTTCCGGCCAAGGTGCTGGCCTTCTTCCGCTACGGACTTGAGCACTACGACTTTGACTGGATTTTCAAGTGCGACGACGACACATACCTGGACCTTTCCCGGCTGCCTGAACTGGCGGACTCCCGGTACGGGCTGATCGGGGATGCCCTGCTGGGCGAGCGGAAAGCCCCCAGCGGCGGGGCGGGCTACTTCCTCTCCCGCGCGGTGGTGGAGGAGATTGCCGCCAGGCCGGACGTGCCGCTCACAGGGGCGGAAGACCTCATCTTCGGGAAGCTGGCCCTTGAAACCGGGGCGGAGTACCTGGTGACGCCGAGGCTCTTCCTCTCCAACGTGCGCTACCCGCTGCCGGACAACGATACGGTGACGGCGCACTGGTGCATCCCCTCCGTGCTGCGCGCCATGGACGTACTGCGTCACGGTACGCCCGCCGCCGTGTACCGGGGCATCCACCCCCACTGGGACGACTCCTTCCTCTTTTACCGGGAGGGGGTGTTCCGGAGGGCGTCCTCCCCGGACTTCGGATGGTGGAAACTCGGCGGGGAGACCCGGGACACGCTGACATTGGCCTGGAAGCGGTGGGACCCGATGGAACTGGAATGGAAGGGGGAAAATTTCCAAGGCCCCTCCGTGACCCTGGCGAGGCTGGATGGTTCCCGCTCGCTCTGGGAACTGCCGCCTCCGGACGAAGGAGCGCTGGAATCATTCTGCTAAGAGTAGTGAAGCCTCTTCATGTATGAACAGAATATTTTTAGAAGGCTAAAGCCCGTCAGAAACGTAAAACGATTGGGAGAAACCGTTCCTCCGACAAGTAGAATGGTCGCCGAAAAGCAATTATGGCAGTGAAGCGATTTCTTCGATCTTAATACTATCGGAAATAACTAACGCCCTCTCGAAACTTCCACTATATCTGTATTCTTCTCGAACTTTTTCTCCGCTCATTAACTTTTTAAGTTGATCAATACTTGAGACTCCAAAAAGGGGGAGAATTTTCTGACAATATTTTCGAGATTTCATCTTTCTCCATTTTTCTTTTTGCTCCCATCCGTATCCATCATAACAATACGTTCCAGGGAACCACAGACGAAATTCATTATCTAGAAAAAGATTGGATAATTGGAAGAGCAATAGATCTGCAAAGATCAGATTTTTACGCGTCAGGATTGGCTTACTTTCTCTCGCGAGTAAAATGTCTGCCATATTTGAAAATCTACAAGGCGATTGATTTATTTCTTCAGGATAAATTTTGTCTATGCTTTCAAGATAACATCTGAATTTAATAAAATTTGTTTCCTCTTCTAAATTTCCGTATCGTTTCAAGAAAAATGTATGATTGATTAGTTGATATATAACTTCAAATTCTTCATAGTATAACAGAGTCGTTATAGTACATATAAAAATTTCCCAGATAAAAAATAAATAATGATCGTCACCATATTGGTGAGATGAAGGTTTTTCATGGATTCTATTATAGCAAGTTTCCATAAAGTCCGTTATGAGATCTTCCAAGGAAACCTCCAGAGAAATGATTGTGGAGAGGTATTCCATATACATATCCCGGAGGGGTTTTAGTTCGCTTATTTTATCGACGACCTGCGTACCGGTTATATTTCCGGCTATCTCATATTGGGAAAGTTTTTCGATGAATTCATCCCGAAACTGCCGCAGCAGCATATCCTGCTTTTTTTTGCTTCTGCCGTCATCCGACTTGAGTTGCCTGATCATTCTTTCCAGTGAATATAGATTCACATTTTTTTCATCAAGCCACTCCGGCTTGCGGCCAAGGGCCGGTTTTTGATAAGCCGGGCAGTCGTACAAGTTCCGCAAAAGTTTTTCATATTCCCGGTCGTATATATCAGGATCAGAAAGGTCTATGTAGATTCGAGTTTTTATATAGGCCGGGCAATAAGCTTCTCCGTTATCATCTTTTTCAAAGATCACAGGAATGAATTTTTCCTGTGCAGCCTTTCCGTAAACCTCGGAAGATATAATAGTTGTTTCATTCCCCACACCGCCTTTTCTCTCATTTGCTTTCGTCGCATAGACTTCATCGCATATCAACAGCACCCGCTTGATACCGGTATCGACGACGCACTTTTCCATGAAAGCATACTTATCCTGTCCTTCCTTTAAATCCCACTTATCCCAGATCACTGAAATGCCATCTGACATCAACCGTTCCGCCAACTCGAAAACTTTTTTCTCATGCTCTTCCGTTGACCATGCGTATGAAATGAATACTGTAAGTGATGTAGTAGCATCGGTACTGACCATGCTTTGATTATGGTATTTTAAGGTAATTGCTCAAGCCATTTAACGAGTATCAAGGGAAGTTTCTTTTTCTTCATCAACTCTCTTAGGAGAGAGCCGGTATAGCAGTTGTTATGGTTTTTGTTCTATTTGGAGTCAGAAAAGAAGGCAATTCCGGGCGTGACAGCACTTCCAAAAAAAGATAAAAAGGCGGGATGGAAAAGAGTTCTGACGGTACGGAGTCCAAGGAGATCAAGGCCTATATCTACATGACGTATGAGAACATGCTCAAAATATTGGCCGGAGGAGCCCTGAAGGTGCGCACCATTGACGAGTGCAACGATCCCTATGAGTTCATGCCCGCCGGAGCGGAAGGAAAAGCCCTCCAGGAAATTTATGAACTGAGCTTTATCTGTTTTTCCTCCCTTTACAATTCCGGAGCGATGTGGGGGCATTACGGAGACAAACACAAGGGAGTATGCCTGGAGTTTACTTTTCCCCTGATTTCTTCCTCTCCGTATGAAGAAGAAAAGGATTTCCAATATCACATCCTCGACATATCCGTGGATATGAAGGAGTTTTCTTTTTCTCCCGTCCGTGATGCAGTGACAAACCGCTGGCTGCTCTTAGACATGATCTACCGGAAAGAACGAGCACAGTTTGGATTTGCATTGGCTACGTTCGGAAATGGTGGAGTTTGCGGCATTGACAAAGCCTATGTTACAAAAGACCCGGCTTGGAGCTATGAGGAAGAACTGCGGATATTCATCCCCTTGCCGGAGAAGGATGTTAGGAAGGAGGAGGACTATTTCGTAGATTGCTTCCACAAGTATTTGACGGGGATTATCCTGGGAATCAAATGCCGGAAGGACGCGGAAAGCGTTAAGAAGATTGTCGAACTTTTCCGGGAAGACGGAGACGGGCCTATCCAGGTGTACCAGGCCCAGTATTCCGAAAAGACATTTGACGTTCTCGTCCCCGGGATCGACAAGGCCCCGGGAACCCCTAGAGCCGGGGATTGAGACAACAGCAAAAGAGCGGATGCCATGTACAAGATACTCGTCGTAAGTTTGCCCGGCTCCCCGAAGAGGGAGGCCCTAAGCGCCCGGCTCCTGGAACAGGGGCTGGCCTGGGAGTGGGTGGACGGCGTGCGCCTGGAAGCCGTGGAAGAAGCTGCGCCGGAGGAGTACAGCGACCTGGAGGCCTACCGCATTCCGCGCCTGAAGACGGACCCGGACTACATCCGCCGCGCGGTGGGCTGCAAGCGGGCCATGCGGAATGCGCTGGCGTGGGCCGCGTGCTGCGAAGAGGAATGGGTGGTCATCCTCCAGGACGACGCGCGGGTGATGCCGGAGTTTGACGTGAAGCTGCGGGATATCCTCAGCAAGGCGCCAGCCACCGCTGGAGCCGTGATGCTGCATTACGAGGGGAGCGCCGTCCTTGATTGCGGGGAATGGAAGGAAGTCACGGGAGACTTGCGCAGCATGGCCGCCTTTGCCGTGCGCCCGGCGTACGCGGAGGCGATGGAAGATTTCCTCTCCTCCTGGGGAGGCGAGGATGACCGCATCTGGGCTCCCCTTGTCCGGCGAGGCGACCTGATCCTGGCCGCCAAGCCGATGCTCGTCCGGACCAACCACAAGGGAAGCGACATAACCAGCGGCATTCCGGAACTGACCGGGTATTGGAAATAGGTTTCTCAGGAAGAAGCTTTTGTGTGGAAGAGACGTTCCAATGCTTCCTTAGCTTTTTCATGTCCCTGGTCCGCCGCTTTTTGAAGCCATTTCCGTGATTCCTGGATATCACGAGGAATATCTTTAAAATATGGTATTTCCCCGGAATAACAGCCTCCCAAATGATATTGCGCTTCCGCGTGTCCTTGTGTTGCCGCTTTTTTCCACCATTCCATTGCTTTAATTGTGTCCATGCGCAATCCTCCCAATCCCAGAATATAGAATATTCCCATATTGTTCTGGGCATTAGCATCCCCCTGTTCCGCTGCTTTATTGAACCAATAGACCATTTTCTCAATCTTGCTCTGTACTTCAGGTTCTATCTGCGAATATTTTTTTTGAGCAATTTCTTGTGACTGGTCTTTTGTTTTTTCAAATATCAGTTTCGACGATTGATTCAGAATTTCCTGTACATCTTTATCATTGAAGTATAAGCAAGCCAAATTATATTGAGCATCCGGATGGCCTTGTTCCGCTGATTTTTCCAACCAATAAAATTCCTGAGAGATGTCTTTTTTTGCACCTTTTCCCAATGAATAACATGCTGCCATATAATATTGAGCATCCGGATGGTTTTGTTTTGCTGATTTTTCAAACCAGAAAAAAGCTTTCTTCTCGTCTTGAGGAACCCCTTCGGCTCCTAAATAATACATTAAGCCCAGATTATATTGAGCATTCCGGTTTCCTTGATTTGCTGATTTTTCAAACAAGGGGAAAGCTTTTTTCTCGTCTTTGGGAATTCCTTCAACTCCGTAATAATACGTTACTCCCAAATTATATTGCGCTTCAGCATCCCCCTGTCTGGCAGCTTTTTGAAGCCATTCTACCGCCAGGGGCATGTCTTTCCTGATTCCTTTCCCTTGCAGGTAACAACTAGCAACAATAGATGCTCCCTTGGCATTCCCCTGTTCGGCAGATTTCATTGCCCAGGTAAACGCTTTCCCGTAATCCTGAGTGACGCCGTTACCTTTCCCATAGCAGATACTCACTTGAGCCTGCGCATCTGCATTGCCCTCTTCAGCAGCCCGTAAGAGCTTCTCAAAACTGCCATATGTACCAAACGGAGATTCCTGCGTAACAACTGTTTTTTCAGGTGTTTCCTGTTGCTGGGCTAATGCAGCGGGCATTTGAAGAAACAGTCCCGAAACGAGCAAACAGAGAGACAGCCGGGCAGGAAAACGCCAGAGGATGTCTTGTGGAGTTCTGTCTTTGGCAGCAGCCAAAGACAAGTTGAATGTCATGTTTTTCATAATATATTTATTTTCATGGTTCAATTAATCAAAAAGTGTAGTCAAAAGAAAGGACCCCTGAATGATTACCTCTATAATCCGTCGTTCCTCCAGCTTTCATACTCCAACGTTGACTCAATGGTATACTAACTCCCGCTGAGCCCGTTGCACCGGTTTTGGTATCATACCCTGCTCCAATGTATCCTTTGATACCACCTACAGAAGCTGACACATCAACTCCTGCTGAACCGCTGCCTCCACCAGCTGATGACCCCGAACCTGTTATACCTACATCTACTCCTCCTAGAGGCACTGTCACAGTTGCTTTTCCTCCAACATCCCCATTTGTGTTTAGAGTAGAAGTTCCTTGAATTTTTGTTCCTCCAGGAGTTTTTCCTGTTCCTGTTACACTCACACCATCATCAGTAAGCTGAACTTTAATAGGTGGATCTCCTTTAGGTTTTTCCCTAATTGCGCTGGGGGGAACTTTAGTTTCTCCACCATCCCCACCATCCCCACCATCCCCACCGTCTCTTTTTCTTTCTTCTTCGAGTCGTCCTCGTCTTCCGGGGTAGTCGGATCATCAGTTTCATCATCATCATCATCATCGTTTCCCGCATTTGGTTCTTCGGGTTCGGGTTGAGGATTCGGGCAAGTCTGGCCGTTTGTCGGCGCGGGCGTGCCGGGATCTCCGGGAACAACGGGGGTAGAACCACTGCCCGATTCTTCTTCCAGGCCCATCCAGTCCGACACCATGCGGTTCCCGGCGAAGGCGTAGAGGTTGAGGCCGCCTTCCTCCCCGAGGGGATCGCGGCTCACCCACCTGCCGTCCTGCGGGTTGTAGTAGCGGTAGTTGTAATAGACGAGGCCCGTCTCTTCGTCACAGACTTCACTGCCCCATTGCACGGGGCTGGCGACCGTGCCGGAGAAGGCCTTTTTCCCGAAGGGGGAGTAGTCGTACTGGCCGACGAGCCGCCCGGTGATGTCGAACACTTCCGTGACGTTCTTGTTCTGGTCATGCCCGAAGAGGTAGGCCTGGTGGTTTTTCACCAGCGCGAGGGGACGCGTCGCCCGGGGGGCGGTCGGGTCCCACAGGAGGGCGTGGTTCACGGAACTGCCGTTCTGGAGGTTCAGGGAGGCCACCTGCACGTACCCGCGGTAGAGGTAGCGTTCATGCAGGATGATGACGGAGCCTTGGAGCGTCACTTTTTTGGAATGGCGGCGCCCTTCGGCGTCGTAGCCGCATTCGACGACGGTGGCACCGTCCGACGACGTGAAGCGGACGGGACGGTTCCACGCGTCGTAGAGGACGTTCCAGATACCGGTGGGAGTCAGGATTTTCGTCTGGTTTCCGTCCGCATCGTAGGCCGGGGTGAAGCTTTCCGCCGTCTTCTCAAGCAGGGTGTACTGGTCCAGGGAGTTGGCCGTGTAGGCCGTGGAGGTTCCCGTCTCCATGGCCGTCTGCCGGTTGCCGATGTTGTCGTAGGCGTACTGGTAGGCGTCCGTCCCCAGGGTGGCCCCGATGAGTTCGCCGCGGCCATTGTAGGAGAAGGAGTGGGACGCCGCCGCACCGGAACCGCGTTTCTGCGAACGGGCGGTGAGGCGGGAGAGATCGTCATAGGAGTAGGAACGCTCCGCCAGGGGGGAGGAGGAAGAGGATGGCCTGATCCGGGCGGATGCGAGCAAGTCGCGGTCCGGCTCGTAGGAACGCTCGTCCAGGAGGCTTCCGGGGAGCGATATGCTCCGGATGAATTCGGAGCCGGGCAGGTAATCGAAGGCGAAGCTCTGCTCCAGGGCGCCGGAGGTGAGGACTGCCGTGCCGATCCTGCCGTCCGCCGCGTATCCGATGGCCGTGGAGAACAGGCTGGAGGTGGCCGACGAGAGGCCGTATTCATCCAGCCGCCCGTGGGCGTCGTAGCTGTTGAGGAGGCTGTAGTCGGAAGCATTCGACGCGAAGGTCTCCCCGGTGATGTCCCCGTAGTGGTTATACTCCACGGTGCGGGTTCCGGAACCGTCCGTCACGCCCGTGATCCAGCCGAGGTGGTTGTACGAGTAGGTGACGGAAGGCGTGGCGGCGTCCGAAGAGACGATGGAGAGGAGTTCCCCGGTCAGGGGGTTGTAGGTGCGGGAGGAGGTTGCCCCCCGGACATTGGTGGTGGAGATCAAACGGTTCATGGCGCCGTAGGCCATGTGCTCGGAAGTGGCGTCCGGGTAGTTTTTTTGGATGGGGAGGTCCCCCTGCCAGGCGTATACCCAGGTGGTCGTGTCCCCGTCGGTGCGCCCGGTGGGGTCCGTGACGATGGAGCCGGAAGGTACGCGGGAGGTCGTCAGCGAGGAGAGGTTGCCGTTGGCGTCATACCCGCAGCAGACGGGCTGGACCCCGGTGCCGTATACGGCGGTGAGGCGGGCGCAGGAGTCGTACTTATAGCAGGTGGTGAAGCCCAGGGCGTTGGTGACGAGGGAGGGCAGGCCCGTGACGGGGTCATAGGCCGTGGCGGTTTCCTTCCCGGCGCCGTCCCTGACGAGGACGACGCGCCCGGCGGGATCGCGCTTGACGGTGACGGCAATGCCGCGGCCATCCGTCTCCGTCACCGTCGTACCGGCAGAGGTGAAGGAGCGCGAGGCGGTCGTCACGGTTCCGGAGTGGTCCTTGCGGTAGGTGGCGAAGCCGTCCTCCAGGCGGATTTCCGCCATGACGGAGGAGGTGGGGATGGTGCGCCGCCACGTGCGCTTTCCGTCGCCGTCGTATTGCGTCCACTCGATGGTGACGTTGCCGTACAGATCCGTCGAGACGGTCTTGCTTTCCAGCGTGGGGCTGAGTTCCGAAACCAGTTGCGCCCGCGACCGGGAGAGGGGCTGGCCGGAGGCGTCATACGAGGTGGCGGTCACAACGGAGTACACCCCGTCGGCACGCTCTTCATAGGTGCGGACGTATTCCACGATGCGGGAATTCTGCGGGGTGGGCTCGGGAGAGAGAGGCATGAGCTTGCGGGAGAGTTTGCCCATGGCGTCGTATTCGTAGAGGAAGGGGACGCCGAGCCTGCTCTCCGAGACGAGCTGGTTTTTCGCGTTGTAGCTCTTCTCCGCGACGAGCTGCATGGCGAGGGAGGAATCGACGGGGGCGAGGTATTCACGGCGTTTTCTGCCGAGCCAGTCGGTCTCCTCGCTGCCGGGAACCTGGGAGGAGGAATAGCTGCGGATGGTCGTACAGAAGGCCTCCTCGGCGGCATAGGAGTAGGAGACGGGACGCTTCCCGGCGGCAGCCAGGGCGTGCAGGGAGGAGTCCTTGTTGTAGTCGGTCGTTTCCTGGGCGCCCGCGGGGAGGGTGACGATTTTGCGCAGCCCCTTGTTCTGGTAGCTGTACGCAGTGGTGAGGCCCCGGGCGTCCGTCTCCGAGGTCAGGCGTCCGAGAATGTCGTAGGTCCTGGCGGTCGTGCGGCTCATGGCGCCGATGTCTTCCCGGATGGAGAGGGCGCGGCCGAAGGAGTCCCGCGTGTAGGTGGTGATGGATTCCGGAGTCGTCGCCGTGGCGGAGCGGATGATTTCCACAAGCTGGCGGGCGGAGTTGTAGCCGTAGGAGAGAATCACGCCATCCTCGTCCACGCGGCGCAGAGGGCCGCAGCATCCCCATTCCGCCGTGCTGACGCGGCCATTGCCGCGGGTGGTCTTGATCAGGCGTTTTTCCCCGTCGTACTCGTAACCGGCGGATGAGACGAGGCTCCATCCCTGGCCGGTGTGGACGTATTTCTCATTGCGCAGGAGGGTTTCATCCTCCGCGATGTACTGGATTGTGCGTTCGCTGCGGCCCGGCATGACGGCGCCGTTGACGCGGGTTTCCGTCGTAACCTTCCACCGGGCGCCGTACGAGGTTGTGTCTTCATAGACAGCGACCTTCTGGACGCCGTTGAATCCCTGTTTCATCCGGGTGCGCCCCCGGGAGTATTCATTGGAGGCCTGTTCCCCGTAGAGTTCCCGGATTTTGACGAGGGGCACGGTTTCCCCGGCTGCGAGGATGCTGGTCGTGATGCGGTTGAGGAGGGGGGAGTCCTCGTAGGTGAAGGTGGTCGTCTTGAGTACGGTCTCCTGCCCGGTGGAAACGTGTTCCAGGGAGACCTGCCTGGTGGCCGGGCGGCAGTCGTTGAAGCGCAGGTCGGCGTAGGTGGTGCGCACGACGTATTCGTAGTCCCCGTCCGTCCAGGGGGAGGCTTCCATGGTGACGCGCCCCTGGGAGTCGTACTCGTAACGGGTGTAGCCGCCGTCCGGCAGGGCCTTGACGGAGACGCGGAACTGGCTGTTATAGGTGTAGGACGTGGTGCGGGCCAGCGCGGTGCCGTAGCCCTCCGTGCGGCTCAGGACGAGCCATCCGCCGTCCGTGTACTTCTTCACGACGCGCTCGCAGAAGGAGGGGGCCGTTTCCCGGAATCCCTGGACGGTCTTGATTTCCTCCCACTTGTCTCCGGGAAGCATGTTGCGCTCATAGGTGGTGACGATGCGCTCGTCCCCCGAGCCTTCGGTGATGATGGTCTTGTTCCCCTCGATGCGGCGTTCCTTGACGAGGGCTTCGTGCCCGGCCTCCTGGGTGGTGATGTTCATCGTCCTGACGGAGGGGTTCCATTCATAGGTGTAGACCTTGACGGGAGTGCCCTGGGGGAGGGTTTCCCCGCGGGCGTTCCTGGCGAGCCGTGCCGGGGGGAAGTGGGAGATGGTCAGCTTGTTGGGCGTGCGTGCAAATTCCAGCACGCCGTCCCTGGAGCTGGCGATGCGTTCGATGTCCCCCAGGGAGTTCCTGGTGACTTCCACCTGGGAGTCAAACGAGCTTTTCGGAATGACGGCCCCGGTCCTGGTGGTCATGGAGTGGACCTGCCCGGAGGCCAGGTCAAGCGTCTGGGAGGAACCGTCCCCCTGGACGATTTTGACGAAGGCCGGGGAATTGTCCGTACAGGGGGTCATGTCCGCCTTGAGGAACTGTCCGAGGGCAATGCCCCGGCGCGTGATCCCGTCGCGGCTGGCCGTCGCGTTCCCCGGAATGCCCTTGAAGAAGAGGGAGCCGCCCGCGGACTGGTTGACCTGGACGGACCTGGTGGAAGCATCGTAGCGGACGGTCATGCCCATGGGAGTGGCGAAACCGACCTTGACGGCGCAGTTGACATCCCCCGCATCCGCAAGAGGGGAGTTGGCCACCCGGGCAGGGTTGTCCCCGGAGGGGGCGCCGCCAACGTTGACGGACCCTTCGCACATGCCGCCATCCGGCGTGCCGCCAAAGCCGATGCGCCCGGCATAGTCCCCGTCCCCGTTGGCGCAGCTTTCATTGCATGGATCGTTGCAGGGCTGGCATGGAGTGTCTTCCTGGGTGGGGGAAGCACTGCTGGAGCTGGAGGATGACTCGGAGGACGAACTGGAAGAAGGCTCCGAAGAGGAGCTGCTGGAGGAAGAGGAGGAACTGCTGCTCGAAGAAGATGGAGAAGAACTGCTGCTTGACGAGGAAGACGGCACGCTGGAACTCGACGAAGAGGATGGTACGCTGGAACTTGACGAAGAGGAGGGCACACTGCTGCTCGATGAGGACGTGGGAGGGCTTGACGAAGATGAGGGAGAACTGGAACTAGCCGACGAGGACGGAGAACTTGAGCTAGCCGATGAGGAGGGGGCGCTGGAGCTTGCCGAAGACGAGGGAAGAGCAGAGGAACTGGAAACCGGAGCAGCGCTGCTGGAGAGCGAGGGGGCCGCCCCGGGCAGACGGGAGGCGGGGGTGGCGTTTTCCGGATTGGAGGCCGGAGAGGCGGAATCTGAAACAGGCGTATTCATGACAGGACGCAAAATGAATGGTTTGAGCACACACAGGACAGAAAAGCAGGAATAAAAACCTTCCTGTCACTCTACACAATCAATCTTCAAATCCCTTGTGTCAAGATTCAAAATAAATAATTTTCCAATCAAGAAAAGATTAGGAAGGAAGATGGAAACAGATGCCACGATTTCCCCGGAAAAGGCAAAGGGAGAGAATTTTCGTTTAGGAGGAGGTAATTGATTTTAAGGGATGTATTGAAAAACTGCATCTTTGTCACCCCAGGAAGGATGCTGCCAGTTGGAACGAATGAGTATCATTCCTGATGATATTTCCTTACCTATGATCCAATCGCCAAGAATCACCCATGGATGATGTCCTTGAATATGAAACAGCTTTACCGTCACAGGAACTGTGATTCCATTGAAATTCAAGGTTCCTTTGACTTGTTTCATCAAGGATAGTTTTAAATTCTCCTTTTTTGATTCAACTTGTGCAACCTGTTTCCAAAATTGTTCGTAGGCTTTGTTTTTCAAGAGGCCCACTCCATCATCAAACCAGAAAGACGACAGCCATGAATCGTGGTCCAATGCTGTCATAAATTGTTCCATGCTGAGGGAGGGGTTCATATTCAAACGTTTTTCCCAAGATGGGTCCGGCAACCATTCCTCAGAAACTGAATTTTCCAGTGTATATCCATTGGAAAATACGATGCGATTGGAATTCCGAGATGTTTCTTTCCATACGGGGAACATGGGAGATTTGGAAAAAGCTGTTGCAAAGAGAGTCGAATACTTGGCGTGGTCGTTTTCAGCTAACGACCAATCACCCCATACGTTCAGGATGGGGGAAAAGGCATAAGAAAGCTTATAAGCCGGTCTACAAAGTTGTATTACCATAGCAATCAACAAGAGAAAAGAGATCATGCCTGCCAGGATTTTTATCTTCCGTTTTCTGGAAACACTCCAAAACAGGAGAAGCATCATAGCTGTGCCTGTGTGAAATGGTAACGGAGGCCCAGCATCTGCGACTTTTTGCAAGAGGTGTTGAGCAGAGGGACGAGACAGTGCAAAATTGGCAAACAGAGTGCTATCTCCAAAAAGGACGATGTTTCCTAAACCAAAAGGAGAAGTGAGGCCAATAGGATAGATACCAGGTATTTCTTCATCTGATATTTGGTTATCTGAAAAGAAGGAATTTTTGCTGTAGTCAGTACGTTCCGAATATCCATTTTCAACCAACCAAGTTTCTCCCCGTCCAGAAAAACTGTTAGCACTGAGTCCTTTAAATTTTTGGAAGAGATTTTGATAAGTGCCACCGTCCCCTGTCGAATCAAGGATGCAGTCCTTTTGAATACGGAGTCCCATGGATTCTAAAAGAGGATTGAGTACAGAGGCATGACCAAATAGATCTGTATGGTCCGTGATTACAACCAAGCGGCCTCCCCTGAGAACCCATTTTCGTATTTTTTCTATTTCTTGTGAGGAGAACGGCTGAGTTGGAGTAATCATCCACAAATCCGTATAGGCCTCCAACCTGGATAGATTGGGAATATCCCGACTCCCAATGATCTTTTTTACCATATCGTAGGAGTACTGACTGCGAATGACAAGTGAGTTGTCATGCGACTGGGATATCCCCCAATGCCCTCTTTCCAAATAAGCAAGAGACCGACTCTGCGTCTGTTGTAACAGGAGTGAGGGAAGAGAAGAATGCATTAAACACCATCCCGCACCAAAAAGAAGAATGATTCCCAGCAGGCGTTCTTGGGGATATTTCTCCGCCAAGCGAATCAATAGAGCTGCCAACAAGCAGATGGCTGTGGGAATACTCCAATAGACCCAAGGGCCGTGAGGCAATCCTGCCATGAGCAACGCTACTGTGCCCAAGATGATCCCCGTGTGCAGCAGAATCTTCCAAGATATAGTGGGGCGATACGCCAGCGTACTTGCAATAAGAACGACCATGCAAACAATCCCTGCCGAATAGGAACAGATGAGGGCATTGAACATGCAGAAGACGAGACCTACCAAAGTGAGCAAGCGCATGGTATTCATAAGAGAGAACGAAAATATTGGGTTTCCAATGTTGTTGGAGAACCGGTTGCTATTATGGTAACCTGCTCAAGTTTTATGATGGGGGAAGGTTGTTTTTCTCCATTTTTCAGAATAGACCGGGCATCCAGAATTCCATCCCACTCACCCATAGGAACATCCTGAGCTTCATAGATTGTTCCCTTGATTTTCACTTTGGCTCCCGGTTCTAGGATGATGATTTTTTCATTCTTCCAGGACGCAGTGTAATCTGAACCTACAACGAGTAGTTTTGTTCCTACTGATCCAAAGATCACATTCATGCCACAATCCTGAAGATGACGAACGATGCCCTCACCCAATTCAGTGTGGGGCCAGTAGTGATGATTACCAATATAACGAATTTCACCTTGGATTGGCCACCAAACCGCACACAAGTAAGCCAGTACTGGAAATAAGGGTAGCCAGGGGCAAACATACCATGGCAAGATAAAGAGGATTAAAGAACAGATGATATGGAAAGCCAGAAATCCCGGATCTGTTCCTGTGATTCGTCGGATCAGGGAAGATTGGTAGGGAGCCATACCATTTACGACGAAATCGGAATCCGCTAGAATCAATTTATATTGTTCATTGAGAGCCAAAGGGACCACGGTAAAGCCGTCCATTTGCCCATAGAGCGGATGGTAGGAATCCTGTTTGAGAGCAGAACCAATGTTGGAGATGAGGATACCATCCCTTTGGACGGCCATACGCCAAGGTTCTCCCGCCATGATGAGATTTCTACTCCAAGGACGGCCTTGGTAGAAATTGCCATCGTCCCAGTCCGTATAAGCATCATGATCTAGGTACAGAGTCCCTGCCAGAGTGACTTTTTGATACTCTGTATTATTATATACAAGCTGCCCTGCACCCGTCCCCGGTTTGCCCGTGATTTTTTCCAAGGCGCTCCCAATCTGATATCCAGGCGCAACATTTCTTTCAGGGACCGGTGAAAGATTCCATGAGGAACAAGTTGTGAATATCAACAAGATTCCGTAAATCATGCATATTCCTGTGAATCCCCAACGGAGAAATCTTGGAAAGAAGAGGAAGAAAATCGTTGCTGCCACCATTAGGCCAATGCCAAGGAAAGGGGAGAGTACAACCCATGAAGGGCAAGGAAGAAATGGACTGATTAACGTCGGAAGTTGAGAGAAAAGAAAGGAGGCTGCCAAGGAACGATGCCCTGTAACTATTAGAAGTATAGCTAAAAGGCTTGCCGAATGTCCCAGGGAAGGCTCCAAGGATATAGCCGTCAGGACGGCAATACAGCTGAACAAATTTTTGGGACGCTCAGGGTAACTTTCAAGAACTAGAAGGGATAGAACTATCCCCAAAATTGCCGTGTAAACAAAAGCATGGCCTAAGCCATTACCCGCAACAAAACAGAGGGAAAAGAACAAGATAAAGCGTTTCACACGATTCTTCTGCATGATGACAGAATGGGAATAGTGAAACGCTTTTCTGACTTACTCCAAATTCAGGCAATCATTATTTGCCGTTTCTCCCGCCACAAATTTTGCAATCTGTTCCTTGAGGAGAAGTTGTCAGATATCCGTTGGAAGATTGGTAATACCGGCACGATTGATTGTGAATTTTCCCTGAAGAATAAGTCACCCAGTAAGAAACAGCTTTTTGCGATACAGTTGTTTCGGGGGATGGTTTAGGGGATAATGACGATGTCTGCGCCGCAGGAGAAATTATCAATTTAACTGTTCCATCCGTCATGGGAGACTTCTTTTTGCCACCACATTTGGGGCAATCTTCTCCAAGTGGAACCGTGGTCGGAGACCCTTTTCCTTTGGCGAATTGAGAACAGGTGGCATTATGGATTTTCCAAGAGTATCCGTCTTCCCAGTAAATTTCCCGTTGTTGGTCTGGTTGGATCTTCGGTCTTTCTGGTTCCTTCTGGGATATGGGAGCGACCGGGGTCACTGTTTTAGAAGGTTGGGTATAAGATGATGTACGAGAAGGATAGGAAGTGCTCCTACGCGTTGAGGTACACCTCGTCGAACAACTTGTGGAACAGCTGGTAGAGCAACTTGTCGAACACCGGGTTGAGCAGCTTGTGGAGCAACTTGTCGAGCACCGGGTAGAACAACTGGATGAACGGGCTGCCAGCATCATGCTCTCCTTATCTTTCAGAATAGCGCTGGCTCGTTCCAGATCGCTCGGAGATATTTGCATGTTGCCTCCTGACTGAAAGGAGGAAGCCGCCGCCGGAGATGAAAAATCTGAGGCAGGAGTTGCTCCTGATACCAAGACCATGGACAACATTATCCAGAATATGAATGAAGAGATGAGAGCTTTCACGGTAAATTTCAACATATCATAGAATGATAATATATCAACCGATTTTTGGAGAATTACTTATTGTGATTGAAATCAAGAAAGTTATCCATAAGAGATCTTTTTCTCAAAAGAGGGTCACTTCGCCAGGTAAGAAAGGGCTTATTCTGCTTTCCAGCCAGGAAAGGAAAGACTGCCGTCAGAGGACATTGAGTATTTTGCTGGAGGGAGGGAAATCTTCATCAGGATTTTTCAACGGAATGCGATGGTGAGGGGGCTGACTCTTCTTCACTACATCTTTTCGTAACGCTGGGTGGGCCAATTTTTTTGGAAGCTTCATTGTCTATATATTGGATGTAATTTTGTATCTTCAACTTGTCCCATCTTGAAGCTCTTTTTTGAATTGTATCAAGATTCTCTCTGATAGATTGGAGACATTCCCATTCCCTTGATTTTGTATCAGTCCCTTCTCGATAAAATCTATTTGTTATGATATAGAGTAATCCGAGCCCGTTGTCGTAAGAAGCATCTTTTAGGTAATTGCAAATAAAAGAAACACCACATAGCTCAAGGATGCTAATATTTTGAAAATTTGTATTATTCAATTTATTGATTTGATCTCCTGTCAATTCTTGTTTATATAATAATTGATCTCTTAATGATTTTCTGAATCTGTCATTAATTTTATCCAAGAATTTATCTTTCAAATAATCTTTTAATTCCAACCATTCTTCCGAATCCGATTTATAAAATCCAAGTCCGTACATCCCTGTAAGGCGAGATGTTTCAAAATCAAAATTTTCCTCTGATAGGGACGATACTATTTCATCAACATACTGTCTGCATTCTTTTCCAATCTCGGCGGTTCCTTGGGTAAGCAAACCGTTTTTTGAAAAAAAGAGTCTCAACCCGAAAACGTGCAGAATGACACCTATATCAGAATATTTTCTCTCTTTAAAATCTTGTTCAAATTGTTCCAACATAGAATCCAACTCTTCGCTTTTCTGATCTCTCCAGTGCCATAGATTTCTCCATGGTTCCTTTGATGGAAAATAAACAGGAAGATCATCCAATTCCTGTTTGATGTCGTCTTCAGGAAAGAACCCATCTTCCAAAATATGAGACAGCATCAACTCGGAAAAAATGTTTCTATATGCAATGATGTTTACAAAGTATTCTCCGTATTTTGATAAATAATCTTTTTTGTTTTGATTTTTATCATTATCTTTTTCTGGATCATTTGAAGTGCTGAATAATCCTCCCATACTATTCCTTAATATATCCTGTTGCCATTCCTCTAAATCATGACAAGAAAAATGTCCGGCTTTGATTTCAAAGGAAAGGATGAAAAAGAGCATGACAAGGTCTTTCATGAACATCTCATGTTTTTTATGCTTATCTTCAAGGTAGGCGTACAGCCTTTCAAAATCATTAAGCGATTGCTGCAAGATACGTAGATTATCCAATTTGGATGTCTGGTACATCTGAATGATCAAGTCCCGTTGAGACTTCAGGAATTTCCTTCCTTCTCCCTTCTGAAGTTGATCCAGAAAATAATTGAGAGCATTCTCCGTTTCCGGCATCATCCGCAGAGTTTTACCAATGACCTTTTCTTTAATGGATTTATAGGATGCTTTCTTTTGATTGTCAGCATAGGGGGCAATTTCCTCCTCATTCCCAATAATGATCACCTTGCAGTTGTTGTTTTCCACAAAGGAATTAATGTACCCAAGTGATGCTTCTATCGGCATGCAGCATCTCTCCAAATCATCAAATATATAGATTGATTCAGGATGATAGATGTTAAAAAAATCATCTGTTTTCAAATTATCAAGATCGATACCTTGCGACTTTAAAAGAGAAGAAAATATTTTTCCAGTCAATCTGGCGGATTTCTTATTCATGAAAGGATGAAATTCCTTAATAATCATATCATCAATTTCATCCTTCGTTTGGACTCCATTTAAACTGATTTTAATTATTTTCGGAATTTTTTCTGATTCATCTTCTTGCTTAGGAAAAATTTTCTCCATATATCTGGTGATGAAAAACGTCTTGCCGATTCCCCATTTTCCTGTGAGCAAGACAGCATAGTGAGGTGCAGTCAATGCAGTATAGTAATCCAAAAAGCTTTCAATATGCGTATTATTGGGGAAGTTGCTTTGATCCGACATTCCTATAAAATATTCCTTGGAGAAGAAGAGCGCAATCTCAGAATCGAAACATAGCAGGAATGATCCTTATGACGTACGGAAATGGCACAAAATGATTGGCAATAGGCAAGGCATATGAAACCTTGTGGGCAACAAACCTCCCCCGCCTAGCCTATTAGTCCGTTGACTCGATAGTGATGCGCACACGGGGAGGTCTTTTTGTTTCTACCTATGCGATACTCCACCCCCATCTCTCCTTTGCCGGCCAGGCTTCCCTTCTCCTCAACGGGAGGATGACTGCTACCCAGCAGGGATTGATGAACGTTTGAGATGGAGGGCGGGTAGGAAAACTACTGATGGGCCCCGAGGAGAATGTCCTCGAACGTCTCCGTCTGGCCGGTTCTTCGGCGTCCATTGCCAGTCTTTCCTAGAGGGAGGGATGGACACGAATAAAGGATGACAAAAGAAAATTTGATAATTATCTCCGCGTATGGTTGAATCCTTGCAGAGGTTCGGCTGAGGAGCGGCCCCTGGTGGCTCCGATTGCATTACCTCTTTTTTACTCTCATATGGAGAATCTGTCAGCACCAGGCCACAGATTCTTTTTCGTTTGTTGGGAGGATCGGAGTAGTAAACCATTCCGTCTAAAAGGGGGGTAAAGCGGGTTACGAGTTCTTCTTTCCGTTCGTCATTCTGGATATTCTCGAAACAGTTTTTCCTGTACCCCCAGTTCAGCAGGTAGATGCACAGGTCCGCCAGCTCGATAAAGTAACTGTTTACGGAATCCACAAAAAGAGGTTCCGGGACAATATGTCGGCTTTATCCGTCCGGAGGAAATAGTTGTGAACCTGTTTTGTAAATTTGCTGTCGAATACTTCTTCCTCACTGTCCAGAAGGAGCAATCCATTTGTGTGTTGTCTTTCAAGGAATTTAGCGTAGCGCTCAAACAGGAATACCAAGTTTTTTCGCAGATAGCCTTCCGAGGCATATCCTTTGGGCTTTTGAATGCCTCTAGGTATGGCTGCTGCAAAAAGTTTCACTTCATGTTTACACAAGATCTCCAACGCTCTTTGCACGAAGAGGAGCCTAGCCTGACCATAGGCGTAAAAATTTTTTCTTGTAGGGGCCTTTTTCCCAAGACCGCCGTTAGAAAACGACGAATATGTTTTTGCCGTTTATCCAGAAGGAGTTCTTCCGTATAATTGTCTGCTCGCTTGAATGTTTCCTTCTGCAATAATTTACGTCCTTTGAGCTCTACATTGTATTCCTTCAAATGGCAGCCGAAGACTTTCTTTTCCTTCATGCGAGCTTCAAAAGGTCAATACAAATCACAGTGTTAATTGTTGATGTACAACAAAGTTTCTTTTTTGGAATAAGTTTCTCTTTTGAGAAACTTTGTTCTGAAAGGAAACATTTGCTTATCTATTTCTCAAAGGGCAAACCAGAGTCTCAATTCCTGTGCAATAGCCATTTGTGACTCTCTGTGCCAGTAACGGGAAGTGAAATCGAAGCCTTGCCGTCCCGGGGCGGAAAAGTAATCGTCCACTATGATTTGGCATTTGTGGTAGAGCTCCTGTTGCTCCAAGTGTTGGCGAAGTTTCTGGAGGTTACGCCTTTCTTCTTCCGTTTCCATTGCCACGATACGAAAGATGTCTCTGGCATGCTTTTGCGCCTCGTCAAGATCAGAGGATTTGCCTGCAACATTCTGTGAGGATTCCCACCTGGCTTGAAAAGCCATAAGTTTCATGGTTGCCGCCGTCAGGATGTTGGGAATGGCCAGACGCAATCCGTCCAGATCGAAGAAAAAGGGGTGAGCCAGTCCGATCAGTTCCGGGTTTGTGCGCCCATGGATGCCATAGTGGAGGGAGGGACGCGGTTTGATCCGGTGGCTATCGGTTCGCAGGTTTTTGCTGTATTCGTTATCAGGGAGCGGAGCGTGGAATTCTAATTCAATAATCTCACCTTCTTCTCCTTGTTTGAACAGACCCCACTGTTTCTTCCATTCGACATACTGGAAACCTGCGTTTTGCAAGACCTCAGCCAGTTCTCCCTGCTTGCCGGGATTTGCAATCAATGAGGGACTGACTCCCACATCCATATCTTTCGTCGTGCGTGGTATGCTTTCGCCCGTCCACTGAGTCATTGGAATGAAATGAGTGACGGCTCCCAAAGAGTCTCGCAGCCAGGTCTGTTTCAGATAGAGGCCATATCCCCCGATTATCTGAACATTCGGATCGAGCTGTTGCAACTGGGGCCAAATTTCTTGAAGGGATTGATTCATGCCGAAGGAAGAGGTTTTCATAAGCGGGAGAATGCAGTCAAGGTGGAATAGTGGAAACTGGTAAGGGCTTGGGCCAGGGCATGGGCTGTCTCCTGCTGGCGAGCGTCGCCCCGTGCCGCCTCAATCCAGGTCATGACCGGGCCGGACCAGACCAGTCCGTTTTTGTCCCTTTCCGTTTGGAAATACGCGAGAGGGGATTTTACCATGGTCAAATTCAACTGGGAAAAAGCGGGCGAGGCCGTTTTTTCCAATTGTCCTTCTTTCAGGAAAAAGGAGGGATCCTCCGTCCATAGATAAAGAGGGCCGCTCTCGCCAAGGGTCGCATAACGTCCCAGGGAAGATTGTGGGGCAACGCACCACTTAATTCCGCATTCCGTGGCTTTTTGAAGAATTCTGCGCTTGTCCAGCCCCGGAGCAACGATATAATCCTGCCCTTTTTCCGTGACGGGGGGACGCCACTGTTCCCGAAGTCTGTCCAGCAATTTACAGGGATTGTAAACAATCAGTTCAAACCTTCCCGGCCTGCTCAGGATGCCGTCCTCCTCGTAACAGGGAATCAGTTTGGACAACTGCCCTTTGGCCATCGAACCTCCCCGCAGTGCGATACGGTCCAAGACGGGTTTCTGTCCAGGCCACATTTTTTGTTCCAGCAAAATCATGGCCGCCTGAGCGGCAATTTTGTCGTAGGGACGCGATGTTCTGCGGGTGTCGGGATAGGCATTGGGTCTGCCCGAAGAACGAAGGTAAATGGGGAGCTGCTTAATCAGACCATTGCCGGACAAGTCCACCGCCATGATCTGTTCCTCCTCATCAAGACGTTTTAGAATTGCCTCAGACAAAAAAGGAATAAGCAACAGGCGCGGGGGCTTGCCCTGTTTTTTTCGTTCGCGCTCTTCGATGACAAATCGATCTAGGATGATGGGAGGCAGCGCTTTTTTTATTTCAGGGATAGCGAGGAAGTCTCCCCCCTGCGTGTGAAAGGTCATCAGCTCTTCGTCGAGTAGCCCTTTCCAACGGAGGATTCCTTCCATCAGGGTGTTTCTCTCCCGCAGATTATTCAGGATTGTCCATTCCGTCATCATGATGTTAGAAAATTAGTGAAGTTTCCTTTTAAGGTCAAGTTTCAAATTCGGGAAACTTATTATTAAAAAGAAACTTTTTTGATTTTTAATGTGATATTGATGAACTACCGAATATCGTTCAAGGAGGAAATTATTTTTCAGAAGAAGTCTTTTTCTTACGTTTATGCTTCTTTTTGCGGTCTTCCTCCGGCGTGCCGAAGAGGCGGGTGAGGAGGTCTTTGGCGGTGCGGGAGATGTTGGCGCCGGTGGCGGCGGAGAGGGAAAGTGCGCCGTAGCTTGAGACGATGGCGGAGGAGGAACGGGAGAAGGCCCCGCCGACGCCCGCGGCGCGGACCAGGGCCGTCAGGTTGTTGAAGTGGGTGTCCCAGTCCATTTCTTTTTTGTCCGCAACGTGTTCGTATTCCCGGGTAATGGTGCGGGCGATGCCCTGAACGTCAATCAGGGTGCGGGCGTAGGAGTCCGCAAAGACATGTTCCCCGGTGAAGAGGCTGGCGAGGTAGTTGACTCCCTCCCCGGCCAGGGGGATGGTGGTGAGGTCGCCCAGGAGGGCGGTGGCGCCGTACTTTTTCCACTTCTTTGCCTTGTCGTCGTCATCGTCTTCCATGCCTTTGATCCACGCGATGAACCAGGCGAGCAGGGACGAGGTGACGCCCAGGGCCAGCCAGGACTGTGCAGCGCAGACGCGGTTGCGCACGGAGCCGGTTTTCCACTCCGCCGCCATGAGGCCAATTTTGTTCAACTGCTCGGACTTCATCACAAAGGCGAGCTTGGATAAAATTCCGCCCGCGGCCTGGCTCATGCTTTTTTGCGTCTTGGTCAGGGGCTGGGCGCCGAGTTCCAATGACATGCCGACCTGTTCCAGGGCGGCCTGGCGCAGTTCTTCGTCCGTAAAGGGGGAGCCGTTTTCCCGGTTGAGGCTCCTTGAGCGGGCGTAGTAGGCGTTGGCGAGGGCGTGCATGGCAAGCAGGTTGGCTTTGACATCCACGGCTTCGATCAGGTCCATGGATTTCTCCGGAAGTTTTTCCATCCGGGAGTAACGCTGGCCGGGCATCTGGTTGCCGATCTGGGCGAGCATGGCTCCCTCCCCCCGCATGCGGGCGGTGAAGTACGGCGTGGCGGCAACCTCCTTCATGGCGATGTCCCCCAGGCCGAGCTTGGAGGCGGCGAGGTGGAAGAGGAAGGAGGAAAACGAGATGTGCTTGTGGGCGAGTTCGCGGGTTCCGTCCGCTTTTTCGAGGATGGCGGAGGGCACCCAGCCCGCGAAGAAACCATGGAGGATGGCGGTGGCCTGCTTGAGCAAGACGTAGCCGTTGCCCGCCAGCACGGAAATGGCAAAGGCTTTTTGAAGCATGCCCTGCATGCGGGAAAGGTTCAGGAAGGCGCGGTTGTTTTCCAGGCTGGCGCCGTCAATGAGGTCCATCCAGGAGGAGAGCTTGCCCATCATGTCTTCCCCCAGGTGCTGCTTGAGCTTTTGCTCCAGCGGTTTGTTTTTCAGCAGGGCGCGCCAGGCGGTCGTAATGTGGGAGGTGTAGATGTAGTTATCCTGTTCCGCGGCGGCGGCCAGGAAGACGAGGGTGCCGGATTTGGAGAAGTCCAGGTTCTCGGAATGCACAACGCGGTCAATGAGGAGGCCGTACTTGCCCCCGCCGATGGAGCCCGTTTTGGGCTCGGTGAGGGCGTCCTTCTCCCTGGTGGAGTTCCGGTCGAAAGTGGCGCGGAAGTAGTCGGGCTTGAGCGTGAAGGGAACGCCCATGCGCTCTTCATAGACCTGGGCGAGGGTGAGGCCGGTTTCATTGAGTTTCCGGCGCAGGGCGTACCCGTATTCCAGGCCGTCCGGGCCGACGTAATCATAGAGGTCTCCAATACCTTTGTCGTCCAGTCCCTCCCGGCGCAGGAATCCCTTGCGGATGAGGTTGCCCTCGCTGTCGTACACGTCGGCGTAGTCCGGCTGCTCGTGGAGCAGGATGGCGTAGAGGGCGCAGTCGCGCGAGCAGATAAGCTGGCTGGCGGCTTCCGTGTTGGGGACTTCCCGCTTCGAGGTGACGTTGTGCTGGCATTGCCGCTGCTCCGGGGTGCGGGACTCGTATTCGTCCAGGGCCTGGCGGAGGAGAGGGATGTCTTCTTCCCCCGGGACGTTTTCCGTGAGGGTTTCCGTGCGCCGGTCTTCCTCCCGGATGGCCTGTCTGCGAGCCTCCCGCTCTTGACTGGAGAGGGAGAGCCATTCCTGCGCGTCCTCAATGGAGAGGGAGACCTTCACGGTGAGGACCGGGGCGATGGGGATACCCGTTGCTTGTGGCGTGTTGAATTGGACGAGCCATTGTTCCGCCGCGCTTTCAGACTTTACTCCGGCAATGCGGCGGATGGTGTCGGACAGCCACGCGGAGCGGTCGTTGGAGGCGTTGAGCAGGGAGGCGTTGGCTTCCGTGATTTCCTTGATGCGGGCACGGGAGAAGCGCTGGCCGAGGACTGGTTCCAGAGCCAGCATGAGCTGGGCGTAGCTCATGAAGCTGTACGGGAGGGAGGAGAGCAGCTTGCGCAGTTTGGTACGGTGGCTGATTTTTGCTCCGGCCCGGCTGGAACCCGAATTCACGGCAGGCAGATTCTTCTGGATTTGACGGGCGGCGTATTTGATGCGGCCCGCTTCCCGGGTCAGTTTTCTTTCCCACGAGTTGCGTCCGGAGAGGATGAATTCGAGGAGTTTTTCCATGGCTTCCCGGGCTTGGGGGAGGCTCATCCCGGCGTAATCCCCGTATGTCTTCCAAGCGAGAATATCCCTTTCGTGCTCCTGCCGCTTTTCTTCGTCTTCCTCCTGGTTGTACAAGGCTTCCAGCGTGGTCATGGCCTCCGCCTTGGCCTGGGATTGAGCGTCCAGCATCTGACGGTAGCGGGCGAGGGTGCGGTAGGCTGCCGCCTCCAGACGGCCCCGTGGAGATTTTTTGCCGGGTTCCTTTTTGGGGTAGACGGCTTCCCCCCGCCGCATCGTCTTTTGGTACAGCTCGTCCTTGGCGAAATAGACGAGCTGGGTGCGCACGCGGTCCAGAACCTTGGACATGACGTGATCCAGGCGCTGGCTGCCGATGGAGGCCAGGATCTGCCGGACTTCCTCCGGCGTGGCGGCGGAAGTGGTGGCATTGATCATGCTTGTCTCAAATTTTTTATAGAAGGAGTCCCCCGAACGGAGGGTGCCCTTGGGGGGGATTTCCCCGGATTCCGCCATGGCCGCGTAGACGGAAGCCCATTGCATCTGCAAGTCCACATTGGAACGGTATCCTTTGGGCAGGACGTAGCGGGCCGAGGAAAGAAGGGAGTTGATCATGCCGAAGAGCTCCGCCCCGACGCGGGCGGAGGGTTTTTCCTCCTTGCCGGACATGACCCGCCGCCAGTTTTCCGCCGCCTTGCCGAAGTCTTTTACGAGTTCGGAAGCGCGGGTGGCCTGCATGGACGGGGCGGCAAGGCCGGAAACGATTTCCTCCAGCGAGGTTAGAGAGAAAGTGGTTCCGGCAGGTCCGGACAGGGGGGAGAAGGAGACCAGGGCCTCCCCCGGGTATTCCAAAGCGTCATTGAAAGGCGATTCGGCACGTTCCCCGGCGGAGAGTCCGCTGCGGCGTTCCACGGCGCAGGCCTCTATTTCACCGGCGAGGCGGCGGTAGAGTTCATAGGGGGAAAGGGATGAAAGGCGTTCGTATTTGAGAAAGTCCCGGTGCAGGGCGGCCATGTCCGGCTTGGGAGTGCGGCGGTAGGCGAGGCGGCGGCTGGGAGTGGCCTTGGCCGCCGCCAGGCATTCCTTGATACCGGCAGGGGTATTGAGCGCATAGTTGCCGGGCCATGGGAGCTCAAATTGCGAGTCCGTGCTCCAGCTTCTGTCATAGAATTGTTCCAACAGGCCGGAGAGGTCCTTGAGGGCGTAGCGGGCCATGTCCAGGATGCGTTCCTCCCCCGTCAGCCTGTGGGAGATACCGTCATAGGAATAGCGGTAGGAAGTCCGCAGGACGCGGCGCGGATTGCGCGCCAGGGAGAGCATGTATTCCAGAGTGGAGATCATTCCGTCCCTTGCATTGAGCCAGGACATGAACCGGCTGGCCTGATCGTAGGCTTCATAAGCCGCTTCCCGCATGGATTCATAGAAGAGTTTGGCGGATTCTCTCGTGCCGCCCCAGGCAAAGCCTTCGATATGCTGGATGGCGTGCTGGATCTCGTGGAGGAGGATGGAGCGGAGTTGCTGTGGAGCGTCCAGGTTGCGGTGGATGTAAATGGCCCGTTCCGCCGGGGAGTACATGCCGAGGTAGCCGCTGAGGTGTTGGAGGATGACAGGCATGGAGCGCAGTGCCGGGTAGGCCGCAAACAACTCCGGATAGTCCAGCCACGCGTCCAGAGGCAGGGCGGTATTGGCCGCTGCCAGGGTTGCGAGGGATTGGAGCAGCCCGTCGTCTTCCCGCAGAAGGAGTTCCAGCGAGGAGACCTGCTCCGTCAGGCCGGAGGCGGCAAGGTGACTGGTACTGTACAAGCCGGTACGCAGGACGGCAGCGGACAGGAGGCGCCCCCAGCTTTCCCGGTCGTGGTCCAGGGTGAGGTATTCCCGCCATTTGGAGATGTTGTTTTCCGGACGAAGCGTCCGTTTATTTCTGTAGAATTGACGGTGGAGGGAGAGGTAGCGGGCAATCCGCTTTTTCGTTTCCGCAGAAAGGGTATGGCGCAGGGCGGAGAGCTCCCGGCGCAGGGTGGGCAGGTATGGGGCGGCACGGTCTTTCAGGGCGGCCCGGGAGGCGTCGATCTCCGCCCGGGGCTTGCCGTCGTCACGGCCCCGGAAGGTGTTTTTTTTGTACTGTTCCCAAGTGGCGGCATGGGGGCCGATGACGGAGAAGGTGATGTCCGGGGAGGAGGGGGCGAACGTGCCGATGTTGTCCGTGGCGGATTTGATCTGGGAGGGATGGAGGGCGACATAAGTGTCCGTTACCTTGTTGCCGGTGTCGTCTCCAGGGTCGATGACGTTATGGATGACAGCGCCATCCCTGTGCAGGAGCTTCGCCTCTTCAACAACGGTGTGGATCGTGCGGCTGCTGAATATCCTGATGAGCATGTAGTCGGTGAGGCCGTGGGAGGATATGTAGTCGATGGCCGCCTGCTCCGATGTCCAGTATTCCCCGCCGTCCGGCGGGGAGATGTAACTGCCGGACTGCTTATCGTACAAATCGAACCAGGGCTCTCCTTTTTCATACCACCATAATCCCCCGAAATCTTCTTCTAGCGGGGAGCGAAAATTAAGGAAACAGGAGTAGATGCCGGGCGCTCCCGTGTTTGCAAGAGGAGAACGAAGGTCCGCCTTTTCCCGGGTTCCGTAGTACGAGGCGGCGACTTCCGGATCTGCGGTAAAGAAGGAACTTCCTGCCAGGATTCCGGAGGATGGATTCCCTTTCCGGCTGTCAAAAACAGTAAAGCCTGCGCGATGCGTGCCGTGGTAGACGACGCGTGGCTCCCCGTTTTCATCCACGACGCGGGAGGCATGGGCGGGGTCGTGTTGCCAGTCCCCGAACCAGTCACGGAAGGCAGCCGTGCGCACCTGCGCCCACTGGCGGGACGTGAGGCGGGAGGGTTCTCCATTGGGAGCCTTGAGCCAGGTACCGGAGGCAAGGGCCATTTCCGTGATGGCCCGCTCCTCCTCCGACAGGGAAGCCATGTAGTCCGAATTCGGCAAACGGAGCCAGGAAGGCCCCGGAGCGAGGGAGAAGGACGCGGAAGAGCCGATGAGGGACGCAAGAGCCTGAAAACGCCCTTCCCTGGTTCCGTCATGGTAAAGAGGACGGATTTGGTGACGCTTGAGAACGTCCCTGACCTGCTTGTTCTTCCGCAGGGCGGCGGGAAGAACGGCGTGGGAGAATTCCCGGAGCTGGACGGAGCGCCGGGGGACGGCTTCATAGTAGTCCCGCAGTTCTGCATGAAGGGCGGAGAGGGCTGCCGAACCCAGTCCGGGGAGGTGACTGTCTCTGGCGATGCGGCCCTGGAAGGATGTCCCCCGGTAGAGGCGGCAAAGAGCGGCAAGAACTTTTTGGGGCGTGGGGGCGCCCCTGACCAGGGAGAGGGCTTTGACGGCATTGTCGAAAGCGGAAAAACTCCCGTCAATCCGGCTGAGGGCCATTTGGAATTGATGGATCAGGTCCTGGGCTTTCTGCTGGGAGGCCTTTTCCTCTTCTGTGGTGACAAGATTGTTCCGGCTGGCCTTGATTTCTTCCAGGCTGTTGAAACGCCTGGCTTGCCTGGCACGGAGAAGTCCCGTGGAAAAGACGAGGCCTCGTTCCGCTCCCATGCCCTTGCTCTCCAGCATGTGCCGGGTGATGTTTTCGAGCGTGGCCGGAAGTCCCGTCTCCCTGATGCGGGGAACGGGATTGAGCCAGCGAGCCAGCTTGTCCTCTACCCAGGCGTTGAAGGCTTTCTTGTGCTGGGCCGCGTACTTTTCAAAGCGTTTGTAGTTGGCGTGGCTGTCCAGGGCCTTCTTCCCGGCTTGGCGGGCATCCTGGAGGGCCAGGTAGGAAATGGACTGGAAACCGTCTCCCCGGGCTTCCCTCAGTTCCTTTTCCATCGCCCGCAGGTTGCTTTTTCGGGTCAGGGTCTGCGGGACGGTCAATTGAGCGTCCCGGGAATCCTGGGAGAATTGGCTGCGGTAGCGCTCGATAGCCCTTTCCATGGCCTTACAGAAGTCATCCTGCCGGTCGGGAGAGAGGGTGTTGGCATCTTTCCACGGGAGCATTTTGCGGATTTCCGCATAGAAGATCTTGTCTCCGGTGTTGAGGCGGCCAGGAATTTTTGCCGTGACGGGCCGCGGGGAGTAGCCGCGCTCTGCGGCGAAAACGGCCAGCGAGAAGTCGTTATGGCGCAGCTTGTTTTCCAGCTCGCCGCGGTGGTCTCCGTCCAGGGCGTTTTTCAGGAAGCGGAGGGTGGAAATGTCCGTGCTTCCGTAGTAGCGGAGGGCGGCTTCCTGCGCCTGATTGTAGAAGTCCTCCCGTTCCTTTTCCTCCTGCCTGCTCCAGCGGAGTTCCGGGAAGTACCCGCTCCACGCGTCGCGGTCATGGATTTCCACACCGCGGGCCGGGTCCGCCAGGGCTGGGGAGCCGACGAGGTAGATGTTCCCTTCCCCGCCCCAGGTGTAGGGCCGGTCCAGACGGGTGACGGCGATGGAAGGCAGCGGCAGGCCGCCCAGTTTGTCCACCGCCAGAAATTTTTCTTCATCCAGGCTGTGGATGGCGGCGAGGTTGGACAGGGAGAAGGTGATGTCCGGCTCGGACGCGCTGAACGCGCCGGAGTTGTACTCCGAGGATTTGACCTGGGTTGACTTGAAAGCGACGGCAATGAGGGCCCCCATGTCCGTGGGGTCATGGCCGAGGTAGCCGTCATGGTGCTCACGGACCCAGCCGAGGAAGTCGCTCCAGCGTTGCCCCATGTCGTATTCGTAGAGGCTGCCTTCCCGGATCATGTCGCGGACGGATTCCCTGTCCATGGATTCTCCGGAGTAGCGGTCCGTCCAGCCTTCCTCTTCCTGCCAGTAGTCAATGTACCTGTCTACCCATGGGAGGCGGGCGCTGGCCTCATCCTGGGCGAGGAAGGGATTTTTGAGGTTGAGCCAGGCGGTGGTGATGCCGCCTCCCTGGTAAGCTTGATAGCTTTTCGCCAGCTCGGTGGAATCGGAAAAGAAGATGCCGTCTACATGGGGAACGCCGTCAAAGACGGAGGGAGAGAGGCGGATGTCGAAGGAACCGCCATGGTACAGGACGATGGGTTCCCCGTTTTCATCCAGGGTTTTGGAGGCGTTGGCCGGATCGTGGAGCCAGTCCCCGAACCAGGCGAGGAAGGCTTTGGTCCTGGCCTGCGCCCATTGCTTCTCCGTCAGGCGGGTGGGCTGGCCGTTGGGGGCCAGGAGGTCGTTCCCCGCGTCCCTGGCGCGGGCGAGAATGGATTGCTCCTCCGCCGTCAGGGGGGAGGCGGAACGCTCCATGACGGTATAGGAGTCTTCCGCATCGTCCCACAGGGAGAAGGTGATGTCCGGATCAAGAGAGTCAAAGGTGCCGCGGTTATGTGTGGCGGATTTAAGCTGGCTGGATTGTGCCGCCAGAATCCATGAGCTTTCCCTCCCCTTCAGGATGATGCCGTCGTAGTCCCGCCCGGCTGCGTCTCCCTCCCGGAATTCTTTCTGCGCCTGAAGCGCAAAACGGGGGCTGTCCCATGCGTCGGGTTCCGTTTGGGGGAATCCTTGGAAGAGTTCCACCGGATGGGCGTCCAGGTCATAGACGAGGGGATTGCGCAGGTTGGCGAAGAGGGCGTATTGCCGCTGGGATTTTTCCTCAAGCAGTTTTTCTCCGCGGGCAAACCTTCTTTCGTTTTCGAATTCGCGTGCGATTTTGGCGGCATGGTCGGCATAATCGTCATCCGTGGTGGTGAAGATGAATCCGTGGTCCAGGTCTTGCCGGTCGTAGTTGTTTCCGGCCAGGGAGAGGTCAAACTCCGTGAATTTGAAGTTGCTCCCGTGGTAGATGACGAGCGGTTCCCCGTTGTCGTCCACGACGCGGGAGGATTGCTCCGGGGCGTGGAGCCAGTCTCCGAACCAGTCCCGGAAGGCACGGGTGCGGACGGTGGCCCAGAGTTTGGGTCCCAGGAGGGAGGGTTGTCCGTTGGGGGCCTGGAGCCAGGTGCCGTCCGCTTTTGCTTGTTCCGTGATCAATCGTTCCTCCGGAGAAAGGGCGAAGGTGATGTCCGGGTTGCCGGAGTCGAAGGAGCCGTTATTGTCCGTGGCGGATTTAAGCTGGTAGGGACTGAAGGGGATGTAGACGGTGTGGATGTCCGAGTGGAATTTGCCGCCCTGGTCGATGATTCCGTCATAGCCGAGGCGCTTGAGGCAGGCGGTTACCCAGTCCGGGATGGTGGTCCAGGCGTAGGTCGTGCCGTTTTTGACATCTTCTTCCAGGATGTCGATCCATGTCTCCGGGGCGAGGTCGTTCTTGCTCCAGGAGAGGAGGCCTCCCTTTTGCGCAGGGTTCCCGGCTTTCCGGGAGGCGGCTTTAAGCGAGGTGAGGATTTTTCCTGTGATGCCGTTCGTACGGAAGGGGTGTTCCATGTGCAGGTAACAGGCGTAGACGCCCGGTTCCGTGTAGTCCGGGTCCCGGTACCAGGGAGCGATGGGAAGATCCAGTTTTGACAGTACGTCCAGGAAACGGGCTTCCTGTCCGAAGAGGGTGGCACTATCCAGCCAGTGGTAGACGAGGGCGCGCAACGCATTGCCGCGGGCCTCCTGAAGATGGAAACGGAAGCCGCCGTTGGCCTCGTCGGCGGACGGGTCCAGGATGATGGAGTCGTCCCCCTCCCAGTCGGTGCGGATGTGGCCCGCGGTGCGGGCGATGCGCTGGCGCTCCTCCGGGGAGAGGTAGTTCCAGTACCGTTCCAGGGGGATGTCTCTCCCGGAAGGAAGGGTGACGCGGAACTGCCGGTGGTAGTCATGGTAGTCCTCCTCCTCATAGTCGATGCTGGTATCGGTCTTATTCCTTGAATAGTTGGAGGCGATTTCCGGAGAATCCGTAAAGAAGGCCATGGGGCCGGAGGTGGCGCGCTCCGGGCGAAAGACGGTGCCCACCCTGTCCTTGCGGGCTGTGCCGTGGTAGACGATGACTGGTTCTCCGTGGGCGTTGACAACCTTGGATTGGCCGAACCATTTTTTGAAGGCGGCGGAGTTGACTTGCAGCCACTGGCGTTCCGTCAAGGCGGTGGGCGTGCCGTCCGGGGCTCGCAGGAAGGTGTCTTCCACCAGGGCCTGGGCGGCGGTGCGCTGTTCCCGCGGAGTGAGGGCGAAGGTGATGTCCGACAGCGTGATGTCGTAGGAGCCGCAGTTGCCGACGGCGGACTTGGCTTGTCCCGGGCGGAAGAGGCCGTAGGTCATGACGCCGCTCTCCTCCGTCATCACGGAGTCGTACCCGAGGCTGGAGAGAATGTCCTTGAGTTCCCGGTGACGCTCCCAAATCTTAAAAGCCTCGGTTTCTTCCGTACCTTGGAGGAGGGTTTCCAGCTTCCGGGAGGCCTCCTGAAGTTGTTCATCCGAAAAAAAGCCAAGTGCCCTGTCCTGCTCCAGTTGCCGCCGGATGTTTTCCCGGAAATATTCCGGACTCTGGCGGGTGAGGCTGTCGGGAAAATGGAACGGACGGCGGGTGGCAACGAAGAGGTCCAGCACGGTGCCGCCCGCGGCGTACTGCTCGCTCAGTTCCCGGCTGGAAGAAATCCAGGTGTAGTTTCGGCGCACGCCGGGGTTGTACGACTGCTTGAGGCCCCGGTAGCAGACGCGTGGCTCCCCGTTGTCATCCAGCACGACGGAGGAAGCGGACGGATCACGAAGCCAGTCTCCGAAGTAGCGCATGAAAGGCGCCGTGCGGACAAGATGCCACTGGTCCGGCGCGAGGCGGGAGGGCTGGCCGTTGGGAGCGCGGAAGGCTTCCGCGCCGCCCTTGTCAATGAAGTTGACAAATTGCTTGAGGGAGAGTAGCGTACGGACAGGGAGCGATCGCCCAGTTGCCCGACGGGTTGCACCGAAGTCCACCTGGGAGGATGCGCTCCCTGTTTTGTCGAGAGCTGCCGCCGCCGCTGTTTCCACTCCTTCCAGGTAGCAGCCGCGCGTATCTTCCCGGAATGTGAAGAGGACGTAGCCGGGACCGTGGAGGCTGTCCCTGATTTTGGCGAGGTAGTAGTGCCAGGATTTTGTCTGATCCGGCGAGGCGTTGTCGAACTCCGGGACGGAGTACATGTAGCGGGCCGAGGCCAGGAGCGGTTCCAGAGCGCCGATGGCCGCCAGGGTACGGGTCTCGGGAGAGGTTGCCATGATGTGCTTCCAGCCCCGGTTGCTCAGGTAGATGCGGCGGCCATCCGGCATGAGGAGAGGGGGCTTGAGCTGTTCCGCGGTTTTTTCCCTGCCATTGGCAAAAAGGGTGCGCTGGCGCGTTTTCTCCCGCAGGGCCGTGAAGGCCTGGCGGGCAAGCTTGGAGAAGCCCTGGGTTTTGTCTTCCCGTGCGGAGGCCGGAATGGCGAGCGTGACGGGGGAAGCCTGTTCAACGGCGTGGAAGGAGGAGGAGAGACGCACGGGGCTCAGGGCGAGGGGAAAGTCCGGCGAGGGAGAGGAGTGCGGCAGGAAGGCAGAGGGATCGTCCCGTTCTTCCGCACCGGAGAGGGAGAAGGAGATGTCATGGACCTCCAGGAAGCTGCGGATGGCTTCGTTGCGGCGCTCGTCCACCTCTTCCCGGAGCCAGGAGGCTTTGGCAAGTGTCCACGGGTTGCTCAAGGTGAGGGCTTCTTGCTCCGTCAGGTCATAGGTGTGGATGGGGACGTTATATTTTTCCAGCTCCGAGCGGAGGGATGGTCCCAAACTGGAAGGAAGGATGAAGCCGGAGAAGTCCGAGGGGAAGAGCCAGCCTCCGGGGGCGGCCTCGTAGTAGATTTTGGCGGAGGTGCGGCAGGCGTCGAGAAAGGCCCGGACTTCTTCGGCGATGTCGTCGTTGGAGGATTGCAGGTCATTGTATTCTTCCGGGTTTTCCTCCTCGTCGTAAACCGTGTCCGGGTCATCGAGGAGGCCTTCGCCGATCAGGGCATTCCGGACGTTTTCATGAGAAATATCCCGCCACCAATATCCTATCAGAAAATGTTGGAGGGAGCGGGGCTCGAAGTAGCAGGAGCCGAGCAGGGTTTTGAACTGGTCTTCCAGTTGCCGGGTGGCGGTTTCCGCTTCATGGCGGTCAAGCTGGAGGGAGAGGTTGTCCGTGCGCAGGGCTTCCTTCAGGCTGGGGAATTCGGCGGCGTAGGCCTGGGAGGCCATGATGATGGGAAGGGCTGCGCCGTCCGTGCCGTAGTTGTCGAGCACTTCGTCCGGGGTCATGTTATGAGGCAGGAAGGACTCCAGGTGCTTGGCTTTCATGTAGGCGTCCAGGTTTTCCCGGTTCCATTCCCGGAGGTCTCCGTGTTCGTCATAAAACCAGGGGATTTCTTCCGGACCGTGTTCGTACCCTTCCCATGGGTCGCCGTCTTCGGAGATTTTTTCCGGCATCTGGCGCGTCCAGGCATCGCCGCGCCAGATGCGTGCGCCGGGGGTTTTGGCAGGGTCGATGCGGTCCGGGTGCAGGATGCAGGCGATTTCCGCATAATAGGTGGGGCCGGAGTCGAGGTCCGCAATCTGGATGGCGGGGTTGGGCATGCCGCCGAGTTCCAGGACATGGCGCATTTTTTCTTCCGACAGGGTGTGGATGGCGACATGGGAACCGTTCAGGGAAAAGCTGACTTGCCCCCTGGCGTTGAGTTCCCTGGCCGCCTGGCCCCAGAGGGAGGGGAAGGTTGTTTCCAGGTCACGGGAGGGGGTTAGAGAGAAGGTGAGTTCGGGGGTGAGGGCTTCCGAGGCTTTGCGGTTTTCCTCATTCTCCAGGGCGGCGGCTTCCTCTTCCGCGCGGGCGCGCTCCGCCTGCATGTCCAGGCGGTGGTCCCCTATGGGGTCGGGCGGGGTGTGGCCGTCCCAGGTGAGGGCGCGGACACGGAGGTTTTCGTACAGGCCGATTTTTTCATACATGGCCTTGAGGAGTTCCAGCTCTTTCAGACGTTCGGCAGGGTCGGCGGAGAGGCCTGCGGTGATGCCTTCCGTGGCGAGGACATTGCCTTTTTTGGAGATGGTGCGCACGCCTTTGATGGCGTTGATGTGCTCGTTGATGGTCGTGATGCAGAGGGAGACGTATTCCGCCGCCTTTTCCATGTCCGCCTCAAAGGATTCCCCGAAGGAGATGAGGCCCTGAACCATCTGGCCGTCCGCCGAGGCATGGGCCATGAGCTGGATTTTTGCAGCGACGAATTCCAGGGATTTCCCCCTGGCGAGGTCGTTGGCCGCCGCCGTCTGCATGGCGTCGATGCGAGCCTTGTCCTGGATGTGCTGCGTCAGCAGGCAAATGGCTTCCGCGTCCTGCGCCCGGATGGCGCCGGACTTGAAGCGCGTCCAGAGGTCTTCCCGGGCTTCCCGCCCGATGAGGAGTCCGCGGCGGGATTTGGTGCCGGAGCGGGTGAGGCCGCGGCGGGTGAGTTCGGCGTCCGTGAGGTTGGTTTCCCTGACGTAAATGGCCGCCGTCAGCTCATCGGCTTGATCATCCTGCATGTTTTGCTCGTAGTCCAGGAGGCGCGCCCACTTGGCGTCATGGGCGGCGTCTTCTTCGTACACGTAGGCGGGGATGTTTTTTGTGCCGGTGCGCTGGGCGAGGTCGAGGCGGTGGCGCCCGGAGACGACTTCCAGCCTGCCGTTTTTCCGCTTCCAGACGTAGATGGGGGGAGCGTCCGCCCGGTAGTCTCCGACCAGGGGATTGACCACGCCTTTTTTGCCGGAGTTGACTTTGACCTGTGGGACTTCCGGGGAGAGGTGCAGCTTGTCCACGGGGACCATGCCAAGCCAGGTTCCGGCGTCGGGATTCCAGGAAGCGCCGTTGGCGAAGACGCCCTGCATGGAGGAGGGGGCCTCCGGCAGGGAGATTGTTTCGGGATGCCGGTAGACCTCCTTGGGAACGGAACGCTCCTTGCCTTTGTCCCCGGTGGTAATGTGCGCCTTTTCCTCCTCTGCGTCTTTTTGCTGCCGTTCCCGGATTTGTGAGGCGGTGGGCGTGCCGGACGGGTCGCGTCCATCAATAATGGCGCGGGCGTCCATGACAGCCTGGATGTCCGCCTGTTCGATTTTGGCCGAGTCAAAGACGGTATGGACCTCATGGCCGAGGTCGCGCAGGATGTCGGCCATGTCCTGCGTGATGGTCCCGGCCTTGCGCCCGGCGTTGTAGGCCTGGCCGATGTGCAGAAGGTAGGCGGCGTCCCCCAGGGTGTTGACGTGGTACTGGAGGAGGTCTTTCTGCCACTGTGGCAGCGGCAGGGAGTCCGCATTGGAAAGCATGTCCGAGAGGGCGAGCTTGGACATGGCCTCGACGATCTGCATGTCCGAGAGTTCCCCCTTTGGCTCCACGAACTGCCCCTTGAAGCCGAGCTGCCGCATGGAGGCCTGGGTGTCGCGCAGCAGGGAGGCGATGGCCTGAAGGCGGACCGGGTCTTTGAGCGTGATCTTGCCGAGCTTCCACTCAAAGAGGTCTTCCAGCAGCTCACGGCTGCCGATGTTGCCGCGAGCCAGAAGAAACAGGGTGTCCGCCGGGGTGGTGCCGGGAGCGGTACGCATTTTGAAGAGGCGCGTATATTTAAAATTTTCCTCTCCCGTGGTTTTGGCCCCAATGCGGAGCCGCTGTCCGAATTCCTGGTCGAGGGCCATGATGGAACTGAGCGGGACGTAGGGGGACAGGGCCGCAAACGGGGTGGCGGCGGCCTCCTGCTCCGACATGCCCGAGTCCGTGCGGCGCCTGTATTCCTGAGTGGCGATGCGGGTGAGGTGGGTAAACGCCGTCTGGGACATGGCCCCGATGGCGCGTACAAATCCGCCAAGTGTGGTCAGGGAGGCTGCCGTTTCTGTTTCCGTTTTTTGCGCCGGGGCGGAGTCTGCGGCGGCAGTCTCCTGCGTGTCCGTAGTGGCGGGGGCCGGTTTTTCCTGCTGTGCGGGTGAGGGAGTGTCCTGGACGGGGGCTTCCGTTCGTGGCTGCCGGGGAGTGGAGGCGTTTTCTGCTTCCGGCTTCCGCCCGTCTTTGTTGTTATCCTGTCCCCACTGGAGCATGTCCTGGGCCTGGATCTCACCGGTGGCTTCCGCCGCCCGAAGAAAGGCGTTGGCGGCGAATTCGGATTGGGTGCGCCGGACTTCCATCTGTTCCGCCCGGCTGAAGTACTGGCCGAAGAGTGCGACGAGCTGGTCGCCTGTCATGTCCTGGGTGAATTTTTTCTTACCGGAATCGCGGTCGTAAACGGTAACGGCATAGGTGCCGGGCTTGTCCAGCTTTTCTTCCACGAGGGGGAGGTGCATGGATTGCTGGAAGTATTTATAGGCCTCGGATTCGATGGTGGCCTGGACTTCTCCCAGATGGCGGAAGGCGGCCATGCCCGCCTTGGCATTTTTGAGAGCCTGGTCATGGTTTTCCCAGGCTTTGCCCCGCGCCTGCCGGGCGGCGGCGATGCGCTCCTTGTCGTTTTCAATGGCGGCGATGCGCCGGGCTTCCTCCTTCGGGATGCCCTGGGTCATGAGCATTTCCTCGTTTTTGGAGTAGGTGATGAGGGAGCGGTGGAGGGAGGGGGCCTGCATTCCGGCCAGGCCGCCGACGAAGAGGGCGGTTGCGGCAAACTGGTCGGGCGAGAGCATGCCCTGGAGTTCCTGCCAGTAGTTGTTCCAGTCGTAGTTCCCGCCGACATTGAGATTGACGAGGGGGGCCAGGTTGTTGCGGACAACCCACTGGATAATGGCCTCGGCGGTGGGCTCCGCGACGGTTTCCTCCGCGATCCCGGCCCCGGTCTCAAAAAGGACGTGCTTCCAGAGCGAATCCGTGAGGGCCTGCCGGGTTTTGTTCATGAAGGGGAGCTTGCCCATGAGCCAACCCGCGCCGGAGAGGCGCCCTATTCCCCCGTAGGAGATTTTTTCCACGGCGGTGGAGGCGGCGGCGTCTATGAAGGCGGACCATTCTGCCGTGCCGGGGGCCAGCCCTGCGTAGTAGGCGCGGTTGCGCTTATCATCAAAAGCCTCGGCCAAGGCGACTCCCCAGCCCGCATACGGAATAAAGAAGGGGAGAGTCTGCCCGGTGACGCTGCCCAGGCAGTTGACCGTGCGGGCGGCGAAAGAGGCCCGGTCGCTGGCCTGGTTGCCCAGGTCCTGCCCGGTGGAGAGGAGGCCCAGCACGCGGGCGTTTTCTTTGTCGTTTTTGACGTAGGTTTCGTAGTCCCGGACGGTTTGGGCCATGAGGCCGAACACCTGCTTATTGTGTTCCCTGGCAAAAGGGACGAGGAGGTCCTGCTGGCCGGAGAGCTGGAGGGCGGTTCCCAGGGTGGCGTCCCTCTTGATCGCGGGATTGAATAGCGCAATCTTGAGATTGTGGAGGAATTGGTACTTGTCTCCCGTTTCTTCCTTGACTTGTCCCATGAGGTTTTTAAGGGAACCCTCAAAAAGCTGGAAGGCCGTCTCGTTGATCATGAGCTTCCCGGAACCGTCGTCATCCGAGAGGGCGGAGGTGATCTTCATGGCGGTGCGTTCCGAGACCATGCGGCGCAGGCCCGCGTCCGGAGTGTCTGAGAAGGCCTGTTTCAAGAAGGAGAAGGCGGCGTGGGCTTTTTCGATAGCGGTGGTGTCAAATTCCTTTTGGTAGACGCCGAGCTGTTCCGGCGTCAGGCGGGCGGTCAGGTCGGAAGGAGACCAGAGTCCACTCACCACATGCGCCACGGCTTCCTCAACTTGCGCCCTGTTGTTCTGGTAGGCGGCGCGCCTCTTCCTGTTCTCCTGATACTGGTTTTCCAGCACTTTGGCATAATGGTCGTACACGGCGGCATAGGCCTCCTGCCGGGTGGCTGCCTCCGGAAGTTTTTCTTTCAGGGCCAGGAAGTAGAACCCGGGTTCCCCGGCATATTTCTCCCCCGCTATTTCCCGGAGGATCTGCTGGCCGAGCAGGGCGCGTGCGGGCATGGAGCCGTCATCCAGAGCGGCCTGGGCGCGGAACGCGGGATTGCGCTCCAGCAGGGCGGCAAGCTCCGGGTCCTGTTTGTTGTGGAGGATGAGGGCGTGGAGTTCTTCAATCCGCTGCGGGTCGGGCTTGTAGGCCGAAGCGGACGGAGCGGACGCGGGAAGGAGAGGACGCGTCAGGAGGGAATCGAACAGGGAACGGGGATGCGCGGGGGAAAGAGGCGTGGCCGACTGACGGGGAAACGCGGAGAAGAGGGAGTTTTCCCGGTCTTTTGCGTCCGTCGCGTCCTGGACGTTCCCGAAGGCTCCGAGGAGGGGGGCCGTTTGCTGGGCTTCCGCTCCGGGAGAGAGGAGGAACGAGGCGCGGGAGTCCGGTGCAGGGGGCGGCCCGGAGGCGGCCTCCGCGGAGTCTTGTGTTCCGGAGGGAGAGGGTGGCGGAACGTCTTTCCAGGCTTCTGTGAGGTTCAGGGACATGAATGAAAGGTGGCGAACATTAGAGAGGAGGCAGAAGACCTGCTTCACTGGCGGGAGTGGCGGTTTCCGGCTCTTCTCCCCCTTCCAGGGGGAGGAGGCCGTCGTCCGGTGAAGGGCAGGAAGCGTTGAACGGCGGCGGCAGGGAGGGAGCCTCTTTTTTCCTCTTCTTTCCTTCCACGTACTTTCCGCGTTCTTCGGCAGTAAGTATCTTGCTCTCTTCCGGGCGGCGGAAGCGCACCTCAAGCCCGTCAACGCGCCCTACGACGCCAAGCTGGCCGTGGCGCGCGCCGCGCGTGAGAAGAACCCCTTCCCCTTCGTGCCAGCCCAGGACAGGTACGCGGCAGCAGGAGCGACGGGAGCCGGTGCCGGGAAGGACGCCAATGAGTTCCGGCTTGTCTCCGTAGTATTCGATGACTTTTTCATAATCGTCCTTGGAGAGGTAGGCTCCCGGCTGCTCTTCCGGGATAGGGCGTATGTCCGTTGCCATGACGGCGGGGAGAGTGGGAGAGACTGTCTCTGTTTTTGTCTGCTGGGCGGTAGAGATGGACTGAGCGCGTTTTTCGCGGTGGGTTTTGTTGCGTTCCGCCTGGAGTTGGAGCGCCTTGTTAGCTTTTTCCCGCGTTCCGTCTCCGTAGGTGTGCTCCATATACTTGAACATGAGATCGTCCCGGGAGACGGCGTTTTCATCGTCCAGGCGGGAGGCGCTGGAAGCGATCAGGGCGCATGCCTGGCGGTATTGCTCATAGTAGGTACTCTTCGGGTGGCTCTGGCGCCAGAAAAGGTAGGCCGTGTAGGCGTCATGGCGGATTTGTCCGGCCCTGGCAAGGTATTCCTGGGCGGCGGAGCCTTCTTTTTCCTGGCGTCCCTTGTCCGTCCAGTACCAGGTCTCAGCCTTGTCCCGCCAACGCTGGTAGTAGACGGGGGCGATGTCTTTGGGATCGACAGCCTGAAAGAATTCGGAGGCATTGAGGTTGTCCTGAGCGGAGGAAAGGGAGAGCATGCTGGCAATCCTCTCTTCCGCGGCCAGGGACAGGAGCTCCAGATTGACGTCAAAGCCCGTCTTTTCATCGCACCATGTATGGATGAGGTTGTTCTTCCATGCGTTATACTGCGCGGCGGTTTTAAGGACGGGGGCGTTGTAGACATCCTCCTGCCAGGCGGCGTCGATTTCCGGCTTGTACTTGTGGAGCATCCCGAGGTTTTTTGCCTGGCGCCAGGCGACCATTTGCTCGGTGTCTCCGGGCTGGCGGTCGAATTTGGGACGGACGGAGACGCCTTTTTCCAGAAGTTTCCTTTCCTCTTCGGTGAAGGGGATTTGGCGCACTTGCTGGCGCAGGGCGGTTTGCAGTTCCCGTTCCAGCTTGCGGCGGGTGTCCGGGGCGATGTCGTCGTAGAGGCCGTCCTCGTACTGGGCGGCGGTGGCGAGAGGGTTTTCCTGGAGGTTGGACTTGAACTGCTCGATGCGGTCAAGCTGGTTGTATTTCCAATCCTCATATTCGTACTGGTTCTGGGAGATGACCTGGTTCTGGCGGGCGCGGCGCGTGATGTCTCGGGCCGAGGCGTAGTCCTTGCGGTCCAGGGCGGTCAGGAGGTTGTTCTGGTAGGCCTGGCGGGAGGTCTGGATTTCATGTTCCGCCGCCTTGCCGAAGGCGCGGATGCCGAGCTGCTGGCGGGTGTGTTGCAGGAGGGCTTCCGTCCGGAGGCGGGAGTCCGGGCTGATGTAGCCGGGACGGATGTCGGCCAACTGGTTGGAGTAGTCTTTTACCAGGGCGTCCAGGTGGCCGCGGTGGAGGCGGCCGTTTTCATCGTACAGGGCTTCTTCCGTTCCCGGCGCCAGGGAGGCGCGGCGGGTGAATTCTTCATCGAAGTCAGAGGTTGTCTGATGGATCAGTCCCTCAATGCGCTGGTCTTCCCCGAAGTCCTGGATGGCCTCGAATTTGCCGATGGCTGCGTCCAGAGCTTGTGCTCCGCGCTGAATGGCCTGCCGGGACGCCTCCCCGGCAAGGGTGGGCACGGAAACGGGTTGGGGCTGGGAAAGGCTGGCGCGCGCGCCCTGGTAGAGGGGAGAGTCCATGCGGGGGAGAGGGGGAAAAGTGAAAGGGGCTGTCAGGAAAGCCTCCGGGCGAGGGAGGATTTGGCAAGGAAGCGGTCGATGGGAAAGCAGTGTTCCCCGTAGTTGTTTTTGAAGTCTCGGCGGAAGCGGACGTGGGTGAACTGAGGGCGGTACATGCGGGCCAGGCGCCAGAGGGCGGAGAGGCGGGAACACTGGAAGATGATGTGGACGGTACGGGGGGATTCCTCATCCGGAACGGCCAGGCAGAAGCAGTCCGGAGCGGCGTGGATGATCCCGTCGTGTTCCAGGGTGTAGCGGATGAGGGAGGCGTAGGAACCGGGGGCGATTTGCTCCAGGTACTCGTAGGCCAGGGTGGTGCGGTTGTCGGTCATTGGCGGCGGGGAGGTGTGGTGCTGGAAGGAGAGGCGGACTGGCCGAGGAGGGCCACGAGAAGATCGTTCAGGGCGCTGCCCGCGTTGGTGGAAGATGCCCTGCTGGAGGAGATGGTGCCCGGAGACCATTGGAGGAAGTTCCCGGAAAGGTCATAGGCGGACTGGCCCGAGGAGAGGGCGCCTGTGAGCCAGGAGGGGAGCGTGGTGCCAGCCGTGGCCGCCCCTGCCGAAGCTCCGCCTCCAGCCGTCGCCTTCCCGCTTGTTCCCGCCGTGGCGGTGGGGGCTGCCGTTTCTTCCGGAGTGGCCGCGATGCCTCCGGCGGCGGCGGAAAGGAGGGTGGAAGCCCCCTGAATCCATGCGGCGTTCCGGGCGGATTTCGCCAGACGGTTGTATTGCCCGGCCTGGGCGTCCGCCTGCATCATGGAGAGGCGTCCCTGCTGGCGGGAGGCCATGGCTGCGGTGCGTTTACCGGAATCGGAGAGAGCGTTGGAGAGGGCCATGTCCGCAATGGATTTTTCAAAGACATCCGCCAGGGCGAGTTCGTTCTGCATGGAGGAACCTTCCGCCGCGAAGCCGGAGGAGGCTTGCCGGACACGGGCCGATGCCTGGTTGGAAGCCTGGTTTTCCCTCATGCGGGACATGTTGAGGGCAGCCAGGCGGGAGTCCGCCCGGGCTTCCTCCTCCAGGTTGTTGGCCTTGAGATTGTAGGCGGCTTGCTGGGCGCGGCCCTGGGAGCGGGCCACGGAAGCCATAGTCCTGTAGTTGCCGGAGGAAAGGGCGTTGCCGATAATTTGTCCCATGGGAAAAGGAAGGAAAAGGGTTATCCGACGATGGAGAGGCCGAGGATGCGCTCCAGGGGGTGCTGGTCATTGGAGTGCTGGGCGAGGGCGTCCTTGTGGAGAGCTTCCGCCAGGGCGGAGTTGGCCGCCTCCTCCAGCGTGAAGGAGAGCTGGGGCTGTCCGGTGATTTTGGGGGCCATGCGGGCAGCCAGCAGAAGAGACAAACCGCGCAGGAAGAGGGGCTGGGAGTCCGGCAGAATTTCAGCCTTGCCGAGGGCGTTGGTGATGTAGGTGAGTTCCAGCCCGTTGTCCGGCTCCGGCTGGTAGGTCGTGTGGAGGAGGATGTCCCGCCCGATCAGCTCAAAGGAGGAGTGGTTGATTTTCAGGGGGCGCAGGCAGTCCTCCGGCAGGCGGTAGACGCCGGGGGAGACGGGAGGGAGGATGCGGCGCAGGGTGGCGAAAGACCAGGAACCGAAGTTGAGGGCTTCCGCCAGGACGATGGGGAACCAGAGGTCGCATTCGCGGCCCGTGGGGCTCTCCCGCTTGTATTCCCGGTCCCCGAGGATATGCAGGGATTGTTCAAAGAGTGTTACCTTGTCCATCAGGGGGACACGGTAGCAGGAAGAGGAGAGTGTGGGAGGTGCTTACGGAATGAAGGGGGATGGGGAAAACATTATTTTTCCGCTTCTTCCAGGTTGCTGCATATGTCATTGCAAACTGAGTACACGGCCCATTTCAAAAAGGAACCCGGCGTCATGTCGCGGATGCTGGCCGCCAGGCGGATGGTTTCCCACTGCCGGGGCGTGAAGGAGGAGGGGCCGAGCTTGAAGCCGTTAAAGAATTCCAGGGATGGATCTGATGGTTCGGAGGCCGCCGCGAGGCGGTGTTCCAGAATGAGCACGCGGAGTTGCTGCTGGCGCTTTTTCCCGATTGACTTGTTGGAGCACCAGCCGTCCACCGTGCTTTTGGAAACGCCGAGGAGATCGGCCAGTTCCCCTCTGGAAAGGGCGAGAGAGGAGAGCAGGTTTTTCAGATCGTTGGGTGTTATTGGAGAATCCACGGGAAAAGAAATTTAGTAATTTCTAAATGATTTCTCAATGTTTTTTTGAGTCTATATGGTTAATTTGGATTTTTTATTGACCGTTTCTTCTTCAAGGAAAAATAATGCGAGAAGTATGCAACAGGCACCTGTTCCACCTGACAAATACAAGGATTGCGCTTTTTTCAGCGGACGTTTCATCCGAATCATGTCGCGTTTCCTGATCCGGAAGATCTTTCAGGGAGCGTGTTTGAAATACGCCAGAAACATCATTTCTGAAGAGGGGCGAGGGATGCGTGAATTCCCGCATCCCGCCAGAAAAGACAACCAGCATGAAACGATGAGCAGAAGGTTACAGCCGACAGAACGCAGGGAGTGGTATTCAACCAAGGATGTAGAGGAAGTGTATGGGATTTCCCGCAAGACCCTGGAGCGCATCCGGAAGAATGCCAAAGATGAAGGAAAGCCGATCAAGGTAAGCAGACTGCCTTTTCAAAACGGTTCCGAGACGACGCGCAGGAGGCCGTTTATCCGAATTTCAAAGAAGTCCCTGGATGAATACATGAACTCTCACGCGGAGCAGGACGACGATGAATAACGAGTATTTGACCGTAGTTCTGCCCCATGGGCCGAAAGTCCTTTCCGCTAACGCTTCCGTTCCTAAGACGGCCAAAGGACTCCAGGTGGCCGCCCGGAAAAAACAGAAGGCGAAGCGGACGGCCCGGACCCTGGCCTGGGCCCTGACCCTGCAATGCCTGGGAGGACGCAAGTTCCGCCCGAACCGCTACCTGATCCGCTGGTTTTACAAATACGGCGAGCCACCGGACGATGACAATGCCGTGGCACGATGCAAGGCCTACCTGGACGGGGCGGCCAGCGCCATGGGCATCAATGACGTGGTGTTGCGCTTGAGAGGAGTGGAGCGTGTCAAGGATATGAAACGATGGAAGGAGCTGGAACTGGTGTTCTGGTACGAGGAAGGGGACGGAACGGTTTTTCATGAAAAACCGGCACGGAATTGTGAGGAAAAAGAGAAGGAAATCTGAATGGAAAGCGAGGAAAAAGCATGCCAGTGCCGTGGATCAAAATTGAGGTGATTCTTCCCGATAAACAGGAGGTTGTTACGATGGCGCACCTGCTCAAAATGAAGGACCCGGACACGGTGGTGGGCAAGTTGATCCGGCTGTGGGCATGGGCGGACCAGCAGACTGTAAGCGGCGATTGCGTGGGGATTACTTGCGCGTACATCGACCGGCTCACTTTCTGCAAGGGATTTGCAAAGGCTTTAATGTCAGTTGGATGGCTCGGGGGAGAGGATGGCGCTTTACAATTCCTCAATTTTGCCCGCCATAACGGAGAGACGGCCAAGGCCAGGGCGGAGTCCGCCAGGAGGATGGCAAAATCCCGTGCGGACAAAGAGCAACAGAACGGCAACAGGAATGGGGCGCAGGACGCAACGGATGTGACGGAAAACGGGAACGGCTGTGCGAAAAATGTTGCGCTAAAAGCGCAACGAAAAGCGCAAACAGAGGGAGAAATAGAATTTAATAGGAATAAAGGAGGTGGGGGGAGAATTCCACCGTTTAGGGAGAAGGAGGCTCCGGGAGGGATTGCCCCCCCGCCCCCGGATGTTCAGGAATGGGAGGCAAGAAAAGATCCCCCGGATTTTGACGCATTTGTCCGGTGGGTTCAGAGCCTGCGGCCCGGCTGGGACGTGGGAGGCCTCAACGCCAGAGAGCGGCAGGCCGCCTTGAGGGCGTTTGGTGGGTTGAGAAGGCCCGTGAGCGATACGGAAAAGACCGCCCTGAAGGAGTATTTGAGCCACGAACCCGAGCGGAGCAGCAAGTTTGACTATCCACCTGACCGTGAGTTGTTTTTCACGATTTTTCAGGAGGTCGTGCAGAAGGCGATGGCGTGGTTCCGCCGTACGGGACGTAAAACGCCCGCCGAGAAGGAATTTGCCCGGAAACAGGCCGCGGAACGACGGTGGAAGGAGGAGGAACGCTCCGTCAGGCAACGGGCGGAAAGGTTCCGCAGCGGACCGGAAGAACTTATCGAGGAATTAACCGCCCTGCGCCTGGCGCAGGGTGTAAAACCATTGACAGACAAAGAACTGGAAAAAATAAGACAAGGAGACTACACACAATGAACCAGACTGAAGACATGGAAGAACTGGACCCGGTGGGCATGATCCATCAGTTGGCCTGTTGTTTCACCCAGCAACGGATGATGGCATCGCAGGTGGCGGTGTTGACGGCGATTGCCAAAAACCCGGCGATTACCTCCGGCCCTATCGTCCGAATGACCGGATTGAGCGTGCCCAACACCGGGCGCATCCTCAATTACCTGGCGGAGGTGGGGGACGTGACCTTTGTACGGGAAGAGCCGCCAAGGCCGGATTATCCTTCCACCCGGCGACATTTCTACATTACGCCGGAAGGGGTGGGCACGGTGAAGAAGCTGGTGCATCACCTGGGCTGGGGGGAGATCAACCGGTTCCGCATCGTGAAGGAGAACGATTCTTCCCAACTTTACAAGTTCCTTTGATAATGGCATGGCCCAGCGAGGATTAACGGAAAAACAGCGTGCGTTCGCCAGGTATTGCTTCAGCGGCATGAGCCAGCGGGAAGCCTACCGCAAGGCTTTTCCCAACAAGAAGTTGAAGGATGCCTCCTGCGACGTGCAGGCAAGCAGGCTGTTAAAAAATGTTAAGGTGCAGGAGTACCTGGAAGAATTGCGCCAGCAGGCGCAGAGCGACGCCGTGCTGACCAAGCGCGCCCGGATGGAATGGTTGAGCCGGGTGGTGACGACGGCTCCCAATGCGGTGGACGGGGAATCCGACCTGTGCCAGGAGATGACGACGAGCGAGTTCGGCGTAAAATGCCGGATGCCCGACAAGCTCCGAGCCGTGCAGGAACTTAACAAAATGGACGGGGCGTACACTCCGGAAGAGGTGAAGGTGACGACGGAATGGAGTTTCAGCAGTTTGCTCAAGGAGCTGAAGAGCAGTGAGCTGGTGAGATGGAAGAAGGAGAGTGGAGCATAAGGCCAGCCGGGAAGAAATTGGATGTGCAGGGCGGACGTGAAGCGGCTCTGTTGTTTGACGGGGCATGCAGGAACGGGCGGACAAGGGGGCTTCGACTTGTCAAGCTTGCCTGCGGCGGTTATTATTCTCTCTAGATGGCTTTTATTGTTTATAAGCGTGACGGGCTGGCAATAGCTTTGCTCGAAGGTCTGGCGGAAGATGAATTCCCCCAAGTGAGAATTAACCAGGTTGATGAGTTTTCTGACTGGGAGCTTGATGATTCGCAGTGTGAAGGGGAAAACTGGAAGGTATGGCCCGAAGAAGTGGTTTTTTACGAACTTCTGCCTTTGATGAGGGAGGTGGTGGAAAGGGTATCAATGTATAATTCATACGAGGAGTCCATTATAGGAAATAGTACAGGTGTGATGCTGATGAAAAAGGCTGTGGATGTTTGGGAAAAGAGAATGAGGGAAAAACGGGGGGTGCCAAGCTGCCTCCTTAAATGTTTTTCCGTTGAATCCGCCAAGGCTACCCTGAATTCCAGAAGAATCAGATTTTCCCATCCGGATGCCTACAATGATTTGATGGAAGGCCAGTGCGTATGGCAAAGAAACCCTGACGTTAAAGATGAACAGAAGGAACTGGACCGCGTTGTTGAGGAACATAAGAAATATTTGAACAGAGCCCGTATTTGCTGTTTTTCCGAAGGGGGAGCAGGGAGCATGCTGCCGCAATGGGCATATTATGCAAACGATGCAAAAGGTATCATGCTGGCGTTTAATGTCGATGCCGTCCTAAAAAGGTTTGCTCCCGGCGAGGGGAAGAAAGAGGCCATCGCCAAGAGGAGGGTATGGTATGTGAATAATGTGCAAAAGGAAGAATGCTTTCAAGACAACCTTCTTGATTTGTATTATGTTAAGCATGCTTCTTGGAGGCATGAACGGGAATGGAGGGTCGTGCTGGATGCAGAGGAGGATGTAAAAAGGCTTAGGTTGGATGTGAAGGCTGGGAATAATGAAGCTGGTTTTCCCGTGATGGATGTGGCCTTTGAGATGAAGGACGTAAACGCTGTATTCCTTGGGCCGCGGATGAGACCTTCTGATGCCGAGGAAATTTTCAAAATAATCCAGGGGGGTGGCGGGGAACGTGAAGGTGTATGTTATTGAAGTTGAACGACATGAGACTTATGGAAATTTCCGACCCTTTCCGATTAAGTCTTTGGAGGAGTTAAAAGAATTTTATGGTTGTCATGCTCCTCAGATGTGATTTTTGTGGGATGTTACAAACCGGTTTTCTGCTTTGGCAAGGAGGATAGACTCGTTCTTTAAATCTCGCCATTGGCAAGCGTGTTGCCAAAATATGCGATGCAGGGAGACTTTTCAATGGATGTCTGCACCGGAAGGATGTGTTTATTCCCCGTTTTGACGGAGAAAGGATGTGGTTGTTTTGTTCATTGGATGCGGGATGGGGTTTCCCCCTGCATTCCGTGAGGGGTTGGCCCATGGGCGAAAAGAGGGTTGTATAAAGGCCGACAAGGGAATGAAAGGTGTGCAAAAGCGTGCCGGACGTTTCCTGCAAGCAAAGTAAACTATTATTGAAACCAATGAACGAACAACGCTTTAAGACGAGAAGGGAGATTGCCGATGTGTTCGGCGTCGGGGTCAGGATGATCAGCCACTGGATGCGCGAGGGCTGCCCCGTCATTTATACGGGGAGAGTTCACCGTCCCGGCAAGGGATGCCACCCTCGTTTTGTCGTGGAGGATATGGAGCAGTGGTTGCGCAAACGCTCCGAAAAGAAAGGGGATATCATGGACTCCTTTTTCAAGAAGTCCTGATTTTTCGGAAGGAAGGCCGCTTCGTCAAGAGACACCGCAGGCGGGCCGGAACCCGCCCGCGGCGCTCCTGGACGCTTATTACTAAGTATAACAAGCGGCGGTACTTTAACTGATAAATTCCCAACTGGAAGAAAGGCAATGTGTCATATTGTGGAGAGAGCATTTTTATTTTTCTTGAATTGGTAAAGCATCTTTACTACAAAGGAATTGTTCACACAAGATTGGACGCCTTGTGCGGATTGATTAAAAAAACTAAGTATAAGAAGTATATGAATTATCAAACACCTCATGGTGCGATTGTCGCCAGACTAGATGAGAGAGTCAAAATATCGGGAGTTGCCGATGTGGAGCGCATGCGCAAACGGCGCATTTGGCAACGGAGGAATTTCACGGGCTTTCCCTCCCCGGAAACGGTGGGGGAAACCAATGCCCTGTACGTCTCCTATCCGCTCACGACTCTGGAAACCAAAAGGGAGATTGAAGCTTTGCTCATAGGCCTGGCGGAAATCATACGCCCGATTGCCGGTTACGAAGGATGTTTTATCCAGTTCGACCTTGAGGAGAAGAGGATCGCTGCCATTTTGCCGGACCATGCCGCCTTCAAGAATGAACTTCCCCGGACTGCACCGATGCGCTGGGAGTTGAAGCTGTGGGATCTCTATTGCGTAGCCACGGTACGGCTGGAGAGCTGCGAGCCGGAAAGGAAGACGCGTGCCGGGGCGACGGTTCTTTTCGGCTGGGAAGAACTGGTGTTGGAAGGCTCCTTTCAGGAAATGAAGGAACAGCTTGACCGGAGGATGCGGGAGAAGGCGGAAGTCTTCGGGGAAGGGGCAGCCTATGAGGGATGCCGGGAAGGTGAAGAGGGAGGACTGGATTTCATGTTTATCCAGGGAGCCAGCTTCCACATTTTCCATGTGGACGTGAACAATTAACGGAGGATGAACCATGCAGGATATTGTTTTGGAAAAACCGTGCGGGGATGGTGAGCGGAAGACTCCGGATTCTCCGTACCTTGACGACATCAGCCAGGAGGAGGCGCGTTCCGCGTTCGTCCGCAACAGTTCCAACCCCGAACGGTTCGGGGAAGGGCTGAGGAGGGCGTATGTGGAGGATCTGGAATTCTTCCTGGCCTCCATCAAGAAATGGATGGTAGGGAAGAACGCCTCCCGGATTCAGTACGAGCTGGAGGTTTTCCGGCAGGGATTGAAAAAGAGGCATCTTGATTACATCCATGCGAATGCCAGGTGCGGGAATTTTGTGATTTCCGACTCACCGGATCACGAGAAGGAAAGCCGCAAGCTGCGGATTGCGGAAGCAAAACGCAGGGAGATTCTGGATTACATGGAGCGAAAGCACGACGAGGTTTTCAACAAGTACCATAACAGGCCTTATGCGTGGCTGGAGCCTTACGGAGGGGAAGAGAGGAGGGAGCTGGAGTACAAGCTTGCCGTACTCAAGCGGATGCACCATTATATGCTCGACGTCAACGCCGCGCTGAACAGGGCGAAGGGCGACTGGAGAAAGCGGGAAGAGGAATTGAGAGCCATGGGGCTTTCCGAAGCGGAAATGGAGCCGCTGCTGCTTCCGGACGTACGGGGGCGTGTGGGCTTTTCCCCGGAAGGGCTTGCCAGAAGCAGGCGTTATATCCGGAAGACGGAGAAGTTGCTGATGGGTTTGATTGCTTCTGAGGAGAGCACGGGGGCTTCCGTCCATGGAAAGGAGGGCGCATGAGCAGCAGGAAAAAGAACCTCCCCTCCCCTGGCGAACGGAAAGGAGAGGCTTTCTGGCGGGAGTTGAACTCAGCGGACTGGGACGGGAAGTCCTGCTCCCAGGTGTTCGAGGAGTTTGTGGACGTTATGTTCTGTACTCTGAGTGCTGGGAAGGTGGAGTACAAGGGGCGCGCGATGTTCCAGAAAGACCGTGACCGGAAGATTGGAGTCTTCCAGCGCGCCATGCTCCTGCTGGGGGAGGAGATGGAACGGGAGCCGTACCGGGATTTGCTGGGCAGGGTGTACCAGGATGTTGCCGGAACGGCGGGGAAAAGAGCTCTTTCCGCAGTTTATACGCCCGATGCCATCTGCAAGATGACTGCCGGGATGGGAATGGACATTGAACTTGTCAAGGCCCGTATCAGGCGGGGGGAAACGGTTTCCCTGTACGAACCCGCCTGCGGGGCGGCGCGGATGGTGCTGGCTGTGGCGGAATTGCTGGGAGAGCTCCGCATGGGGCTGCGCGTCACCTGTGAAGAGATTGATTTGGTCGCATGCAAGATCGCTTACGTCAATCTCAGCATGTGGGGCGTGCCTGCGGTGGTTTACCATGCGGATTCCCTGTCGCGGAAGTGTTGGGAAGGGTGGAAGACCGCCGCCCTGGTTTTGATGGAAGCCCGGGAGGAGGAGGTGAGGCGTCTGCGCCGCATGGTAGAGATGATGATGTCGCTGAAATGAAACCGATTCCGTAGCTTTGAGGGAGGGCGTGCTCCCGCAGGAGGAACCCGGCAGGGAATGCCTCCTGCGGGAAGACCGGAAAAAAACCATTCGCAAAAAGATAAAAACAGCCTATATTGTCCAGAGATTGGATGACTGACATGACTCCTGAAGAATTTCTGGCATGGGCCCGGCACAAGCCCTTTGGCGATCCCTTTCCCAAGACGCAGACGGTCACGTTCCTGGTGCCCCTCCTTGGTGTAAGCCGGACGAATATTTTTACATGGATCTCCGGAAAAGTGAATCCCAGCAAGACGAGTCTTTTACTCATGGAAGCCCTGAAACGGGAAAACCGCATCCGCCTGGTGGAACGGGCGGAGGATTTTGCCCGGCACAAGCACGAGGGACAAACGAGAAAGTACACCAACGACCCCTACGCGAACCATCCGGAGGCGGTCGTTGGCCTTTTATCAGAGTACACGGATGACGAACGCTTGCTGGCCGCCGCATGGCTGCACGATACGATGGAGGATTGCGGCGTGAGTTATGGGGAACTTTCCGCCGAGTTTGGCCCGTATGTGGCGACTCTCGTGTATTTGCTGACCAATGACGAGGAGGAAAAGGAGAGGCTGGGCAAGGCCCGCTACATGAGCAAAAAACTTGCGGCCCTTCCACCGGACGCCCTGACGATCAAACTGTGCGACATGCTCAATAACATGAACGGTACGCGTTCCCGAAGGCAGGCGGAAACATATGTGGAAATTTTAAGGAGGGTGCGGGAAAAGAAACCCTCCGTCTGGAACGGGACGCATGAGGCCTTGGCGGAGAGGATCATGGAAACCTACCGGCAAAAGATTTTCTAAAGAGTAGTTAGTTTCCCGTTGTTTTCCCATGCCCGGCAGAGCTTGCACCTGCCGGGTTTTTTGATGCCCCGGTTCTTCCTCCCCCCTCATTCCATGAGCACTCCATGGGCGGAGTTCTTCCTGTTACCTTGCTGCCGATGGGAGGGCAGCGGCCCCCTCCGTGCGGAGACCGGGAAGAACCAGCCGCCGTCCCGTCACCAAAACATATATACATTAAATAACATTATGGCTATATCAACCAAACCGTTCCACCCGTTGGACGCAGAAAACAACCGCCGTTACAAGGTCAAGAAAAAAGACGCTCCCAAAATTGACTGGCATAAGACGGAGGAAACCGGGGCACACGACTGGGAAGGCTATATCCGCATTCCGGAAGATGGAACCTACAATTTCACGATTCAGATTGACGACAACGGCTATCTGGAGATCAACAGTGAAAAGGTAGTGGAACTGACTGGAAGCAATTCTTCCAAGAAAGCAACTGGAAGCAAGGAACTTAAAAAGGGCTTTCACTATGCGAAACTGCATCATGAAAACCTGGAAGTCCCGGAGGCTATTGCTCCTTATCCCAATGCGGAGGAATTTGTTCCTCAAATGGACGGAAAAGACCTGGAACTCTGGGAAATTGACGCACCCAAAAATCTGATGAAGGCTGCGGATGCCCAGAAGCTGCTTGGTTACTACAATGTCGTGGACTTTGCTACTATGAGCCAAGATCAAGTGTGGAATCATATTGGCGGGTGGTTCAATGAACAGCATCTGGCCGGTGTTGGAATTTACCAGGACAGTTGTGCTCTTCGTCTGAGTATTGCTTTCTGCTGCAAGGGTATTTCCCTATCTGGCGTGAAAGATTCCAGTGGTAAAACGGCTGCCAACAATATTACCCTGGTCACTCCCCCCGGCAATCTCTCAGCCCTCAATCCGGGAATGACGGGACAGGAAGATCCTTCTACACTCCAAAAGCACGTCGTTTTCAGCGCCGCCGCCATGAGCTTGTTCCTGCATAACACCTATGGGGAATCTGACTATGCGGACAAGGACGCGAAGACGGGGTACTGTACTCCCCAGGAGGGAGATATTGTTATCTTTGGACAAACCGGTCACGTCGGCATGGCTCCGGGAAATAATATGGAGAAGATCGGCAATTATGGAGGTCAGCCGATTTGGTTGCTCTATCGTTCGACTTTGGATGATTAAAACTCTTCCTTAGCATTCTTATGATTCACAAGGCGGATATGATTATATCCGCCTTGTTTTTTTGGAAGAATAGGATATAAAAGGGAACATGAACAAGCATGGGGTTTTTGAACGAAACATTTTCTTCATCCTGGTATTCCTGATTGCAGCGGGCACATGGGGCGCCATGGCGGACAGTCCGGATGCTCCGCTCATGGACAGCGAGCAAATCAAAGCTTGCCAGCAGGGGCATATGGAAGTCCTTTCATCCTATCTGGGTTCCGGGAATACGGTGGTCATGGCCTGCTCGTACAAGGCGGAATGGGAGCCGCCCGCTTCCCTAACCGGCAAGGGTATTCTGACTACGTATGCCGTCATTGTCAGGTCGGAACATCAGGATTTTCCTGTGGGAACCAAAGTGAAATGGGTAAATTATATCGAATCCCCCGGTTCCGTTGCCCAGGAAATCATCGACCGCTGGAAGTCACCGGACGGCGAGCTTGTTTATATCATTAACCCCATAAAAGGAAGTGATGGGGAAGGAGAGGACATCGCCAAGGTAAAAAATGACATTCCGGAACTCCTCGACTGTATTAGGTTTTCCATTGCAAATAAGAGTTTTTATAATAATTTACGAGCCATGCTTGATATTCCGGTTCGGAGGGAGCAATGATTCCCATTTCCCTTTCTCCTGGGGGCATTCTTCGTGTGCTTCGCTGAAGGTGCGCAGGGCGTCGGCGGTGTGGGAGCAGACATCATGGAGGGGTTCCGTTTTTTTGAACATGATGGACAAATGGATTATCTATTATTTCTATGGTAAAAATATCTCTCCTTTGTTGTTTTCTATCCGGTCTGCTAGCCGTGGCACTGCATGCTCAAGAGCCTTCCTCCTCCTCTTCTTCTTCTCACTGTGTAGCCACGCAAGAGGAGATTGACAATGACCATGATAACTTCCTTCGCGGAACGGCCCGGAAATTACGTCAGAACGACGTTGTTCTGGCGGTTATTCCCTATAAAACCGTAAAAACTGACCAGGGAACGGTGCATTATGCCCGTGTCGTCCAGTCATTGAGGGGAGATATTCCGGTGGAAGCCCTGGTCAAATGGCTCAATCTCTATAGTAAACTGCCTGCGGGCGGTAAACCGGAAACCAAATTGTTGTCCGGCAGTTCGTTCATGTATGTACTGGCCCCTTCAAAGAACGTCAAAGAACTGGGGAAAGATCCGGAAGACTTCACCCCTGCATCCACCGTATATTCCTCACAGGTTCTGCTGGGGGCTTACGACCTGGGTGATCATGTTGACTATTTTCCGATGACGGAGAGTGACCCTGGCCGAGCCATGAAAAAGCTCCTGCATATCGAGCCGGCAAAAATCACCGCCGAATCGCAAGCAGCCCGCTTTAAACCGGAATCCGGCAAGTAACCTGGTTTTCTTCCTTCTCCTTTCTTTTTGATTCACCAGGGGCTGTCTCACGAAAAAGAGGCAACCCCTTCTTCTTTTGCGCCCCCTGCTCATAACCTGATACTTCCCCTTCATTCCACAAGCCCTCCCCGTTTTTTCCGGATGGTTTTAGCATGCGGCCATGCTCAACTTTTTGGGAACCACGGAGAACTTCGCCGTTATCGAAAACATCCCGTATTCGATGACATGGAAGTTTTTTGATGCCTGGACCGGGGAACCGATACCGCTGGACGGCGTTACCTTCTCCGGGCGCATCTTCGTGGGGGAAAACGGGCGCGAACTGGAGCTGGACATCGCCAAGGGTGAAGAGTCCCACCTCCTTGTCGTCGGCTGTTCGGGCCTCCCGGAAGGCCGCTGGCCGTATGAAGTTTTTTGCGTATCGGACGAGGGGCTGCGGGAGCGCATGCTATCGGGCTGTATCGGCGTGATCGGTTCGCTGGATGCCAAAACTGTTCTGGATGCACGTCCCACGGCGGACCGGACGCTCTCCGTCCGCCTCCCCGGAGACACGGCCCGCGCCCTCAAGCTTGAATGGCTCTCCTCCTCGCTGGCCCAGACTGCCGCCGCTTCCGCCTGGAATGCCTGGGAGAAGACGAAGGAAACCGCCGACAACCTGAAGGAAGCGGACCGGAAACTGGACGGCCTCATGGAAACCACCCAGGAAGCCATGGACCGGCTCGGCCAGGTGGACGGCCTCATGGAAGGCATCCACGCTGAAGTGGAAAGCGCCCACCAGGCCGCCCAAAAAGCGCAGGACATCCTTGAAAGCGGCATCCTGCAAGGGGAAAAGGGAGACACCCCCGTCATCGGGGAAAACGGCCACTGGTGGATTTCCGGCCAGGACACCGGCATCCGGGCAGAGGGCCGGGATGGCCTCACCCCGCATATCGGCGCCAACGGTCACTGGTGGATCGGGGAGGAGGACACGCAGGTCCAGGCGGAAGGGACGGACGGCATGGACGCCGACTTCATCCGCCGCATTTATATTTCTTCCGCGGAGGAACTGCCGGAGGAAGGAGAACGCGGCGTCTTCTACTACATCCCCAGCCCAGACGGCAATTACGACGTGTACGCCTGGGTGGACTTCCCGGACGGGGACTCCGCCTGGACGCCCATCAGAGAATCCACCCTCCAGCAGGCTACCGTCCGCGCCCACGGCACGGTCCGTCTCAGTACGGGCACCATCCTGACGAACGGCGGCATTGTCGGCGTCAATGAGGCCGGGCAGCTTCTGGTGCGTGAAGCCCGGACGGACGTTCCCGGAACAGTCAAGCTCTCCTCCTCCAAGCCTTCCCTGATCTCCCCCGGCCTGGTGGGAGTCAATGCCAGCGGCCAGCTCATCGTGCCGGAGGCCACAATCAACCAGGCGGGAACCATCAAGATCAACAACTCCAAATCAGTCGAACGCGGAGCCCAGGTCCAGACGAACAAGAACAATCTCGCCATGGTCCCCATCGCGGGAAACCGCTCTTACGGAGTCGTCGCCACGGGCACCCAGTTTCCCGTCATCCCGCATGAACGGCCCTACATCGTCTCCCTTCCCATTGCTTCGGATGACACGCGCCTCAATTCCGCCGCCCTCTACGGCACCCTGACCATCAACCTCCACCGCAGGGGATTTCTACGTTATACCTCTGGAGCCAATGCTGAAAACGGACTGGACTTTGCCACGGGCCGCTATCTGTCGCTGGATTATGGCACGGGCCTGGAATCGGAAGAATACACCTCAACCATCGAGGGGTTGACGGACACCCGCTGCCGCCTGGCCGTCCATCGGTACGGAGACATCGTTTTCCATGACTCCTACGCCACCCCGGACAAGGGCGGCTCCGTCAAGCCCGGCCCCTCCTTCACCATGTCCGGTAAAGGAGTCCTCTCCCTGCTTCCCGCCGCGCCCGGCACGCTGGGAGGCATCAAGGTAGGAACGACGCTCTCCATTGCCAAGGATGGCACGCTCGACATTCAACTGGATACGGAAACCTTCCACGAAGCCAGCCCCCGCCCGGCCAGTTCCGCCGCCACCGCCGCCTGGATCAGAGGGAAGAACTTCGTCTCCCAGTCCGATTTGCAGGGCAAGGGCTTTGTTTCGGAAATCCGCGTCAAGGAACTGCTGGGCGGCTATCAGCCCCGCATGGGCATAGACGACCTCCTCCCTGTCACCCAGGAACAATACGAAGCCCTCCCCTCCCGGAGTTCCAAAACCCTTTACATCATTTACTGATCCCGCATGAAAATTTCCTATCACTCCATCACCGCCAGGCAGGTCTATGACGCCCGCCTGGGCGAGAACAAGGTAAAGGCCATCTACCGGGGCGACGTGAAAATCTATCCGGACAACGCGGCACGCATCAGCCAGATCAGGCTGGACATCTCAGCATGGTCGGGCACGCCGGACGGCTCCTTCTGGGAGCAGGCCATCGAGGCCGTCTCCGTCTACGCTTCTACTTCCCGCTACATTAAAATGACGGCGGACCGCACCTACATGGTCGGCAGCACATGGGGGAGCTACCCGCTTGCCTCCTACCGAGGAGCGGGACTGTTCGAATTCGCATACAACGAAGGCCCTCTGCTCCAGAACGTCCGTCTGGGGGACAGCGCATCCCTCCAGATCAAACTGCCTTCGCTGAAAAGTTTTTCGATTGGCGGCACGCAGGAGTTCGACCAGCCGGTCAGCCGCGTCTATCCGGCATGCCCTTCCGGCACGGAAGTCCGGGGGTACTTCGGCAAGGGCCAGAAGCGCGTTTCCACGGGAGTGCGCATCGTGATCGTGAGCCTCCCCTCCGGGCAAGTCCTTCTGGACCGCCATCAGCAGCAAAACGGCCACTGCCGGGGCAGCTATGACTGGAACTACGGCTGGGTCGGCTCCGTCGCCGGGGACACGCAGGCCCGGCTGGAGGTCTACCCCCACCAGCCGCGCGGAGGCTGGGGCGGGTACTTTATCTATCCTGCCGCTTCCTGTTCCCTCACTGCCCGCATCATCCAGATCGTCCCGGAAGCCTGAAACTTATTCCCCTCTCCCTCTACGATTAACTCCTCACTTTTGATGACCTCTGCCATGCAAATAGCCACCATCCCCGGAGAAACCTATGCCGTTACGGTCACCTCCCCCTGTACGGTCTGTGCCGTCATGCCCAAATCCTCTCCCCTTCTTTTGATTACCATTGAGGACCCCGGCCAGTATCTCGTTGTGGCTCCTACCACAGCCCTGTACATCGACGACGATTCCGCCCTTGTCACCCGGTCTTTTAAGTCCGCCCCCGTGGGGATGTTTTCCCGCAAGGTTCCCTCCGGGGGCGCCATCGGCCAGGAATCCATCGAACTTTCCCTGGCTCCGGACGGCCCCAGGGACAACCTCAACTCCTGCGGCTTCGCGTTCGCCGTGGAAGAAGCGGGCATTCTCCGCTCCATAGCCATTGAAGGCCGCACGGGCTACGAATTCCACAAGAATCCAGTGTGGATGAAGCTCTGGCGCGCCGTTCCGGGGGCGGTCCCGGTGTGGCTGGCCGTTTCCCTTAACTCCGTCATCCAGCAAAACGACGCCCTCAACACCTGGGAATTTGAAGAAGGAGTGCCGCTCCGTGCCGGAGACCGCCTCGTTGCCACCACCCACCGGGAGGAGGGGAAGGAGAGCCGGGAGTTTTCCGTGGACGGGACGGACGGCAAGCTTCTTGCCCGCGTGTGCGCCATCCCCGCCACAGAAGGTATCGGCTGTCTGGATGATTCCGGCAGCGTCGCCTGGAATTACCTTCCATCGGGAACCATCACCCTATCCAGGGAAGCCAACCTGGCGGATTACGCGCAGGTGGCCGTTCTTGATGAGTCCGTATTCGGCTCCACCCGCAAACGCCCCCAGACACTTTATGTCCTCCGGGCGGCCTCATCCCCTTCCAACTACCCGTAACCGCTAACCAAAACCATATAACACCATGGCTTCAACAACAACAAAACTCTATTTGGGCTCCACCCTCCTCGTGGACCTGACGGCCTTTGCCCTGGCAAGCAGCCTCACGGCTCACGCGGACAACGGTTCCATCCATGTGACTGACGGGGAACGTTCTTCCTGGAACGCCAAGCTCGACGCTTCGGCGCTGGCTTCATACGTCCAGTCAAGCACTCTCACAACCACCCTTGCCTCTTATGCCACGCAGGACTGGGTAACGCAACAAATCGCGGCAAAATCCCATATCCGCATTACGCCGGTGGAAACACTTCCCGCCGAAGGCGTACCGGATGTCATCTATCTGGTTCCCCCTGCCGGTGCGGGAGACTCCCATCTCCGGGAGCAATACGTCTACCTGAACGGAGAGTGGATCAAGGTAGGGGACACAGGAGTTTCCCTGGACGGCTACGCCACCGAGTCGTGGGTGAAGGGCCAGCTTGAACCCTACGCCAAATCTTCCGACGTGACGGACTCCATCGCCACGGCGAAGGAGGAAGCCGTTTCGGAGGCTGCCACCCATGCCGAGGGCATCTACGCCAAAATCACCTCCATCACTCAGAGCGCCTATAACGCCCTGGCGGCAAAGGACATTCACACCCTCTACGCCATTACCGACTAACGATACTCCCTTTCCCCCCTTCCATGATCCGTGAACTCAAACTGGGAGACATCCCCCTGCTGCAACTCGCCTCCGGCATCACCGCTTCAGAGCCGGGTCTCGTCTCCGGCCAGCAGGTTGTTTCCTATGTCGAGGGGAGGCTTTCCTCCCTCGGCACCGGAACATGGAATGGGGGCACCGTTTCCAACGCCACCACCTTTGACGCCCCTGTCTGCATCAACTACGGAAACTGGCTGACTTACGGCAACTCCTCTATCCCGTGGTCTTCCATCCCTGCCGCCGCCGCGCCCAGCAAGCGCCAGATTGAGAGCTACACAAGCGCGGCTGCTCTCGCGCGTCCGGCCACCGGCCAAATCGGACAGGTTCTCCACCTTACCGCCAGCGGTCCCGCCTGGACGGATCTTCAACCCTCCGGAAGCACATCTTCTGCCGGGCCCAGCGTTCACCAGAACAGTCTTTTTCTGCTTACGGACTGGCACAGGTCGGAGAGCCTGCCTCCCGGATGGTACAAAGTGGAACTCGTTCTTTTTGCTTCCAGGGCTGCCACGACTCTCGGCTTGCTTGACTCGCAGGCCGTCCAAACAGGCCGCGTCAAAAACGTGATGGGCATGGCGTGGCACAACGAGTCCATCCCTTACCTCTCCCTAACGGGGACATCCTGGCTTGGCTACCAGGGCTCCCCGCAAGAGGGCATCTTCGCCTGCGTCCTTCAGATGAGCTTCTTGTATGAGCACATCCCGGGTGAGGCGGCATGGATGGGCTCCGGCCTGGTTGAGGGCAAGGCCGGATGGATAAACGGCTCCCTGCGCTACACCTCAATCCAGAAACCGGAGGAAGTACACAACGCCACTACCCTTCTTCCGGACGACCCTCCCACGGAACCGCCTACGGAAGGTCCTACCGATCCTCCTACGGAAGGCCCCACCGAAATACCTACGGAAATACCTACGGAAGTACCTACGGAAGTACCTACGGAAATACCCTCGGAAATACCCTCGGAAATACCCTCGGAAATACCCTCGGAAATGCCGGAAGGCTTCTCCCATAATCTTCTTCACCCAGCCACTGACGCGCCATGATTTACCTGCATTATTTCACTTACCGCGGCCACGCCGACCTGCTGACCTGGACGTGCCGTGCCACCCTGGAAACCCTTGCCCATTCCCCTTATGTCCTTGGCAGGGATATTTCCATCGTTGTCGTTGACGATGCCAGCAATCCGTGTCCGGAAGCAGCCGTCTCGGAACTCAAGGCCATGGGTGCAACCTACCGCACCTCCACCTTTAAACGCAGAGGCAACCTCAACGGCCAGGACTGCATCATGGGGATTCTTTCCGAATTCAAACGCTCCATGCGCCGCAAAAAGGATATTGCCGTCAAGCTGGACTGCGACACATTGCTCCTCGGCACCACCTGGCTGGAACAATTCGTGAAGGACAGCTCCGCCCTCGTCACCGGCGCGGATGACCGGGGGTGCATTTACGGCATGTGCTATGGGCTCAAGGCCGTCCTCATAGACGCCCTCATCGACCTCTTCACTCGTTGCCCCGTCGGGGACCGGTCTCAGGAAGACATCTACCTCGGCTACCGCGCCCGCAGGCTTGCCCAATCCCTTTCCGGGGACGGAAGCTTCCTGCCCATCCCCATCTGGCTCAACAGTCCGGACACTCCCGGCGACAACGGCCCCCACGGCCAACTCATCATCTACAACTGGTCGCGCGGCCTGGACATCGCCCCTCTCTATACAGGCTTCCAAGTCATCAACGTCTGTAACGGCATACACCAGGGCAAAACCGCCATGGCGGATGTGCGGAAGCTGGTTGAGCGCCTCGTCTCCGGCAAATTCTCCGGTTCCTGATCCCATCTCCACCTGTCTTTGACCATGAAAATTGCGACGCTTACCGGCCACTCCTACGCCATTACCGCTTCCCGGCCCTGCACGGTTTCCGCCGTAGCGGGGGACGGTTCCCTCATCCCGCTGCTCTCCATCACCGTTCCCGGCCAGTACGTGCTGGTGGCCCCTTCCACCATGCTGGACATCAACGAGGATCACACTCTGGTGACTCCCATGAAGGGCCGCACCGGCATCACGGGGGGATTGCTCCAGGCCTCTCTGGGCATGCTGCAATCCCATTTTGAGGATAACTACATTCACGTCAACCGGGGAGACCGCAACAAATGGGACGACACGATCAGCTCACAGAATTTCGCCGACCATAAATACAACATGGACCTCCACCTCTATTCAGAAGAACACGCGTCCCTCAAGCAGCTCCTCGCAAACAAGGATGCCCTTCTGGCCCTCCTCAACCCGGACCAGACGCAAACGGCCTGACCTCTCCCTTTCCCCTTCTCCTGATTAACCCAAACCAAAAACAAAACCATGAATAATGCAACCAATACATGCAACCACCACACGGAAGAAATCGCCCACGCGATTTACAGCCAGCACCACAACGAACTCAATCCCGGCATTCCGCCGGACTGGGACGCCTTGCCTGAAGAAGAAAAACAGGCATGGCGCAAGGTTGCGGGCAATATCCTGCCCACGCTCGGGCAGCACGCCTTGGGCGACCTTCTGGCTTACGCCAAAAGGAAAATAAAAGAATCCTCCTCTACAGGGAAAAAAATCCTCTGGGGCCTTGTCAGCGCCGCCGTCCTGGCCGCCTTGAGCTGGCTGGCCTCCCTCGGGCTTACTTCCTGCGGTCACACGGTGGATATTTCCCAAGAAGGAGCCGCCATTTGCAAAGACGGAACCTGCCTGATCGTCAAGGACGGCCACGTCATCTTCAGGCCCGCGCCGGAAAAGGCTTCCCCCCGGGAGGAAGAAACTGCCGTCATCCGCCAGCAGAAATAATAACCTCCGAACCCAAATAACCGCCGCGATATGTGCCAGCCCTACGATTGGATTATCCGCCTCGTCAACACCCTCAAAGTCGTCTTTGCGACCAAGGACGGCGTGTTCGCTGTTCTTATTGCCGTGATGCTCGTGAGCATGGGCGTCCTCTACCACGACATGCGCCAGTACATGACCGAGCAAACCCGCGCCCAGGTGGAAACCGTCCGCGTGCTCACAGAACTCAAGGCGGAAATCTCCTCACTCAAACAAGCAGCCAAATAACCATGACCTCGACAGAACAAAAAATCGCCGCCCAGATCCTCTATCTGGAGGACAACCGCGCCACCGGGCCGGACTCGCTGCGCGTCACCCGCCTCCCCGCCGCCGACAAGGGCGGCGACTGGGAGATCTGCGGCATCTGCGACGGCATCGAACCCGCCGTATTCCGCCATCTCAAGTCCTTGCTTGACGCCGGGAAAAAGGAAGAAGCCTGGGAAGCCTCCCTCCAGTACGTACTGGACAACACGCAGGCCGTCCGCACCTGGCTCGGGGCGCAGGACTGCCCCGCCGTGGAATTCTTCCTGCGCGACTTCTTCTTCAATGCGGGGATCAAATCTGCCTCGCTTGCCGTCCAGCGGGCCGTCAACGCCCGCAACGGCTCATTAAAGGAAGACGGCATCGCGGGCCCCGCCACGCGCTCCGCGTTCCAGGCGGCTCTCACCGCCAATGGGGAAGCCGTCATGCTGATGCTCCTCCACCGGTTCCGTGAACAGCACTACCGTTCCTGCAAGCAATGGGGCGCCTTCGGCAAAGGCTGGATCAACCGCCTGGACGCCGCCGCGAGCTTCGCTGCCGGTCTTCTCCGCTAACCATATTCCCACCGACACCCGCCATGGCTACCGGAGCTCTCATCGCTGGCACTCTCGCCTCCATCGGTTCGTCTTTCTACCAACAAAAAAAGGCGGCTAAGGAACAAAAGCAGGCGGCGGCAGCCATGGCCTCGGCCATGGAAAAACAACCCACCGTCCAGGCTGCGGATATAGCCGCCCAGCAAACGCAGGACACCCGGGAACAAAGCGAGCAGGCCGTCAACGTGGCGGCTAAACGCCGCTTCTCGCTGAACCGCACCGTCAATCCCTCCGCCGCGTCCTCCCTGATGGGAGGGCGCAAGACGCTGGGCTGATATACCACCAAGCATACCCTGCATCCTCATGGTCCGTCCCAACACACGCCTTGCCGCCCGCTACATCGACACCGCAGAAGCCCTCCTTGGAGACATGAGGGGGTACAGCGGAGACTGGGACTGGCTGCGCAAGCACATCATGCCCCGCACACAGGCCGGGGCGGACCGTGAGGAACGACCGTCCCCCACCGCCAAGCGGCTGCATTCTACTGTCGCTATCAAATCCCTGCGCATCCTGACGGGTGCGCACATCATGTACATTACTCCGTCCAACCAGCGCTGGTTCTCCCTTCAGAGCGGGCTTCGCGGCAAGGAGAAATCCTCACGCGTGGACGAATGGTTTGCGGAATCCACGGAAATCATGTTTGCGGAGCTGGGACGCTCCAACTTCTACACGGAAATCCATGAAACATTTTTAGACCGCTGCCTGACGGGAACCGGGTGCCTCTTCTGTGATACTTTGCCGGATGGCCGGTTGAACTTCCGGCATATCCCCTCCGGCACGTATGCCATCGCGGAGGGGGAAAACGGCCAGGTCAACACGCTCGTGCGCCAGTTCAAGCTGACGCCCCACCAGGCGGCGGAAAAGTTCGGCTACAAAAAACTCCCGGAAAGCGTCCGCAAGGACTTTGACGACCCCCGGAAGCGCTTCACCATGCGGCATGAATTCCTCCACCTGGTCTTCCCCCGGCAGAACTGCGACTTCGGGCATGATCTCGTGAATGCCAAGCGCATGAAATGGGCCTCCGTCTACCTCGCCTGGGGAGTGGAAAAACAAGTCATCCGGGAGGAGGGCTACAACGAATTTCCTTTTCTTGTTACTCGTTTTTTGCGCTATGGCGACGGCCCCTACGGCTACGCTCCCGGCCTGGATGTCATGGAGGAAATCACCGCTACCCTCAAGCTGGAACGCGTCATGGACGTACTGGCGGAAGTGGCCGCTTTCCCGCGGATTATTCAACTGGCCGAACAGGTCGGGGAAGTAGACTTGCGGGCAGGGGGCGTCACCACCGTCAAGGCGCAGGCGGCCCGTGAAAAACTCCCCCGCGAATGGGCTACTTCGGGCCGTTACGATGTCGGCAAAGACCGCATTGCCGACAAGGAGGAAAAAATCCGGGAGGCCTTCTTTGTGGACATGCTGATGCCTCTAGCCAACGTGGATCGGCAGATGACGGCAACCGAAATCAACGCCCGCCAAGAAGAGCGCGTCCTCTCCTTCTCCCCCTCCCTGACCCTCTTTATCAGCGATTGCAATGTTCTCATGCACCGCATCTTCTCCATCCTGTTCAGGCAGGGCAAATTCCCCAAGGACGACGTGCCCGCGGAACTCATCGTGCCGGACATGGGAGGGAGTGAAAACTATGAAATTGAAATCCCCAACGTCCAGTACCTCGGACGCATCTCCCAAGCCATCGCCAACGCCCAGCAGCAGGGACTCGAATACTTCATGCAGGTTGCCATGGCTTATACCCAGGCAACCAAGGACACCTCGATGATCGAATACGTCAATCCGCGCAAATTCGCCCAATTCCTCTACGAACGCACCGGGGCTCCCACCAGTTGCCGCCGCACCGCCCGGGAACTTTCCGAGCTCGACAAGCAGAAGGAGCGAGACGCCGAGATGCAGCGCAAGCTGGCTGCCGCAGAGGGCGCACGGAATCTTGCCGGAGCCCAGAAAGACCTGACTCCCGCCTGACGCACCGGCACGCACGCCATTCCATTTTCTTATGCAACCCATAGAACAATACATAACAACCGAACAGGAGCTGGCCTACAAACGCTATGTAGAACGCCGCCGTTCCCACCTGGCCCGCCAGATTACGCCGGAAACCCTCGCCTACATGGAGGAGGAGTTCCAAACGGAGCTTCCATGCTACCAGACCCGCGATCCCATGACCGGCCAAACGCTCAAGCCCGATCCCATCCTCGCCGCCATCCGGGACGGACAGAGGGAAGTCGTCCTTTGGCTGCGGCGTGAAATCGCCCTGGGCCTCCAAGCCGCGAAACAAAACGATGAAGACGCCTGAACAACCGCCACGATGGGGGAGCGGTCCCCCTTTTCCCCGAACCGGGAAAAAGCTCTCCTACCTCTCCGTCTGCTCCGGCATTGAAGCCGCCAGTGTCGCCTGGGAGCCCTTCGGCTTCCAGCCGGTCGCTTTTTCTGAAATTGAACCTTTCCCTTCCGCTGTGCTGGCCCGGCACTATCCGGACGTACCCAACATGGGCGACATGACTCAATATGCAACCTGGAACATCCCAGCAATCGACATTCTGGCCGGAGGAACGCCCTGCCAGTCCTTCTCCGTCGCGGGCAAACGCGGCGGCCTCTCCGACGAACGCGGCAACTTATGCCTCACTTTCTGCCAAATGGCCGATCACTTCGATCCAGCCTGGGTACTCTGGGAAAACGTACCCGGCATCCTTAGTTCAGTGGATAATGCGTTCGGATGCCTGTTGGGAAAACTATGTGGCTTTGGTTCCCCCGTCCAACCGGCAGCAGGACGGAAACACCAGCCTTGCGGCGTGGTGGCCGGACCCAGGCGAACCGTGGCATGGAGGATCATGGACGCCCAATGGCACGGAGTACCCCAACGCCGCAGACGTGTCTTTGTCCTTGCTTCAAGAGGTGCTGGAAACTGGGCCGCTGCCGACGCGCTACTTCCTCTCGGAGACCGCCTGCCAAGGCATCTTGAGGCGCGCCGCAAAGCGCGGCAAAAAGCTTCCTCCGGCTCTCGAACGCGCCCTGAAGGCTCGCATTGGGACGGCGGCCCCCATCCCACCCTCGGAGCCATCGCCACCGGCATCGGCATGAGCGACCAGGAACTCTTCGCCCAGCGCGGAGCCAACCTCGTCCCCGGCATCTCCCCGACCGTTACATCCAAATGGGCCAAGGGCACCGGAGGACCGTCCGGAGACGAATGCCAGAACCTTGTCATCCAGTCTCTCCCCGGCTACGTCCAAACGGGGGACAAAAGCGTCCTTTCCACGATTTGCTTTGGCCTTTATGAAAACCATCCGCAGGATTCCCGCGTTACCGGTCCCCGTGAGGTAAGTCCGGCCTGTACGGCCCAGTGGGGAACGGGAGGGGGCAACACCCCGCTCGTTCTCCAGTCCGAAGCCCCGGAAACCTTCCTTTCTCAATCGTCCAACACCGTCCAGTCCTGCTGGTGCATGCCTATCGACATGCGTTCCCTCTGCCGCAGGGATTCCGCCCCCAATGCGGGGCACGGCCTGGGGGATGACGGAGATCCGTCCTGCACCCTTACGGCACAGGGTCACACGCCCGGCGTCTGCTATGCCATCCAGGGGGAAATGGCGGACGGTCGCCGCCTTTCCCAGAATGGCTTGGGAATTTCGGAAAACCTCTCCTACACCCTTGCCACCTCATCGCCTCCCGCCGTCTCCTGGACAGGAGCCGTCCGCAGGCTCATCCCCGTGGAGTGCGAACGCCTGCAAGGTTTCCCGGACGGCTGGACCGCCATAGAAAAATCCCCCGGCAAGCCCTATGCCGACTCCCACCGCTACAAGGCGGTGGGCAACTCCATGGCCGTCCCCGTCATGTGCTGGCTGGGCCGCCGAATCCTGGAAGTAACCGCCGACTGTGAACTCCGCCAGGAAGAAGAAGACGCCTTGCGGGCACTCCAGTCATAACATACCTCCTCCTGACATTCTTCCCGCCATGAAACAGAACACCATTTATACAGGCGATTGTCTGGAACTTATGAAGGACATTCCGGAAAAAAGCATCGGCCTTGTCCTGTGCGACCTGCCGTATGGCATCACGCACAATTCATGGGATAAGCCTCTTGCTCTGGATGTTCTCTGGGATGAATACCGCCGTATCGTATGCCCTTCCGGCTACGTTATTCTTTTTGCCCAGGGACTCTTCATTGCCGATCTCATGGCTTCCAATCGCAAACAATTCTCCCACAAGCTTGTCTGGGTTAAGAGCAGGCCCCGTAGTTTTCTCAACGCCAACAGGATGCCGCTTAAACAGCATGAAGACATTCTCGTTTTCCGTATGGGGACAGGCGCCCCCTATTATCCCCAATACACCTTCGGACATGCTCCTTACACAGACAGACACATCGGGATTTTTCCTTCGTTCAACTATGGCAGACATGAAGTCACGAGGGGAATTCCCCTCATCCACCATAATGACGGAAGGCGTCATCCAGTTGATGTCATCCAGGTTCCTGCCTCCGTCTGGGATAAATCCCCCATTCATCCTACCCAGAAACCTATAGAGCTGGGACGTTACCTCATCCGCCAATACTCCAATCCCAACACCGTTGTTCTCGACAACTGCTGCGGCTCCGGTTCCTTCCTGATCGCCGCCATGCTTGAAAACAGACCTTTTATCGGCATTGAGGCCGATCCTTCCTTCTCCTCTGCCGCCTTTCAAAGAAAGGAATCTATCCGTCTTGAATTGGAAACACATCTCATCCAACCCTAACCCCAACTCCAATCCTATGCTGAACTTCAACACCAACACCATCAACAAAGACGAATGGCTGACCCCTCCCTGGCTTCTCTCCAGGCTCGGTTCCTTCGACCTTGATCCCTGCGCGCCTGTCAACAGGCCCTGGCCCACCGCCTCCCGCCACTACACCGTTCTGGATGACGGCCTTTCCCGGCCCTGGAAGGGCCGCATCTGGCTGAATCCTCCCTACGGCAGGGAAACCTTCCGCTGGATGGACAGGCTCGCCGCCCATGACGGGGGCGGCATGGCACTCGTCTTTGCCCGGACGGAGACGCGCGGATTCGCCCGCTCCGTCTGGAACCGTGCGGAATACGTCTTCTTCTTCCACGGCAGGCTTCGTTTCTGGACGGTGGAGGGGAAAGAGGCCAACGCCCCTTCCTGCCTGGTTGCCTACCGCAGGGAAGAACGCCCCTTTCTGACCGCCTTGCAGCAGGATGGGAAAGGAATTCTTGTGGAACGTGCCCGTCCCGGCTTGATGTCCCTGGAAACCGATACCTTGTTCCAATACCAGCCTTTGGCTGCCTGACCACCACTTCCAACCAACAAAAATAACAACAACAAACATGAACACTACATTATTCAATCCATTCCTACGCATCTGCCGCGCCGCCGCCGAAGAAACGCCGGAAGGGGGCGGACCTCCCGCCACCCAGCAGCCGGAAGACACGCCTCCGGCCCAGCCGCCCGCTCCCGGAGAAGAACAGGCTCCGCCCAATCCGGACAATCCGGGGGAGGCCACTCCGGAATCCGGCGAGGTTGACTTCTCCCTGGATGCTCCACCTCCGGACGGAAAAGAGCAACCCGGGGACGAAACTGAACCAGGCGATACGGAGGACAGCAAGGAGCCGGAAAAGCCCTATGAACTCGAATTACCAGATGATCTGGACGTAACGGACGACTTCAAGGCTACCCTCAAGGAACACGCCAAGGCTTCCGGTCTGGAAGGCAAGGCGGCGGGGAAATTCGTTTCCGGCGTCATCAAATCCATGCAGGAGGCGGAACAGGCCAACATTGCTGCCACCACGAAAGAACTCCGGGAAGACTGGGGCAAAAATTTCAACTCCAACATGAAATCGGTGAAGGAATTTGCGGGCAAGCTCAAACAAAAGTCCGGCCTCACCACGGAGGACCTGGCGCCCCTTCAGTCGCCCAAGGGCTACCGCCTTCTCTACGCCTTGATGAAATCAGTAGGGGAAGACTCCTTCGTTTCCGGGAAGGAAGCGCAGCCGGAAGACCCGCAGAAGGAGGCACAACGAATGCTGACCGATCCGGCGCACCGCTACTTCCGAGCAATTCAGGACCCCAACGACCCCCTCTTCAAGGAAGCCAACCAAGAGTACAACCGCCTTGTCGGTTTTTCGCAATAAAGCAGGCGGAAAACACAGCAGCCTCCGCTTCTTCAATCCCTTTCCGGCATCTTCCGGAAAGGGATTTTTTGATGCTTTTTTTCCCCGAAACGGACCGACAAAAGACTTACTTTCCGGAAACCGGAGTGCTAACATCCCGCCCATGCCCTCCTTCTCCATGTCCAACTCCGATGCCAATTCCCTGGAAGCGGAACGGCTGATGGAAGCCTTCGTTCCTTACGTCCGGGAAGAACAGGAACGCCGCCATCCGGGATGGGCGGCCCTGGTGGAGAAAGTCAAAAAGGCAACATCCCTCCTCAAGCACTACGAAAACCGCACGACCTGGAGCGGCCTTGGAGTCGTGGAATATGCGGACTGGTGTTTTTACCCGGAAGAGAACGGGGACATTTGCCGACTAGTGATTCATGCGGACTTGCTCCCGGCCCGCACCCCATCGGACCGGGCTTCCCATGACAGGATGCTTCAAGAGCTACAAGAAATTCTTCGTCCTCTCCAGTACACCATGAGCCAGGAAGAATACACCCTCACCATCCTGATTCCCCTTTCTGAAAATTGATCGGAAAATCATAAAAAGATAAATTTTCACCGTGTCACATTGCACGAGAAAAGACTTTTTCGTTGTTTCTCATTGCACCCCATTGTTTATATGACACATTTTTCTTTCTCCCCCTCAATCTCCATAATTGCTATACATATTACAAAGCATACACACCTTAACTCTTTAATTATAAATCATCAAAATCCTGTCTTCCCGACCATTTTAAAGCCTGTGGATCAAATGATTTACGGGTTTTGTTTTTTGAGCTGTTCCCTGGTGGTTGTCCGTAAAATAGATGGAGTGGAAGCGGGGTATGCCTGGAAAGATGAAAAACACCCCTGTTGCGGCGGGGCGGCCGAACCTGCAGCCAGTTAAAAAAGCCGGAAATCTTTTGTGTCCGAAACAACGCGGACAGAAAGGCGATGCAAAGTTCTTGTAACACCCGTGTGCTGACGAAAGCCTGGTCCCGGCGGCCCGGATTTTTTCTGACGGCGGGGCGGATGAATAAGATTTGTTAATGTGCCGGGCTGAAAAACGGTGTAAAGAAAACCGCCGCGGGGTGGGAGGTGCGGCGGAATGGAGAAAATGATAGATGATAGAAATAGTTTTATTTCTTTTTTAGTATATAATATTCGGCCAGGACGCCCTGATTGACTGTGCCTTCTTTGTCTGACAGCATTACTTTGCTTCCATCAAGTATTTTATAATAAGATTTTTCATTGGAAGAGGATTGGGCCAGTTCCATCAGGCGGCCATTGATGAAATGATAAGAGCCTTTTGATTCGAAAATAGCGTCTTTTTCTCCTATGTATTCGCTTCTCAACACATAAGTGTTATCGTTGTTTAATGTTAACGCCGTCCTGATTCCTTCACAATCGGCAGCAGGAAGAATTCCTTCATAAGTGCCGTAAAAATTTAAATTCTCCAACTGTTTTTCTGTTTTTGTTTCGCCGCTCTCAATTCGAGAATGATGATTTTGGGGGGAATCACAGCCGGTTATGGCAACTAAACATGCGGTCCATAAAAAATTTATTTTCATGACAAGTTTTTTTCAGCTGGTGGTTTGTGACGTGCGATGCTTGATCCAATGGGGCAGGGAAGGGAGTACGTTCGTTTCCTGTTTTTCCGGTTTTGCCGTAATATAATGAAAGTCTATGGAAGGGGCAAGATATTTTCTTTTCATGGAGCCCGCGAGTATTGATGAATGCCGGATTAAGTAATTTATCCCGTTTTTATTCAACTTTGCCGGAAGAAGAGTTTTCCAACCGGGATTGAGTGTTTTGCAGTCCGTTTTGCGAAGATGTTGTTTTTTTTGAGGGGAGCCGAGTGTCTGGGGAAGCCCCCTCTTTGCAGATATTGCCGAGAAGGCTGGATTTTTTGCTTGAGATTAGGAAGAAGGATTGCAGAGTGGCTTGATGAGGCCCGGCCGACAAAAGACATTTTCCGTTTCCTGGCTGGCGGGGTTGGGGTGGTCGTTTGGCGGGTATGTGACGGGAACACTTCTGGCGGCGGGTGCGGGGGCGCTGGATTTTCCCTTGCTGGCGCAGGTGATGCTTTTGGCCGCGGCGGTTTGTTTTGCTGCCTCTCTTGTTTGTGCGGGAGCGTGTTTCCGGGGCAGCAAGATTGCCCGGTGGTACTTGCTTCTTGTCCTCGTGATGATTATGGTTGCGGTTCTGTTTGGGAATGGAGGCGGTTAATTAGTCATTTGTATATCTTTTGATTGACCGCGTGCGCGCGTATGTATACTTTCCGGTCATGCTCCTTCGATTCTTATCGAGTCTCTTTTTTGCGTCCGGCATTGTTTTGACCGCTCAGGCGAATACCCAGCCTTATCCGGATTCCGATTCTTCTGACGGATACGATACCGGTTTTTATGCAGAGGCTTATTCCGGCGGCTACGACAGCGCTCCGGCTCCGGCGGGGGAATCCGCCTCCAGGCCTGTTTTCCCCACGCAGTCCTATTTTGAATTGCTTGGCCCCATGGATTCCAGAAACGGGCGCGGAAGCGTGGATATCCAGAATTGGATGACGGATTTGAATTTGTGCAGGATGTCCAGCGGTTCCTGGAATTTTTCTTCTACGGCGGCCTTGCGTCTGAGCTGGTTTAATGGAAAAGGAGCGGATGAGATGGATGTGGACCGGCTGTACACGATTTGGCTGAATGTGAACGCCTCCTATGCCATCACGGGGAAGACGCGCCTGGTTTTCGGTGTGACGCCCCAGATTTCCACGGATTTCGATACATGGACGAGCCATAATATTTTCTTGGGAGGCCATGTTCTTCTGGCAGGCCCCTTGAACGACCGGTTCAGCTATGGAATCGGCATCGGCTGTTATCCGCAGCTTGGGGATTATCCTTTCCTGCCCCTTATCCAGTTTAAATGGGAAGCTTCCCGCAATTGGACGCTTCAGCTGGAAGGGGCCCGCCTTTCCTATATCAACAAGGTGAGCGATGGGTTGAAGTGGGGACCCTTCGTTTCCGTGGCGTCCGGCACATGGACGATTCACCATGACCGCCGCGTCCGCCAGTTTGCATGGATTTCCGGCGTCGCCGGCATAGGCGCCGATGTGGGGTTGGGTCACTGGGGCAGCGTGCGCCCCAGGCTGGTGGCGGATGTCGGTTTTTCCTTCGGGAATTCCGGCACTATCAAGACAAGCAACGGAAGCCATGATTTGGAAAAGTACCATTATGACCCCGGTTTTTATTTGCGTGCGGGGCTGCTATTTGAGTTTTGACCGGCCAACAGGATTAGCGAATACATGACAAAGGCCTCCGGTGCGTTGAATGTGCCGGAGGCCTTTTACATATGGGGACGTTTGAAGCCGGGACGGTTCCCGGAGGCAGTCAGGCTTCTTCAACGGAGGGTCTGCCCACGGAGTGGTATTCAAATCCTACGGCCCGGAGGTTTGCCGGGGAGAGGATGTTTCTTCCGTCAAAGATGATGCGGTTGTGCATGACTCCGGCGAGTTTCTGCAGATCCGCATTCGCATATTCGCTCCATTCCGTGGCGATGACCAGAACTTCCGCATCCCGGGCGCATTCGTACATGTCTTCCACCAGTTTGACCCCCATAGGGTTCAGAATGGGGGCCGCCGTGTGCATGGCTTTGGGGTCCGTAGCGGTGACAATGGCTCCTTCCCCGCAGAGTTTTTCACATAGTTTCAGGGCGATGGATTCCCGGACGTCGTCCGTGTTCTGTTTGAAGGCAAGGCCCCAAACGGCTATCTTTTTGTCCTTGAGGACCCACAGGCGGTCCCGAATTCTGTCCAGGAAGTGGATATGCTGGGTATCATTGATGTGTTCCACTTCCTCCAACAGGGTGAAGGGAATGCCCAGCGTGCGGCTGATGTTGATGAAGGCTTTGACGTCTTTCGGGAAGCAGGACCCGCCGTAGCCCAGCCCCGCGTTGAGAAAGTGGCGTGAGATGCGTTTGTCCATGCCGATGCCTTCCGCCACCAGTTCCACGTCTGCGCCCGTTTTTTCACAGACCTTGGCGACAGCGTTAATGTAGGAAATTTTCAGAGCCAGGAAGGAGTTGGCTGCGTGCTTGATGAGTTCCGCGGAGTTGACGTCCGTTTCCAGAATGGGGGCATGAATGGGCTGGTAAACGCGCTTGATGACGTTCATGGCCTGTTCCGAGTTGGCTCCAATGACAATGCGGTCAGGGTGCAGCAGGTCGTCCACGGCGCATCCTTCCCTCAGGAATTCTGGATTGGAGACAATGTCGAACTGAACATTCGGCCCCGCATAGTGCTTGATGGTCTGGCTGACTTTTTCCCCGGTTTTGACGGGTACGGTGGATTTGTCCACAATGACCTTGTATCCCATTTCTGGTTGGAGCGCCTGGGCGATTTCCCTGGCCACTTTTTCAATGTAGGTCAGGTCCACGGAACCATCCGTATTGGGCGGCGTGGGCACGGCGATGAAGATGACTTCGCTTTCCGCAATGGAAGCGGCGATGGAAGGGGAAAATTCCAGCCGCCCCACGGCTACGTTTTTTTTCACGAGCTCTTCCAGCTTGGGCTCGTAAATGGGGATGGCCCCGGATTGAAGAGTACGTATTTTTTCCGTATTATTATCCACGCAAATGACGTGATGGCCCATTTCGGCAAAACAGGTGCCTGTGGTCAGCCCCACGTAACCACTGCCGATAATTGTTAAATTCATAGTGTTAGCGTAAATATTGGTAAAAACTTAACTGTATGGAAAAGTAAGAGCAGTCAACCCCTGAGCATTATGGGATAGGGAATTTTTTCTGTCAAAATAAAAAGTTCCTGATTGAGCGCCTCCTTTCCTTGTGGTATAACCGTGACCAGACAGGAAAATATCTGTTTATTTTAATTTGAACGTTATGAAAACACCTATCACCGTTACCGTTACAGGAGCCGCCGGCCAAATTGCCTATTCCCTTCTGTTCCGTATTGCCTCCGGCAGCATGCTGGGGCCGGATCAGCCGATCAACCTGCGCCTGCTGGAAATTCCCCCGGCCATGAATGCTCTGGAAGGGGTGGTGATGGAGTTGCGTGACGCCGCGTTCCCGTTGGTTAATGAAATTGTCCCGACCAGCGATCCTGATGAAGCGTTCGCCGGCGCCAACTGGTGCCTGCTGGTAGGCTCCGTTCCCCGCAAGGCCGGTATGGAACGCAAGGACCTACTGGATATCAACGGCAAGGTGTTCATCGGCCAGGGGCAGGCCATTGCCCGCAGCGCCGCCAAGGATGTGCGTGTGCTGGTGGTCGGCAACCCCTGCAATACGAATGCCCTTATTGCCATGCACAATGCGAGCGGCGTTCCCTCCGACCGCTTTTTTGCCATGACTCGCCTGGATGAAAACCGTGCCAAGAGCCAGCTTGCGGAAAAGGCCGGCGTCCATGTGACGGAAGTGACCAACATGGCCATCTGGGGCAATCATTCCTCCACCCAGTACCCTGATTTCACCAACGCCAGGATTGGCGGAAAGCCTGTGACGGAAGTCATCAAGGATACGGAATGGCTTAAGGGCGATTTCATTACCACCGTGCAGCAGCGCGGTGCCGCCATTATCAAGGCACGCGGCGCTTCTTCCGCCGCTTCCGCCGCTTCCGCAGCCGTGGATACCGTCCGCAGCCTGGCTACCCAGACTCCGGAAGGCGACTGGTATTCCGTGGCCGTTTGCTCCGACGGTTCCTACGGCATTGAAAAAGGTCTTATCTGCTCCTTCCCGGTCCGCACCACCAAGGATGGCGGCTGGGAAATCGTGCAGGGGCTGCCGGTTGATGCGTTCTCCCGTGAAAAAATTGACGCTACCGTTAATGAACTGAAGGAAGAACGTGACGCTGTTTCCTCTTTGTTGAAGCATTAATGTTGATTTGCTCTTGCGCCGGGTTTCCCGTTTTCGGGAAGCCCGGTTTTTTATGTCCTGAAGATTCCATAAACCTCATTTTCTGCGGGACAGAAGTTTTCTTCCGTGTTAAAAAAAACGATGGATGCAGCATCCGCTAGTTTATGGATCAGGACCGCATATTATACAGAGGAGAGGCTTTTACGCTGACCGGAAATTCCTTGCGCCAGGATGCCGCGCATTGGGCGGAGGTACAGCCGGACGGTCAGGTGAAAACCATGAAAAACGGCCGCTATTCCGAGTGGAGCATTGTTTCGGAAGCCGGGAACGCCCCGCATTACCGGGGAAATTTTGAAGTGCTTAATCAGGCTTACGGCCTGGCGTTGCATGAGGCTGGAGCCCTGCTTAATGAAGAAGGAACGTTCCGGACGGGAGCCAACTGGCCTACTGTGTGGACCCGGGATATTTCCTATTCCACCCATCTGGGATTGGGGTTGTGGAATGTCCGTGCCTGTATGAACAGTCTAAATGCACGGGTCCGGAACGGGGAGGTGGAGCAGGATACCGGCACGGGCGGTTCCTGGCCCATTTCTTCCGACCGTGTGGTGTGGGGGATGGCTGCGTGGGAAGTTTACTGCCTGACGGGGGATGCCGACTGGCTGTCCCTTTCCTGCCGAGTGATGGAAAAGACATGCATGAGGGATGAACAGGTGCTTGCGGCCACGGGCGGCTTGATGAAGGGGGAATCGTCCGTGCTGGACTGGAGGGATCAGAGCTACCCTGCGTGGATGACTTCTGCCGATATTGGGGATTCTTGCAGCCTGTCCACCATGCTCCTGCATGCGGAGGCCCGCAAGATTCTGGCGCGGATGTTCCGGGAGCTGGGGCTGGAGGAGAAGGCCCGGGAGTGGGAGGAGAAGAGCGTTTCCCTGGCCGCGGTTATTGAGCGTTTTTTCAGGATTCCGGAACATGTCCTGTACGGGCAGTACCTGTACGGACGCGGGTATCCCGTACTGTCGGAGAAGGTGGATTCCCTGGGCAATCTGCTTTGCGTCCTTCTGGGGCAGGCTGGCGGTTCCCATGCCGCCGGGATGGTTGCCTCCCTTCCTCATGGCGTTTATGGCATTCCCTGCATCCATCCCCAGATGCCTGATAGCGTGCCCGCCTACCATAACCGCGCCATGTGGCCTTTCCTGGAGGGCTATTATGCGCAGGCCGCGGCGGCGGTGGAGAATGAATCTGCCCTGGCGCTGGCGGTCGCCTGCATGGTCCGTGCCGCCCTGTTGTGCGGCACGAACAAGGAAAATGTCCTTCTGGAAACGGGGCTGGATGAGGGGCTGCTGCTCAGTTCGGATAGCCAGCTCTGGAGTATTGCCGGCATGCTGGGCTGTTTTTACAAGGGATTGTTCGGCATCCGTCTGTCTCCGGATTCTCTGGAATTCCGTCCTTGCGTTCCAAAGTCTTTTGAAGGCGTTCATGAGTTGTCCGGGCTGGAATACCGCGGCATGACGGTAGATGTGTTTCTGCAGGGCTGCGGGCACCGGATAGCGCGGTGCCTGGTCAACGGGCAGGAGGCCCCTCCCGTCCTTTTGCCGGGCATGAAGGGGCGCGTTTTTGTGAAATTGGAGCTGGACGGCGGAGAAGAGGATGAAGGGGCGGTGAATTTAACCCGCATGGGCAGCAGCCTGGAGTCTCCTGCGTGGAAGGCGGCGCGCCATGGTATTGCATGGGAGTCTGTGGAAGGAGCCGATTATTACCGTGTTTACCGGAATGGCATCCCTGTATCTCAAACGGAGTACTGCCATTATATCCCCGCACCCGGCCGGGGGGACGTGTCTTTCCAGGTGATGGCAGTCGCTCTGGATGGGAGGGAGTCTTATCTTAATGAACCCAATGATTATCCTTCTGCGGATTCCCGCATGGAGACGCGCCCCTGCGGCTTGAGCGGGGATGAAGTCTGGTTTTCCCGCGTCACGGAATCCCCGGACGCTCTTTGTTACAATGTCAATATAGATAAGCCCGGAGTGTACCGGGTGGACGCCTTTTTCGCTAACGGCACTTATGATGTTTCAGACGGGAATACCTGCGCCCTGCGCAGTCTGTACCTGAACGGCAGGCGCGCAGGCACGCTGGCTTTCCCCCATACGTCCCGTTCCGGAAACTGGGAGTATTTTATTTATTCAACGGCAGTGGAAACGGTGATGACGCCCGGTCCCTGCCGTGTGGAAGTGGTGTATGATTCCTTTTCCGAAAATATGAATCGTCTGGTGAATGATATGGTGATAAAACACCTTCGGTTTACCCGTATATCCTGATATTAGTTCATGAATGTTATGTCGAAACGTTTTTTTGCCTTGTTGCTGATCCTGGGGTCCGGGATATGGAGTGTTCCTGCCATGGGGATGGATGAGGAGTCAGCTTCCAGGGCATCTGTTCCTGCCTCCTCGGACAGGGAGGGAGCGGAGTTTACCCGTCTGCCCGTCAGCTGGACGGTTAATCCCAGGGATGCCGCCAATGCCCGTGCCGCCTGGAAAACGCTGAGCGCCTATCATCGGGGCAAACCGAAGTCTTCCAGAAAATTGCATGTGGTTTACGTAACGTTCAAGGACAGGCCTGCCCTTGAAGGATACCGGGAACGGTATGATCATATTCTGAAGAATATTCAGGCATATTATGCGGACCAGATGCAGGCCAACGGTTTCCCTCCGCTCACATTCCAGCTGGATTTGGATGAACGGGGCAAGCTGGTTATTCATGATGCCTATGTGGATAAACCCATGAGCGAGATGAGCGTGCAGAGCTCCGGCCCCGTCTCCCGGGAAGCCGCCAGGAAGGTGCTGGCTTCCAAGGGGATTGATATTGAGAAGGAACATGTGCTGGTCGTTTGCCAGCTTCCGGACGGCGTGGGTCCTTATTACGGCGGCGGCTTCAGCCACCAGGGCACGGGGTGGACCTGTGACCAGGAAGGGCTGGATCCCGCCAGCTTTCTGGATACGGAAATGATGCAGGGCGGCCGTTTCAAGGTGACCAGGGGAAAGAACGCCACCATTTACATAGGCGGTACGGCCCATGAATTGGGGCATTCCTTCGGCCTTCCCCACACGGGCGACGGATGGAATTACCCCGACGCCGGAGCTTCCCTGATGGGCCATGGCAATTCCACCTACGGCGACGAGCTGCGCCATGAAGGGAAGGGCGCCTATTTGGCGCCGACGGATGCTTTGAAACTGGCCAGTGTTCCCCTGTTCAACGGGGTGGAGACGGAACTTCCCGCAGACGCCTCCTTCGGGCGTATGCTCGGCAAGTATGTCCCGGGGTCTTTTGAACGGCTGGAGGCCATTCCCGTTAAAGACGGATTGCGGCTGAAAGGGAGGGTTCATCTGACGCGCCCCGCGTATGGCATTGTTGCCCATTTGGATCCGCCCGGAGGTTCGGATTATGATTCCAATGCCGTGGGCGCTTCTCTGGATGAAAAGGGAGAGTTTGATCTCACCATCTGCAGGCCGGGATATAAGGGTGGTTTTATAGAAATGCGGGTGGCCGTATTGAATTGCGACAGCACGCGCAGCATGATTACTCTGCCCGTGTGGATGGATGCCCGGGGAGCCAAGGCCCCTTCTCTGGCCCAGATCGTTTATTTCGGGGATGTTCAGAATCTGTGGATACGGGGCCGCACGGAAGAAGCCCGGAAGGCGCTGGCGGAAGTGGAACGCAGGCATGGTTCCCGTTCTGAAGTGAAAGAATGGCTCCCTGTCTGGAAGCGCGCTCTGGGGCGCCAGGAGCCCGCGCTGGAAGTTGTTCCGGCGCAGATTCCTGCGGCAACCGCCAGTATCAGCCTGAATGACTGCAAGCCTTCCGTAGCCCAGGTGGGGTGGGCCGTTCCGTTGTGGGATGTCCTGTTCCCGTCGGATTTGGGGCCCGTGCCTTTCTTCCGGACAATCGGAAGGCCGGAACGTTTCATTCTGGCTCATGCCCCGGCTGTTTTTGCCTATGACCTGGATGGGCGCTGGAAAGAGTTCCGCGCTGATGTGGGGCTGCCCTTCGGCTCCCGCGGCAGCGTCAAATTCAGCGTGTATTTGGACGGCAGGAAGCTTATGGAATCCCTTGTGCTCAAGGACGGGGACTCCATTCCCGTGAAGACGGCGGTAGAGGGCGGCAGGAAGCTGGAAATCCGCGTGGATGACGCCGGAGACGGCAATGCCGCCGATTGGGGCATTATAGCCAACGGCATGCTGACCCGGTAAATTTTCTGCCCCCACTGGCGGAGAAATGTGACATTAGGCTTGTCTTTTGCCCTTTCTCATAGTGTTCTGTGGGCTAGCCATGATTGGGACGATTGCAAAGCTATGGGGTGCGGCGGCGCTGGTTGCCGGGGCTTCCCTGTTTGCAGAAACGGCTGCGGAGCAGCCGCCCGTCCCTTCCTCTGAAACCGGGCAGGAAAATGCCGGAGGGAAAATGGCGGGCAATCTGTTTTCCGGCACTCTCATGCCGCAGATTCCCTCCAATATTTCCATTACCAATGAAGGCGCCATCAGGGTGGAGGAATCCAGGAAGGTTATTTTTGAAGGACCGCATGTCCACATGGTGACGGATACCGGGGTGGAGGTATTTGCGGATTATGCCCAGGCGGATATGGACCAGGGCAAGGTGTTTCTGAAAGGGAACCTGGCCATTTACCAGAGTGACGGCAGGACAAGGACCAACAGCCTGGTACGCGCCGACAGCGCGGAGTTTGACTGGGAGAACGAAGTGCTTCTTACGGATGCCATCCGTGCGAAGATGGAGGGATTGATTCTGCGCAGCGGAAAGTTTGAATCCCGGAAGGATGCCGCCGGCAACACTTACCTGGAAGCCTGCAATGCCTCCGTCACGGCGGAAGACATCAGCGAGCCTCTCACCTGGATTTCCGCCGACAGGATACGAGTGTATCCGGAAGACAGGTTTTCTTTCAAGAACCTGACCCTTTATTACGGTGGCGTTCCCTTCTTTTATTTCCCCTACCTCAGCCATTCCCTTAATCCGGAAGTTGGCTATCTTCCCATCCCCGGCATGCGCTCCATCTGGGGGCCTTACCTCCTGAATGAATACGGGTTCCTGATGGGGAAAAAATGGTCGGACAACGGCATGCCTTCCGCGGATTACCTGGGAACCCTGCATGCAGATTACCGCACCCGGCGCGGTTTCGCCTACGGATTGGACATCCGCGACGTGCTGCTGGAAAAGGATTGTCCGGACATGACGGGGCTGTCCTTTTACAAAACCCATGACAAGGGGGTGAAAATCAACGCCGGTGATGATGAGTACCGTGAGCATCTGGACCCGGACCGGTGGAGGTTCGCGCTCCAGCAGATGTGGAGCCACAGGGTGAATCTCCGCACGGACTGGCGGTTGAAGGCCAACATCAACATGTTGAGCGACGAGTACATGCTCCGCGATTTTTATCCGGAAATTTATCAGCGCAATTCTTCTCCGGACAACACGGTGCTTCTTTCCCGTACGGACGATACGAATGATTTTTCACTGTTGCAGCGTTTTGTCCCCAATAATTTTTACATAGCGGACCAGCGGACGGAGTTCAGTTATGAGCGCATCAAGTCTCCCGTATTCCGTTCCCCCGTCATGTATGAAAGCCGCACCAGCTTCGCTTTCCTCAAGCAGTACGTTCCTCCGTTCATGCGGACGGAAATCCGGAACATGCTGGACGGGATGGACCCCGGAACTTCTTCCTATGATTACTGGGCCCGAATGCTGATGACGGACAGCTACAGCAGGTTCCACTCCTTCCATGAGGTTTCCGTTTCCAAGAAAATCATGGGATTCCTGAACCTGACCCCCAAAGTGGGCGGAGGCTATACGGGATATTACGGCGTGGAGGACTACAAACCGCTCAACCAGGGAATTTTTTACGCCGGAACGGATGCCGATTTCAAATTCTCCCGCCGTTATTCTTCCGTATATAGTGATTCCTTTGGGCTGAACGGCATGAACCATATTGTTCAGCCCCATTTTACGCTGGCGTATGTCAAAACCAACCGCCTGAGCGAGCTTTATCCCCAGATTGACGGCGATACCCCCACGACCAATCCCCCATCCTTGAGCATAGGCAGATACACGGAGATTGATTCCCTGTCCACGGGGCTTGTCTTCCGGTATGGATTGCGCAACATGCTGATGACCAGCCGGGATGCTAATTCCCACCGCTGGTTTTCCTGGGATGTGTTCATGGATGCCTATCTGCATGATCCCGTCAACCGTCGGGATTTTTCCAACCTTTTTTCGTTCATGCGCTGGAATCCCGTTCCCTGGATGGAATACCGGTCGGAAATGCAGGCTCCCGTTTTGGGTAAGGACAAGATTTCCGGCTGCCGTGAATACAACAACTCCCTGCGTTTCATGCCATGGCGTTCCACGGAACTCGTCGTGGGGCACCGTTATTTGAACCAGCATTCCCTTCTGGAGGACAGCAGCCAGCTGGATTTGCGTATTTTACAGCGCTTTTCGGAAGCCTGGGCTTTCAGCGGCAAGTGGCGTTTTTCTCTGTTGGACGGCAAGCTGGACATCCAGGAATACAATGTGTACCACAATATGGGATCCTGGTATTTGGGCGTGGGCGCTTTCGTTCGCAAGAACGGGAACAAAAACGAATTCGGGCTGGGCATCAGCTTTACCATCCAGCAGACCGGGGATTATATGCCGGTCAAATTCCTTTGATATCCGGAAAGGACACGGTTTTTTGCGGGGTTTTTCCCGGAAGCTTTTTCCTTTTTCAGAGGATTCGCGTTTTGAGAATGGGTTCTGCCCGGTGTGGGGTGTTGTTCCGGAGATGGAAAGATATGTAGCTGGTCAGCAAGAGGCGGAAAGGCTACGGTTGGAAGGATGGAGAGCGGCCTGTTTCCGGCGTGCCGGACAGGAAGAAAGGAAGAAGAGGTAAGGAGCCGCTGCCGCGTTTGTGCCGGAACCTTGGCTTGCATTCCGGCAGGGAAACGGGGAAAATGCCAGGGCATGGAGCAAGCTGCGGCGGAAAACCGTCCGGCTTCCTGCACGAATAATCATACATGAATATGAACGCACAGGAATTGATCGAGACGCTGGAATGGCGTTACGCCACCAAGGTATTCAATCCGGACCGCCGCATTCCGGCGGAGGACTGGGAAGCCCTTTTGGAATCCCTGCATTTGAGCCCTTCCTCCCTGGGGCTTCAGATGTGGAAGTTCCTTGATGTCCGGGATCCCGCCGTGCGTTCCCGGCTTCGGGAAGTTTCATGGGGACAGCCCCAGGTTACGGACGCTTCCCATCTGGTGGTTTTCTGTGCCCGCAGGGATTTCAAGCCGGAAGACGTGCAGCGCTATCTGGAACGTATTGTGGAAGTGCGCGGTGTTGCCATGGACTCCCTGGACCAGTACCGCGCCCGCATTTTTGAACTGGTGGATTCCAAGTCTCCGGAAGTGCTGAAAGCCTGGCTGGAACGGCAGGTGTACATCGCCCTCGGGTTCATGATGAGCTGCGCCGCGGATCTCCGCGTGGACACCTGCGCGCTGGAAGGGATGGATCCGGCCGCCTATGACCGCATTCTTTATCTGGAAAATTCCCCTTATTACACGCTTTGCGCCCTAGCTCTGGGTTACCGGAATGAAGAGGAGGATAAGTACGCCCGTCTGGCGAAAGTACGTTTTGACCGGGATGAAGTCATTCCGGTCATATGACGAAGTTTTTTTACTAATCCCCGGTTTCAAGCAGTCGCCGCATGTCTTCCGGCAGGGGAGCTTCCGCGGTGAAGGTTTCTTCATCAAACGGAAATTCCAGCCGGCAGGCATGCAGCGCATGGCGCGGCAGAACCAGCTGCTCCTCCAGTTCCCGACTCCATCCGTGCTGGATGTATTCCAGATAGCAATGTTCGGACGGACCGTAAATTTTGTCACCCAGGATGGGATGTCCCAAGTGCGTCAGATGTACGCGTATCTGGTGCATGCGTCCTGTTTCCGGAATGCACCGGACCAGCGCCAGGGGGCCCCGGCGTGTATTCCATGTCCGTTCTTTTCGGAAAACGGTAGTGCATGCTTTTCCGGCTGGGTGCACGGCCTGTTTGACCCATATGCGGCTTTCCGCGACTTCCCCCTGTCTTAAAATGGGGGCGGTGCATGCTGTTTCCGTCCATTCAGGCCATTCCTGCACGATTGCCAGATATTCCTTGTGTATCAGGCGCCGCTGCATGGCTCTTCCCAGCTCCCTGGCCGCCCTTTTGTTTTTGGCGACCAGCGTCAGACCGCTGGTTTCCCTGTCCAGTCTGTTGACCAGGGAAAGGGCGGCTCCGTTGGCTATTTCATAGCTTAGCAGGGCTTCCACGCCTTCCAGGAGGCAGGGTTCCTTTTTCCCGTTGGACGGGTGGACGATGAGGGGCGCTCCCTTGTCCACCACAATCCAGTCCCCGGATTCCGCCGCCACCTCAAAGTGCGGAAAACAGGCAATTGGTGCTTCGGAAATGGGAATCCACATGGCGGATGGGTGGTTTACAGCGCATCCGGACGGATAGGAGCCCATTCCCCCGGTTTCAGGTTCAGGCTGTCCAGATGCAGGGAGCCGATGGAAACACGGCACAGAGATAAGACGGGAGCGCCTACGGCAGCCAGCATGCGGCGAACCTGGTGGTATTTTCCTTCCGTAAGAGTCAGCAGGGCGCGTCGCGGTTCCCGGATTTCCAGCAGGGCGGGGGCGCAGGGGCGGGTTTCCCCGTTCAGCGTGAGGGTTCCGGAGGCGAACAACTCTACGGCTTCTGTCGGAATGTCCTCCTCCGTGACGGCTTCGTAAACTTTGGCGACGTGATGGCGGGGGGAGGTCATGCGGTGGATGAATTTTCCGTCGTCCGTGAGGAGAAGCAGGCCGGAAGTTTCCTTGTCCAGCCGTCCTACGGAAGAAACCGCAGGGTTCCTGTTCCGCCACTGGAAGGGCAGCAGGTCGTAAATCAAATCCCCCTCCCCGTCGTCATGGCTGCAGGTGTACCCTTCAGGTTTGTAAAGGGCGGCGTACAGGCCGTCCGGGAATTCCACAGGTTCTCCGTCCAGTAGGATGCCTTCCGCCTGCACCTTGTCCGTGGGGGAGGAGCATGGTTTTCCCTTGAATGTAATGGAGTGGCGTTTGATCCAACCCGGCGCTTCCCTCCTGGAACAATATCCGTAGCGGGATAAAAGGGCATCCAGTCTCATGCGGCATATTTTTTCCTAATGGGAACAAAAAACAAGGTTGAAGTATGCCTCCCCGGCTGATAGCATTAAACTATTACATGCGGGGCCGCCCTGGTGGGGCGCTGCCGTTGTTCACCATTTACGCTTATATAGTTCCATGATTGAAACGATTACAGAAGAACAGTTGACTCCCCAGCAGGCCGAATTTTGGGTGCGCGCCCGCCAGGCGGTGGACATGAACAATTATCCCTATGCCGTCAGCTTGCTCAAGGCCCTGGTAAAGCAGCTTCCCGGTTTTCTGGAAGGCCGCAAGGCGTTGCGCGCCTGTGAAATCAAATTGAATCCGGAGGCCAAGAGAGGGGGGCTGTTCAGCGGCATGAAAATCAGCACCAGCAAGCTTACTTCTTCCAAAAAGGACGCGGCTACCCAGCTTTCCGCTTTGGAAGACGAATTGGAAAATGATCCTTACAGCATTCCGGTAAACGAGGCCCTGTACACGGCTGCCATGGAAGTAAATTTCCCAGATCTGGCCGCTTTTGCTCTGGAGACCGTTCGCCAGGGGCATCCCGGCAACAAGAAAATGCTCCACATGCTGGCCTCCCATTACGTTTCCCGGGATATGCCGGCCCAGGCTGCGGAAGTGTACCATGACCTTGTGAAGCTGGATCCCACGGACAGTGTGGCCGTAAAGAGCGAAAAGGACTGCATGGCGCGCGCCACGATGCAGCAGCAGAAGTGGGAGGAGGCTAAAAGCTTCCGGGACGTGATGAAGAACTCGTCGGAAACGAACACCCTGGACAAGAGCGACAAGAAAGGGCTCACCCGTGCGGAACTGGAAGAGCGCCTGGGGCTTCTCTCCGCCCGTTACGCCCAGAACCAGCAGGATCTGGCCGTCGTGCGCGACATTGCCGGCGTTTATGAACAAATGGAAGATTGGGCCAATGCCTATTCCTTCTATAATTACGCGTTCAGCCTCAGCAACAATGATATTTCCCTGGAAAACAAGGCCTCGGAAATGAATGAGCGATGCCGCAAGGCCCAGGTGGAGGAAATCCGCCGCCGCGCTGCCGCGGAGCCGGATAATAAGGAACTTCAGGAACAGCTTGCCCAGTTTAGCAAGGAAGCTGCGGAGCAGCAGGTGGCTTTGTGCCGCCAGCGTGTGGAAAACAACCCCACGGACCCGCAAACCCGTTTTGAGCTGGGCCAGGCCCTCTTTGACTGCGGCAATTACACGGAAGCCATTCCGGAACTCCAGCGCGCCCGCAACAACCCCCATATCCGCATCCGCGCCATGCTGTTGCTCGGCAAGTGCTATGACGCCAAGAACATGCATGATATGGCCCTGCGCCAGCTGGAGGAAGCCAATAAGGAATTAATAGAAATGAATGACACCAAGAAGGAAATCCTTTACATGATTGGCTTGCTTTATGAAAAGCAGGGCAAGAAGGGGGAATCCCTTGCTGCATTCCAGCAGATTTACGACGCCGAGTACGGCTACCGCGACGTAGCCAGGCGCGTGGAATCCTCTTACGGCAATTAGGGCGGTTCCCGTTTTGTGCCCGTAATGGGACGCCGTGTTCAAAGCCTTTGCCGGAAACGGCAAAGGCTTTGCTGTAGGAAGGTTATTTTTATTTCTGCGGACGAGAACCGTAACAGCTTTTATTCCGGCGGGCAACGGAGAGGGGCGGGAGACCTTGTGTTTTTTCTTGTCCGTTCCGGAAGGAACTGAAAAAATGAAGAGAGAGCAAGCTGATGCAGGCATTGCTTACGATTGATGTTCAAGGTGATTATTTTACGGAATGCACTGCATGCAGAGAATCCTGTGAGTATGTTGGCAGCTGGTTAAGTATGGATATCACCAACGAATATGAGAGGATGCCGGATATTGGCTGCATGGGAAAGATTGGGGTTCTTTCTTATGAAATGCCAGGGAGGGAAGTCTTATGATTCTTTTGATTGGCGGCAGCACGCATACAGGGAAAACACTCGCGGCGCAGCGGGTGCTTGAAAAATATTCCTATCCCTATTTATCCATTGACCATTTAAAGATGGGGTTGATACGCAGCGGGATATGCCCTTTCTCCCCTGAAAGCCCCGATGAAGAGCTGACTCCCTTCCTCTGGGGCATTATCAAAGAAATAGTAAAGACCGCGATTGAAAACGGCCAAAATTTAGTGGTGGAAGGTTGCTATATTCCCTTTGACTGGAAGAAGGATTTTACGCAGGCCTGCCGGGAACGGATACGGTATGTATGCCTTATTTTTTCAGAAAATTATATTCAAAGGCATTATCATGATATCCTGAACCATGAGAATGCGATTGAACGGCGCATGGAGAGTTCTCCCGTTACGCAGGAAGAGTTGCTGCGTGAAAACAGGGACAATCTTGAAAAATGCAGGTTCTATGGCTGTGACTATCTGTTGATTGACGAGTCTTATAACGTGGAGATCATGTTGTAGAGAACAGAGGCTTCCCGTTGTCCGGGGAAGGAAAGAGAAGGTTATTCTAAATTGCTTGGTTTATAGGCGCAGGCGGTAAGAGAGAGGTTCTTCCTCTCTTCCTCTGTATTTTTTCCAGAACTGCCCGTGTCAGAGCACCTTGGAAAAAAACTCCTGCAGTCTGGGATTGGCGGGGCGGTCGATAACGCGGTCCGGAGGCCCTTCTTCCACAATTTTCCCTTTATCCATGAACAGGACGCGGGAAGCCACCTCCCGCGCGAACCCTATTTCATGGGTAACCACTACCATCGTCAGTCCTCCCTGCGCCAGCTCCTTCATCAGGGAGAGCACTTCTCCCACCATTTCCGGGTCCAGGGCTGATGTCGGCTCGTCAAACAGGATGACATCCGGATTCATGACTAGGGCGCGCACGATGGCGATGCGCTGCTTTTGGCCTCCGGAAAGCTGGAGGGGATAGGAGTGCCTCTTGCCGTACAGCCCAATGCGCTGGAGAAGGGTTTCCGCCTGGTCTGCTGCCTCCTTTCTGCTGGAGCGTCCCGTTTTAACCGGGGCGATGGTGATATTTTCCAGAATGGTCAGGTGCGGGAAAAGATTGAAATGCTGGAAAACCATGCCTACATGCTGGCGGAATTGATTGACGTCCGTTCCGGGAGAGGTAATCAGCTTTCCCTTGAAACGGATTTCTCCGGAGGTCGGTTCCTCCAGCAGGTTCAGGCAGCGCAGGAAGGTGCTTTTACCGGAACCGGACGGGCCTACGATGAAGACCACTTCACCCCGGTCAATTTTCGTGGTGACATCGTTGACTGCCGACACGGAGTTGAATTCCTTAACCAAATGGCTGATTTGGAACATGGGAGTGTTTCCAGGATGTTCATTCATTGTTTTTCAGTTTTCTTTCCAGTTTGCCGAGCATCCAGCTGAACAGCATGACCACGGAGAGGTAAATCAGGGCCACGGCCGTCAGCGGCATGAAGGCGGTATAAGTCTGGCTCCGGATGATGTCGCCGCCCTTGGTCAGGTCCTGGAGGGCGATATAGCCGGAGACGCTGGTCTCCTTCAACAGTACGATAAATTCGTTTCCCAGAGAGGGAAGTACATTTTTAAAGGCCTGGGGCAGGATAATGTAAATCATGGTTTGGGCATATCCCAGGCCGAGACTGCGCCCGGCTTCAAATTGTCCTTTGTCAATGGACATAATGCCGCCTCTGATGATTTCCGCTACATAGGCTCCTGAGTTGAAGCCGAAGGCCACCACGGCCACCAACACTTTGCTGACATCCACGGAGCCGAAGATGACAAAATAGATCATGAGCAGTTGAACGACCACCGGCGTGCCGCGGATGACTGTCAGGTACAGTTTGCAGAGGGCATTCAGGAAACGGAGATTGCCCGTTTTGTCATGCGTGGCGCGGATGACGGCCACCACAAAGCCCACCAGAATGCCCAGCAGAACGGAAAAGAAAGAGACCTCCACCGTCACCAGAAAGCCGTTGGTCAGGTATTTCCAGCGGCCTTCCTGCATGAAATTGACATAAAAGGATTCTTTCAGGTCCAGCCATGTATTTTCCAGCCAGCCTCCTCCGGAAGCGTGTTGTTCGGGACCGGCAGCGGATTTAACCTGCATGGCCGCATAAGCGTTCCGTATTTCCTCCAGCTTTCCGGAGGCTTTCAATGCTGCAATGGTGTCGTTAATATCCTGAAGGAGAACCGTATCTCCCTTGCGGACGGCAATGGCGTAGGATTCGGAAGTGAGGGGTTCCGGCAGAATTTCCAGCCGTTCATTGCCCGCTACGTACATTTTTGCCGGATCCTGGTCAATGACGGCGGCGTCCACCTTGCCTGCCGCCACGGCGGCCACAGCCAGCGCTCCGTTAGGGAAGCGTTCCGGCTGCTGGATGTTCCGTGTGACGTAAATGTCTCCCGTGGCCCCGTGCTGCACTCCGATTCTTTTGCCGCGGATATCTTCCCGCTTCCGGATGGGAGAACCTTTGGGAACGATGATAACCTGAGCGGCTTCCACATAGGGAATGGAGAAGTCCACTTTCCTCCTGCGTTCCGGCGTAACCGTGATTCCGGAGGCGGCTACGTCCGCCTTCCCGGAAACTACAGCCGTAATCACGGAATCAAAGCTCATGTCTTCAATGACCAGCTCCCTGCCGGTGCGCCGGGCTACCTCCCGCATGATTTCCGGGTCAATGCCCAGGATGGTGTTTCCGTCCCGGAATTCGTAGGGAGGGAAAGTCGCTTCCGTCACCATCAGGATTCTGCCGTTTTCCGCCGCTGGTGCGCCGCAGCATAGGAGAAGCCAAAGCGTCAGCAGGGCTCCGAGATGATTCAGAAAGGAAATGGATGGCATGAAAGCAAGGGGGAAAAGGTGAAGTCTGAACCGGCGGGGTATATGATTTACCTGCCTGCAACGCAATAAAAAACTGTTTCTTCCCGGTTCCGGTTTGTCCTGTCTCACGGCAGGGAAGCGGAGTAGCGGGCCGGTCGGAGAGGAAATGGCAATGAATATGAATGGCATGAACCCGGCAAATACCCAGGATTTTTTTGTTTATTAGCAAGAGGGAGGAAATGTATCTTGTGATAATTTTCCCGATTAATTTTTCCAAAGGGAGGGAGGATCAGACTTCCTGCTTTGAGGGCGGTGTATGTTTGGTTTTGGAAAATTGTCATGCATTCAGAATGTGATGCATGGCAGAACCATAGGACCGGGTGGAATACCGCGCAGAGCAAAAAAGTTTGAGGCCTTGCAGAATACTTCATTCTGCAAGGCCTCACGAATGGGAAAATGGTCGGGTTGACAGGATTCGAACCTGCGACCCCCTGCACCCCATGCAGGTGCGCTACCAGACTGCGCTACAACCCGATGAACTCGGACCGACCGGGGTCGTGTCGCGTGACGGCGAGGTGTATATAGGAAAACTTTAGTGTTGGCAAGAGTCTTTTTTCATAGCATACCTTTTTTGTCATGAAGCAAGTTCAAGTTGCAGTCGTCGGGGCCAGTGGCTACACCGGGCAGGAATTGTTGCGCATCCTGCTGAACCATCGCGGGGTGAAGCTGGTGTGCGCTACTTCCCGCCAGTATGCCGGGCAGCCGTTGTGGGAGGTTTTTCCCCGTTTCCGTCAGGTTCCGGGTTCCGGTCTGAAGTTTACGGATTCCGATGTGGAGGCGATTGCCGCTACTGGGGCGGAGGTCGCTTTTCTGGCCCTGCCTCATGGCGTGGCTGCTTCCTATGCCCGCGGCCTGGTGGACAGGGGCCTGCGCGTGATTGACCTGAGCGCGGATTTCCGTCTGGACAGCCCGGAGGTGTACGAAGAGTATTACGGGAACCCCCACCCGGATACGGCCCTGATGCAGGAAGCCGTGTACGGCTTGCCGGAGTGGCGCCGGGAGGAGATTGCCCGGGCGCGCATTGTGGCTTCTCCCGGTTGCTATCCCACCAGCATTCTTTTGCCTCTCATTCCCTTGTTCAGGGCGGGCATGCTGGAGCCGGAGGACGTGGTGGTCTGTTCCGGCAGCGGCGTGAGCGGAGCGGGGCGCAAGGCGTCCATTCCGCTGCTGTTCTGCGAGTGCAATGAGAGTTTTCATGCCTACGGAGTGCCGAAACACCGCCATTTGAGCGAAATTGAACAGGAGCTTTCCCATGCCGCGGGGGAAACGGTGGTGATGTCCTTTACCCCCCATCTGATTCCCGTTAATACGGGCATCTGCTCCACGATTACGGCCAAAGTGAAAAAGGGGGCGGACCCTGAATGCGTCGGCCGCCTGCTGGAAGAAGCTTATGCCGCGGCCCCGTTCGTCCGCCTTCTGGGGCGCAACCAGCCTGCGGATACCAAGAATGTAACGCGGACGAACTGTGTGGACATTGGCTGGGCTTATGATCCCCGCACGAACCGCGTGATTCTGATGAGCGCGGAGGATAATGTGGTGAAGGGAGCGGGGGGCCAGGCCGTTCAGTCCTTCAATATCATGTGCGGATTTGATGAAACGGAAGGCTTGTGGGTTCTGTAGCTTTTTGATATGTTGAAAGACACTTTCAAGACGATGAATGATTCATCCTATATTCCGGTTGACGGGGGCGTTTGCGCGCCCCGGGGATTTTTGGGGAGCGCCGTAAGCTGCGGCATCAAGAAGCCTACAGACACGCGTCTGGACCTGGCCCTGATTTATTCCACGGAACCCTGCGTGTCCGCAGGAACGTTTACGACCAACCGCGTGCAGGCCGCCTGCGTGAAGGTGAGCCGGGAGCATCTCCGGAAAGGAAATATCCGCGCCATCGTAGCGAACAGCGGGAACGCGAACGCCTGCACTGGAACCCGTGGGGTGGAGGACGCCAGGGGCGAATGTCGCAGCGTTGCGGAGCTTCTGGGGCTGAAGCCTGCAGAAGTGGCCGTATGTTCCACCGGCGTGATTGGCCTGCCAATGCCTATGATGCGCATTTACCCGAAGTTTCCGGAATTGGCGGGGGGGCTTTCCCGTGACAAGGGGCATGAGGTGGCCCAGGCCGTGATGACCAGCGACACGAAGGAGAAAATCATTGCCATTGAGTTTGTAGTGCAGGGTAAACCCGTGCGCATCGGCGCCTGCTGCAAGGGGGCGGGCATGATCAATCCCTGCATGGCGACCATGTTGTGTTTTATCACGACGGATGCGGGCGTTTCCCGCGATGTGCTGGAGCTGTGCGTCCAGTCCGGAGTGAAGAGTTCTTTTAACTGCATCACCATTGATGGAGACATGAGCACGAATGACACGGTTCTGGTGATGGCGAATGGGGCATCCGGCGTGAAGCTGGAAACTCCGGAAGATATTTACGCATTCCAGCAGGCTTTGGCCCATGTGATGCTGGAACTGGCCAAGCACATCGTGCAGGACGGAGAGCGGGTGACCAAGTTCGTCACCGTGCATGTGACGGGAGGCCGCACGGAGGATGAAGCTAAAAAAGCGGCGGAAGCCGTAGCCAAGTCTTCCCTGGTGAAGAGTTCCTGGAACGGGAACGATCCCAACTGGGGGCGTATTATTCATGCTGTGGGCTACTGCGGAGCAAAGGTGGACGAAGAGAAGATAGACATCGACATCGCCGGTTTGGCCGCCTGCCGCGGCGGCGTGCAGGCGGATACTCCGTCCGACGATTTGCGGCAGGCCGTGCAGGTTCCCGCGTTCCAGGTGGATATCAATTTGAATCGGGGCGAGTTTTCCCATACGGTGTATACCACGGATTTGTCTCCGGAATACGTGGATTTCAACCGTTCCGAGTATGCGTACTGGAACCAGGCGAAGGCGGACGGCCTGACCTGTTAACCGGTTCAGTCATGGCGCGTGGCAAATGCCGCCAGGGAAAGGCGGGGGGAATGGCTCCCTCCGCCGGGATGCTGATGGAGGTGCGGCGCCTTCTGGATGAAGGCGCTTTCCGCGCTTCCCGCGCCCAGCGTTTCTGTACCGGCGCTGCGGATTGCTGCCGGTTCCGCCTGACCGGGGAGACGCCGCATGTAACGCTGGGTGAGGCATGGGTGGCCTGGAAGGCGTGGCGCGCTTCCGGACGTACCCGGCTGGAGCTGCCTCCGGACGGGAGCTGCCCTTTTTTAAGCGGGCAGAGAAAATGCATGATTTATGAAGGCAGGCCGTTAGCGTGCCGCACTCATTTCTGCGTGCCGGCCGGGGGCGCCTTGCCCCGCCGGGAGGTCATTGACCTGATTCATGCGCTGGAAGATATTGACGCCGCGCTGGGCGGCGATGGCGCGTCCCGGCTTCCGGAGGCCGTGGAACGGCTGTCCCGAAAAGGCCCGGCGGACGGAAGGAAGAGGCGGCGATGACTGTCCGGGGTTTTGACGGCTGTCAGGTATCTATTTCCGGGCGGGGACATGTTTTCCCGCATGTGTTGATGACCGGATCCACGTCAAGGAGATGGGATTTCCCGGGGAGGCAGGCAGGAAAACGACTTTTCAGTCCTCCGAGTCCGTTTTTTCTCTTTTTCCTGTTTGGAAGCCAGATGGCGCAGGGCGCTGGCGGCCTTTTTGTTGCCGTGCCGGACGGCTTTCAGATACCATTCTTCCGCCTGTTTATCGTCCTGCTCAATGCCGTAGCCGTGGGCGTAGCAGTTGCCCACATTAAACATGGCTGTGGCGTTGCCCTGTTCTGCCGCCTTAAGGTACCATTTCAGGGCTTCTTCCCGGTTGACGGGCGTTCCTTTTCCGTTCAGATGGCACCACCCCAGGTTGAGCTGGGCTGTTGTATGCCCCTGTTCTGCGGCTTTGGTGTACCAGTGGACGGCTTTGGCCATGTCCACTTCCATGCCCCGGCCGTTGCCGTAGCACCATCCCAGCGTGTATTGGGCCGTAATCTGGCCCTGAAGGGCTGATTTGTGATACCACACCAGCGCTTTGTCCAGATCCGGCTCCACGCCGAAACCGTTTTCATAGCACCAGCCCAGATTGTATTGGGCCGTAGCGTGGTTCTGCATGGCGGCTTCTTCATACCAGTAAGCGGCTTTCCGCGGGTTTTTGGGGGTCCCGCTTCCGTTGCCATAGCACCAGGCCAGGTTATACTGGGCGCGGGGGTCTCCCTGTTCCGCGGCCTGCTTGTACCAGTATACGGCCTGTTCCCAGTTTTTCCGGCTGGGGCTGTTGGCATAAATCCAGCCGAGGTTGAGCTGGGCTACCGCATGGCCCTGTTCCGCCGCTTTTTTGTACCACCCGATGGCCTGGTGTTCGTCTTTTTCCACTCCCAAGCCGTTGACATAGCAGAACCCAAGGTCAAATTGCGCGGTGGGGTGCCCCTGTTCGGCGGCTTTCCGGTACCAGTAAAAGGCCTTGTCGTTGTCCTGAGGGGCGCCGATGCCGTTGGAATAGGCCCATCCCAGATTGAGCTGGGCGGTAACGTGACCCAGTTCCGCCGCCTGCTGGTAGCAGTAGAAAGCTTCCTGCTGGTTTTCCGCCACCCCGCGCCCCTGTTCGTAGTTGATTGCCAGCTGGAACAGTGCCTGGGCGTCTCCTTTCAGAGCTATTTGCTGAAGGGTTTCTACGTCGACGGAATAGGTGGAGACGGTGTTTTCCTGCTCGCCGTGGTTGTGGGAAGCGTCATTCATTTCACAGGTAACCGCACTGGGGAACACTGGGACAATTTTTGCTCTCCTGAACTTGTGCGCTCGCCGATTCTGCACATTTCCCCCATAAGAATCAAGACCCGTTTTTATTGGGGCCGGAGTTCGGAAAGCGTTACCGTCCAGCGCGCCTGCGGCGGGACAGGGCAAGGAATGAACCGCAGAGGAAGAGGATTCCGGCGCCGGGTTCCGGGATTCTCAGATCTCCCAGCGGAGCGGTGAAGCTCTGTATTTCCCCCAGGCGGATGCCCGACAGTCCCGCTTCCTCGTAATTATAACTGTACACGTCGTTTTCTCCATCCAGGCTGGTCAGATAAATATCGCAGTGGGAGGAGCCGTATTCGTCCGTATAGTCGTTCACGACTACTTTCTGGCGGAACATTTCCACAGCGTAGTCGTCCGAATCCGTCAGGTAGATAATCAGATTGCCGTCTTTGTCCGTGTCGTAGCCCCACATGGTGATGGCGTGGCCTCTCCCTTCTTCCCCGACGGTCAGCGTGGTTCCCCAGTTGTTGTTGATGCTGTTTGTCAGTTTCTGGTAAACGCCGCTTCTGGTGTCTCCTTCCCAGAAGCTGTATGCGGAAAATAAGGGGTTGTCAACAGCTCCTCCGCTTGAGGACTGCGGGACTGTCAGTCCCAGCTCTTTCCAGTATCCTCCGGGAGCTGTCGTCGTAGAAAGGCTCGGATAGGCGGTGGTATCCAGCATCCCGCCGTTGACCCACCAGTTGTAGGCCTGTTCCACGGAGCCTCCGCTGTTTGTCCAGTTCGTGGAGATGGTTTGGTAAATGGCCAGCTGGGCGACCTGCGGCATGACATCGTAAGTGGCGGATTTCCCGTTGGGCGTGGTGGATTTCAGGTCGCTTCTGGTATCCTGCCACCATTGGAGAACGTTGGATGCCGCCGCCGCCCAGCAGATATTCTGGTCATAAGGAAGGTACAGCCATTCTGTGGGCCGTGCGGAAACCGGAGGATTTAACGGGTTGGTGGGGTGGGGCTTGGTCCCCCATGTCCATTTGGTTTTTTTATTGCAATCATACCATCCGCCGGATTCGGAGACGTTTTCAAGGAATACGGGCGCGGCATGAAGCGTTCCGGGAAGTAACAACGCCGCCAGAGCCGAAGAGAGGAAACGGAGAGTCATAGGAAAAAGGAATACGTAATTCCTTTTTTTGTTAAAAAACAGGGAGGTCGTCAAGATAATAAATAGGGGAAGGAGACGAATAAACTCCGGGAGGCAGATTTTTTCCCGAAGACGCCGGGAACGGGATGTCCGGAGGACAGGACAGATGAGTGATTTTCAGGGGCTGCCGTTGTTAACGGGGGACGAGCCAGGGAGAAGTGGGCGATTCCGGATTGGACGCTACATCTGCGGGGGAGCCCTCGGCCACGATATTGCCGCCGTGCCTGCCGGCTCCGGGGCCCATGTCCACCAGGTAGTCCGCGGCATTGAGCAGGTCCTTGTGGTGTTCCACGCAGAGGATGGTGTGCCCGGCATCCCTCAGACGGAAAAGGGCTGCCAGGAGAAGGGCCACTTCATTGAAGTGAAGGCCGCTGGTGGGTTCGTCCAGAATGAACAGGGCCCTTTTCCCGTCTTCCGCCAGTTTCCAGGACGGGGCTTTGGCCAGTTCCGCAGCTATTTTTATGCGCTGGGATTCTCCGCCGGAAAGGGTGTCCGCCCTGCGGTTGAGATTGAGGTATCCCAGCCCTACGTCCTGCATGCTTTTCAGGATGGCGGCGGCTCTGGGCAGGGAGGAAAAGAATTCCGCCGCTTCGTCCACGGTCAGGGCCAGCGCCTGGGCAATGGATTTCCCTTTCCAGGTGACTTCCAGCGTTTCCCTGTTGTAGCATTGCCCGTGGCAGGCGTCGCAGGGCATGGCCACATTTCCCAGGAAGTTCATATCCACTTCAATCATGCCCGTTCCCTGGCACCGTTCACAACGGCCTCCGCGAATATTGGGGGAAAAGCGCGCCGCCGTGTATCCCCTCTGCTTGGAAAGGGGGAGCTGTGCGTAAAGGGGGCGCAGCACCTGGAGCAGGCCGGTAGCGGTGGCCGGCGTGGAACGCGGCGTTTTGCCGATGGGCGACTGGTCGATGACTACAAGGCGGTTGAAGTGCTCCGTTCCCTGCACGCGGCGCGGAATATCCTTTTTCCCGGAAAGGGCTTGCCTGACCGCGGGGATGAGACAGTCCCGGACAAGGGTGGATTTCCCTGAACCGGAAGGGCCGGAGATGCAGGTCAATGTACCAACCGGGATATTCAGAGTGACATTGTTGAGGTTGTGTTTGTCCGCTCCGGTCAGGACCAGACGCTCCGCAGGAGCTGTCTTGTGTCCGGAGGCGGGCATGCTCCGTTTGCCTGAAAGCCATTCCCCAGTGGGGCTTCCGGCATTTTCCAGTATTTCCGCAAGGGAGCCCTGCGCCAGAATACGGCCTCCGTTGGTCCCGGCTCCGGGGCCCATGTCCACCAGGTAATCCGCCGCGGTTAGAATTTGCTCATCATGCTCTACGACCAGGACTGTGTTGCCCTGGTTCCGTAGCGTCCGGAGAGCGCGGAGCAGGCGGTCCGTATCGGCGGGGTGCAGTCCGGCCGTGGGTTCGTCCAGGATGTAAAGAACTCCGGAAAGGCCGCCTCCCAGCTGGGAAGCCAGGCGCGCCCTTTGCAGTTCGCCTCCGGAAAGGGTGTTTGCCTGGCGGTCCAGAGACAGGTAGGAGAGCCCCAGCTCATTCAGGAAGCGCACGCGTTTGTTGATTTCCTCCATGAGCGGGTTTAATGCCGCCGCCAGGGAAGGGGGCGTTTTCAGGCGTTCCAGTTCTCCAGCCATATCTTCCAGCGGAAGAGCCGTCAGTTCCGCCAGATTGTAGGCCCGGTCCGGCGCAGACATGGTGACGGCCAGGGCCAGAGGGGAAAGACGCTTGCCTCCGCAGGCGCGGCACGGACCGTTTTCCTGTTCATTCAGGCCGGTTCCCCGGCAGGAGGGGCATGCCCCCAGCGGGGAGTTGAAGGAAAAATGGCGGGGAGTAAGCTGGGGCAGAAGGAAGCCTGTTTCCGGATTGCGGTAGCGGGTGTGGAAGGCCCGGGTTGAAACTTCCTCTCCCGGTATGGTGATGATGGCCCGCACCTCGTCCGGATTGATACGGAGAGCTGTTTGCAGGGAATCCGCAATGCGCGAGGCCGTATTTTCTCCTCTGACGATGAGGCGGTCAATGACCAGGGCCGCGTCCGGAGGCGGGGGGGCGGGGGAGCTTATTTCTTCAATATCCCGCATTTCTCCGTTCCAGTAAACCCGTAGGAAGCCCTGCCGCTGGAAGTCGCCAAGCGTTGCTGCGGGGTCCTGGGACAGCAGGTTTTCCGCCGGAGCGGCCAGAACCAGGCGCGTGTGTTCCGGCAGGGAAACGAGTTCCTCCGTAATCCGGTCCGGGCTTTTGCGTTCCAGTTTCTTTCCTGTCTCCGGATCATGGGGCGTGCCGGCGGCTGCGTAAAGGATGCGCAGGTAGTCCAGAATTTCCGTGATACTCCCCAGCAGGGTGCGGGAACTCTGCTGCCTGGCGGATTGCTCCAGGCACAGGGCCGGGGGCAGCCCGGTAATGCTGTCCACTTCCGGTTTTTCCGGTTGATCCATGCCCTGTCTGGAGCGTGCCGACAGGCAGTCCAGAAAACGCCTGCGGGATTCGGAAAAAAGCGTATCGAACGCCAGGGATGATTTTCCGGAGCCGGAAGGGCCGCAGAATGCGATGAGCTTGTTGGACGGAAGGTCCAGATCCAGATTCCGGAGGTTGTGCTGGCGCGCGCCGCGGATGGAGATGGGAAGATTCATGTTATGCAAGGCGTGTAAAGGCTCCCTGGTGTGAGCCGCCTTCCTCAATGATGAGACGGCGCGCCGTGATATCTCCCAGGAATTTGGCGTGCCGGTGGATGGTGACGGTTTCATCCGCCCTAAGCGTTCCTTCCAGAGAACCCTGTATCCAGATGTTCTCCACGCGGATGGTTCCTGTGACCAGCACCGTCGTCTTTTTTTCCACCACCATCCTGCGGGCGGAGATGGAACCGGAGATGTGCTGGTCCGTTTTGATTTTGCAGACGCCGCGGCACAGGAAATCACCGGATGCCCTGCCGTATAAGACCATGTCACGGCATTCGATGTTCAGCCCTTTCAGGGCTGCATTGGCCTGTACGGTAACGCTTCCGCAGGTTTGCACCTTGGTCCGGTGCGTTCTGCTGTGTAAAATGACGTCGTCCAGTTTGATATACGCGGAGCAGTGGCCGCACCTGGCGGAAACTGCCGTGGCGGGGACGGAAGTGATTTTGCGGCAGGAGAAGCATTCCACCTCCCGGGCAGGCGCCGGGTTGCTTTCCGCAGTTGGCGGGAGTGTCCAGGGCGGCGCCGGGGAGGGGTGGCTGATTTTCCCAGAGGGCGCGGCGCTGATCCGGGGGACGGGATGGAAGATGGGGTTCATGGAACAAAGAGGGCGGCAAAAGAACGGACCGTTCTTTTGCCGCCCTTGAAAGTAGCAGGCGGAGAGTTTTTTATTCCGCGTCAATATCCAGCGTGCTCTGGCTGGCCGGAGCAGGGGGGGCCGGCTCCGGAGCGAAGGCATGGACGGAAGCCGCCTTCTTGGCGGCGGAAGCTCCTGTAGCTCCTACCGTGGGGGCGCCTACGGTAGAATGGCCGATGAAGATTGCACCGCCTTCAATAGCCAGGGAGGCGGCCTGGATGTCACCTACGAGTTCCGCCGTGCTTTTCAGTTCCACGCGGTCCGTGACTGTTACATTGCCGATGACCTTGCCGTGGATGATGACGGATTTGGTGTTGATTTCCGCCCGGATGACGGCGTTCTGGCCTACGGAAAGCACCCCTTCGGAGGAAATGTCGCCTTCCACGGTGCCGTCAATCAGCAGGTCATCGGAAAAACGCAGAGAACCGATTACCTCCACATCGGAGTTCAGCACATTGCGGGTCAGCTGCTGGACACGGGTGGTGGGGGCGTAGGAAGGCACGGCTTCCGCAACCGGTTCGGGAATGTCCTGGCTCTTGGCTACATCCATCCAGCTGGGGGTGGATTCAGGATTTTTATTGCCCTTGGGGGCGGGAACGGTAGTGAATGATCCAAACATGGCGTTAAAAAGAGGGGGTGAAAGGTAAGATGGGAGCTCTTGAAACTCGTCCGGTTTAATGTACATCACCCGCATGTGGATGTGAAACAATTTTCTCCGGCAGGGATAAAAAAATGTGTCTGTTTTTTATCGTTGCGCTGCCTTGGGCGTTCCGGTAGTGTGTGACCGTCTTTCCGCGATTGTTTTCTGTGGATATTTCCGTTTTGAAATGAGTGATTTATTTGAAAAAAAGCTGTTCCTTTCTCCGGCCGCGCGCAGGCGCGGCGGAAAAGCGGGCTTTGCGCTGGGCCGCATTCTTTCCGTCATCTTTTTCGTGATCGCGCTGGGAATGTTTTTCGGCGGTCTTTTCTTCTGGCTCCAGAAGCGCCAGGCATCCCTGGATTCCGGAGCGGCCGCGCGGATTTGCGCCACGCCGGAGATGTTGTCCGGAGAATTGAAAGCCGCTCTGAAAGACAGGGTGGACTATAGTTTCTGGCCTCCTTATCACATTTCTCCGATGGAAAAGCAGGACCTGCTGCGCAACTGCCTGGCGGAGGCACAGAAATATCTGAGCGCCGCGGATGTGGTGCAAAAATCCTCTTTTGTGTGGAAGTCCCTGCAATCGCTTCCTTTAATGGTCAGGCATTACGCCATGTCTCCGCCTGAGGCGATTGTCAGCAGGCCTAAGGGGCCTAAAAGCTTTGCCGTGTTTGAGGTGGAGGGGCATCCCTGCGCCCAGCTCCTGGTTGGTTTTGAAAAGACTCCCGATATGGAATTCTGTTTTTTCAAGGATGAACAGGATGGTTCCTGGAAGCTGGACTGGCAGCAGTTTGCCCGCTTTCAGCCGATGAACTGGGAGGATTTTGTACGGGGAAAAGGGGAGGATATTGCGGAATTCCGCGTATGGATGGTTCGGGAGCGCATGTCGGAAAATAAGGATGACTACGCATTTAAGCTGATTGCTCCCGGGATGAACGGTTCCGAAGAGCGCAGCATTGCCCGGCCCATGGTGTATGTCCCCAGAAAATCGGAAATGGGCAAGCGTTTGTTCATGTTGTTTAAGATCAATGAGGAGATGGAACATTCCCCATACCGGGTGTTGAACGCCAATGACGAGGCTGACATGCTCCGCGCGCGGGTTCTCCTTTCCCGCAGCAAAGAGCCCAACCGCAAGGGGGAATATTCCTTTACGCTGGTCAGGCTGCTGGGGGAAGGCTGGTACGGCCTTTCTTTCCCGGAATAAAAAGGAAGGATTGGGCCGGCCTCTTGCTTTGCGGAGGATGGGGATGCGTTTTACCGGCGGTGGAAACGGGGAGGGGGCCCTTCATGTGGGCGCCTGGGGCGGTGGGGCCGGAAAGGGGGCGGGCATGGCGTAAGGCGTGCGGCATGATGTCTGCGGCAGACGCCCGCCGGCCAGAAAGGGCCGTGGTAATGCGGCCTGGGGTTCCATGCAGGAACATGGCAGCCGCGGTAGATGTCCCTGATGACGTAAATGGTTGCGCCTGCAGGGGTATAGGCGTAAATGGGCCGTCCGCATGGGGAATATCCCCAGATGGGGAATCCGGAGGGGTCATACAGGAAAACGGCCTGCCCTGCCGCAGGTACGCGGATTTCGCCATGCAGGTGAATTCCGGCTTCCGCGACGGGGGAAGAAAAGGCCAGGAGGGCAGATATGGCGCTTCCGGCGCAGCAGGCAAGAAGATGGTTTCCGGCAGGGTTGTTGTTCATCGGTTTTTTGAATGGTGGTTGACGGCAGTTATCCGATAGAGCGGAGTCCCCGTCCCGTTTTGTGTAATTTTCCATGCCCGTCATTCAGGGAAGGGGTAAAGGGAATACCGTCTTGACCTGGAGGGGCGCCCCGGGCAAAGTGACCGCGTGACGAGATTCAGACCATGCATTGATTTACACGGCGGGCGCGTGAAGCAGATTGTGGGCGGAACCCTGACGCAGGATGGCGTTTCATTGCGCACCAATTTCGTCTCCGACCGCGGCGCGGCATGGTATGCGGATTTGTACCGCAGGGACGGTCTGAGCGGAGGGCATGTGATCAAGCTGGGCCCAGGGAACGACCATGTGGCGCGGGAGGCCCTGGCGGCATGGCCGGGAGGCCTTCAGGTGGGCGGCGGCATGACGCCGGAAAACGCGGAGGAATGGATTTCCTCCGGGGCCAGCCATGTGATTGTTACTTCCTGCCTGTTTGATGCGGAGGGAACGCTGCGGATGGACAGGCTGAAGGATCTTGTTTCCGCAGTGGGCGCGGAACGGCTGGTGCTGGATTTGAGCTGCCGCAGGGTTCAGGGAGGCTGGGCCGTGGCCATGAACCGGTGGCAGACTTTGACGGAACTCCGGGTAACGGCGGAGACGCTGGATGTTCTGGCGGAATATTGCGCGGAGTTTCTTATTCATGCGGCGGATGTGGAAGGGCTCTGCACCGGCATTGACCGGGAACTGGTGGAAATGCTGGGAAACTGGCGCCGCCTGCCCATGACATATGCCGGAGGCATCAGCCGCATTCAGGATATTGACGAAATAGATGCTTTGAGCGGCGGAACCATGGATGCCACGGTGGGGAGCGCTTTGGATTTGTTTGGCGGCGGTTTAATCAGGTATGGGGATCTGGTGGTCAGGCAGCACGGGAAGTCCGGCATGGAAACGGTATGAAACTGGCTCTGAAAGTTATTCCCAATGCGAAGAAGAGCGAGGCCGTGGGATGGGAGGAAGATCCCCGTGCCGGCCGCGCGCTGAAGCTGCGCATTGCCGCGCCTCCCGTGGAGGGAAAGGCGAACAAGGTCGTCGTCCTTTTCCTGTCCGCATGGCTGGACATTCCCCGTTCCTCCATCAGCCTGCTGCGCGGGGAATCCTCCCGGCTGAAAGTGGTGGAACTGCCGGACGGATGCGAGGGAAAACTTGCCCGGCTGCTTTCTGCGGAGGATATTTCCGGAGCTTAGGAAAGCCGGGCGGAAGGCAGGCATTTTCTTTATGCGTAGAAGGGTTGCATCAGGCGCGGTCCATTACGCGTCAAACGTCATCCATGTCTTAGCAGGCCGTTGACGCATCCGGTAAAAGAATTTACATTGCCCGCATGAGCGACGAAGAGAAAGAGAAAAACGCGGAAGCGGAAGAGCTGGAGGTGCAGGAACAGGTGCAGGATGCTCCTGCCGAGGAGAAGGTGGCGGAACCTTCCCTGGAAGAGGAATTGCTTAAATGGCGGGATACCGCCATGCGCACTGCTGCGGAATATGATAACTACCGCAAGCGCATGGTGAAGGAAAAGGAGGAATGCGCCAAGTTCGCCAATCAGCGCCTGCTGGAAGAACTTCTACCCGTCATTGATAATTTTGAAATGGGCATGGCCGCCGCCAGCGCAGATGCCTCCTCCATGATTTACATCGGCATGAGCATGGTGAAGAAGCAGCTGGACGAATTTCTCGCCGGCAATGGCGTGAGCGCCGTGGAGCCTGTGGTGGGAAGCATGTTTGACCACGCCACGGAGGAAGCTCTTCAGCGGGAACCCTCCGACCAGCCGGAAGGCACCGTTCTGCGCGTTATCCGCAAGGGGTATATGCTGAAAGACAGGCTTCTGCGCCCGGCGAACGTGGTTGTCGCCCATACTCCGGACCCCGAACCGCAAGTCTGACCGTTTTTTTAACATTCACGCCACATGGCTAAAAAAGATTATTACGAAATTCTCGGCGTTTCCAAGGACGCTACTGACGATGAGATTAAGAAGGCCTATCGCAAGCTGGCCTTAAAGTACCATCCGGACCGCAACCCGGACGACCCGTCCGCAGAAGAAAAGTTCAAGGAGCTGGGAGAGGCCTATGAGGTGCTTTCCGATGCGGACAAGAGGGCTGCCTACGACCGCTTCGGCCATGCCGCCTTTGAACAGGGCGGTCCCGCTGCGGGCGGCGGTTATGCCGGGGGAGGGTTCCAGGATCCGATGGATATTTTCGCCCAGATGTTTTCCGGAATGGGCGGTTTTGCGGATATGTTCGGAGGCGCCGGCCGCGGCGGCCAGAAAAGGTCCACCAAGAGACCCGGTTCCGATTTGCGCTATGATTTGGACATCACGCTGGAAGAGGCTGCGAAGGGATGCACCAAGAAGCTTGAGATTGAGCGTCTGGTGACTTGCAAGACCTGCCACGGTACCGGGGCCAGGGATGGAAAGGAAGCGTTCAAGTCCTGTCCTACCTGCCAGGGGCGCGGCATCATTACCCAGCAGAGCGGCTTTTTCGTCCAGCAGTCCACCTGCCCCACCTGCCACGGCACCGGGGAAATCATCTCGGACCCATGCCCCGTCTGCCGCGGGGAAGGGCGCGTCAGGGAGGATTCCCACATCACCATCCGTATTCCTGCGGGCGTTGCCACGGGCAGCCAGCTCCGCATCGCCGGGGAAGGGGATGCCGGGGTGCATGGCGGCCCTACCGGGGATCTGCACGTGTTTATTGACGTCAAACCGCACGATATTTTCCAGAGGGAGGGCAACGACCTGAGCTGCACGGTTCCGGTTCCGCTTTCCCTGGCTGTTTCCGGCGGCAGGCTGAAAGTGCCCACGCTGGAAGGCGCGGCCACCATCAAGCTGCCGGAAGGAACGCAGAACGGCATGATCTTCCGTCTGCGCGGCAAGGGGGTAAAGGCCCTTCGCGGTTCGGACGTGGGGGATATGCTGGTGGAGGTGGAGGTGGAAATCCCCTCCCGGCTTACCAAGGAGCAGGTGGATAAGCTGAACGCGTTTGCCTCTGCCCTGGATGAAAATCGGAACCAGCCGGCTTGCGTGGAGTTTGCCGACAAGGCGGCGCGTTACCTGAAGGGCAAATAAGGTCCGTTTCCCTTTTTCAGACATGGCCCGCTTTTTCCTCCCGCCTTCCGAATGGGCTGCTCCCGCCTGGGAGCTGCGAGGGGATGAAGCGCACCATGCCGCCAAGGTTCTGCGCCTGCAGCAGGGTGACTCCTGCATCGTGTTTGACGGTTGCGGCCGTGCGGCCCACGCTGTGGTGGCGGAACCTCCGCGCAGCTCCGGCGTGCTGCTGGTTCCGGGGGAGGAATGCCCTCCTTCTCCCCCCGTGGCCCATTTGACGTTGTGCCAGGCTGTTCCCAAGGGGGCCAACATGGATCTCATTATCCAAAAGTCTGTGGAACTGGGGGTTTCTGCTATTGTTCCGCTCGTGACGGACCGCACGATCGTGCGCCTGAATGCCCGGGAGGCTGAGGCCAAAAGGCAGAAATGGCAGCGCATCGCCTTGGAGGCCTGCAAGCAGTGCGGCCAGAACACGCTGCCGAAAGTGGCGCTTCCCGTTCCCTTTGCGGAATGGCTGCGCGGAGGAATTCCGGAAGGACTGAATATTATCGCCTCTCTGGCGCCCGGAGTGCGGCCGGTCAGGGAAGTGCTGGAGGCCGCTCGTTCCCGTTCCGTCCGTCACGCTTCTCTGCTGGTGGGGCCGGAGGGGGATTTTACGGACCGGGAGACGGCCATGGCGTTGGAAGCGGGGTTTGTTCCCGTCACGCTTGGCCCTATCGTTCTCCGGGTGGAGACGGCCGCCTTTTTCGGCCTGGCCGCCATGCGGTACGCCCTGGACTGAGTTTTTTCATACGCATTCCCATGTTTAAAAATATCATTTTCGACTGGTCCGGCACCCTGGTGGACGACTTGGCCCTGACGTTGGACGCCTCCAACTACGTCTTTTCCCAATACGGGAAACCCTGCATGAACAGGGATGAATTTCGCGCGGAATTCCAGCTTCCCTATCCGGACTATTATGCCCGGGTGCTCCCCCACGCGGATCTGGATGAACTGGAAGACCATTTCCGGTACGCCTTCCGCGTTTCCAATGCTCCGGTGGAAGTGCTGCCGAATGCCCGGGAATTCCTGGAGTTCTGCCGCGCGCGCGGCGTGCGCTGCTTTATTCTTACCAGCGTGGACGCCAAGGAGTTTGATACCCAATGCAGGGAGCTGGGCATGATGGAATATTTTGAAGCCATTCATGCGGGCATCCGCCATAAGGATGCCCACATTCATACCCTGCTGGCCCAGCATGGGCTGCATGCCCATGAAACCGCATTTATCGGGGACATGCAGCATGATGTGGAAACGGCCCATCACGCAGGCATCACATCCATTGCCGTCCTGACCGGCTATAATGACGCTGCGCAGCTTTCCAAGGCCAAACCGGACATGATTGTTCCGGACCTGCTTGTTCTGCGCACGCTGATGCGCCGTTACGCGCTCCCTTCCGATACGCAGGATTCCATTAACATCAACGGTCTTGAACTGGATACCTTCATCGGCGTTCCGGACGAGGAGCGCGCTTCCATGCAGACCCTGAAAGCGGACATCACTTTTTATCCGGAGGAGGCCTTGTCCGGACTGAACGATGATTTTTCCAGAACCGTCTGTTATGATTCCATGGCCCGTGCGCTCCGGGCGGAGGCCATGGCGCGCCCGCGCAAGCTGGTGGAAACGCTGGCGGAGGATATGGGAAAGGTTTGCCTGAAGGAGTTCGGCGCGCGGCACGTGGTTGTTACTCTGCGCAAGTTCATCCTGCCGCGGACGGACAGCGTTTCCGTAACGGTGCATGTTTCCCGTCACCGGTAGGAAAGAGGTTTTCTACCGGATATCCACCGCCTTTTCTTCAGGGATCTTTTTTCCGTCTTTGGTGAAAGTGTTTTTCTCCGCCTTGACGCTGCCGGTATGGCGAGTGCGGATGGCGGTTCCGTTCTTGAGGTCAAATGTGTTTCCGGTAATGGTGATGTTCCGGTGAACTTCCCCTTCCGGCCGTGGGGCGTGCGGCACGATCTGGATGACGGCTTCTCCGCATTGAATAAAGGTATTGCGGGAAATGGTCATATTCCTGACCACGCCGGATTCATACCAGCCGGAGGCGTCATCTTCCACCAGGATGGCGGGCATGCCCGTTTTCTCAAACCGGCACCGTTCAACCAGCACCGGCTTCCTGGTGGTAAGCAGGAAGCCCCGGGTGGGAATGTGGCGGCATACCGTGTTGCTGATATGGACGGATGGCGTCCATGTGACGTTTTCCACAACATCATCAGGCTGGATGTTTCCGGGATTGGGATGTTGCAGCGTAAGTTCTATTTCCTTTTCATTGAGTTGGTTGACGCCGGAAACGGTATTGGATGCATAAGGCACCAGCGTGTTGCTGGAAACATAATCGATCCGGTCTCCTGGGGCAAAGGCGTCAAAGCCGAAGGTCTGGGGATGCATGAACCGGACGGTGATTTTGTTGGGGGCCGGCCTGCCTACAATGCGCAAGTGGGTGCCATGAACATTGATGGCGTCGTCATGGGAGGCTCCCAACACGCAATCCTTGACGATGATTTTTCCCCTGCATCCGGAAAAGTGCAGATTATCCGCCCAGGAGGAGCTGGTGCGGAGGGAGCGGGGGCGCGGAGCTATGTTCAAGTGGCTGAACATGATGTTCTCGCAGAACTGGGAAACGACGCCCATGCCGTGCATATAGTAAATATGACAGTTATTCCAGAGGATGTTTTTGCTTCTGTATTGAAAGAAGCCGCAGCAGTCCCTCCGGGTATTGCGGTTCTGGTAGGATTGGCCCGGTTTCATGGTTGGGGAGCCTTCCTTGAACGTGACGCTGATTTTTCCGGGAGACAACTCTCTGATGACTGTTTTCCCGGGGTCGAAACGGCCCTGGAAAGTGCCGGAGGCGGAATCAAAAACTTTGGAATACCCTCCCATGCGGAATTCCCATCCGGGTCCGTGCCAGGTCAGGTTCCCATCCTTCACTGTGTACAGGATTCCGTCCGGAATAGTTGCTTTCATGGTATCCCCTTCAACTTCCGTGACCAGAAATTCCCCCATGGTCGGATGCAGGTAATCAAACCCCAGGCCGTTCAGGGAAACGTTTTCCGCATGTTCCATGCAGACAAAGATGGCTTTTCCTTCCAGCAGGATGTCGGTGGCTCCCGGCTTTCCCTCCAGGCGTATGTTTTTGGCTTCCATCAGGCGGATAGCCATGGCCTTGGGCTCGTTGGGCGCATCGTTGGTGTTGGAAATCTGCGGTTTTCCGGTCATCAGGGCACCGTGTTTGAAGATATGCCTGCCGGGCATGAACCGGATGGTGACCGGGGCCTGTTTGGAACCTTCCCCCATCAGCGCCAGGGAGACGGCATGTTCCCCCGGATGGATGACGAGCGTATCTCCCCGCGCCATGATGAGACGGTTGGCCGGCGCCATGCTTTTCCACGCCGTGGATGGGGCCGTTCCCGGATTGCCGTCATTTCCCTTGTCCGGGTCTATATGCCAGACATGGTTTCCTGCGGATTGCGTGCGCTCCGTCCGTTCCGGATAATCCGCTGCCGGGCATGGCCCTGTCAACATTGCGAGAATAAAAAGCAGGGAGGCCACGGGGTTTTGCATGCTGCAACTCCTACAGGAACACGGTTTTCGGGACAAGGATAATTCTTGCAGGGCCGGGAGAAAAATCCGCAGCTTTTCCATGGCTCACCTGGGAGGCCCCTGTTTTTCATCCTTTCTGCCGGGGCGGGAAAGAAAGCCTACCAGCTTGTCATAATACGCTTTGGATTTGTCGTAGTAGGATTGAGGGTCAATATCCAGTTTGGTGCGGAACAGGAGCCAGAGCTTGTGGAAGGTGTTGACGCGGTAGCGGATGTCGAAAATACGGAAGCCGCTCGCCTTCATTTTGTCCAGAATGGTATGGTAAATGAGCGCCATGGCCTGCGCCGGAATAAGGGCGGCTTTGTCTTCCGGGCTGAGAAGGTTGTATTCCCTCTCCGCTTCCGCAAAGAAAGTTTCCGCCAGATCCGCTTCATATTTCAGCAGCTCCTGAAGCCGGGGGGAATACACCCTGCAGCGCAGGTCTTCCAGGGTGTATCCAAAGCGGTCCATATCCTCCTTGGGCAAATAAATGCGGTTGGACTTGCCGCAGTCTTCCGCCACGTCCCGGATGATGTTCACCATTTGAAGGGCATGCCCCAAGGCAATGGCGTACGGATAGGAGGCTTCTCCCGCCCCCATGATGCGGGCGGAGGTGAGGCCCACGCAGCAGGCTACGCAGTAGGTGTAGTCCAGCAGTTCATCGCGGCTGCGGGGCTGCTGCTGGCAGATATCCGAACGGCAGCCTTCAATCAGGTGCAGCATGGGAGTGGTGTCCAGCTCCAAATCCTGGATGAGGGCTATGATGTCCTCCTCCAGTTCCGTCAGTTCCAGGCCTTCTCCGCCGTTGATGACCTCCACCCAGCGGTTCAATGCGTCGTGGCGTTCGCGGGGAGTCATGCCCGGTTCGTCCACGATATCGTCCACCGTGCGGCAGAAAGCGTAAAATTCCGCCATATGGCGGCGTTCTTCTTCAGGAAGATCAATGAGGGCAAAGGCCAGGTTGGACTTGGCCTTGCTGGTGATGGTTTGGGCTTGAGTCATGTCTTGACGGAAAAAACGTGCCTGCGAAAGGGATAAAAATCATGGAATAAGGCCCCAGTGGGAAGTAAAGGGCCACAGGCAGAAGCTGGCGGGGCCTACGATGTTGTACTGGCGGACGGGGCCCCAGTACCGGGAATCAAAGGAATTTTCGCGGGTGGAATTGTCCCCCAGCGCCACGTATTCACGCAGATAGGGGCGTTTGCTGTCGTTGGACAGATGAACGGTTCCCCCTTCCGTGATGTAAGCTCTGCCGTCCAGCAGGCTCAGGGGGGCGGGAAGGGCCACGTAGCCGCAGGGCTGGTAGGGGGGCTTGCCGGAAGCGACCCTCTGGATAGTCCATTCCGTGGCTGGTTTCCCATTGACGATTAGCTGGGAGTTCTGAATGGAGAGGGTATCTCCCGGAATGCCGCAGAGGCGTTTGACGTAGTGGGTTCCTCCTTCCTGGCCGGTGCTGCTTCCCTTATTGGCGATGCCTTCGATGCCGCGTGTATCAAAGACGAAGACTTCCCCTCGTTCCGGCTTGCGGAAGTGGTAGGCCATTTTATTCACCACGATTAGGTCCCCGGCGTCAAAACGGGCATTGACGATTGTGTCTCCGGGCAGGTAGCTTCTGAACGGGGTGTGCCGTTCGGCTTCAAAGCGCGGTTCCTGATTGAGGAAGTAGCGGCGCGTTTCCGCTTCCGCTGCCGGAATTTCCAGCTTGGAGCCGTCATCGAAAATCACGTTGGTCACCGTGAGCAGAAGATACTTGGTGGCAGGTTCGAAACGGACGATTTTCTTTTCCTTGGAGGCCGTTTCGTGCACATAGGAGCCGCCGTACAGGATCATGTCCCCGATTTTCTGCATCAGGGTAGGATCCCCTTCCTGGGGAAGGGCGCGGATTCCGTTCAGGGAGGGCTGCATGGAACCGGTCGGGATGCGGAAGGGCTGGACTACATAACAGCGCAAACCCAGGAAAATGGCCAGAATCACGAACAGAACTTCCACGTTTTCCGCCAAGGCGGAAGGAACCGCTCCGGGGATGGATTCCAGCGTGGATTCCAGTTTGGCGGTAATGGTTTCCGCCTGCTGCCTGTCACCCCGGTAAAGGGCCGTTTTCAGCAGGTCGCGGCTTTCTTCAAACTCCGCCAGGCGTTCGGGAGGCAGAAGATCGCGATTGTAGTTGATGTAGCGGCGCACTGCTTTCAGGGCCATACGTCCTTTCCGGCGCCATTTGGGCGTGAACCAGGCCAGAGGATGATCCAGAAGAAACACCAGAACGGCGTTTGCAGCCGGAAAGCAATCGTAAAGGGCAGCTAGGATGGACTTGTGCGGGCTATTCATGAAGTACGGCATTCATGATGCCCCGTCCGGAGGCGTCATGGAAGTTTATTTTACGTTACGGAAGCCCCATTTTTCCAGGATTCAGCAAATTTTTTGGGTCCAGGGCGGATTTGACCAGTTCGTGCAGGTGGTAGGCGCCTTCCCCCACGGCTTTCCGGAACCATTTGGCCTTCGCCAGGCCGATGCCGTGTTCCCCGGTAATGGCGCCTCCGTGTGCCAGCACCCAGTGGAACAGCCTGTCCACACAGGCGTCCGCCAGGGCTTTCTTCTCTGGATTCGCATAATCGTCCACCATGATGTTGGTATGGATGTTGCCGTCCCCGGAATGGCCGAAACACGCGATGTCCAGCCCTGTTTCCCGGTTCAGGGCCTCACAGAATTCCACCAGGGCCACCAAGCGCGATCTGGGGATGACGATGTCTTCGTTGAGCTTGGTCATTCCGGTTGCTTTCAGGCTGTAGGAAAATTCCCGGCGGAGTTGCCAGATGGCTTCCGCCTCCGCTTCCGTGTCTGCGCGCAGAATTCCGGTCGCGCCGCATTCTTCCAGCAGGGTGCATAGGGAATCCAGTTCCTCACGCACGGCGGGCCGCCTGCCGTCCACTTCCACAATCAGGTGGCCGCGGCAGCCGGAAGGCAGGGCGCTGTCCCCCAGATAGTTCCGGGCGGCGCGGAGAGTGAAACTGTCTGTTATTTCCAGGGCGGAGGGAAGATGCCCGCTGTTCAGGATGCGCTGCACGGCGGCAGCTGCCAGCGGGAATTGCGGGAAGCCGGCGCTGAGCGCGCCGAATGCTTCCGGGTGGGGGATGAGCCTCAAAACGGCCCGCGTGATGATGCCCAGCATTCCTTCCGAACCGATAAAAAGGTCCCCGATATCGAACCCCGTCTTGTTTTTATGGGTGCGTCCTCCGCATTCCACTACCTCTCCGCTGGCAAGCACCACGGTCAACCCCAGCACGTAAGCTCTGGTGACTCCATATTTCAGGCATCTGGGGCCGCCTGCGTTCGTGGCGATATTTCCTCCGATGCTGCATTCCTTTCTGGAGGCCGGGTCCGGCGGGTAGAACCATCCCAGAGCACGGGCTTCCCGCTGGAGATCCGCTGTGATAACGCCGGGTTCCACCACGGCAACGCCGTCTTCCGGGGATATCTCCAGGATACGGTTCATCCGTTCCAGGGAAAGGCTGATGCCTCCGCGCACGGGAACGCACCCTCCTACGTATCCCACCCCGCCGCCGCGGGCCGTGACGGGGATGTTCATGGAGGATGCGTAGCGCAGCAACAGGGAGACGTCCTCCGTACTTTCCGGGAAAACGACTGCCTCCGGCAGCACGGAGGCGTACCATTTGTCCCCGGCGTGCGCCGCCAGCACATCCGGGGCTCCGGAAACTTTTTCAGGCCCCAGAATGCGGGAAATGTCTTCTTTCAAAGACATGGATTATTTGAGAATGGGGGTGCAGAAGCAGTCCGGGCGGTGGAAATCCGGATTGCCGGAAAGGTCGTCCGCCGTAGTCAGGAAAATCTGGTCCGGAGTGTCCAGGATGAACGTGGCTGCCAGCTTGCAGTCGCGGATGTCCACGCCGCGCAGTTCGTTCAACGGAATCCGGGCCATGGCGCACCATTCTTCGTCCGTCAGAATGCACTTGGTATCCACGGCCAGCGGAGCGGGAATATCTTCATTGGCGCGGCGGGTGTCGGAAAAGGCGCAGGCCCACCATGCGCCGTTGGGAGCAAGGTTGAATTCCCAGTAATTGGTGCCGTCTCCCGCGGCCATGAACCATTCCGCCAGGTCGTACCGCCATAGTTCCGGCTGGAACTGGCCGGGCCGGGCTTCCGGATGGATGGTGGCTGCCTTGCTGCGGGAAGCCAGAAACCAGAGGAATTCCCCGTCCGTGGCGAAGGCGAATTCCGCACTTGGCTCCACATCATAGCCGAACCAGTCGTTGACGAGTTCCTGGCGGGGCAGGGAGGCAAGCTGGTCAAAGCTTCCGTTGAAGGCCCATTGGTGAATGATTACTTGCATACCACCACATTTGGACAGTTTTCAGGTTTTATCAAGCCAGAACGTCTTACAGGCTTGGATATTGACGTGATTTCTCCATCATGGGGGCCGTCATGCATTTTCAAAGGACGCTGAATCGGTTCTCCCGCGAAAACGTTCCCGGGTATCTGGCTGTGTTCATCGGCGGTTTCGGGGACATGTTTGCGGGTTGTTTGAGCCGTGTGGAGAAAGGATTTCCCGGTTTTTTGCCGGGTGTGGCGTACGCAACGGCTTATTACCACTGGGACGGAGGCGGCTGCGGCGTGTTTTTTGACAGGTGCGGAAAAATAGCGGTGGAGCTGGAAGAGCTGAGACGGAGATATCCCGGGCTGCCTGTCGTGTTGATAGGACACAGCTACGGAGGCTCCTGCGCGGTGGAAGTAGCCAGGCGCCAGTCGGTTCAGGCTGCTCCCCTTTGCCTTCTGACGATAGACGCCGTGGCGCGCAGGCAAAAGAGCGTGCGTCCGGCCTGTGCGGAATGGTGGGGGAACGCTTACCTGCGGGACGGCGGCGGCTTCATGGACGCGGTGCCCAGAATAGGCGGACGCTGGGGACATTGCGCCGGGGCTGATGCCAATCTTGCTTTTTCCGGCTACAGTCGTGACCGGAAGGGCCGCCTTTATTCCCATCGGCGTCCTGCGCCCATGCTTTATGAACCGCCTGGGGAAGAAGCATGCAGCCTTTTTCAAGCTGCTGCCTCCTGGCTGGAAAGAAATCTTCCGGACTGAACTGCCGGAGCCGTGCTACCGGTTCAGTTCATCCCACTTCACCAGTTGGGAAAGAAGTTGGCTGATAAGGCGTTCCGTCTGTTCCCTGGCTTTCTCTTCCGGCACTCTGATCTTGTCCCCGTACGTGGTGGAAATCTGGAAATAGCACCAGCGTTGGTCCATGCCGTGCAGAACCCTGTCTTTCATATCCATCAGGGTGCGGATCAGGTGGTCTTCCGTCATGTGGCGGTGGCCGATAAATACGTAATAATGCATGTTGTCCAGAATGACTGGCTGCGGATGGTCCGGAGCGATGTTCTGCTGGGATTTCAGCTTGGTCATCCTGATGGTTCCGCGGCCTTTCACGGGAACATCCACCGTGGTTCCCGTCAGGTTAAAATGGCCCTGGGCCGGGAGGCAGCGTTCCGGGCGGTGGATGGAGTTGTTTAAATCATGACCGGATTTAACGATGGAAACGCGGCATAGAACGGGTACGGTTTCCGTCGCATCCAGGCTGATGGGGAGTTCCTGCACGTAATCCGCTTTGGAAAATTCCGTATCCGGGGCCAGGATGCCCCGTTCCTGCTCGGATTCCTGCCGGCGCGTGCCGTGCCAGCCGGACGGATTCATGCCTGTGGGGAGATCCATGCTGATGGAGGAGTCCTGCACTTCCCCCCTGCGCGGCATCAGGTAAGTGCCGCCGAGCATGACGGCCAGTAGAAAAGGGATGATGAGAATTTTGAGCGTTTTAATATTCATGGCGGCGGAAACGCTTAATGGGACTTGTTCATTTTAACAACCAGCTTCTTGCGCTGTGACGGCTTCCAGATGAGCTCCCCGGCCAGCAGGGAGTGGACGGCTGCCAGGCCGAAAAGGCTGATGGGGAAAAAAAACAGCAGGCCGGACCAGTCATGCCAGGTTTTTGACGCAAACTCGGGATTTCCGTATTCCGCCATCACCACGATGCTGGTGATGCGGACACCGTTGCCGATGACGGCCAGGGGAATCGCGCTGAGGAAGAGCACGCATTTTTTCCAGAATTTCAAGTCGGACAGGTAGGCCCAGGCCGCGGACAGCATGAGCAGTGCCATCAGGGAACGCATGCCGCTGCACCCTCCTGCAATATTGAAGGCATCCCAGTGTCCGCCGGTAGAGCGGATATTGGTGCCCTGCAGATAGGTGTCCACCCCGAAGATGGTTGCCCCCCAATGCCCCAGCTCCGTCGCAATGATTTGAAGCCCCACCGTAGCCTGCTGGAAGGAGGGCAGGGGGATGCACAGCCAGAAAAAGAGCAGCGGGAAGGCGCACAGCCTGCCGGTCTGCGGTCCGGCCAGGTACCAGGCCCCGCCCAATAAAATCAGGGGAAGAGCGCCTACGGCCACGCGAGGCTGCCCCACGCGGAAGGAAAGCATCAGAAGCATGATCGCCGGGATGAAAAGAATCAGGCCGCGCCAGTCCATGCGTCTGGGTGCCTGGGCAATTTTCTTTCTGGCATGGTATAGCATGAAGACGATGATGGGCACCACCAGCCAGCCGTGTTCATAATCCGTTTGCTTGTTCCAGGAGGAAATGAGCCACTGGATGCTGTTTTCGTTTCCGAATGAACCGAATTCCGGGAATGCCAGATAGTTCAGCGCCAGCAGCAGCGTGCTCACGGCCAAGGCGGCGATCATGGGGGCGGTCAGAAATCTCTCTTTGCCGTCAGGAGCGGGGGAATCCATCATGGAGAAAAATCAAATTGTGAGAATTAAGTATTGCGATTATGCGGACCTGTGTTCAGAATGCGTCCGCTTTTCAGTTTCCGGTATGAAGATTATTAGCGGTACAGCACACAGAGAACTTGCGGAGCGCATTGCGCAAAGCGTAGGCATTCAGTTGACGAACGTCACGGTGAATACTTTCCCCGATGGGGAAAGTTTTGTAAAGATAAATGAAAACATCCGGGGCAAGGATGTTTTCCTCATTCAGCCCACCTGCCCCCCCACTAACCATAATATCATGGAATTGTGCGTGATGGTGGACGCCGCCCGCCGCGCCAGTGCCGGACGCATCACGGCTGTTGTTCCTTTCTTCGGGTATGCCCGCCAGGACCGCAAGGATCAGCCCCGCGTTCCCATTACCGCCAAGCTGGTGGCCAATCTGCTGACGGCCGCCGGAGTGGACCGCGTGCTGACTATGGATCTCCATGCCGCCCAGATCCAGGGATTCTTTGATATTCCGGTGGATCACCTGTACGCCGCCCCCGTTTTAATCCGTCACCTGCGCGAACATTATGTTAAAGACCTCAAGAAACTGGTCGTCGTCTCCCCGGACGTGGGCGGCGTGAAAATGGCTCGCGCGTATTCCGACGCTCTGGGTGCGGAATTGGCCATTGTTGCCAAGCACCGCGTCAACGCCACCCATGTGGAAGCCATGAATGTCATTGGTGACGTGGAAGGGCGCGATGCCGTTCTGATTGACGACATGACGGAGACCGCCGGCACCCTGTGCGCTGCCGCCAATATCCTGAAGGAACGGGGAGCTCAGCGCGTGTTCGCCTGCGTTTCTCACGGCGTGCTTGGGGACATGGCCCGCGAACGGATTTCCGGTTCCTGCATTGAACGCGTTCTTACCTCCGACACCGTTCCCATGGCCTATGGCCCCAAAGTGGACTGTGTCAGCGTGGGAGACCTGCTGGGCCATGCCGTGCAGCGCATACATGACGGAGAATCCGTATCATCATTATTTGACATTTAGACAATTTTAGTGCAGAGTCCTGCGCCCTGACCTGAGTACCGGTTTACGCGGGTTCGGAAATCCCGGCGGGGCCTCTGCCTGAACCCGATTAGGAAACATCATCAATCAACACTCAATATTGCCTCTATAAAACATGGCTACATCCCATTCCCTCAAGGCCGAAACGAGAGCCTGCGGCTCCGGTAATCTGAAGCAACTCCGCAGCCAGGGCCTGGTTCCCGGCGTGGTTTACGGTCCCGGTTTTGACAACGTCAATATCCAGGTTGACGCCCGTGAATTTGCCCGCATGCTGGCTTCCGCCGTTTCCGAACACATCCTCGTGGCCCTGGATATCAACGGCAAGATCGTGAAGGTTCTCCTTAAGGAAGTGCAGCACAACCCCATCACCAACGCCTGCCTGCATGTGGATTTTCAGGCTGTGACCGATACCACGGTCATCCATTCCATTGTTCCCGTCATTCTGGAAGGCGATTCCGCCGGCGTGGCCCTGGGCGGCGTTCTGGACCAGACCATTCACGAACTGGCGATTATCTGCCAGGTGAAGGATCTGCCGGAAGCCATTACCGCTGACATTTCCGGTTTGAAACTGGGTGAAAGCCTGCGCATTACCGATCTCAAACTCCCCTCCGGCGTAACCACGGAACTGGCCGGGGATGTGATTGTGGCTATTGTGGAAGCTCCCCGTGTTTCCGGCGAGGAAGCGGCTCCGGCTGCTGAAGAAGCTGTTGCCGAGAAATAAGTTTGATACGCCTGTTTCTTCTTTTACCGGGTCCGGAGCCGTTTTTGCGGCTCCGGGCTTTTTTTTGTCGCCAACAGGGCATCTTTTGGTAAAGTGCAGGATACGTATTTGCCTGATCAATCTGGAAAAAGCCTTAGATTTATGAACAAGTCCCTCATATTGGTGTTGACCGCATTCGTTCCGCTTGCAGCTGCAGATGAAGTAAAACTCAAGGATGGAACCGTTTACAAAAATTGCACGGTAGAAGTGGAAACGCCGGAAAGCGTCAGCCTCCTGGTTCCCGTGTCCGGAGGTATCAAGGATTCCGTAACCGTGAAGAGGGATTTGATTGAATCCATCAGGAAGGCAACTCCTGATGAACTGGAGGCTGCCCGAATCGGCAAAATGTATGCCAAACCGGAAACTATGAATGCCGGGGATTTGGAAAAAGCCTTGGCGGACCTGGACAAGACCATTAAGAAAAATCCCCAGGGCCTTGCTCATGACGCCGCCGTCAAGGCAAGAGCCAGAGTAGTGGTTTTGCTGGAGGAAAAGAAATTGACGGAGGAAGCCCGGGCCGCCCAGAATGCCAGGGAGGAGGCAGAAGTGACCGTGCGCACCAAATACGACCATGAGGCCAATAAGCTGCTGAAGCGTTTCAAGGCGCTTGCCGTGCGCAATCCATACCAGGCCATGGCCGTGTATGACCGCTTGCGCGACGGTTATCCCGGTTCCGCCGCCCTGGCGGATGCCTATCCGGATGCCGCCAGAATCGCCGGACAGCTCAACCGTAAGCTGGAGGTCATGATCGCCGCCAAGGAAAAGTCCTTGGAGAAGGAACGTGAAGCCCTGAGAAAGGAGGAAGAGAAGCGCCGGGGAAATCCCAAACTGACCAAGGAACAGCGCCAGGTGTTGATGGATGCTTTCCAGAAAAGGCAGACTGCCATCCGGGAACGTGAAAACCAGCTCACGGAAGTGTACCGGGCTTTGCGCAAGAAGGTCAAGGAACGCGGGGACCGGTGGTTTGAACCTACGGCAGGTTCTTTGGAAGCCATGAGAGACCTTAAGCTGGTAGCCGCTACGGATGCGGAACGCTTAAAAAAACAGGACCCGGAAAACGGAGCCGGTTCCGCTGCGCTGGAAAAGGCCTGGGATCTGTGTGACGAGAAAAAATTTGACGAGGCTATGGAGGTTCTGACGGAACTCCGGACCGCCCAGGTTCCCAGGGAATACTATGAGGAACTGACGGAAACGGTGCGCGTGGGGTTGCGGGAACAGCGCGCCCGTGAACGCGCCGAACGTGCGGAAGCGGCGCGCAAAGCCCGTGAAGACCGGGATAAGAAACGCCAGGAGGAAAGAGAGGCGGCCGCCAAGGCCAAAAAGAAATAATTCTGCCGTTTTCCGGAGAAAACGCTCCGGAGGAATATGGCGGAAATGGCGTTTACGGACGGGATGGATTAAGTATGTGTTGATTCCATCCTGCCCGTCAGGCTTTCCGGCCGTTGATTTCGCGCAATTCGTTGTCAGAGATTCCTGAGGTTTTTCTGTCGGAGCGGGGCCGGAGGCGTGTTCCTTTGACGGTCTGCATGTTTTTGCGGGGAGAAGAGGGCAAATCTTTCCCCATGCGATATTTCCTGCTTTCTTCCGCCGCGTCTTCAGTATAGAAGTGTTGCATGAGGAACGCTTCTTGCAAACGGGTCACGGGTGAAACGGACATCAGCATGGAACTGAACCTGGACGGCACGGGATGCGCCGCCGTCGCAACGGGGCATGCGTTTTTTGACCATATGCTGGATTTACTGGCCCGCCATTCCCTGATGGACCTGACCCTTCAGGCCCGCGGAGACCTGGAAGTAGACGCCCACCACACGGTGGAGGATGTGGGAATCGTTCTGGGGGAATGCATTAAAAATGCACTGGGGGACAAAAAGGGCATTGTTCGCTACGGCTGTTCCTACCTGCCCATGGATGAAACTCTTACGCGCGTGGTGATGGATTTGAGCAACCGTCCGTATGTAGCTTTCCGTATTCCGGAAGGCGGCTTGCCGGATGCCCCCAACTTTCCGCTGACCCTTTGCGAGGAATTCTGCCGTGCGCTGGCCAATAACCTGCGTTGCAACCTGCATGTGGAAGTGCTTTACGGCAGGGATGGCCACCACATTGCGGAATCTGTCTTCAAGGGCATCGCCCACGCGTTGCGGCAGGCTGCGGCGATTGACCCCCGGGCCGCCGGGACGCTGCCTTCAACCAAGGGAATGCTGTAAAATACATGAAACTTGGCGTGATTGATTACGGTGCGGGCAATCTCCGCAGTGTGCTGAACACCTTTGAGGCCGCCGGCGTGACCGGTCATCTGGTGCGTACTCCGGAAGATGCGGCGGGCGTAACCCATTTGGTTCTTCCCGGCGTGGGCGCCTTCGGCGACTGTGCGGAAAAGCTGCGCCGCCAGAATCTGGTGCCCCTGGTCCGGGCATGGATAGAGCAGGACAGGCCTTTTCTGGGCATCTGCGTGGGCTATCAGGTTCTTTTTGAAAGCGGGGAAGAAAGCGGGCAGGTTCCCGGACTGGGCATCCTCAAGGGGCGCGTGGTTCGGTTTTCAGAATCGGAACTCAAGGTGCCTCACATGGGGTGGAACAGCGTGGCTCTCACTGATCCCGCCGATCCCATCTGGAAAGGCATGGGGAAGGAACCGTACTTTTATTTCGTGCATTCCTATTATCCCCAGCCGGAGGATGAATCCCTGATTGCCGCTTTCTGCACCTACGGCGTGCGTTTTGCTGCCGCTGTCAGGCGCGGCAATCTGGTCGCCACCCAGTTCCACCCGGAAAAAAGCCAGAAACTGGGCGTGAAACTGCTGAAAAACTTTATTTCCCTGTGAGCCGGAAATTGCCGGCTCGCAGACTGACGGCTCTTTCTTCTGACAGCAGAAGGGCAGGAGGAATGATGAATCAAATGAAGCGTGATTCTCGAAAAGCAGCCTTATTAAAAAGACGCCGGGATTAATTCATTTAAGTTATTAGGACGGCGTTCCCCCGTAGAGCTCCATGAATCAGTTTTTCCCCTGTATGGGGAAAGGAAAGTGGTCGGGACATGCGGAGCGGCCAATTGGCCTCTTATCGCCGGTTCCTGATCAATATTGCTTTAGAGGCGGGGGAATATTGGTTGAGCCGGCAGCTTTTCCTCCAGAGGGGAAGGGAGGGTAGTACATAAGAAAAAAGAACCGCCCCTTCACGGGAGCAGTTCTTTTTGGTGAAAAGCAAGGAGCGGAAACTTCGTCCGCATGGGCCTGATTTAGCCGAGCACCTTGTAATACTGAAGGTGAATCTGGGGATTCAGGCGAAGGCGTTCGCGGATGGGCCTGATGGCGGAAGGTTCCGCAGAGAACGTGTAGGTCACATACTGCCCGGCGGAAAGGTGGTTGGATTCGTAGGCGAATTCGCGGCGGCCGGCGTTTTCCGTGGCGGTGATGTCGGCGCCTTCTTCCTTCATCGCGGCGGCTACGGTGCTGATCAACTCTTCAACGGGAGTTTCCGTACCCTTCATGTTGAATACGATAAGAGCTTCGTAATTTCTCATGGTCTTGTGATAATTAGAAATGTGTCGTGCGAACGGTGCGCACCTTGCGGGCAAGTAAGGTGCAATGATTGCCTTCAGAAAGCAAGCCTATTTTTTACCTTGTTTCCGGGAACATGCCGTTTCCTGCGTTTTACTCTCCCCACGGCGCGGAAGAATTGTTCTGCATGGCGTTTCCTGCCGGCGGCCTTTGCTGTAGGAGAGACGATTCCGGCGTTCGCTTGGCGGGTGCCGTACGGAAAAGAGTGGACGCCGCAACTTAGGATATGAGCTTTTCCCGGGTAAAGGATTCCTTTTCCTGCAAAAAAAGGGAGGAACTGGCGGGAGGCAGATCCGCTGGAGCGGTTGCTGCCACGGGCTGAAGGGCTTTGTTCCCCTCCGGAACAGCTTTGTCTTGCGCAGGGTATGGCGGGAAGAGCTCCGAAAGAAGAAAAACGTTAACGCGTCTGCGCCATCTGTACGGCCAGCTGGAAAGCGTGGATGGTGCTGGATGGATTGGCCTTTCCGGTTCCCGCCAGGTTGAAGGCGGTACCATGGTCCGGACTCAGCCGGGGGCGGGGAAGGCCCAGGGTGACGTTGACGGCGGTATGGAAGTCCACCAGCTTCAGCGGAATCAGCCCCTGGTCATGGTAAGGGGCCAGCACGGCGTCATAATTCCCTTCCACGGCATCCCGGTACACGCAGTCCGGGACGGAAGGCCCGTCAAATGCGGCATCCGGATGGATCGCCCTCAGCCGTTCCACGGCCGGGGCAATGATGCTCCCGTCCTCATCGCCGAAAGCGCCGTGTTCCCCGGCGTGGGGGTTCAGGGCTGCCAGGGCGATACGCGGGCGCATGATTCCCTTGCGGATGCAGAAGTCTTTCAGCAGGGTTCCAATGCGGACCAGTTCCTCCGTTTCCAGCAGGGAAGGCACGCTTTGGAGGGAGGTGTGGATGGTTGCCAGCCCCACTGTTAACCGTTTCCCGGTCAGGCACATGGCGTAATTGTCCGTTTCCAGGCGTTCTGCAAAGAATTCCGTCTGCCCCGGCCAGCGGAAACCTGCCTCATGCAGGGTTTCCTTGCAGACGGGGGCGGTGACGACAGCGTCAACCGTTCCTTCCCGCAGGGCATGGGCCGCCTGTTCCAGATGGTCGAAGGCGTGTTTGGCGGATTCCGCGTTAGGCCTGCCCAGGGGAAGCTCCACTCTCTTGCCGATGAGGCGGTATTCCGCGTCTTCCGGGAGTTCTCCGGAGGCAAGCGCGGCGAAAATGACTTCAGGGCCTATGCCCGACTGGTCGCCCAGCGTGTATCCAATGACCGGTTTCATAGTGCGGCAACAGGAGGGATTATAATTCCGCGGGTTCCGGCATTCCGGCAGCGGAAGCGGGAATTTCTTCCGCGGGGGAAACTGGAGTTTTTTCCCCCGGAACAGCCTGCAGGGCTGCCGCCCGTTTTTCCATGTTGATGACCTGTATCGTTTTTTCCGGTTCGTCGGGGTTGCGGAGTTCGAATTCCAGGTGGGAGTTGGTGGACCAGTGGTAATAAATGGTGGCGCCGAGGGCTGCCAGCACCAGAATCAGGAGAATGGAACCGAAGAAGGAGCGCATGCCTCTACTGTGTGCCGGAGGAAAGGGGAATTCAAGAAATTATCAAGACCGCCTGCGTGGGCGGGCAAACGCCGTTAACTACCGTGCATCTTCATTTCCTGAAAGAGGAAGGAAGCGTAAGTAAAAAGAGGCAGCCCGGCATGAGAAGATCCGGGACAGTTCAGGACAGGATTTTCATCGCGAAGAACAGGAGCATGAGCAGGATGGCAAAGCCGATGATTCTGCCCGCCATGCTGCCGTCTTTCCCGTCCTGGATGCACATCGGGCAGTTTTCCGGGCTGTTCATGCCGCTGCATCCCATGCCGCACGCGCCGCAGGGAAAATCCGCTTCCCGCTCCTGTACTCGGTCTTGGAGAAGGAGTTCCAGCTCGTGCACGGAAGGTTCCACGCCGTAGACGACGATTTCCCCGTCAATGGCGAGTGCGGGAAGCGGCGTCCCGGTCTGTTCCGGAACGGTCTCCTCAACCTGCATCTCCGGATTGACACCCAGATGGGCCAATGCCTGGAGAGTATTGGCGCGCAGGGTGTTTCCCGGGTAGGCCCGGCTGTAAAAAAGCTGAATCCTGGTCATGGAGCTGGGTATGTCAGGAACGCTTCCGTTTGGGAAGACTCTTCTTCCAACAAATAGGACGGGCCCCCAAAGGTCAATGCGTTTTTCCGTGTCATGACATATAAGTGTTGTACGGAAAACATTTTAGACTTTTCAAATGAGGAGGGAACGGGCACTATCCCGCCGGTCCCGCCATGAAAAAGCTATCTCTATTCCTTTTGACCCTGGCCTGTGTATTCCAGTTTTCCGCCCAGGCACAGGAACGGCCCAGTTATATTGCCATTGAGGCCAATTCCGGCAAGCTTCTTTTCAGTTCCAACGCAGAAGAAAAAAGGCCCGTGGCCAGTCTTTCCCAGGTAGCCACCGCCATGGTGGCTTTGGATTGGGTGGCCCGCACGCGGTTGCCTCTGGATACTTTCATTGCCGTGCCCCAGGAAGCGTTCGGCCTCCGTGCGGGCAATCCCATGGATCTCCAGCCGGGAGACCGGCTGACGCTCCGGGACGCTTTGTATTCCACCCTGCTGGGTTCGGACAATGTTTCCGCCCTGACTGTTGCCTCCTTTGTGGGGCGTGACCTGGTGTCCCGCCGGGGCGGCGGCGCCCCCATTGCCGCTTTTGTGGCGGAAATGAACAATTTGGCCCGTTCCCTGAGGATGGCCAAAACGCACTTTACCGCTCCCCACGGGCTGGACGCCGGCAACTCCGTTTCCACTTCCTGCGCGCTGGATATGGCCTTGTTGGGCGTTTACAGCATGCAAAATCCGGCTTTTTGCTACATTGTTTCCCAGGCGAGCCGGCGCATTGAAGTGCAGTCCCAGACCAAGGGCAGGACGATGTATGATATTTCCAACAACAACAGGCTCATGAGCGCTTCCGGCGTGGACGGCATCAAGGCGGGCACATCCCGCGCCGCCGGCTCCTGCCTGCTGCTCAGCGTGACGCGCAACGCTATTTCCCGCCGGAGCCCCCAAACGGGGACGGAGGTGATTTATCCGCAGCGCATGATTATTGCGGTGCTTGGTTCTGCGAGCCGCTATTCCCTCGCCAGGGAGATGATGAACACTGGCTGGCGCGTTTGGGAAAACTGGCAGGCTTCCGGCATGGATATGAAGGACCCCAAGGAATTTGTCCAGCTTCCTGTGAAATCTGCTCCACAAAGGAGATAGGAAGTAGACGGGGAAGGATTTTTCTGCTATAAGGAACGCCGAATATGAACATCGGTGTTTTGAATAGCGGGGGTGACTCCCCCGGGTTGAATGCAGTTATTGAAGGTGTTGTGGGCGCGGCTTCCCGTCGCGGCTGGAACGTTGTGGGTTTTTACGACGGTTTTGAAGGGCTTTTGTCCGAGGAAGGGGACGAACGGTTTGAATGGCTGACCCCTGCCGCCTGCCGCGGATTGCGAGCCAAGGGGGGCACCATTCTGGGAACCGTGAATAAAGGCAACTTTGCCATCAAGGTGGGCGTGGACCAAAAGGGGGCTATCGAACCCGCAGTGCTGGAAAAAACGAAGGCCACTGTCCGCCGGCTGGGGCTGGATGCCCTGATCGTCGTGGGCGGAGACGGCTCCCAGTCCACGGCTCTTTTGCTTTCCGAGATAGGGCTCCCCGTAGTTGGCGTGCCCAAAACCATTGATAATGACCTGGGCGCAACCGATGTCACTTTTGGCTTCTACAGCGCCGTTTCCATTGTTTCCGAGTCTTTGGACCGTCTGGAAACCACCGCGAACGCGCACCAGCGCATGATGGTGGTGGAAGTGATGGGTCGGCATGCGGGATGGATTGCCTTGGAAGGCGGCATCGCAGGGAGTGCTGATGTTATTCTTCTGCCGGAAATTCCTTTTTCCCTTGAAAACGTGGTGGAATGCATCAAGGCGCGCAAGGCTGCCGGGCAGCGGGAAATCCTGGTAGTGGTATCTGAAGGGGCCCGTCTGGCGGACGAACTGGTATTGCTGGATGAAAAGACCCAGGGGGAAGTTCGCCTGGGAGGCATCGGCAAGGTGATTGCCAAGAAACTGGAAGAAGCTACTGGGATTGAAACTCGCTCCTGCGTGCTGGGCCATATCCAGCGCGGCGGTTCTCCCTGTTCCTATGACCGGATTCTGGGAACGCGGTTCGGCAGTTATGCCGTGGAACTGGTGGAAAAGCGCCAGTTCAGCTGCATGGTTGCTCTCCGTGGGACGCAGATGACTGCCGTACCCATTGAGGAAGCTGTGAAAACCTTGAAGCTGGTGGATCCCGATTGCCAGCTGGTGCGCACGGCCCGCGATTTAGGCGTATGCTTCGGGGACTGACGTTCTCCGTCTGAGTCACGGGAAATTGATTGTACCCGATAGGGTTTTGATTGCCTTTCAACCGTATCCTGGAATCAGGATACGGTCATTTTTTGCGGAAGCACGCCGTATTCATTGGGGCCTGGCGAGCTTTTAAGAAGCATCATGGACAGGAAGAGGATGGAAAGCAAATCCATCAGGCTGGACACCATTCCCAGGTAGTCCAGATAGGGGGCCATATCTTCCGGTACCAGGCGCAGCAGGAAAATCAGCAGGAAAGTGACGATGAAAATAAGAATGGGAATCAGGATGAATTTTCCGCTCAGATTGCTGTCATGCAGGCGGCGCACGGCGACCGGCAGATTGAAGAGGATATTGAGCCCCGCCACGGCTGCCAGAAGCTCCAGGGAAAGCATGCTCAGCTCTCCGGATTGGTAGAAAAAGTAAAAGGTGGGATTGAAGCAGGAGTGAGCCAGCAGGATTAGAGCGTCTTGCGGATGGGCGGCATATAACAGGATTTGGAGGGAAGGAGAGACATAAAAACCCGCCGGCTGGCTGTCAACGTCTATCATGCTGTAGCCCAGCGGAAGGAACAGGAGGACGGAAAGGAGGAAAAAGGACCAGAATTCCGTCCGGGACGCGCGGCCTGCCACCGTATTCAATTTCCGCAGGCTGATGAGCCAGTAAAGGTAAAACGGAGTCAATGGCTGTTTTTTCAGTTCTCCGGCAGGGGAATCAGCCGGTTGGGGCTCCGGACGGCGGCTGTATTTGTTGCCGTCCGCCTTGCTTTCTCCCAGTGTCAGATAAAAAAAGATCAGATGCCCCAGCCCGAAGGGAATGAAAAGGGAAAAAAGCCAGAGTCCGCTCCTGCCAGTATCATGCAGGCGTCTGAACGCGGCTGATATGCTTGGGATGAACAACACCGCCCACAAGAGGATGGTTAAAGCGTCTCCGTAGATGCTCAGTCTTGTATCAGGGATGTGCAGCCAGTCCGTCAGGATATACCCCGCCAGGGCTGGAATCAACGCCAGGAGGGGAAGAGCCATGAACCACCAGAATTCCGCACGGGAAGCGCAGCCCCGAAAGTCCGCATAATGACGAAAACCTTTTTTCCAGCAGGAGAGGGGAGAAGGGAGGGAAGATGCCTGCGTGGAGGTTGGAGGAACGGAGGAAACAGCAGGAGAAGCAGGAGAAGCAGGAGAAGCAGGAGAAGCAGGAGAAGCAGGAGAA
>ERZ824598.63-NODE-63-length-162615-cov-30.967224_pt1 | contig 162615 bp, 146 predicted proteins | sample MGYA00519934_ERZ824598 | MGnify/ENA primary metagenome ERZ824598 (study PRJEB31778, sample SAMEA3449177) | human gut metagenome | biome: human gut; feature: human-associated habitat; material: faeces | place: United Kingdom | collected 2010/2012 ... | reverse complement strand
GCCGGATTCCTATTAGCCCTTGATTCGCGAGAGTCAAGGGCGTTTTTTTGTCGTTCGGGGGGGGAAAAGAGAAAATCCCCCGCGCGAACGATTGGGCGCGGGGGATGCGGCTGCCTTTTCCTATGATATTGGTCTTTTCCGCGGGTTCCAGAGGGCAATGGAAACAGACGAAGTCTGCGGTCGCCCTCTGGACTCCTTCGCCTTCGCCTCCCATGTTACAATGGGAAAGAAGAGGCGTGGGGGAACGGATGACGGATCAGCACGCGGGCATAGTGTGCAGAAGTCACCGACCCAATCGCGCGGAAGGGTCAAGGGAGGGGACTTCGTCCCGTTTCATTCTCCCTTGCAGGGTGCAGGGACAGCGTCCCTGCTGGGGTCAAGGGGCAAAGCCCCTTGGGGCTTCTGGTCAAAAAAGAAAAATATTTTTGCAAAAGCAGCAGGAATTTTCGAGGGAGCGTCGAAATATATAAGCACAAGGACAGAGAAAGGACGTGATGCCGATGGCGCATCAGAATCAGCGGAAGCGCTGACAAGTGTCCATGTGCTTCCGCAGGAATTATCAACTGCGAAAGGAGCAACTGATTTTATGAAGTTGACGATTTATGCGAAGAATATGACGGTTTCTCCCCATGTGACCCGCCGCATTGAGAAAAAGACGGAGCGCATGGGCCGCTATCTCCTGCCCGATACGGAAATGCAGGTTCGGCTGAGCAAGGAACCCAAGCGCGATATTCGCACCGTCGAAATCACCGTCCCCATGGGCAATGGCGTTATCCTCCGCTCGGAGGCCTCTGAGCCCGAAAACCTCTTCCTCGCCATTGATCAGGCGCTGGCGAAGATGGAACGTCAGATTCACCGCCACCGCTCGAAGCTCGACAAGCGCATCCGCGACGATGCTTTCGCCAGCAATGAGCTGGAATTTATCGAGGATGAGGACGCTGCGGCGGAAGAGAGCGTGCCGGAAATCGTTCGCCGCAAGACCTTCCCCGTGCGTCCGATGTCTGTAGAGGACGCCGCTGTTCAGATGGAAATGCTGGGACACAGCTTCTTCGCGTTCGTCAACGCCGAAACCGAGGAAATCAACGTGCTGTATCAGCGCAAAGACGGAAAACTGGGCTTATTGGAGCCGGAAAACTGAGGAATCTCTGACTTATTCGGCAGTCATCTGGCGAATGTCTTTTCCGCCATCTGCTGCTTGACAAAATCTCGATTTACCTCCAGTAAACCTTCGATTTTGTCAATTGCATCTGACGAAAAATTCATCCACCATCTGACCACCTCATTTCATCAGAGCTTCCTAACGCTCCCCGTGGGCGGTGCGAGCCGCCTGCCCAGTCCATGCTGTCTGAGCCTTGAAACATATAGGTCAACCCCGACAATTGCATAACGAAGAGCCTGCTGCAAGCGGATTGCGGCAGGCTTTTTTCGCGTGCAGGCGGATGATGGAGAAATGCAGACAAAAATTCGCCGAAATATGCAGAATCAGCAGGAAAATCGGTGCGCCATCGCGAATTTTTATGGAAACATGCCGCAAGGAGGTTGAATATGCAGCATTATCTTTTCGTTCATTTTCGGGAGAAAACATCCCCTGACGGCGAACAGGTGCACTTCGCCGTCAGCCGCGACGGATTCCACTGGCAGGCGCTGAACGGCGGACATCCCGTCCTCTGGGCATACTATGGCGACCGCGGCGTGCGCGATATGACCATTGTCCGTGACCACACATCCGGAAAATTCCACATTTTCGCGACTGACCTCAGCCTGTCCTACGGGATGCGCAACCAATATCAGCACTCATGGCGGAATATCGGGCTAAACGGCAGCAGAGATTTGGCGCATTGGGTGTCCGATGACCTCGTGCATTGGTCGGAGGAGGAAATGGTGCGCTTCGGCACGGACGACATGGGCTGCGTCTGGGCGCCTGACGTGATTTTTGACAGCGAACATGGCGAATATCTCGTGCACTGGTCATCGAAGCACCGCTGCAACAACTTCGGGAATATGGCGATTTACGGCAGCAGAACAAAAGATTTTATCCATTACAGCGAACCGGAATTGATTTACCGCAAGCCGGACAGCAGCATCATCGACTCCGCCATGTACGAGGAGAAGGGCAAATTCTACCTTTTTGTGAAAAGCAGCCCGAACCCGGACAACTTGCTGCTGCTCGTCAGCGACCATGTGAATGGAAAATTCGAGCGCGTGGAAGGCTTCGATGATTCGATGGGTGCGCAGACGAAGGGCATGTACGAAGCGCCGACTGCCGTCAAACTCGCCGACGGCCGCTGGTGCCTGTTTGCGGATTTCTACGGCGCGGGCTGCGCGGGACAGGGGTACGTTCCATTCGTGTCGGATGACCTGACGAAGGGCGTTTTCACCCGCGCAGATGAGGCTTTCCATTTTCCCTACGGCTTTAAGCACGGCACGATTCTGCCGATTACGGAGGAAGAGTACGAGCGGATGCTGGCGCGCGACTGGACAGACGTGCCGGACTTGCGGTAAACCCCTATATTTCGCCGGATTTTGACGAAAATCGGTTGACATGCCCCCCGCAAACTGCTATCATGGACACTGGCTGCGTATGGAAATGCGCAAACCGGGGAAAAATCAATCAGACAAATGGCGGGAATGCCCGCGGTTGAGGTGCTTTCATGTTAGACATCCAGCATTTGTCCTTTGCCGTTACGAATGAGGCGGCGGGAAAGGAAATCCTCCATGATATTACGCTGACGGTGGACAGCGGGCGTTTTGTGGTCATCACCGGGCCGAACGGCGGCGGAAAATCGACGCTGGCGAAGATGATTGCCGGCATCGAGAAGCCGACGGCAGGCAAAATTCTGCTCGACGGCACGGACATGACCGACCTGTCTATCACCGACCGCGCCAAACTCGGCGTCAGCTACGCCTTCCAGCAACCCGTGCGCTTCAAGGGCATCACCGTGCTGGATTTGCTGCGGATTGCGTCGGGCAAGCGCCTGTCGGTCAGCGAAGCGTGCGCGATTTTGTCCGAAGTGGGGCTTTGCGCGCGGGATTATGTAAACCGTGAGGTAAACGGCAGCCTGTCCGGCGGCGAACTCAAGCGCATTGAGATTGCAACGGTGCTCACGCGCGGCACGCAGCTGTCCGTGTTTGACGAGCCGGAAGCGGGCATCGACCTGTGGAGCTTCCAGAACCTCATCAGCGTCTTTGAGCGGATGCGGCAGGTGCGCAGCGACCGCACCATCCTCGTCATCAGCCATCAGGAGCGCATTCTGAACATTGCGGATGAAATCATTGTGCTGGCGGAAGGAAAAATCGTCAGCCACGGCAGCCGCGCGGAAATTCTGCCGACGCTGCTGGGCACGCCGTCCGCCGTCAGCGCGTGCGCACAATTGGAAAAGACCACCGGGAAGGAGGGCAACTGCTGATGAGCGAGAAGATTACGGCTGTTCAGCGCAGACTTCTGGAAGAAGTGGCGGATCTGCACGGCGTGCCGGAGGGCGCGTACAACATCCGCGCGAATGGGCATTTGGCGTCGCGCCAGACGACGGCGAACATCAGCATCGAGTCCAAGACGGATGTGTCCGGCATCGACATCCGCATCAAGCCCGGCACGGTCAACGAGAGCGTGCACATTCCGGTCGTGCTGAGCGAAAGCGGCCTGAAGGAAATGGTCTACAACGACTTCTACATTGGCGAGGGCAGCGACGTGCTGATTGTCGCGGGCTGCGGCATCGACAACTGCGGTTCGCAGGACTCCCAGCACGATGGGCTGCACCGCTTCTTTGTGGAGAAAAACGCGCACGTCCGCTACGTCGAGAAGCACTACGGTTCGGGCGACGGCACGGGCAAGCGCCTGCTGAATCCCGGCACGGAGGTGCATCTGGCGCAGGGCAGCAGCATGGAAATGGAAATGGTGCAGATTCGCGGCGTGGACAGCACCATCCGCACAACGACGGCGGAGCTGGAAGCCGGTGCGCGCCTTGTCGTCCGCGAACGCCTGATGACCCACGGTGACCAGAAGGCGGAAAGCATCTACGTCGTGACGATGAAGGGCGCGGGCAGCAGCGCGGATGTGGTGAGCCGCTCGGTTGCCAAGGACAACTCGTGGCAGAAGTTCGACAGCCGCCTTGTCGGGCAGGCCGCCTGTTCCGGCCACACGGAGTGTGACGCGATTATCATGGATCACGCGAAGATTCTTGCCGTACCGCAGCTCGAAGCGGACGACCTCGACGCCGCGCTGATTCACGAAGCCGCCATCGGCAAGATTGCGGGTGAGCAGATTATCAAGCTGATGACCCTTGGGCTGACCGAGCAGGAAGCGGAAGAGCAGATTATCAGCGGGTTCTTGAAGTAATAAGTAAGAAATGCACCTGTTCCGGTTTGGGGCAGGTGCATTTGCGTTGCACTGCATGCTGTTTCAAAAAAATGGACAATCGACAGCTTTTCAGCAGGATTTTTCCCGTTCTTTTCGCGAATTACGCCATCAAGCACACTGAAACGAATCAGGAGGTCACTATAATGATGAAGAAACTCGCCACCCTGCTTCTCTGCATCCTGCTGCTTGCCGCCGCGCACGCGGAAGCCCCTGCCGACACATCCGCCGCAACGACGGAATACGGCTGGGCACTGAAAATCGGCAGAACGGCGGCGCGGGGGATGCCGATTCAAGACCTGCTGAACACGCTTGCTGCGCAGGAGTGCCCTGCGGTTTTCGCTGTCGGCGGCTGGACGGGATTCATGGGCGCGGCGCCGTCGGAGTACGCCGGGTATGTGATGCTCTTGTTCCCCGGCGAGGTGCGCATCATGCTCAATATTAAGCCGGATGACGACGACGAAAACGCCGAAGCGGAGTGGAATGCCCTGATGGAAAGCCACGCAGCAGCTGCACTGACGGCGGAAAATATCGCCGCCGCTGTGCCGAACTGGAAGATTGACGTTGTGATGCTGTCCTCCAACAACGGAACGGACGGTTTCTTCTATGTCGATTTGGCGGACTATGTAAGCCTGGAGGATGCGTTCGACAGCTTCGAGTTTAATATCATCAAGCTTCAATGAATTTGGGATGAAAAGCGCGCCGCCTCTCCGCAGGCGGCATGCAAGAAAAAATGGCAAGAATATGCAACTTGCCGGCTTTTTGTTGCATGTAATCCTTAAACTATGACTGGTTGTGGATTTACCCAGAACCCATTTTCCGAAAGCTAAATTCGCTCAAAGGCTTTTCTTTTTCAGAATGAGGGGAAATTCAATATACTGGTGTTCAAAATTCTATCCATTGATCACCCTTATTGCAATGTGAAATGACTGCCATGCGCTTAGATAAAAGATGCCCCGGTTCTAACACGATTTCACCATTGCGATAGCCTGCCTCCGCTATTTTTCGTGCTTCTTCTTCACTACTTGCTTCGATTTCAAATGAATTGGAGACCAACTCTTCTATGAGAATTGTATACTTTTTCATGGTCAATACCTCACATTATTTTTTTATAATAGCCATTTCCTAAGAACTCAACAAACCCTTTATCGCGTAAAAGTTGCAACTGTTGACGAATTTTTGGCTTGACATTCTGATTCTGCGGATGCTTCATTTGCAGAATTTCTTCAAATGAATATACCTCATCCAAAGAAAAGAATTGGTTCGGAATGGCGTTGATGCATTGGAGAACATCGAGAATCCAGCCACGGCTGTCGAGGTTTTTGAACGCAAGTCGTCCACTTTTTTGCAACTTTTCTGTGACAGCATCAGCATTGCAAACCTGCCCGTTCGAAACAATCGAAATTTTTCCCTGCTCCGGCACTTTATCTATCAGAATGTTGCATCCGACCCAACCAGCGCGCTGGGCAGTATCTGCTAGTGGTTTTCGCTTTTCTATGATATCTGGAACAAAAAAGTACTTTGGAACGACAAAGAAATCTGTTACACGTAGCGCCTCTCGTGAGTAACTCATAAAGAAAAAATCGGGGTTATGATTGCTTGTGATTCTCTCAATCATCGTGTCGTAAGCACCATTGGCAATTTTTCGCCCAAATTTACCAGACTTGCTTTTTAACTCAAATTCGTTACCGCAATTTCCACAGTAAAAATCCGCAACAGGGCGGTTATTGGCAAAGTGCTTGATTGTGAGATTGCCGCAACGGGGGCAATACATGTTGCTTCCGACCCAATTTTCCGTCATAACGCGGACAACCTGCGATTGAGAATGATAGTTTTCGGAAAAGGAGGATGTCAGAGAAAGATTCATAGGCATCTGCGCTTTCTTAGATTATTCAAACCCATATTTTATTATATCCCAACAGTGTTCATACTGCAATACAAAATCCCAAATTTCTTTTGCAGCGTTCATCAAATATAGCGCAAAATCCCCTGTTTCCCTTGCCTTTTTGTCCATTTTCGCCTATAATACAACCAGAAAATCGCCTTTCCCGCCATCGGCAGGAAGAAAGGAAGCCCTATGTCTGACCGCACATTCGCCACCCACCAAATCCGCCGCGCCGTCCCTATCCCGACGCTGTGGGACTTTGCTGCCCTTGACACCACCGCACCCGTCCCCGCGCGGCTGCCCGTCCCCAGCGCATGGGAGCTTGTCCCTGCGCTCCACAACTACCGCGGGCGCGCGCACTACACGACCCGCATTCGCTGCGGGGGCAATATCCGCCTGTCCTTCGGCGGCGTGTCCTTCCGCGCACGCGTCCTGCTGGATGGCAATGAAATCGCCCGGCACTACGGCGCGTTCACCGCGTTTGAGACAGTCGTGCGCCGCCTGCCGGAAGGCGAACATACGCTGACCGTCGAGGTGGACAACCGTTTCGGGGAGGATTCCGCCCTGCACGTTCCGAATGACTACTATTCTTATGGCGGCATCACGCGCCCGGTTGTCATTGAGCAGCTGCCGGACGTGTTTGTGGAGCGCGTCGGAATCACGACGAAGCGCGCGGCGGACGGCTGGACGGCGGATATTTCCGCAAACATCCGCAATCTGGCGGATGAAGGCGCATCGGCGGATGTCACCCTCACCCTTGCCGGGCAGACGTTCACCCAAACCGCGCACATCCCGGCGGACAGCACCGCCATCATCCGCATTCCCGATGCGCATTATGCGGATGTGACCGCGTGGACGCCTGACACGCCCGCACTTTACGCCCTCCGCGCTGAAATCCGCGAAGGAAATCAAGTGCTGGATGATCTCATTGACCGCGTCGGCTTCCGCGAAATCAGCATTTCCGGAATGGATTTGCTGCTCAACGGCGAGAAGCTCCGCCTGATGGGCTTCAACCGCCACGAGGAGTACGGCGCGTTCGGCTGCGCGGTGCCGCTGCAGGCGATGGCGCAGGACATCCTGATGATGAAGGACATGGGCTGCAACTGCGTGCGCACCTGCCACTACCCCAATGACCCGCGCTTCCTTGACCTCTGCGATGAAATGGGGCTGCTGGTGTGGGAGGAGGCGCACGCGCGCGGCTTGCAGGAAGAGCAAATGCGCAACCCGAACTTCATGCCGCAGACAAGGCAGTGCGTGCGCGAAATGGTTGCCCAGCACCGCAATCACCCGTCCATTTTCATCTGGGGCTGCCTGAACGAGTGTGCGGACAACTGTGATTACGGCGCGGACTGCTATCGCGAAGTCTATGCGCTCCTGCACGACTTGGACGCGTCCCGCCCGATGACCGCCGCGCTCTTGGAGCGCCCCGGCAGCCTTGTCTATGGCGACAGCGACGTGGTGAGCGTGAACATCTATCCGCAGTGGTATCACAACACGCCTGTTGCGGAGAGTCTGGCGCAGAAACTCAAGGAAATCCGCGAGCACGGCGGGGCAGGGAAGCCCGTCATCATCAGCGAAATCGGCGCGGGCGGCATTTACGGCTACCATGACCCGCTGGGCGAATCGAAGTGGTCGGAGGAGCGGCAGTGCACAATTCTGCGCGATCAGGTGGAGGCGGTGCTTAAGAACCCGGCGTGCAGCGGCGTGTTCCTGTGGCAGTTCGCGGATTGCCGCGTGACGGAGGAATGGGCGATGCACCGCCCGAAAACGCACAACAACAAGGGCGTGGTGGACGAGTATCGGAGACCGAAGATGAGCTACGCGGTGGTGAAGGAGCTGTTTCAAAAGCAGAAAGGGTGAAGAAAGCCATGGAGATGTTTGATAAAATCAAGCATGATATTGAACAGGATTACTATCGGGAGCATTATCCAAACGATGGACAGCGTTTTATCGCGTGGTATCTGCGGAATATTCATAATCTCGATATTCATGAAGCAAAAGACTGCATTACAGACGGTGCGGGTGACAAGCAGATTGATGCTATCTATATAGACAATCAATCCAGTACCATTTACATTATGCAGGGAAAATTCTATGCAGGCAGCACGCTGGACAGCGAACCGCTTCGGGAAGTTCTGTCAGCGTGGATACAAATTAAAGACTTGCCGCATCTGCAAGAGGGCGCGAATCAGAAGCTGAAAATCAAGATTAGCGAAATGGCAACCGCTTTGGAGGATGATTACGAAATCTGCTTTGAGCTGATTACAACGTCTGCCTTGACGGATGCAGCAAAATCGGATTTAGAGGCGTTTCAGAAAGAATTGGCGGAAAGCGACACGTTGTCTGCAAATCTGGTCATTGTGGATAATGATACCTTGGCGTTTAAGTACAACGAAGCAATGAACAAAAACCGCCCATATATCAACCATGAGTTTTTCTTGGAGCAGGGCAAGTACATGGAACTGCTGATAGGAAGCACGAAAGCGGTAATTGCCGCACTGCCGCTGAGAGACTGCGTCAAAATACCGGGGATTAAGGATGGCAGCTTGTTTCGCAAGAATGTGCGACAATCGCTTGGAAACAGCAATAAGGTTAATAAAGCGATTGCGCAGACAATTAAGAAAGATGCAAGAGACTTCTTCTTCCTGCACAATGGCATTACGGCAATTTGCTCCCATATGGAATTGAAAGGGAATCATCTATCCGTCAAGGAACTCAATGTGGTTAATGGCTGTCAGTCGCTCAGCACCATTTACAGCTCCAGCGAGACCGCGAAGAAGGCGACGGATGCGTACATTCTTTTCCGATTCTATGAAATCAGCGAATCCGACCGTGCCGACAAAATCAGCACGTCAACCAACAGTCAGAGCGCCGTCAAAGCCAGAGACTTGCGAAGCAATGATAAATCGGTGCTGGCGCTGAAAAAGGCTTACGAGCAATTTTACCCGGACGGCTATTTCATCACGAAACGCGGCGAAAAAGTTGACAAGCTGAAATATAATGATGCAAATGTCGTCAATTTGACGGACTTGGGAAAGCAGCTTATTGCATGGCAATCGCAGCGCCCGACGATTTCTTACAGCGAGACTAAAATCTTCGATAAGTATTTTGACCAACTTTTTCATCGTCCCTATTCGCCTGAAAATGTTCACGCACTGCATGTTATTTTCGACAGCGTATATAGCAAATGGAACGCAGAAAATCCGATGGGGCTGAATGTAACGCTGCTTTCCATGAAAGCGTATGCGCCATATCATCAATTTTTCGCTGTCTCTGTGATTCTTGGCGAAATCAACAATATGCCCAATGACAGCGTTCCGATTGCCGCCATTGCGCTTGAAAAACTTATGGGAAGCGGCACGCTTGATAACGTGATTGAAATTGCGGGCGCCTGTCTCGGAACCGCCATGGATGCTGCATCGTCGGAAGTGACGGAAAACGGGAAAATTTTTGTTCCACAGAATTGGATAAAATCAAAAACATCGCTGAAAGATATTCGCAGCGCCGTGAAGAACTATTTCAACATTCTGCGCTTTACGCCAGTCGGCAAGCAAATGCTTGAACAGCTTCGCAGCGGCTTGAAAATGAATGCTGCCGATTTTGAAGCACGCTGGACAGCAGACTGAAGCTATTTTTGCGTAAGAAATTTCTCTACCCACTGAAAAAACAGTTGAAAAACAGGCGTACTTGTGGTATAATCAGCAAGACTACGCACCTTTGTCCTGCGGTCCTTGTGCTGCGGATGCAGTGAGTCGCCGCGAAGGGGCAGAGGGTGGTTGAAGGCATAGCCCGCAATCAAGCGAGGCAGCCCGAAAAACAAGGAGGAAAACAACTATGGCAGTCATTTCCATGAAGCAGCTCCTCGAAGCTGGCGTCCACTTTGGTCATCAGACCCGCCGCTGGAACCCGAAGATGGCGCAGTACATCTTCACCGAGCGCAACGGCATCTACATCATCGACCTGCAGAAGACCGTCCGCAAGATCGACGAAGCGTACGCGTTTGTCCGCGACACCGCCATGCAGGGCAAGACGATCCTGTTCGTCGGCACGAAGAAGCAGGCGCAGGAATCCATCGAGTCCGAAGCGAAGCGCTGCAACATGTACTATGTCAACAACCGCTGGCTGGGCGGCATGCTGACCAACTTCCGCACCATCCAGACCCGTATCCGCCGCCTGAACGACATCGACAAGATGGAGCAGTCCGGTCAGTTCGACCTGCTGCCCAAGAAGGAAGTCATCCAGCTGAAGGCGGAGCGCGAAAAGCTCGAGCAGAACATCGGCGGCATCCGCGAAATGAAGAAGCTGCCCGGCGCGCTGTTCGTTGTTGACCCGCGCAAGGAACACATCGCTGTGACCGAAGCCCGCATCCTGAACATCCCGATCGTTGCGATCGTTGACACCAACTGCGACCCGGACGAAATCGACTACGTCATCCCCGGCAACGACGACGCCATCCGCGCGGTCAAGCTGATCGCTGGCAAGATGGCTGACGCTGTGCTGGAAGGCAAGCAGGGCGAGCAGTCCGCTGAAGAAGCGCCTGTGGAAAAGACCGAGGCGTAATCCCTCGCAAACCCGTTTCAACATCGAAAAAGATTTGGAGGATGAACCTTATGGCGAATATCACTGCTGCTCTGGTCAAGGAGCTCCGCGAGCGTACCAACGCGGGCATGATGGACTGCAAGAAGGCGCTTGTTGAATCCGACGGCGACATGGACAGGGCCATTGACTGGCTGCGCGAAAAGGGACTTGCGCAGGCTGCCAAGAAGGCTGGCCGTATCGCGGCGGAAGGCGCTGTTGTGGCGTACATGACGCCCTGCGGCTGCACCGGCGCGCTGGTGGAAGTCAACTGCGAAACTGACTTCGTTGCCAACACCGACAACTTCAAGAATTTCGCGAACGCTGTTGCGAAGCACGTCGCGCTGGCGAATCCGGCGGATCTCGACGAGCTGATGAAGCAGAAGTTCGTTGACGACGCGTCCAAGACCATCGAAGACATGGTTTCTGACGCGACCGTCGCCATCGGCGAGAAGATCACCGTCCGCCGTTTCGCCCGCTATGAGACCGAAGGCGTTGTGTCTTCCTACATCCACATGGGCGGCAAGGTCGGCGTTATGGTCGAAGTTGCGACCGATGAAGTCGGCAAGAATTCCGACCTCGTGAAGGAATTCGCCCACGACGTGTGCCTGCAGATTGCGGCTGCCAAGCCGGAAGCTGTCCGCCGCGAAGAAGTGGACGCTGACAAGCTGGCGAAGGAAGCCGAAATTCAGCGCGCGAAGGCGATTGAATCCGGCAAGCCCGAAAAGATCGTTGACCGCATCGTCGCGGGTCAGATCGAAAAGTACTACAAGGAAGTGTGCCTGCTTGACCAGCAGTTCGTCAAGGATGGCGACAAGACCATCACCTCTCTGATGAACGAAACCGCCAAGGCGGCTGGCACCACGCTGGACATCGTGCGCTACGTCCGCTTCGAGCGCGGCGAAGGCATCGAGAAGCGCAAGGACGACCTCGCGGCGGAAATCGCTGCGATGAAGAAGGCGTAATTGCGTCTCCATCCGCATAAATAACAGGGAGACTGCGGGAGAAATTCCTGCGGTCTTCCTTTTTTCTATCCTATTTTCTGCATTCATTATTGCCTTGTTTTCCTGCACCCTCTTGCCAAAAAGCGTTTGAAGGAGTAAAATAGAACGTGGGAAAAATGCCGAACGCGGCGACCTTTGCCGCTTGAGGGATGACAACTGAGGAGGAAATTTCATGGCTGTCTACAAACGTGTACTGCTCAAACTCTCCGGCGAGGCGCTGAAAACGGGCAGCGACCTGTTTGATTTCGATCAGGTGCATCGTGCCGCCGCCGTCATCCGCAAAATGGCGGATATGGGCACGCAGATTGGCATTGTCATCGGCGCGGGGAATATCTGGCGCGGCCGTCAGGGCCCGGCGGCGAACATGGACGCCGTTACCGCTGACCAGATGGGGATGCTCGGCACGGTTATCAACTGCCTGTGCATGGCGGACGCGCTGCGTCAGGCGGGCGTGGATGCCGTGGTGATGTCCGCCGTGGACATGAACCGCTTCTGCGAGCCGTTCAACGCCATGACCGCGCGGCGCTATCTGTCCGAAGGGCGCGTGGTGCTGTTCGCGGCAGGGTCGGGCAATCCGTTCTTCTCCACCGACACGGCGGTTGCGCTGCGGGCAATCGAAATGCAGGTGGATGCCATCCTGATGGCGAAGAACATTGACGGTGTGTACACCGCTGATCCACACAAAGACCCGAACGCGACGCTGATTAAGGACATTACCTATCAGGAGGCGCTGCAGAAGGGATTGAAGGTGATGGATGCGGCAGCGTTTGCGCTGTGCGCGGAGAATCATGTGCCGATGGTGCGCGTGTTTGGGCTGGATGTGCCGGAGAATTTGATTTCGGTGCTGGAAGGCAGCGATATGGGGACTTTTGTTCATCCCTAAGCGGATGAACCCATGCTTTTCGCATAGTTGACTTCATTAACATAGTGGTCTTGACCGAGGCAACCAGAGGGCTTTCCGATCGCCCTCTGGACTCCTTCGGCTGCACTCCCGTGTTACAGTTTGGTAATTGTAACTATTTTCGCGGATAAACACGCGGAAACTGTATGAGAGTGTGACCAACTCAATCGCGAGAAGGGTGTCGAGAGGGTCGAAGACCCTTCGCGGGTGCAGGGCAGCGCCCTGCCGGAGTCCAGAGGCAGAGCCTCTGGTGGGGGTTAGGGGCAAAGCCCCTCGGTTCTCCCTTTACCCCAAAATCTTCTCAATCGCCGCTTTTTCCTCGTCTGTCAGCGGCACATGCTTTTGCAACGTTTCCACGTTTTGGAGAATCTGCGCAGGGCGGCTTGCGCCGGTAATCACCGTCGTAATCGCCGGATTCTCCAAAACCCACGCAAGCGCTAACTGTGCCATCGTTTCGCCGCGCGCCGATGCCATCGCGTTCAGCGCCCGCACACGCGTCAGAACGTCCGCCGTCACGTTGCCTTCGTTCAGGAACACGCAGGAGGACGCCGCGCGCGAATCCGCCGGGATGCCGTGCAAGTAGCGGTCAGTCAGCAAGCCCTGATTGAGGGGGGAGAACACTGCCGCGCCGATGCCGCGGTTCAGCAGCACGTCGCACAGGCTGGGCGTGCCGCGCTCAATCCAGCGGTCAAGCATGTTGTAGCGCGGCTGGTGAATGGTCAGCGGCACGCCGAAGGTCGCCAGCAAGTCCGCCGCCTGCGCCGTTTGCTCGGCGGAGTAGTTGCTGATGCCGACGTAGAGCGCCTTGCCCTGATGCACAATGTCCGCCAGCGTCCGCATGGTCTCCTCCAGCGGCGTGTCCGGGTCGAAGCGGTGATGATAGAAAATGTCCACATAATCGACCTTCATGCGGCGCAGGCTTGCGTCAAGGCTGCTCATGAGGTACTTGCGGCTGCCGCCGTCGCCATACGGGCCGTCCTGCATGGTGTAGCCTGCTTTGGTGGCGAGAATCAGCTCGTCGCGGTGCGGGCGCAGGTCGCTGTCCATGATTTTCCCCAGCGTTTCTTCTGCCGCGCCGGGGCGAGGGCCGTAGTTGTTTGCCAAATCGAAGTAGGTGATGCCCGCGTCGAACGCCGTCAGCAGCATGTCGCGCGCGGTGTCCTGCGGCGTGACCGAGCCGAAATTGTTCCACAGACCGAGGGAGACGCGGGGGAGTTTCAGCCCGGAGCGGCCGCAGCGGACGTAGGGCATGTGCGCATAGCGGTCAGCGGCGGGGGCGTAAAAACCGGGTGCGGGCATGTTCATTCTGGTACTTCCTCCTTACTTGCGCTTTGCGGATTTCGGGTCAAGAAACGTCATAAATTCGCACTCCAGCCGTCCGTTGTACAGGCGGCGCTTCTTGTCCGCGCGGCGGCCAAACGACCGCTCGAACGTCGGGTCGGACGTGATGGCGCACAGGCTCCAGCCGGGGTGGCGGCGCATCATCCGCCCCAGTTCGCGGTAGATGCCCTCGCACGTCCGGCGGTCTTCGAGGCGCTCCCCGTAGGGCGGATTGCATAGGAACACGCCCGGTTCGCCCTCCAGCTTCAGCTTTTCCAGCGGCTGGCACGTCAGCTCGATTTTGCCCTCCAGCCCCGCCTGACGCACATGCCGCCGCGCCAATTCGAGTGCTTCAGGGTCTTTGTCCGATCCGGCAATGCCGAAAACGTGGTCGGGCAGCACGTCCGCCTTGCACGTCTCGCGGATTTGACGGCATTCCTCCGCCGGGAAAATGGAAAACTGCTCCATGGCGAACGCGCGGGTCAGCCCCGGCGCGCGGTGTTCCTGCCGGAACGCGGCTTCAATCAGCAGCGTGCCTGTGCCGCAGCAGGGGTCGTAGAGACGCATTCCCGGCCGCCATGGGGATAGCTCCACCAAAGATGCAGCGAGCGTTTCGCGCAGGGGCGCTTCGCCGTTCCAGGTGCGGTATCCGCGGCGGTTGAGGGCTTCGCCGGAGGTGTCAAGGGTGATGCGCACGCGGTCTGAGTGGATGGCGACGTCGATGGGGTACACCGCGCCCGTCTCCGGGAAAACCGCGCGGTGCGTCGCCGCTTTCAGCCGCTCGATGATGGCTTTTTTGGTAATTGCCTGACAGTCGCGGACGCTCATCAATTGACTGCGGACGCACTTGCCGGACACGTTGATTTTCGCGTCGGCGGGCATGATGTCCTCCCACGCGATGGACTTGGCCAGCTGGAACAGCTCCTCGAACGTCCGGCATTCGTCCTCCGCCAGCACGATGAGCACACGGTCGGCGCTGCGCAAGCGCAGATTGCACAGGAACGCGTCTGTGAGCGTGCCCGTGAAGCGCGCGCCGCCGAGTTCCGCGCGGACATTCTGCATTTTCAGGCGCTTGAGTTCCGCGCCGACGATGCCCTCCAGCCCGAACGCGGCGGTGGCGTAGAGGTTGTATTCCTTGTTGTTATTCATGATGATTTGCTCCTAATATTGTTGATGATTATGCGGAAGGTTTGCACTACCCCCTCACAACCCCATGTCTTTGCCACATATCGCCATCATATCCCGCGCCGAGCGCCCACAGCCCCCACGCGCGCCGCTCCACCTGCGCCCACGCCGCGTCTTTCCCGCACTGTGCCGCGCTGCTGACCAGCGGAATCGCCCCCTGCGCTAAATGCGACAGCAGCGGTTCGCACCCGCGCCGGAAGCCCAGCAGGAACGCGGCGGACGGCAGCGGATTGCTGTCAACGACCGCCTGCGTCACGCCCAGCAGCGCGTGCGTCGCCAGCCGCGACAAGCGCGCATACGGGTATCGCCGCGTCTTGGCGGCTTGCAGGAGCGAATCACGCGTGCGGGCAGTGTCGGCAAATCGGCGCAGTCGGCGCTCAATGCCTTCGCTGATGTCCGGCAGCGCGGCATAGTCCACCTCATCCATCAGCCGAAGCCGCGCCAGCAGCACGCTGTCCAGCGCCTCCGGACGGTGCAGGTGATTTTCCAGCGCCTGATTTTCCAGCAAGTCCGCCGCACTCCCCGGCATGGCGGAATAGGCGGATGACCAGTCGCCGCGCAGAATGGCGGAGCGAATCGCCGTGGCGGACGAAAAGCCATCCCCAATGGCGGACGCGTGATAATCCGACGCGCGGGCAATCGGGTACACGTCGGTGGACGCGCCCAATCGCCGAAGCGCGCGCAGGTAGCACACGCCGAGCGTGTTGTTGGGGGATTGGAGGACGCGCGCGGCAGCCGGGGCGACCTCCGCCATCGCGGCGGAAAGCGCAGCGGGATAGGGCAGCCCGGCGGACAGATGCGGCTGAATCGCTGCGGGTAAATCGGGGGATTCGAGCGCATCCACCGCCGCCTGCAGCAGGGGAAGATCCGCCGTTTCCGCGCCGAAGGAGAGCGCGTCGCAGCCCAAGCCAGTCAGCAGATGTACGCCGCCTAAGGCGAAGTGCTCCGCGTCGCGGACAGACCACAGCGCGGGCAGCAGAATCACGGCATCCGCGCCGTTTTGCAGCGCCATTTTTGCGCGGATGGCGGGGGAGACAATCGCAGCGTCGCCGCGCTGCACGAAGCAGCCGGACATGACGGCGACGACCGCATCCGCGTGAGCGGCTTCCCGCGCCTGACGCAATTGGTGCGCGTGCCCCGAATGGAAGGGGTTGTACTCGGCAATCACGCCGACAATGCGCATGGAAAAACTCCTTTTAATGAGCAATGAGGAATGAGCAATGAGCAATGAAAAGGTGCGTTCCTATTATAACAAAAAGAACAGAAACGTCAAGCGAACGCGCGAAATGACGTGGAATGATGCAATTTTGCCGCCGTTTTTGCCTTTACAGAACCGCCGAAAGATGGTATAATAGATTGGGTTCATCCCCAAACAAGACCATGAAAAGGAAGTAATTCATATGAAGCAGTTCATCGTGGAAACCTCCGCTCGTCACGTTCATGTCACCCAGCAGGATCTGGAAACCCTGTTCGGCAAGGGCTATGAGCTGACCGTCAAGAAGATGCTGTCCCAGCCCGGTCAGTATGCCAGCGCGGAGCGCGTGGACGTTGTCGGCCCGAAGAAGACTCTGACCGGCGTGAGCATCCTCGGCCCGGTTCGCAGCGCGACGCAGGTGGAGCTGTCCCTGACGGATGCGCGTTCCATCGGTGTGACCGCGCCTGTGCGTGAATCCGGCGACATCGCGGGTTCGGGTGCCTGCAAGCTGGTTGGCCCGGCGGGCGAAGTGGAACTGACCGAGGGCGTTATCGCCGCCAAGCGCCACATCCACATGACCCCCGCGGACGCTGAGGAATACGGCGTGAAGGACAAGGACGTTGTGTCCGTGAAGGTGGATACCGACGGCCGTTCCCTGATTTTCGGCGACGTGGTTGTCCGCGTGAGCGACAAGTACGCGCTGGCGATGCATATTGACACCGACGAGTCCAACGCGGCTGGCTGCGGCCGTGCGCAGATGGGCGAAATCGTTAAGTAATGCCAAATTTCATGCAGGGTTTTCCTCTGCTGGAACGTTATAATGTTCACAGAAGCGTCACAAAAGACGCGCTAAGGAGGAGAACCCTGCATGAAAAAACGGCTGATTTCCCTGATTTTAGCGGCGATTGTGCTGCTGTCCTGCGCTTTTGCGGAGGAATCACAGAGCGAAGAGTACCTGCTGCCCTACATTGACCTGTACGCCGTCCCGCTGGGCGATAATGCCATTTTCGAGATTCCGAACGAATGGGGCTACCAGACGTCGGATGCTGCGGACGTGCCGCCGATGACCTCGCTCCTGACCGACCAGAACCAGATGGTGATGGCGATGAAGCTGCCCGCCGAATGGGAGGCCACCGACGCGAGCGACGCGCTGGGCATCCAGTCGTTCATTGTTGAGGGAACGGCGCTGATGCTGGGGCTGACCACGCCGCAGAGCACCCGCCTGCAGGAAATGACCATCAACGACATGCCCGCCGTGCTGGTCAGCATGAACGGGCAGGGCTTCGATATCCTCTGGATTGGGGATTCGGGCGACCTGTACTTCTTCCTCCTCCCGAACGACGACGACGCGCTGGTGCAGCAGATGATTGCCGTCGCGCAGTCGCTGTGTGTGTTCCACCGGAAGGGGGAGCAGGTCAATCCCGCGTCGGATTTTGCGTACACGGCGGACGGCGGCGAGGTCACCATCACCGACTACATCGGCACAAGCGAACATGTGCTGATTCCGGACGCCATCGACGGCTTGCCCGTGACGGCGCTGGGGCATCGGGCGTTCTACGAGAAGACGGTGACGACGGTTGTCGTGCCGGACAGCGTGACGGAAATCGGCGCGGCGTGTTTTTCCGGCGACAATTATCTGGTCAGCTTGAAATTACCCGACGGCTTGAAGAGACTGCCGCCCGCTTCGCTGGAAAGCTGTATGCGGCTGTACGATTTCGACCTGCCGCAGAGCTTGGAGAAGATTTACAGCAGCGTCTTTGAGTTCAACTACTACCTGACGCACTTGACGCTGCCGAGCAGTTTGACCGAAATCGAGCAGCTGAACTTCATCGGGCTGTACGGCTTGCAGTCGCTGACCCTCGCGGAGGACAATGCAGCGTTCAAACTCGACGAGACGAACGGTCTGCTGATGACGGCGGACGGAACGAGATTGCTGCACTGCTTCTCCGACATTGTTCCGGCGGAAGAAATCATCCTCCCGGAGGGCGTCAAAATCGTTGACCCGTTCGCGTTCCATTATGATTACGACGTCAAGCGCATCGTTCTGCCCGAAGGCGTCGAAACGATCGGCGCGATGGCATTCGCGATGTGTCCGAACCTGACGGAAATCGTCATTCCGGCAAGCGTGACGAACATCGGCGTGATGGACGGGCTGGAAGGGCGCACCGGCATCATTTCCTACAAGCGCAACGTCATTGTGACGCCGGAGGGCTGCCCTGCATGGAACTGGGCGGTCGAAACGGGCGCGACGGTAAAATCCCCCGAAGAAAATTAACGAAACATCTGGTTGATAGAAATAGAAGGAGTGTAACCATCCATGAAGGTTCTGATTGTCAACGCGGGTTCTTCCTCCCTGAAGTACCAGCTGGTGGACATGGACAACGAGCAAATGATCGTCAAGGGGCAGGTGGAGCGCATCGCGATTGAAGGCTCCCACCTGAACCAGAAGACCCCTGACATGTCGAAGGTCATCGACCTCTACGAGCCGATTCCGGACCACGTCGTGGCGACGAAGCTGATGCTGCGCGCGCTGCTTGACCCGGAAAAGGGCGTGCTCAAGTCCGTGGATGAAATCGGCGCGGTGGGTCACCGCGTGCTGCACGGCGGCGAGGAGTTCACCGCCAGCTGCATCATCACCGACGAAGTGAAGGCTGCCATCCGCAAGTTCATCCCGCTGGGCCCGCTGCACAATCCGGCGAACCTGATGGGCATCGAGGCGTGCGAGGAAGTTATGCCGCACACGCCGCAGGTGGCCGTGTTCGACACCGCGTTCCATCAGACCATGCCCCCGAAGGCGTTCATGTATGGCGTGCCGTACCGCTATTATAAGGAAATGGGCGTCCGCCGCTACGGCTTCCACGGCACGTCCCACCGCTATGTGAGCAAGCGCGTGTGCGAGTTCCTCGGCGTGAGCCCCATCGGCAAGAAGATTATCATCTGCCATCTGGGCAACGGCTCTTCCATGTCCGCGGTGGTGGACGGCAAGTGCGTTGACACGTCGATGGGTCTGACCCCTCTGGAAGGCGTTGTCATGGGCACGCGTTCTGGCTCCTGCGATCCGGCGGTTGTGCAGTTTATTGCCAACAATGACCACATGACCGTCAACGAAGTGCTGACGATGATGAACAAGCAGTCCGGCCTGATGGGCATTTCCGGCCTGTCCTCCGACATGCGCGACATCGACAAGGCGGCGGATGAGGGCAACGACCGCGCGGCGCTGGCGCGTGACATGCTGCACTACGGCATCAAGAAGTACATCGGCTCCTACGCGGCGGCGATGGGCGGCGTGGACATTATCGTGTTCACGGCGGGCATCGGCGAAAATGGCCCGGAACTGCGCGAATCCGTCATGAAGGACATGGAGTGGATGGGCGCGAAGCTGGACGTGGAGAAGAACAAGGTGCGCGGCAAGGAAGCCGTCATTTCCACCGACGACTCCAAGGTGACCATCTGCGTCATCCCCACGAACGAGGAAATCATGATTGCGCGCGACACCAAGGAACTGGTCGAGGGCGCGAACAAGTAAGTTTCAGTCAGACGAGGGCTTTTTTCGCGGGGGCGCGCAACTTTTTTCGGGGAAAAGACGCTTTTTTCCGCGAAAAGGTGTTGACAAAACCCGCGAAAAAACCTATAATATGAAATGGTCTAATTTGAGGTGGTGAGCATTTGAAGCTGGATGTACTTCATGCCCTGCGTGATCCGGGAACGGCTTACGCGTTCGCTGTGGAGCAGACCATTGCCCCGCAGGATGTGAGCGGCGAGGAGGTCACGTTTGACCCCGTGCAGCTCTCCGGGCATCTGACTGCCAATGAAGATGGCAGTGTTGTGGTAGAAGGAAGTCTGACGACAACCGCTCATGCCCATTGTGCCAAATGCCTGTCTCCTGCGTCCTGCCCCGTTACGGGGGATTTCCGGGAAACGTTCCTGCATGGGGGCGACCCGGAGGATGATGAGATTTTCGCGTATGAAGGCGCGCAGCTTGATTTTGCGAAACTCACCCTGACACATGTGCTGCTCAATCTGCCGATGCGCTTCCTGTGCAAGGAAGATTGCAAGGGCTTTGAGGAGTACGAGGAGGTCAACCAACACAAGCATTGCCGGGACGATGCGAATGTACAGCGTCCTTTTGCGGCATTGCAGCAGTTGCTGGCTGAAAAGTCCGACAACAAAGAATAATTCGGTCAGCAATTTGGCTGCCAATAACGAGGAGGTGTAACCATGGCTCTTCCGAAGGGAAAAATCTCTAAGGCTCGCAAGCACAGCCGTCGTGCGAACTGGAAGCTCACCGTGCCCGGCATCGTTGAGTGCCCCCAGTGCCATCAGATGAAGCTGGCTCACCGCGTGTGCAAGCACTGCGGTTTCTACAAGGGCGTGCAGGTCGTTGCGGTCAACGAGGAAAAGAACGCCTAATTGGTATCCGGGGCAAATGAGGGAAGGAAGGCAGCAGCGGGGTCATCCTGTTCTGCCTGATTTCCTGCATTCCCCGCAATTCCATATGCTCGCAACGTGATGAGGAGTACCCTGATTTTGCTGGCTCAGAGAGGGTGGTTCACCGGCTGAGAGGCCGCTCGCACAGCCGTCAGGGGAAGGTCGCTTCACAGAGCGTTCGGTGAGGATGATGCAGGATTTTTTTCCGCATGGAAAGTAGCCGAATGCGGTTCGCACCCGTGACCGTGCGCTTGAGGCAGTGTTTGCGCTGCGAAGCAAGGTGGTACCACGGAAACAGCTCCGTCCTTCGGGATGGGGCTGTTTTTGCGTTTTGGCAATCATTTCACGCGGAAAGGACACCTGTATGAACTACTTCCAGCAGATCGCGGAGCGCTTGCTCCAGCCGGGCACATTCCTGCTCGTGCTGGGCGCAATCCTCGTCTATACGTCCGGTATCGTCGCCCGAAAGCTGTTTTCGGGCAGCGAAAAGGCCAATATCACCACCAAAATCGTCGGCTGCGTCGTCGCGCTCGTCGGCGCAATCCTCATTTTTGCATGATACTCTTTCCAGATTCACCTGTGCTAACTGTAAATCGTATATAGGAGGACATTCACATGGAAATGGAGAAAACATTCAATCCCCAAGCCGTGGAAAGCGAAATTTACCGCGACTGGGAATCCTCCGGCGCGTTTGAGGCGCACCGCGTGGAAGGCAAGAAGCCCTTCACCATTGTCATGCCGCCGCCCAACATCACCGGTCAGCTGCACATGGGCCACGCGCTGGACTGCACCCTGCAGGATCTCGCCGTCCGCTATCACCGCATGAAGGGCGACCCGACGCTCTGGCTGCCCGGCACGGATCACGCCGCCATCGCGACGGAAGTGAAAATCGTCGATGCGATGCGCAAAGAGGGGCTGACCAAGGAGTCCCTCGGTCGCAAGGGCTTCCTCGACCGCGCGTGGAAGTGGAAGGAAGAGTACGGCGGACGCATCGTCACCCAGCAGCGCCGCATGGGCATCAGCTGCGACTGGAGCCGCGAGCGCTTCACGATGGACGAGGGCTGCTCCAAGGCAGTGCGCGAGGTGTTCGTCCGCCTGTACGAAAAGGGGCTGATTTACCGCGGCAACCGGCTGGTCAACTGGTGCCCGTGCTGTGAAAGCGCGATTTCGGACGCGGAAGTGGAATATCAGGAGAAGGAAGGCAATTTCTGGCATCTGCTGTATCCTGTGAAGGAGACGGGCGAGATGCTGGAACTGGCAACCACCCGCCCCGAAACCATGCTCGGCGACACCGCCGTGGCGATTAACGCCGCTGACCCGCGCTATGCCCACCTGCACGGCTGCCATGTGCTGCTGCCGCTGGCGAACCGCGAAATCCCGATTATCTGCGACGAACATGCCGACATGGAAAAGGGCACGGGCGTGGTGAAAATCACCCCCGCGCATGACCCGAACGACAACGAAGTCGGTCAGCGCCATGACCTGCCCGTCGTGCGCGTGTTCACTTATGACGGCCACATGACCGGCGCGGAGGACGCCGCGAAGGACGCCGACGGTCAGGCGATTGACTGCGGCAAGTACGCCGGCATGACGACGCTGGAAGCGCGCAAGGCGATTGTCGCGGACTTGCAGGAATTGGGGCTGCTCAAGAGCATCGAGCCGCTGACCCACGAGGTCGGCACCTGCTACCGCTGCCATACGGTGATTGAGCCGATGGTCTCCCGGCAGTGGTTCGTGAAGATGAAGCCGCTGGCGGAACCGGCGATTGCCTGCGTCAAGAGCGGCGAAACGAAGTTCGTGCCGGAGCGCTTCACGAAGCAGTATATGAACTGGATGGAAAATATCCGCGACTGGTGCATCAGCCGTCAGCTGTGGTGGGGCCACCGCATTCCGGTGTGGTACTGCGACGACTGCGGCGCGATGACCGTCAGCCGCGAAGACCCGACTTGCTGCTGCAAGTGCGGTTCTGCGCACATTAAGCAGGATGAGGACGTGCTGGATACTTGGTTCTCGTCTGCCCTGTGGCCGTTCTCCACGCTCGGCTGGCCGGACAACACCGAGGATTTGAAGTACTTCTATCCCACGAACCTGCTCGTGACGGGCTATGATATTATTACCTTCTGGGTTAGCCGCATGATTACGATGGGCTTGGAGGAAATGCAGGTTCCGCCCTTCCAGACGGTGCTGATTCACGGACTGGTGCGCGACGAACTGGGGCGCAAGATGTCCAAGTCGCTGGGCAACGGCGTTGACCCGCTGGAAGTCATCGACCAGTACGGCGCGGACGCGCTGCGCTTCTCTTTGGTGATGGGCGTGAGTGCGGGCAACGACACCCGCTACATCCCGGCGCGCGTGGAATCCGCCCGCAATTTCGCCAACAAGATTTGGAACGCCAGCCGCTTCGTGCTGATGAACGTGACGGAGAAAGCGCCGCTGGACACCGCGCATCTGACCGCGGCGGATCAGTGGATTCTGTCCCGCTTCCAGGACGCGACGCGCGCGATTTCTTCCAATATGGAGGAAGGCGAGTTCGGTCTGGCGGCGGACCGCATCTACGACTTTGCGTGGAGCGAATTCTGTGACTGGTACATCGAGCTTGCGAAGAGCCGCTTAAATGGCGACGACCCGGTGGCAAAGAAAGCCGTGCAGGGCGTGCTGCTCTATGTGCTGGAAGGGTTGCTGAAGCTGCTGCACCCGTTCATGCCGTTCCTGACCGAGCAGGTGTACAAGTTCCTGCCGGGCAGCGAGGGCTTCCTGATGCTCAAGTCGTGGCCGGAAGTGAAGCCGGAGCTGGACTTCCCGGACGAGGAAGCGAAGATGGAGGGTGTGATGGAGGTCATCCGCACCATCCGCAACCTGCGCGCGGAGATGAACGTCGCCGCGGGCAAGCGCACGCACCTGATGCTGCTTCCCGCGGATGGCTGGGCGGGGACGCTGGCGCACGCCGGTCAGTATTTCCAGCGTCTGGCAGGCGCAAGCGAAACGGCAATCATTGAAAGCAGCGCCGCCGTGACGGAAAAGACCGTTTCCGCCGTGACGAAGGCGTGCACGCTGTACATCCCGCTGGGCGATTTGGTGGACTTCGAGAAGGAAATCGTGCGCCTGAGCAAGGAACTGGACAACCTGCACAAGGAAATCGCCCGTGCTGAGGGCAAGCTGAACAATCCGGGCTTTGTGAGCAAGGCGCCCGCCGCGCTGGTGGAGCAGGAGAAGGGCAAGCTGGCGCTGAATCAGCAGAAGGCGGAGCAGGTCGAAAAGCGCATTGCGGAACTCAAGGAATCTATGTAATTGGGGATTTTTTTCTGGGGGGGACTGCTTGGGGGCAGTCTCCCTTTTCTTTGGGATTGCGCAGAGGATTTCGCCTCTGCGGACGCGACCAGAGGGCATGAAAACAAACGAAGTTTGCGGTCGCCCTCTGGACTGGTTCGGGTGCACACTCCTGTTAGTTGATTTTTATCGGAAGTTTTTATTTTGCTTGCCCTTTTACCGCCTGATTATGCAGAGGCGACGGGAGCAGCGGAAAAAATCAAGAAAGCAAAAGCGGGGAAAATCCAAAGAGGGGAGTGCAAAACCTCTTTTTCTGCCTTGCCGATTGCAACCGCGCCGCCAGTATGCTATAATAATCAAGCACCAAAAGGTGCAAAAGAAGGTGTTTTCAATGCTGAACAGTGAGGAAATCATCGCCGCTATCCACGGCAGCTACGCCACAGGCAGCAAAAACGGCTTCCAGAATGTGCTAACGCTGCTGGATAAAATGCACGTCGCCCTGCGCACGCCGATTGTCCACGTCGCCGGGACGAACGGCAAGGGTAGTACCTGCGCGATGCTCGAAAGCGTCCTGCGCCGTGCGGGGTATCACACCGGGCTGTATACGTCGCCGTTTTTACAGGCGTATCAGGAGCGGATTCGGCTGGACGGGCTGCCGCTGGATGACGCGCGGATGGTGAAATACGGCAATCCGCTTGTGCAGGCGGCGGAGGAGATGCGGGCGGAGGGCGCGTTTGTGACCCCGTTCGAGATGGGGACGGCGCTCGCGCTCGCTGCGTTTGACGGCGAAAATTGCGACATCGCGATTGTCGAGGTCGGCATGGGCGGGCGCAAAGACCCGACGAACATCGTCCACCCGATTCTCTGCGCGATTACCGCCATCGGGCTTGACCACATGGCGTATCTGGGCAGCACGCTCGAAGCGATTGCGGGCGAAAAGGCAGGGATTATCAAGGACAATACGCCTGTCGTCTGCCATCCGGCGAAGGAGGGTGTGCGCCGCGTGTTCGCCGAGGCGGCGGAGAAGCATCACGCGCCCTTGCGCCAGCTCAGCGACGATACGATTCTCTATGCCGCGTGCGACGCGCATGGGGCGACGGTCAGCTACCGCCTGTCGCAGGAGTGGCAGGACGTGCGGCTGAATCTGCCCGGCGCGCACCAAATCGAGAACGCCATGAGCGTGCTGGCGATGGTCGAGGAACTGCGCCGTCAGGGGTGGACGATTCCCGATCAGGCGGTGTACGAGGGGCTTGCGTCAACCGTGTGGCCCGCGCGGCTGGAGTGGTGCGGGCGCATCCTGATTGACGGCGCGCATAACCCGCAGGGCGTTCGGGCGCTGCGGAACTTCGTCGAGGAGCAGCTGCCGAATCAGCGGCGCGTGCTGCTGACGGGCGTGCTGGCGGATAAGCTGCAGGAGGACATGCTGCGCGATTTCTGCGCGATTGCGGACGACATTGTGACGGTCACGCCGGATAATCCGCGCGCGCTGGATGCGCAGACGTACGCCGATGCCCTCTGTCAGCACGGCGCGCACGCACAGGCGGCAAAATCGCTGGAAGAAGGACTGGCGGAAGCAAAGCGGCTTGCCGGGGACGACGCGGTGATTGTCGCGGCGGGGTCGCTGTATTTTGCGGGCAGCCTGCGGACGGCGCTGGGGCTGGCTTGGCGGTAAAATAAGGAGAACGACATGGAATTTATCCACGAACCGGTGTTATTGCAGGAAGTCCTCGAATGGATGGACGTGAAGCCCGACGGCGTGTACTGCGACGGGACGCTCGGCGGCGGCGGACACAGCGGCGCGATGCTGCATCTCTCCGGCGGCACGGCGACGCTCTACGGCATCGACCGCGATATGACCGCGATTGAGGCGGCGACCGCGCGCCTGCGGGAGTTCCCCGGCTTCCACGCCCTGCACGGCAATTTCCACGATGGCAAGGCGCTTCTCATGGCGGCGGGCGCACCCAAGCTCGACGGCGTGCTGCTTGACCTCGGCGTGTCGTCCCCTCAGCTTGACCGCGGCGAACGTGGATTCTCTTATCATGAGGACGCGCCGCTGGATATGCGCATGGACGTCAGCCAAGGGCAAACTGCGGCGGATTTGCTCAATTCCGCCAGCGAACAGGAGCTGTGCCGCATCATCCGCGATTACGGCGAGGAGAAGTGGGCAGCGCGCATTGCGCAGATGATTTGCGAGCACCGCGCGAAAAAGCCGATGGAGACGACGTTTGATCTCGTTCACGCGGTGGACGCGGCGATTCCCAAGGCGGTTCGCCGCAAGGACGACGGCCACCCCGCGCGCCGCACGTTCCAAGCCATCCGCATTGCCGTCAACGATGAGCTTGACCCGCTGGACAAGGCCATCTGCGACTTTGTGGACTGCCTGAAGCCCGGCGGGCGGATGCTCGTCATCACCTTCCATTCGCTGGAGGATCGACTCGTCAAGCGCTGCTTCCAGCGGCTGCAAAACCCGTGCACCTGCCCGCCGAAAGCGCCGATTTGCACCTGCGGCCAAAAGCCGGTCGTGAAGATTTTGGCGCATGGCGCGGTCGCCCCGACGGAGGAGGAAATCGCCCGCAACCCGCGCGCGCGTTCCGCCAAGCTCCGCGTGGCGCAGAAGCTGGAGGTGCTGTGATGCCGACGCTTTATGTGGTGGGCACGCCCATCGGCAATTTGCAGGACATGACCCCGCGCGCCATTGATACCCTGCGCCGCGTCGCGCTGATTGCCGCCGAGGATACCCGCGTGACGAAGAAGCTCCTGACCGTTTTTGACATTGACACGCCGCTGACCGCTTGCCATCAGCACAACGAGGACACGAAGGGCGCGTATCTGGCGGATAAGATGCTGACGGACAATATCGACATCGCCCTGACGACTGACGCGGGCACGCCCTGTATTTCCGACCCCGGCTACGCGCTGGTGAAGGCGTGCGTTGACCGCGGCATTGAGGTGCTGGTGATTCCGGGCTGCTGCGCGTCCATTTCCGCCTTGTCCGTCAGCGGATTCGACACGCGCGAGTTCGCGTTCTACGGCTTCCTGCCGCGCGAAAAGAAGGATTTGCGCGAGAAGCTCCTTCAAATGGCGCACCAAGTGCCGATTGCGGCGGTGCATGAGTCGCCGTTCCGCGTCGTCGAGCTGGTCGAAGTGGTTTGCGATACGCTGCCGGGCTGCCGCATCAGCGCATCCTGTGACCTGACGAAGCTGCATGAAAAGACGATTCGCGGCGACGTGGCGGACGTGCTGCGCCAATTGCGGGAGAATCCGAAGGCGGAAAAGGGTGAATATTGCCTGATTCTGGATTTTCATGACGTGCGCCTGCCAGAGGAAAAATCCCCCGCGGCGGATGTAAGCCTTGAAGCGCGCCTGATTGACGAAATGGTGCGGAACGGTCTGACGCTGCGGGATGCGCAGAGCGAACTCGTGCTGGACGGCGAAAAGAAGAACGCGGTCAAGGCGGCGGCGCTGCGGCTGAAAAAGCTCTTTGAGGAGGACGACGCATGAAGACGGTAAACGCGCAGACCATCGCGGAGACGATTGCACATTTGTGCATCGACGCGAACCGCAATCTGCCCAAGGACGTGGCGGCGGCGCTCCATCAGGCGGAGGAGACCGAGCCTTTCGCGCCCGCGAAGGATTTGCTTTCTCTGCTGACGAAAAACGAGCAGATTGCTCGCACGACGCAGATGCCCATCTGCCAGGATACCGGCATGGCGGTCGTCTTTGCCGACGTCGGGCAGGACGTGCATATTGCGGGGGATTTCGCCGAGGCGGTCAACGAGGGCGTTCGCCGCGGCTATGTGGAGGGGCTGCTGCGCAAGAGCGTCGTCGGCGACCCGCTCCGGCGCGTCAACACGGGTGATAACACCCCCGCCGTCCTCCATACGCGCCTTGTACCGGGCGATACGCTGACGCTGACCGTCGCGCCCAAGGGCTTCGGGAGCGAGAATATGAGCCAATTGCGGATGCTCACGCCCGCCAGCGGGATTGACGGCGTGAAGCGCTTCGTGCTGGACACCGTGCGCGCGGCGGGCGCGAACCCCTGCCCGCCGATGGTGCTGGGCATCGGCATCGGCGGCGATTTCGAGCAGGTGGCGGAGAACGCCAAGCGCGCGCTGATGCTGCCGCTGGGCACGCCCAACCCCGACCCGTTCTACGCACAGCTGGAAGAAGAGCTGCTTGAAGCCATCAACCAGACCGGCATCGGCGTGCAGGGGCTGGGCGGGCGCACGACGTGCCTGGGGCTGCACATTATCGCCGCGCCGACGCACATCGCGGGTCTGCCCGTCGCCGTCAACGTCAGCTGCCACGTCACGCGCCACGCGACGGCGGTGCTGTGAGAAAGGGGAGAATGCTATGCGAAAATTGGCCACCCCCTTGACGGAAGAAGACGTGAAGTCCCTCCACGCGGGGGATCACGTCCTGCTCTCCGGCGTGGTTTACACCGCGCGCGACGCGGCGCACCTGCGCATGATGGATTTGATCCGCGCCGGCAAGCCGCTTCCGGTGGACTTGGCGGGTCAAGTCATCTACTACGCCGGTCCGACGCCCACGCCGCCCGGACGTCCCGTTGGTTCCATTGGACCTACCACCTCGACGCGCATGGATTCCTCCACCCCGGCGCTTTTGCAGCACGGTCTGCGCGGCATGATTGGCAAGGGCAGCCGCTCCCCGGCAGTCATGGCGGCAATGCAGGAATACCCGGCGGTTTATTTCGCCGCGGTCGGCGGTGCGGCAGCGCTGATGGCGGAGTGCGTCACGTCGCTGGAGGTCATCTGCTGGGACGATCTTGGCCCTGAATCGGTCAAGCGCCTGACCCTGAAGGATTTGCCGCTTGTCGTCGCCGCGGACTGCTATGGGCAGGACGCGTTCACGCTGGGGCAGAAGGCGTATCTCGAAGGGCAAAATGAAGCATAATCGCGGATGAAATGCCGCACACTAAAAACGCGCCTGTCACACCCCATTCGTGACAGGCGCGTTTTCTACCATCAGCCAGTTTTCCCAAATCCGCCGCCAGTGCGCGGGAAAATCATCGCGGGGCACGTCCGCGTCCGCCACAAGCGGCACTTCCGCAATCACCTCGCCGCCGCTGATGAGCCGCGCCACGCCAAGTGGTGTCCCGCGAATCACCGGCGCGTCGAGCTCCTCGCTGCCCAGGTCAATCTCGATGCTTGGAATCGCCCCCTGCATGACGACGCCGCGCAAATCCGCCGCCAGCACCGCGTGGACGCTCGCGCCGCCCGAATGCGCCACAGGCAGCGTCCGCAGCGATTCGCCCGCGTTCAGCATCGTCACGGATTCGTATCGCTGGAATGCCCTGTCCATCAGCCGCGCCGCCTCGTCGAACCAGTCCGGGCAGTTCAGCACCACCCCGATGATGCGCATTCCGTTCCGCTCCGCGCCGAAGACCAGGCACCGCCCCGCCTTGCGCGTATAGCCCGTCTTGATGCCCGTCGCGCCCTCGTAGGTGGCCAGCAGCTTGTTCTTGCTGCTCAGCACGCGGCTGTACGGCCGTCCCTCCCACGGAATCGTCGCACGGCGCGTGGAGACAATTTCCCGGAAGAGCGGCTGCGTCATGGCCTGACGGGAAATCAGCGCCAAATCGTGCGCGGTGGTGTAATGCCCGTCGCAGGGCAAGCCGTGCGGGGTCAGAAAGACGGTGTTTTGGCAGCCCAGCTCCGCTGCGCGCGCCGTCATCATCCGGCAGAATTCCTCCGCCGTGCCGCCGATGTGTTCCGCAATTGCGACAGCGGCGTCGTTGCCGGACGCCAGCATCAGCCCATAGAGCATCTCGCGCAGGGACAGCGTTTCCCCCTGCGAAAGGTAGATGCTCGTTCCCGGCACACCGAAGGCATTGCGGCTGCACGTCACCGGGTCGCCTAAATTCCCGCGCTCAATCGCCAGCAGCGCCGTCATCACCTTCGTGGTGGATGCCATCGGCAGGGGCGTTTCCGCGTTGTGGCTAAGCAGCACCCGCCCGGACGCTTCGTCGATGATGATGCACGCCTTCGCGCTTGTGGCGACTTCCTCCGCCTGTGCGCGCGGAATCAGCAGGAGGACGAGCAGCAGCGTCAGGAGGGGGAAAAGGAGTCGTTTCAGCTTCATGCTTTGCCTCTTTTACTGATGCGTCAGGAAAGACTTCACATCCTCGACGACCGTCGGAATCAGGTCGACGACGCGGTCGGCGACGCTTGAACAGGTCGCGGGGAGCATCCGCACGGTGTCGCCGGAGAGGACGAGAAACCCAACCGGCTGCACGGATACGCCCGCGCCGCTGCCGCCCGCGAAGGGGAAATCCGGCGCGTCTTTCGCAGGCTTGTCGGCCAGTAAATCGCCGCCCGCGGTCATGTAGCCGAACGTAACGCGGCTGATGGGGATAATCGTGCTGCCGGAAGATGCCTGCACCGGATGCCCGACGACGGTGTTCACGTCCACCATGTCCTTCATTGACGACATGGCGGTCTGCATCAGTTCGCTGATGGGATGTTCCATGAGGATGCCTCCTTCCACACGGTCAGCGCCATCGCCGCCGCAACGATGATTGTCCCCAAATGCAGGAAGATTATGCACCGCGCCGCCAAAACCGTCTGTTCATGCAGGAAATCAGGCGCAATGGCGATGCGGACTTTCTCACGGCAGTTCGCCGGAATCAGCAGCCGAATCTGCCGCAGGAACGCCGTCGTCAGCGCCGTCGCCGCCGGATCGCGCAGGGCGATGGAGACGTGGACAAGCAGCTGCTCCAGCGCGGTTTGGCGCATCAGCAGGCGCACGGGGCGCTTGAGCTTGGGCAGGGCGCGCAGCAGCGCCTTGCCTTTTTGAAGCTGCTGGGCGGACGGGGGTTTGGGGCGCATCGGCGCTTGCGAATGGTCAAAGCGCAGGGGAATGCCCCAGATGCGCAGGAGAATCCGGAAGCGCGTGCCATGTTCCTGCCGAATTTCCGCGCGGCAGGAGATGGGGGTCACGAGCAGCAGAAGCAGCGTCAACAGGGAAATCCACATGGGCAGTCGCCTCCCGCGAAAATGATTGACGAAGCACCGCAAACAGGGTATAATGGTACTATTCTGATGAATCAGGGGGATTGCAAGGATGATTGGTCTGATTGGCGCCATGGCGGTTGAGGTGGAGGCGCTCGAAAAGAAGCTCGAAGGGCGCAGGGAAACGACGATTGGCATGGATACGTTCGTCAGCGGCAAGCTGTTCGGGCAGGACGCGGTATTGGCGGTGTGCGGGCCGGGCAAGGTGAACGCGGCGGTTTGCACACAGAAGATGATTACGGCGTTTTCGCCGGATTGGGTGCTGAATCTGGGCGTCGCGGGCGCGGGCGCGGACGGCGTGCGCATCGGCGACCTCGTGGTGGCGACCGCCGCCGTGCAGCACGACGCGGACACGTCCCCCCTGGGCGACCCGGTGGGCATGGTCAGCAAGGTGAACCTCGTCGAGCTGCCCTGCGACGAAAAACTCCGCGCGCGCCTTGTGGCGGCGGCGAAAAAGGCGAATCTGACCGTTCATGAAGGCATTATTGCCACGGGCGACCAGTTTATACACGACGGCGCAACCCGCGCGCGCATTCATCATCTCTTTAACGCCTTGGCGGTGGAGATGGAGGGCGGCGCGGTGGCGCATGCCTGCCTGCTCAATGGGGTCAAGTGCGGCGTACTGCGCTCCATCAGCGATCAGGCGGATGGCCATAGCGACATGGACTACCCGACCTTCACGGCGCTGGCGGCGGCGCACTCCCAGCAGGTGGTGGAAAACCTGCTCCGCGCATGATCGCCTACATCACGGGCGCGTCAAGCGGGCTTGGCGCGTACACGGCGCAAGCACTGGCGGATAACGGCTGGACGGTCGTCGCGGGCGCGCGCTCGTTCACGGGGGAAACCGACGGGCGCATGACACGTCTGCCGCTGGACGTGACGCGGGACGACAGCGTGCGCGATTTTATGGAACGCGCGAAGCAAATCGGCGCGCCGGATGCGGTGATTCACTGCGCGGCGGTGCTGTGCTTCGGCTCGTGCGAAGAGACGGCGCTGACGGATTATGCCCGTGTGATGGAGACGAATTTCCTCGGCATGGTGCGCGTGAATCAGCAGGTACTGCCGCTGATGCGGGAAAAAGGCGGCGGCAAAGTGGTGCTGTTTTCGTCCATCAACGGGTTGATGGGGCTGCCGTTCCAGAGTGCCTACACCGCCAGCAAGCACGCCATCGAGGGCTACACGGAGTGCCTCGCGCAGGAGGTGGCGCCCTTCGGCATTCAGGTGATGCTGATAGAGCCGGGCGACCACCGCGGCGGCTCGTCGCGCTGCCGATTGACCTCCGCCGCGATGACAGACGCGTCTCCTTACTGGGCGGATTTCCGCACAGGAACGGAAGCCATCCGCCGCGACGAGGAAAACGGGTCTGATCCGGCGAAACTGGGGCGGCGCGTCGCGGAGCTTCTCACGCGCGAGAAGCTGCCGTTCCGCAAGAAAATCGGCAGTCCGGCACAGATGCTCGCCCCCGCGCTGCACAAAGTTCTGCCCGGACGCGCCATGAACCGCATCCTGCGCCAATATACCCTTGGTGGCAAATAATTCGCCAAATTATCATTGCATTATTGTGTTTTCCGAAAAAATGCGGTATAATAGAGCCGGATCGACACATGAATTTGGAGGCTTGAAGGATGTACAAGCTCTTACTGGCGACGAATGACCCGGCGGTTGTCGAAGCGTTCAGCGCAGTCAAGTGGGAAGAACTCGGCTTTAAGCAGCCGCGGGTGGTCTCCACGGCGGAGGAAGCGCTGAGCAGCCTGCGCGTCAACCATGCGGACGCGGTGGCAATTGGGCTGCCGAAGGAGCAGGATGACCTGCTGGTTGAGCAGCTGCTGGAGAAAAATCCGATGCTGCCGATTATGGCGGTCAGCACGAAGCCCGGCGTGATTGAAAGCTATGCCGTGGAACTGCGCCGACTGCTGGGGCGCATCAACGCCGATGTGAGCAACGACGCGTTCTCCACGGCGGATTTGCTCAAAGAGTGCCGGCATGAGTTTTTCCGCGCGCTGATGGACGGCAGGGCGACGTCGGAGGAGGATGTGCTGCGCCATTTGCGGCTCATCCGCAGCAAGATGGATCCGACAAAGCCGTGCGTGGTCGCGGAACTGGAAATCCCGGCGGACAACGACTTCCTGCGCGGCCGCTGGCAGTACGGCAGCGATCGGCTGGAAGTGGCGCTGCGCAATATTTTCGGCGTTGAGGCGCACGGGCTGCGCATTCTCGCCTGCGTCCTGCCCGGCGACCGCATTGTGCTGCTCGGCTGCCCGATGCTCTTCCACGAAGGCCCGGACGAGGACGCGTCGATTACCGGCATCCTGTCCGACCATATCCGCGACAGCATTGAGCATGTGGACGAGTATATGGGCATTGACCTGCGGATTGCATCGATTCGCGTGCTGCCGTGCCTGACGGCGCTCGCGCATAAAGACTGATGGCGTAACATACAGTTATGATTAGACAGCAAGGAGGCAAATTATGGGCATTTTTGACAGCATCGGCAACATCGTCCGCGGACAGTTGATTGATGTCATTGAGTGGACGGACAGCACGAACAACACCATCGTCCACAAGTACGACATGAACGGCAAGGAAATCATGATGGGCGCGCAGCTGACCGTCCGCGAGAGCCAAGTGGCGATTTTCGTCAACGAAGGCAAGCTGGCGGACGTGTTCCAGCCCGGCCGCTATGAGCTGTCCACCGCCAATATGCCGGTGATGACGGCGCTGAAGGCGTGGAAGTTCGGGTTCAATAGCCCGTTCAAGTCCGACGTGTACTTTGTGAACACCAAGCAGTTCCTTGACTGCAAGTGGGGGACGACGAACCCCGTCATGATGCGCGACGCCGAGTTCGGCATGATTCGCCTGCGCGCGTTCGGCGCATATTCCTTCCGCGTTGCTGACCCGGAGGTTTTCCTGCGCGAGGTGTTTGGCACAAGCAGCGAATACACGGTGCAGGACGTCGAAGGGCAGCTCAAGCGCACGCTGGTGTCCGGCCTGTCCGACGCGATTGCGGAAAGCAAGCTGCCCGCGCTCGATTTGGCGGCGAACTACGACGAAATCGGCGATTATGCGCTCAAGACCATCAACCCGCGCATTGAGAAGCTCGGCTTGACGCTGGCGTCGTTCGTCATCGAGAATATCTCCCTGCCTGAAGAAGTCGAAAAGACGATGGATAAGCGCACGTCCATGGGCGTGCTGGGCGACATGAACCGCTACACGCAGTATCAGGCGGCGGAAGCGATGCGCGAGGCGGCGAACAACCCCGGCGGCATGGCGGGCGCGGGCGTCGGCATGGGCGCAGGCGTGGCGATGGGTCAGGCGTTCGCGCAGGCGATGCAGGCGACGCAGCAGCCCGCCGCGCCGGTTCAGCAGCAGCCGACGGCACAGAAGGGGAGCTTCTGCGCAAACTGCGGTGAGCAATTGACCCCCGGTGCGAAATTCTGCCCGAACTGCGGCCAGAAGCAGGAAACGGCGAACGTCTGCCCCGCGTGCGGTCAGAAGGTGCAGCCCGGCGCGAAGTTCTGCGCCAACTGCGGACAGAAGCTGTAAACGAATCACAAAATAAACCGGGAGGTACACCGCATGGTGCGTCTCCCGGCTTTTTGCGTGTCATTTTTGCGGATTCACGTCGCCTCATTCGGCATTCCTCATTCCGAATTCCGAATTTTCCTCCAGCCGCGCCCTTGCCACTTTCCCCGCCGCCTTCATCGCCGTGGGAATCGTCAGCGCGTCCATCTCATCCCGCGTGACGTACCGATACCCCTTCGGCGCGTCCGCGTCGGGCGCGTCCATATGATACAGCTTCATCCGCCAGATTTGGTGCGTGAAAACGTGCTTCGCGTCCCCCGCAGGGCGGACATTCCGCAGATTCATGTGCATCTGCGCGCCGAAATCTGCGGGATTGTCCGTATGCCCCGGCAGCATCGGGAACACCCACAAGCCGTGCAGCATCGTCTCCGTGCGCTGGCGCATCAGGACTTTCTCGCCGGAAAAAATCAGCAGCACGTCCCAATCGAACGGCTTCGGCGGATTCTTCTGCGGCAGCACGGGCAAATCCTCCGCGTCGCCCGCGTCGTACGCGTCGCAATGCGCCCGGAGCGGGCAAACGTCGCAGTTCGGCGTGCCAGGGACGCACACTGCCGCCCCCAAGTCCATCAGCGCCTGATTGAAATCGCCCGGACGCGCCGCCGGCACAAGCGAATCCACCTTTTCCTCCAGGTCGCGCCGAACGGATGGGATGCCCACGTTCTCGCGGATGCCCATCACCCGGCTGGCGACGCGGATGACGTTGCCGTCCACCGCCGGAACACGCTGGTCAAACGCGATGCTCGCAATCGCCCCGGCAGTGTATGCCCCGATGCCCTTCAATTGCCGCAATTGCGCCACCTCGCGCGGCATTTCGCCCCCGAAGTCGTGCACCACCTGCCGCGCCGCCTGATGCAGATTCCGCGCGCGCGAATAGTACCCCAGCCCCTCCCAGAGCTTGAGCACGTCCGCCTCGTCCGCCGCCGCCAGCGCCGCCACATCCGGGAAGCGCGCCAAAAAGCGCTCGTAGTACCCGCGCACCGTCTCCACGCGCGTCTGCTGCAGCATCGTCTCGCTGACCCATGTGCGGTACGGGTCGTGGATGCCGCGCCAAGGCAGCGTCCGCGCGTTCTGGTCGTACCAAGCCAGCAGCAGCGCCGAAATCGTCTCACGCATTCGATAAAATCCCCCTCTTTATCGTCCTATTGTACCACAGAAGGAGACTTTTGCCCACCCCACGGCTGATTTTTCCCGATCTGCAGAAATTTTTTTGCGTTTAGAACGTTTGTTCGCTTGCATTCGTTCGCGTTTTGGTACATAATACTCCATGTTGATTAGCACTCATGCAAAGTGAGTGCTAACAGCCCTGAAGAGAAGCAAGGAGGAAATGACACTATGACCGTGAAGCCTTTGGGTGACCGCGTTGTCATCAAGAATGTTGAAGCCGAGGAAACCACCAAGTCTGGTCTGATTCTGACCAGCGCCGCGAAGGAGAAGCCGCAGATGGCGGTTGTTCTCGCTGTCGGCCCCGGCGGCAATGTGGATGGCAAGGAAATCAAGATGCAGGTGACGGAAGGTCAGAAGGTTATTTACAGCAAGTACGCCGGCACGGAAGTCAAAATCGACGGCGAAGAGCTGATTATTGTGCGCCAGAGCGACATTCTGGCTGTGGTGGAGTAATAAGCTGACTCCGCAATTTATTGAAAGGAAGTAAGTTTTATGGCTAAGCAGATTCAGTATGGCGAACAGGCTCGCCGGAGCCTTGAAAAGGGCGTGAACGCGCTGGCGGATACCGTCAAAATCACCCTCGGCCCGAAGGGTCGCAACGTGGTGCTGGACAAGAAGTACGGCGCGCCGCTCATCACCAACGACGGCGTGACCATCGCCAAGGAAATTGAGCTGGAAGACCCCTTTGAAAACATGGGCGCGCAGCTGGTGAAGGAAGTCTCCACCAAGACCAACGACGTCGCTGGCGACGGCACGACCACCGCCACCCTGCTCGCGCAGGCGATTATCCGCGAAGGTCTGCGCAACCTCGCCGCCGGCGCAAACCCCATGGTGCTGAAGAAGGGCATTGCCGCCGCGACGGATGCCGCCGTGGAAGGCTTGAAGGAACTGTCCCAGCCCATCAACGGCAAGCAGGCGATTGCCAACGTCGCCGCGAACTCCGCTGCGGATGAAACCATCGGCAAGCTGATTTCCGACGCAATGGAAACTGTCGGCGCGGATGGCGTTATCACCGTGGAAGAAAGCAAAACCATGACCACGGGCATGACCATCGTCGAAGGGATGCAGTTCGACCGCGGCTATGCGTCCGCCTACATGGTGACCGACACCGAAAAGATGGAAGCGGTGCTCGATGATCCGCTGATCCTTATCACCGACAAGAAGATTTCCGTCATTCAGGAAATCCTGCCCCTGCTGGAGCAGGTGGTGCAGATGGGCAAGAAGCTGCTCATCATCGCCGAGGATGTCGAGGGCGAGGCGCTGTCCACGCTGGTTGTCAACAAGCTGCGCGGCACGTTCACCTGCGTTGCGGTCAAGGCGCCGGGCTTCGGCGACCGCCGCAAGGAAATGCTGCAGGATATCGCCATCCTGACCGGCGGCACCGTCATCTCCTCCGAAACCGGCATGGAGCTGAAGGAAGCGACGCTGGATATGCTCGGCCATGCGCGTCAGGTGAAGGTGAACAAGGAGAACACCACCATCGTTGACGGCGCGGGCGACAAGGATCAAATCGCGGCGCGCGTGGGTCAGATTAAGGCGCAGATTGCCGAAACGACCAGCGACTACGACCGCGAGAAGCTGCAGGAACGTCTGGCGAAGCTGGCTGGCGGCGTGGCCGTCATTCAGGTTGGCGCGGCGACTGAAGTGGAAATGAAGGAACGCAAGCTGCGCATTGAGGACGCTCTGGCGGCGACCCGCGCGGCGGCTGAGGAAGGCATTGTGCCCGGCGGCGGCATTGCCCTGCTGAGCGTGCAGCAGAACGTGGCTGCCCTGCTGCCGAAGTACAGCGGCGACGCCAAGACCGGCGTGCAGATTATCCTGCGCGCGCTGGAAGAGCCGATTCGCCAGATTGCGGCGAACGCGGGTGTGGATGGCTCGGTGATTGTCGAGAACATCAAGACCACGAAGAAGCGCAACGCGAAGAAGGCTGCCGGCTACGGCTACGACGCGCTGAACGACGAATACTGCGACATGATTGAGCGCGGCATCATTGACCCGACGAAGGTCACGCGTTCGGCACTGCAGAACGCGGCCTCTGTTGCGGCGATGGTGCTGACCACCGAATCGCTGGTGGCGGACATCCCCGCGCCCGAACCCGCGGCTCCGGCTGGCGGCGCTGGCATGGGCGGCATGTACTAATTTCCTTTGGCTTGATGGGCTGTGCCTTTTCCGACGAGGAAGGGGTGCAGCCCTTTCTTTGTTATTTTATCCTGATTGATTCTTGCTTTGCTGCTGCAGGGGATTCGGCGAAAACAGGCAGGGCGTTTTTTGCCGAAAAACAGCAAATTATGACGAGTTCATAACTGTTGTTCAAGTCCAAGCCCCCTCGGATTCGGAATATCGCGAATAATTTCAAGTTTGTTCATGCAGCTGTCATAATAGTATGATATGATAAAAGTGGCGGACAAGTAGTATCGCGCTTGCGCCGCCGCAAAACGCTGTATATTTGTCAGCGCTGCTGCATAAGGTTTGCCATCCATGCGGACAAAGTGCTTCCTGACTTGTTTTGTCGGGTCAAAAGCGCTTTTGCCGAAGCGGGCGAGCGGGGCTTCTATTTCCCCGCGCCGACGCGTAGACTATGAAAGGATGGAGGGCAAGCCATGACCCATTCCACTGCACCTGCGCATCCGAAAAAGGCGGCGTACACCCGCGCGGCGCTGTGCCTGCTGCTCAGCGTACTGACTTTCTGCTACGCCGGGCCGCTGCATCAGGACGCGACGACCGTACTCGCTGCCAAGCGGATTCTGCCGGTTTACTCCGTCGAGCGCGACGACCGCGTGATCTCGATTTCCTTCGACGCCTCGTGGGGCGGCGATCAGACCATGCGCATCCTCGATTTGCTGGACGAGTACAATGCCAAGGCGACGTTCTTCCTCGTGGGCATCTGGGTTGACAAATACCCGGAGCTGGTGAAGGAGATTCACGACCGCGGGCACGAAATCGGCAATCACTCCAGCAAACATCCGCACATGACGAAAATCAGCGAAAGCCGAATGCGGCAGGAGCTGTCTGACATGGCGGAGAAGCTGGAAGCGATTACCGGGGAAAAGCCGACGCTGTTCCGTCCACCGTATGGGGACTACAACAACACGGTCGTCAGCGTTGCCCGCAGCGAGGGGTACGAGGTGGTACAGTGGAGCATAGATTCGCTGGATTGGAAGAACAAGGGCGCTGCTGATTTGATTCGGCGCGCGACAACAAACGTTGCGCCGGGCGACATTGTGCTCTTCCACAACGATTCTAAATACATTCTCGACGCTTTGCCTACCATTCTGAAGACTTACCACCAGCAGGGGTTCACGCTTATTCCTGTGGGCGAGCTTCTGCTGGAGGGAAACACAACGATCGACGTGCAGGGCAGACAGCATCCCGCAAAAGCGGAGTAGCCCCGCCGTCAAAAAGAAAGGTGAATCGCTATGGAAGAGAACGGAAATTTCCTGCATTTGAGCGGCGTCCTGACGGACAACCCCGTCTACGGGCATGAAGTGTTTGGCGAGAAGTTTTACTATGCCACCCTGTCTGTGCCGCGTCTGTCCGGGGCGGAGGATCTGCTGCCCATCACGGTGTCTGAGCGCCTGATGGATGATACGCCGTTGACCATCGGCTCGAAGCTGGCGCTGGACGGTCAGCTCCGCAGCTACAACAAGGTCATCGAGGGCGCGGGACGCCTGCTCATCACGGGCTTCGCGCAGCATCTGGTTGACCCGGACAGCGACGAGAACCCGAATCAGGTGCAGCTGACAGGCGCGCTGTGCAAGCTGCCCTCCTACCGCACGACCCCCTTCGGCCGCGAAATCGCCGACCTGATGCTGGCGGTCAACCGCGCTTATGGCAAGAGCGATTATATCCCCTGCATCACCTGGGGACGCACCGCGCGCTTCGCCAGCCACCTGAAGGTGGGCGACAAGGTGACGCTGCTGGGACGCTTCCAGTCCCGCGCGTACCAGAAGCAGCTGCCTGACGGCACGGTCATCGGCAAGACGGCGTACGAAGTGTCTGTCGGTCGCCTGACGATGGCGGATGCAGCGCCGCAGCCCGCGCCGTTTGTCATTCACCCGGAGGAAACCCACACGGTGGAGACGCTCGTGCAGCCTTCGACCCCGGTTCAGGTGAATCCCTTTACCACGCCCACAACCTGATTTTTTCGCCGTCGCTGCCCCTTTTTGCGGGGGGCGGCGGCTTTTTTAATGCGGAATAAGCAATAGGGGAGTACAAGCAAAAATCCATATCAAAAAAGAGGTTCTTCACGGAAAGTTGGGGGAGCAAACAAGGGCTTAGGCGAAGCATCAAAAGCTGCACGCGGAAGGAGCATGAAAGCGCGACCAACCCAATCGCGCGGAGGGGTCAAGGGGCAATTGCCCCTTGCAGGGTCAAGGGACAGCGTCCCTTGTGGGGTTTGGGGCAACGCCCCAACAGTTCCACGGGCGACCAGTATGCCAAACGCGCTCAACAAAGGTGCAGGCAGCGAAGCGTCCCTGCCAGTAACTTTGCGCGTCCGCAGACGCGCCCCCAAGCTGCTCTTCCCCCAAGATTCCGTGAAGAACCAAAAAAGAAGGAGCCGGTCATGAAAACCGACGCCTTCTTTTCAAGATGGGAAAGTGTGAGGAAATTCGCGAAAACGAGGAAACGCAGCTTAATTCTGCCGCGCGAGCAGCCCGCCGACATCAAAGTGCCGCTTGTCGCCCTCGAAGCCGCAGTAGGAGAAATCGTCGCCCAGCCGGCGCAGCTCCGTCCGAATCTGCTGCATCGGCATCACTTCCGCGTCGAAATTGACCGCGAAGTGCTTCAGGTACGCGCCGCGCATGGTGTCAATCCCCAGCGCGTCGCAGCACCAGTCCAGATAGCGCGTGTTGTTGACGTGGCCGTTGAAATCCAAATCGGTGTAGCGCGGCTGGCGCATTTCGGTTTGCAGCGTGCCGGACACCTCGGTCACGGCGGCGGGCAAACCCAGCGGCGCGAGCAGGTCGGAGTTGTCGGGCATCAGCGCCTTCACCACGTCGAGCTTCGTCATGCTGCGTGTGCCGAGGTCAAGCAGCACCCACAGCGTCGCGGCGCGTCCGATTTCGATGCCGTTGCTGTCGCGGAAAATAAAGTAACGCGGGAAGAAGCAGCGGCGCACGGGCATCGGGAACGTCTCGACGGAGAACGTCTCCTCGAACGCCGGATAGCGATCCATATCGACCTCCACGCGCGTGAGCACCCACGCGGTGTTCTTTGCCAGCAGGGCACTGCGCCCCAGACCAAGGCGCTCGGAGTGCTGTCCGGCGGCTTCCTGCATCACTTCCAGAATCGCGCTGGGCTTCATGCGGGCGTTCAAATCGGTCTGGTAGGAGCGAACAGTGAAATCCTCCTTGTAGATTTTGAGCATAATGGGTATCCTTCCTTTGGTCATTTTGTTGATAAAAGCAACCAATATAGAAAAGGCTGCAAGAATATTATACGCCATCAGCAGGAAAATGGCAAGTGCTTTTCGCATGAGCGGAGAAAAATCCGCATAGAAAAAACGGGCTGCACCACTTAGTGCAGTCCGCTGGTGGATGGGCACGTTGCCACGCTTCCGCCCATCCTGCTTCTGCTGATTAGTCCTGCGCGTTCCGCAGTTCCGCCAGGCAGCTCTTGCAGACGAGCTTGCCCTTGTAGGGAACGACGTCACGGGCATCAGAGCAGAAAATGCAGCTCGGATGATACTTCTTGAGGATGATTTCGTCACCTTCGACGAAAATTTCCAGCATGTCCTTCACGCCAATGTCCATCGTGCGACGAAGCTCGATGGGCAGGACGATCCGACCAAGGGTATCCAACTGACGCACAACACCGGTAGACTTCATAGTAATTTCTCCCTTCCGTTCGATAGCGGTAATGTTGCCATGAGGGATTGTCCGGCACTTCTGCACAGCACAGGACGATTCCACATATTGCATTGTCATTCTACATTTTTTTCTAACGTTTGTCAAGGGGTTTTCATTAATTATAAGTTTTTTCTTGCTATTTTCAAGAAAAAAATTTCGAGATACGCTTGAAAAGTTCCGTAGTTTGGCGCGCAGACAATATACAAATATGCGCAAAATGGGTATAACATCCGTGCTAAATTGCTTCTGAAAGGAGAAGTATTTATGGGCAGGGTATTTTTCATCTTGACAACGCTGTCGCTGATACTGGCACTGCTCACAAACCGTGCGCCTTCAGCGGCGTCGGCGCTGCTGACCTCGGCGGAAAGCGGCGTTTCGCTGATGTTGACGCTGCTGGGAACGATGACGCTCTGGAGTGGCTTGATGGAAGTGCTTCTGCGCACGGGCGACGTGGCGAAACTTGGGCTGCTTATCCGAAAACTATTCGGCAGACACAGCCGTGCGCTTCCGGACGCTGATTGCTGGGAGGCGGTTGGCATGAATTTGGCGGCGAACGTCCTCGGTCTGGGGAATGCCGCCACGCCGCCGGGTGTGTCCGCGGCGAAGCAATTGGCGGCGCACGGCGAGCCGGGACTGCGCGTGCTGGCGCTGCTGCTGGTGCTCAACAATTCCAGCCTGCAGGTGCTGCCGACGACGGTGCTGACGCTTCGTCAGGCGGCAGGCGCACAGCATCCGGCGGACATTTGGGGCGCTATGCTGATTTCGTCCGCCGCCGCGACGGCAGCCGGGGTCATTCTGCTGGGCGTGTACGACAAAATCCGCCAAAAAGGAGCGAATCCGCATGGAGAAAGCTGCCGCCGTCACCCTCATCCTGACCGTTCTGCTGATTCTTCTGCGCGGAAAATGCGCGGGCGTTGAGGTCTACGGCGCGTTCCTCTCCGGCGCGAAGAAGGGCATGGACGCCGCGTGGCAGCTCCTGCCCGCGCTGACGGGGATGCTGCTCATGCTTTCCTTGATGAACGCCTCCGGGCTGACGGCGCTTCTTGTACGCCTGCTATCGCCCTTGACGGCAATACTGAACCTGCCGCAGGAGGTCGCGCCGATGCTCATCCTCCGCCCGATGACCGGGTCGGGCAGTTTGGCGGCGCTGCAGGAGATTTTCGCGCAGTACGGCGCGGACAGCCGCGTTGGGCGAATCGCGTCGGTGCTGATGGGGTCAAGCGAGACGATTTTCTACACGATGAGCGTCTATCTCGGCGCGGCGGGCGTGAAAAAGCTGCCGGGCGCGCTGGGCGTGTCGCTGCTGTCCTACCTGACGTGCGCGTGGGTTTGCGGGCTAATCTGCTGAAAAATCAGGAAAATCGCTTGCAGGAAAGGGGAAAATCATGTATAATAAACAGGTATGCCGGATGAAAGGAGCGAAGGAAATGCTGGAAATCATCGGGGACAGCCGCGCGGTGGCTCGTGCGGCGATTCAGCTGGCGATGACGGCGACACGCGAGGAAGAAACCGAGCTGAAGGCGTCGCTGACCGAAAAGGATATTGTCGGCGCGGCATCGGACTTCGGCGGCACATTCGTGGATTCGATGATGAAGATGATTGAGCGCGCCGTGGTCGCAGCCAAGCGCGAGGGCGTCATCAGCGATACGCACCGCGAGGAAGGCGCAGTTGCTGGGGCAGCACACGACGCGGTGTGCCAAGTCAGCGAGAAGGCGATGGGCTTTTCCGTCGGCGGCAAAATCGGCGTCGCCCGCTCCGGCGAGCATGTGGCGGTCGCGGTGTTCTTTACCGTGGGCTTGGTGCACCTCAACGAGGTCGTCGTCGGCATGGGACACCGGGCGATTTGACCGAATGGGTTTAAGGGAGCGACCGCAAAGTTCCCTTGCGCTCCCGCAGGAGCGAAATCCCCTGCAAGCAGCAGATTCACATAAAAGGTATTATATAGAAAGCAAACAAAAGGAGACATTCCTCATGGTGCTGAATATTGCCATGGACGGCCCTGTCGGCGCAGGAAAATCAAGCATTGCGGACGCCGTCGCCAAGCGGCTGGGCATCCTCCACCTCGACACCGGCGCGATGTACCGCGCCATCGGTCTGACCGCGCTGGAGAAGGGCGTTCCCGTGCAGGACGAACAGGCGGTCACAGCGCTGTGCCAGGCCCTGTCAATGACGGTCGGTCACGCGGCGGATGGCCAGCATACCCTTGTGGATGGCCGCGACGTGACGGGCTTCATCCGCACGCCGGAGGTTAGCATGGCGGCGTCCACCGTCGCCAAGTACGCGGGCGTGCGCGCGGCAATGGTTGCGCTCCAGCGCCGCCTTGCGCAGGAAACGCCCATGCTGGTGGATGGCCGCGATATTGGCACGCGTGTGCTGATGAACGCGCCCGTCAAAATCTTCCTGACTGCCAGCGCCGAGGAACGCGCCCGCCGCCGCTATCAAGAGATGCGCAATAAGGGCATGGACGCGAATTTCGACGATGTGCTGCGCGATTTGCGCGCCCGCGACGAACAGGACACGCACCGCGCTGTTGACCCGCTCCGCGCGGCAGAGGACGCCGTGACGGTCGATTCGACGAGCCTCACGTTTGACGAGGTGGTCGAGGCGATTCTGCGCATCGTCGCGGACAAGACGGGGGGCGCATGGGCATGAGCGAGCAGAATCAGCCGGAAAAGCAGGAGAAAAAGCCGGAAAAGAAGAATTTCCAGCATCACATGGCTGTTCCGGGCAAAAAGGGCATCATCTATACGATTGCGCGCGGGATTTTTTGGATTTACTTCCATCTGTTCTGCTTTATGCACTGCATGGGCAGGGAGAAGCTGAATCTCGACGCGCCATACATCGTCATCGCGAATCACACGTCCTTCGCTGACCCGATTATTGCCGCGATGCTGATTCGCCGCTACGAAGTGAACTTCCTGGGGAAAATCGAGCTGGCGAAAGCGCCCGTGGTCGGAAAACTGCTGATGCACCTGCACATGATTCCCGTTGACCGCCACCACAGCGACATGGAGGCGATGCGCGCCTGTCTGCGGGTGACGAAGGCGGGCGGCGTGCTGGGCATTTTCCCCGAAGGCACGCGCCACAAAGAGGGGATTATGGAGCACGTTGAGTCCGGCGTGGCGCTGATTGCCCTGCGTAGCGGCGTGCCGATGATTCCCATGTACATCGGCGGCAAACCGCGCCTGTTCCGCCGTCTGGACGTGCGCGTCGGCGACCCGATTGCGATGGACGACCTGCGTGCGCGCGGCGTGAACCGCGACACCTGCGAGGAGCTGCTTGGCCGCATCACCGAAACCTACCGCGCGCTGACGGCACACCCGGAGGCGTGAGTAGCCAAAACGCGGAAAATCCTGATTTTGCGCGCTTTTTTCGCGAACAAAAAATTTTTTCAAAAAAAATTGCGAAGGAAGCAGGAAAATCAGAAGATATGTAGAATCAATATAGAGGTCAGAAAATGGTCTGACCATGCTGGAAAGGATGCAAACGGGAAATGCCGATTGAAATCGCGGCTCATGCGGGGTTCTGCATGGGCGTCCGCCGCGCGGTCGAAAGCGCCGTGCAGGTGGCGGACAGCGGCGTGCCCTCTTGTACGCTGGGGGAACTGATCCACAACCCGACGGTCGTGGACATGCTTCGTCAGCGCGGGATTCCGCCGGTCGCTTCCGCCGAGGAAGCAGCGGGTCGGCAGGTGCTCATCCGCAGTCACGGCGTCGCGCCGGAGGTCATCAGGCAGCTGGAGAAAGCCGGCTGCAAGGTGGTTGACCTGACCTGCCCCTTCGTCAACAAGCTCCACCGCGTCGTCGCGGAGGAAACGAGCGAGGATTGCCCGCTGATTATGGTGGGCGAGCGGGAACACCCGGAGGTCAAGGGAACATGCGGCTGGGCGCGCGGCAAGGTCTACGTCGTGGCGACGGCGGAGGAAGCGGCGCAGCTGCCCGAAATGGATCAGGCGGCAGCCGCCGTGCAGACGACCTTCCCCCCGGAGCGCTGGGAGGCGATTGTCGCCGTCCTGCGCGGGCGTGTCCAGCATTTGAAGGAGCATAACACCATCTGCAACGCCACCGCGGTGCGCCAGCGGGAAGCCAAGAAGCTTGCCGCGGCGTCCGACGCTATGATTGTCGTCGGCGGCCGCACCAGTGCGAATACGCACAAGCTCTTTGAGGCGTGCAAGGCGCTTTGCCCCCGAACAATTTTGGTAGAGTGCGCGGAGGAAATTCCGCCTGCCTTTGCAAATATTCATTCCGATAAAATTGGAATAACCGCCGGTGCTTCCACACCGGATGGCTCATTAGAGGAGGTTGCAACCCATATGACCGACAACGAAAACATGGCTCAGTCCTCTGACTTCACCATGGACGCCATCGTGGCCACGATGACGCGCATCAAGGCTGGACAGACGGTGACCGGCAAAGTTGTGCAGGTGACCCCGGACGAAGTGTATGTGAACATTGGCTACAAGGCCGATGGCATCATCAAGCGCTCCGACCTGACCCAGCAGGACGTCAAAGAAGGTGACGAACTGGAAGCTGAGATCGTCAAAGTGAACGACGGCGAAGGCAATGTCGTTCTGTCCCAGCGCAACATCGTCAACCGCAAGGCGTGGGAAGCGCTCGTCGCCAAGTACGACGCGGGCGAGTATGTCAAGGGCGTTGGCAAGGAAGCCGTCAAGGGCGGCCTGATTGCTGATGTTGAGGGCGTGCGTGCTTTCGTGCCCGCCTCCCAGCTCGCGCAGCACTATGTTGACAAGATTGAAGAGTTCGTTGGCAAGGAAATGGAACTCAAGATCATCGAAGTGGACAAGCAGAAGAAGCGCATCGTGGCTTCCCGCAAGGCTGTCATTGCTGAGCAGACCGCTGCCCGCAAGAAGGCTGCTTGGGAGAACCTTGAAGAGGGCGCTATCATCCACGGCGTCGTTCGCCGCCTGACCCAGTTCGGCGCGTTCGTCGATGTCGGCGGTGTGGACGGCCTGATTCACATCACGGATCTGTCCTGGGGCCGCATCAACCATCCGTCCGAGGTCGTCAAGCCCGGTCAGGAAGTTGACGTGAAGATTCTGTCCCTCGACCGCGAACGTGAACGCATCCAGCTTGGCTACAAGCAGCTCCAGCCCCGTCCGTGGGATAACGCCGCTGAGCGCTATCCGGAAGGCTGCATCGTCGAAGGCAAGGTCGTCCGTATTGCGGACTTCGGCGCGTTCGTTGAACTCCAGCCCGGCCTGGATGGCCTGGTGCACATCTCCCAGTGCGCGCAGAACCGCGTCGCGAAGGTCACTGACGCCGTGCAGGAAGGTCAGATTGTCCGCGTGAAGGTGCTGAGCGTTGACACCGAGAAGAAGCGCATCTCCCTGTCCATCCGTCAGGCCGCCGAAGACGAATTCTCCTTCGACGACGAGGCGATGGGCGAGGAAGCTCCCGCGGACGCGGAAGAAGCGCCCGTGCAGGAGTAATTGCGGAATTTCTGATTTCGCCCCGCAGCAGGAGGCAAGTGGGATACTGCTTGTCTCCTGCTTTCTTATTATATTGAGGGGGATTTTTGGCTTCTCGAAGCGGGCGAGGGGGCAATGAAAACCATCATCAAAGCGAGGAGAACTGCTATGCCGCGCTGCATCATCCTGACGCCGCTGTATGCGGGCGAAGAGCTGCCGTGGATTGCGCCGCAGCCGGGGGATTTCCTGATTTGCGCGGATGGCGGCTGGGCGTGCGCGCGGCAGTTCGGGCTGACGCCGCAGCTGGTTGTCGGGGATTTTGACTCCATGCCGCCTGCAATGCGCCCGGATGTGCCCACGCTGACCTTGCCGACGGAAAAAGATGATACGGATTTGGTCGTCTGCCTGCATGAAGGGCGCAAACGCGGGTACACTGAGTTTATCCTCGCGGGGGCGATTGGCGGGCGCTTCGACCACACGCTATCTTGTTTGCAATGCGCGGCGGACTGCGCCCTGCGCGGCGAACGCGCGTGGCTGGTGGATGGGCAGAATCGCGCGACGATTCTTGCGCCGGGCACGCATCATCTGCCGAAAATGCCGGGGCGAAAGCTGTCGCTGCTGGCGTATTCGCCGGAGGTGCGGGATGTGACGCTGACGGGCGCGAAATGGACGCTCACCCGCGCGACGCTGACGTACCGCTATCCGCTGGGGTGCAGCAACGAGTTCACGGCGGACATGGCGGAGGTCACCTTCCGCGAAGGGCTGCTGATGGTGTGTTTCAGTGCGGATAAAAATCCTTGACTTTCGTGAAAAACCGACAAACTTTTGCAAGCTGCGGAAATTCCCTTGTCCTGCGGGGCGAAAAATGGTACAATAAACCCTACCCGCAGAGGAATCTGTACGCAATGAAAGGGGCGCTGGCGCGATGGAACTGGGCAAACTGCTGACGGAAGGAAAAGGCAAACGCGTTTACGCAACCGACGATCCGGATCAGGCAATCGTGTACTTCAAGGATGAGGCAATGGCGTTTCATGGGCTGAAGCGCGGGCGGATTCTGGGCAAGGGCGAAGTCAACAACGCGATTAGCGAACAGTTCTTCAAAATGCTGGAAGAAAACGGCATCCCGACGCACTACCTGCGACGGCTGGACGCGCGGCAGAGCCTTGTCAAGCGATGTCAGATTTTGCCGGTATCCGTGAAGGTGCGCAACCGCGTGGCGGGGTCGCTGGCGAAGCGCATCGGTCTGCCGACAGGCACGAAGCTGGACACGACCGTCATCGAGCTGGAACTGAAGGGCAGCGAGATGGACTACCCGCTCATCAACATCACGCATGTTGAGGCGCTGCATCTTGCGGCGCGCGAGGAAATGAACTACGTCATCGAGACGGCACGAAAAATCAACCAAATTCTGTCGGATTTCACGTCGGAAATCGGCGTAGAGCTGGTGGATTTTAAGCTGGAGTTCGGGCGCTACCACGGTCAACTGCTCGTTGCGGATGAAATCAGCCCTGATTCCGCGCGCTTCTGGGATGCCCGGACGCATGAGCCGATGGACCTCGACCGCTTCCGCCGTGATTTGGGCGGCGTTGAACAGGCGTATCAGGATTTGCTGCACAGGATGATGGGCGAATAAAAACTGTATTTCTGCCCGTCTGCCGCGATAAAAAAATCGTTTGCAAGGCTTGATTTCTGCGGAAATCGGGTCTTTTTTTGTTGACAAAGGCGACAATTATCGTTATAATAATAGATATGTTGTTTGTTTTTTGTGGGGGGGCAAAATATGGAAAACATAGGCGAAAAAATCATGCAGGCACGCAAGACAAAGGGCATGACGCAGGACACACTGGCGCAGCTGGTCAACGTGTCGCGGCAGACGGTGTCGCACTGGGAGAACGGGCGCGCCATGCCGGACGTGGCGACGGCGGCGCAGCTGTCGAAGGTGCTGGATGTGAACTTTCTGGCGGATGAAGCGGCGGAAGACGCGGCAGTCCAGTCGCCTGAAGCCATGCCGACGATGCAGGAGCCGGCACAGGAAACGCAGGAACAAACCGACGGTCGGTTTGTTAATCCGCCGGAGCAGCCGAAGCAGCCCAATCAGCGCAAGCGAATCGCGGTCATCTGCGCGGCGGTCGTCATCATCGTGGCGGCGGTTGTCGGCATTGTGCTGCCGATGCTGCCCAAGGCGCAGGCGCAAATCGAACTGTCCTATCCGCCGGAAAATGCGTACATGATGAAAGAAGACGGCGGGTTTGTCGGCTGGATGATTCACTTTTACAGCACGAACGTCAGCGACGTGCCGTTCACGCCGACCTATGCGCAGGCGAAATGGTATGAGGGTGACAAACTAAGCGGTTCGTCGCCTGCTGTTGATTACAATTACATGCGCAACTGGATGGAGAGCGAAGCGCTCGTCAAGGGCGAAATGCCGCTGGATTTGTACTGCGGTACGGACAAGCTGAACGTTGATCGCGGCGTGTTTATCATCTCCGGCACGGATGCGAACGGTCACGAGCTGAAATTTTCTATCAGCATTGACCTGATTCACGAGTTTCCGCCAGAATCAGAAAACTGAACACTTGTTCGCAAGAATCGTCCCTTCGGGGGCGATTTTTTTGCGTTTTGGCGGAAAAAAGCGCGATATAAGGCAAATGTACACGTTTTGAGCGCGATATCAGGCGAATGTAAACATCGTGAGCGTGACATTTGGGGGGGTGCGGCGCTACAATGCAGACAGAACCAAGCGACAAGGAAGGGAGGAACATGACGTACTGGGGATGGTTGCTGGTAGGCATCGCGCTGCTGCTGACCGCGCTGAGCGGAACGCAGACGAGCCTCTGCCAGCGGATGAGAAGCATACCTGTTTACCGCGGCCTGACGTACTGGGAGGTTCAACAGATTGCGAAGGCCGCACCGACGAGCATCACCCCTTGCGGGGAGGACACCATCCGCCGCTGGGTGAGCGGACGTTACCAAATCGCCCTGCGCTTCAACAGATACGACGTCTGTCTGGGCGTGGAGGAAGAAATCGACGGATAAGGAAAGGGGAAAACAATCATGATGAAGAAGTTGACGGCGCTGGTCATGCTGCTGGTGATGGCGCTTTGCTGCTGCACGGCACAGGCGGATGGGACGATGAAAAAGTTCCAGCCGTACACCGATGTGAAGATGGACGTGCTGGAGAAGTACGGGTTTACAACGAAGAGCTACGACGATTTTGCTTTTACGGCGGAATTGCAGCCGTCGATAGACACGATTAGCTATGCGGATTCTTACGACACATACACCATTCAAATGGACATTAAGGCTGTCTATTCTGGAAAGAGCTGCACGCTATACCCTCGCTTGATTTTTACCAGAGAGGGAACGTACACATATTATGATAACCGTATGGAAAATGTGTATATTCGCAATGGCGAAAATCGCTATCAAGTTGATGTGAGCGGCTGCTCTCGTTACAGCAAGAGTGATAAATATGGCGGCGGGACTGCCACGGATAGTTCCGTGGAAATTTTATGCGGCAATGGTATCGCCGTGCTGAAAGACATTGCAAACAGTGACAATTCCATCCATGTAAGATTTGACTATTATGGCGGAAAAGATATTACGCTTAGTTCTTCTAATATAGCGGCGCTAAAGAAGTTCTACAACGCCTGTGAAGAAGCGGGAATTTTTGAACAGGACGCGCTTTACGCGCTTCAGGATGATTTTTCTGCGATTACCCTGCTGAACAAATAACAAAATCCCCCAACCGACCCCTTCAAGGAGGCTTTCACCATGCCCACCATCGTATCCTTCTACCAGCGCTTCCCGAACGAAGCGCCGCCGCTGAACCTGTCTGCTTTCGACCACACGGGCTACACCTATGCCGAAAACTTCCGCCGCAATGAGCGCTGCTATGAAGCGGAACAGTGCGAGGTGACGAGCGACGACGGCAGCGTGGTGCTGTCGCTGGACGTGCGCATTCGTCCGCGCGGCGGCGAAATTGAGGCGCTTCCGCGGGTGATGCTGTCCGTGTACAGCGAGGGAATGCTGTTTCAGGTGCGCCGGATGGAGCTGCGCACGGGGGATACGACGTACGCGATTCTGCCCGACAACGTGCAGCAGTACACCATGCGCGGCGACACGGACGGCGGCTTTCTGGAAACGATGGCGATTCCGCTGGGGAAAGTCGGCATGAAGATGCTGCTGGAAGCGTCGGATGCGGCGGAGGCACGGTGGGTGATTCAAGGCGCGCGGACGGCGCAGACGCTGCCCCTCGCGGCGGCGCAGAAGAAGGCGATTCGCCGCTTCTGCATGGACTGCGAGGAATCCGCCATCACCTACCAGCCCGCGTTCCTGTGGTACAAGGATTACTGTACAAAAGCCTGACACACAACTTACTCTCCCTTCCTGCGTCCACGGCCTGCACCTGCGGACGCTTTTTTTGTGCTTTGTGCTTGACAAAAAACAGACAGATGCATATACTAAAATTGCGACGAAAGGGCGCGAAAAAGGAGGCTTTTTTCATGTTCAATAACATCGGTCACAAGATTCAGGTGCTGGCGAAAGTGCTCTGCTGGATTGGCATCATCTGCTGGGTCATCACGGGGCTTGCCCTCATGGCTGGCGGCTCATCCATGACGTATCGGCTGAACGGCGAGTTTGTGCGGGCTAATAGCGGCGCAGGCGTTGTCGCGGGCATCATGACCATCATCGTCGGTGTGCTGGTCTCGTGGATTGGCTCGTTCCTGCTCTACGGCTTTGGTCAGCTGGTGGAGGACACCCACGCGATTCGCGCAAACACGGAAAGCAAGAAAGACGCATAAAAAAGGGAACCCGAATCCCCGCTTTTCAGCAGGGGAAACGGGTTCCTTTTCTTTGCGCTTATTTCTGCAAGTCCGTGCGGATAATCAGCAGCATGTCATGCGCCATGCCGTCCGCCACGAGGTCGAAGCTCGGCACATTCGCCATCTGGCTTTCGAGGTTGTCGAAGAGGTCAAGCGCCTTCTGCACGTCGCCGCTCAGCAGGTCAAGCCCTTTTTCGGTCAGCTTCGCCTTGAGTTCCGCCAAGCCGTCGGAAAGCTCCGTCATGCCGCCCGACAGCGTGTTTGCGCCATCGTAGAGCTGGGACGCGCCGTTGCCCGCCTGCGCCACGCCGTCGGTGTACGCCTTCAGGCCGTTCACGAACGTCTCCACGGATGCCAGCTGCTCCTTCAGGCGCTTGAGCGAATCCACCGCCGCGGCAATGGTCGCCTTCTTTTCGCGGACGGTGTTCTGCACGTCCTCGCTGGCGTAGTTCTCTTCCACCAGCTTGTCAATCTGCTCGGTCACAGCAGCTTCCAGCTTCGCCTGCACATCGGCGGATGCGAAATTCTCTTCCACCAGCTGATTTTCCTGTTCGGCGACGGCGGATTCAATCTTCGCCTTGATGTCGTCTGATGCCATGTTCTGGGCAATCAGCTGATTTTCCTGCTCGGTGACGGCGGATTCAATCTTCGCCTTGATGTCGTCGGACGCCATGTTCTGCGCGACCAGCTGATTTTCCTGCTCGGTCACAGACGCTTCGATTTTCGCCTTGATGTCATCGGACGCCATCATCTGGTCAACCGCCGCGCTGATCTGCTTCTGCTGCGCGTCCGGCACCTGATCCGCCGCAACCGCGTCCTGATACTGCTGCGCCGTCATATTGAGACCCGCCTGCGCCAGCACGCCCTCCAGCACTTGCGCCTGAACCGCCTGCGTCACGCCGGCGCGGATGGTGTCCTCCTGCGCTTGAACCGCGTCCTGCACCTGCGCCTGAACCGCCTGCGTCACCGCCGCGCGAATGGTGTCTTCCTGTGCCGCAACTGCCTGACGCACCTGTTCCTTCACTACGTCGGTCACAGCGGCGCGGATGGTTTCTTCCTGCGCTTGAACCGCGTCCCGCACCTGACCGCGCACCACTTCGGTCACGGCCTCGCGAACCTTGTCCTCCTGCGCCATGACCGCCTCGCGAACCTGTGCCTTCGCCAAATTCTCGATGGTCTTGTCGATGACAGCGGGGTCAAGCTGGGCAATCAGGTCGTCCAGCACGGCGGCGTAGTTGCTGACGGTCAGCGTCGGCACTTCGATGCTCAGCGCATCCAGCCCCGCGGCGGACAGCTGCGTGTTCGCGGTATCCAGCACAGCGGCAAACAGCTGCGCCGCGCCGTCGTTGAGAGCGCTGCTGTTGCTGCTTAGCGTATCCAAGCCGTCTTTGAGCGTCTTCACGCCGTCCAGCAGGGTGATGGAGCCGTCTTTGAGCTGCGCCGCGCCGTCAAAGAGCGTGTTCAGCGCGGTCAGCAGTTCATGAATATCCTCGTTGCTTTCGGGGATTTCCGAGCCGTCCGCCAGCGCGTTCAGACCCGCCGTCAGGTCGCTGACGAGGGTGTGCGCGTCCGCCGCGTGGTCGGAGAGTGCGTCGGTCAGCACCTTCACGGGCTGCGCTGTCGCAATCGTCATCATCCAGTTCAGGTCGGCATGATCCACATGCGCCGTCATGGTGAAGGAATCGGGCAGTTCCAAATCCGCATCCGCGCCGGGGATGCCGAAGCCCATCAGGAAGCTGTGCGCGCCGTCGGTCAGCACCGCGCCGTTGTCCACGGTCACGCTGGTCACGTCGTCAGATAGCGGCATCACCGTCACGGCGAGGAAGGGGGATTCGGCGCGGTAGGAGACGGTCATCGCCAGTTCGCCGGATGCGTTTTTCACGTCCGCGGCGGTGACTTCCTTGCCGTCCAGCGTCATGCGGACGACGGGGGTCACGTTCAGCGCCTTGTCCGACGTGCCCTGATAGATGATGCTGTTTCCGTCGGCTTTCCACGTCACGGTTTCGCCGCTCTGGGTGAATTTTTCCGTGCCGCCGACGTTTTCCAGCGCGGTCAGCAGCGTCCGGTCGTCGATTTCCGCCAAAGCGTCGCCGTTTTCAAGGCGAACGTTGTCAATGACGGTCAGCGCGTCGCCGGCGGCATTCGTCACGGCATAAACACGCTCGTGTTTCACGGTTTCCGCGCTGGCAAAGCAGGTCAGCGTCATGCAAAGCGCAGTGATAAGAGCAAAAGCACGCTTTTTCATCGGATTTTTCCATCCTTTCTACCAACAAAGTCAGTTCTTCACGTTCATTTTCAGCGTCGTGTGGATAATCACCTTGTCCAGCACCAGCAGCACCGCCGGCAGCAGGAACAGCACGACCACCACCGAGCACAGCGCGCCGCGCGCCATCAGGGAGCACATGGAGGAAATAATATCGACATTGGAGTACAGCCCCACGCCGAACGTCGCGGCGAAGAAGCCGATGCCGCTGACGAGAATCGACTGCGCGGAGGACGCGACCGCCTTGCTGACGGCCTCGCGCTTGTCAGATCCCGCACGGCGGTTCTGCAAGTAGCGCGTCGTCATCAGGATGGCGTAGTCCACCGTCGAACCCAGCTGAATGGTCGAAATCAGAATCGGCGCGACGAACGGCAGCGTCACGTTCGTGTAGTAGGGGATGCACAGGTTCGCGGCAATCGCGGTTTCAATGACGGCGACCAGAATCACCGGCAGGGAAATCGAGCGCAGCACCAGCGCGATAATCAGGAAAATGGCGATAATGGAAATCAGGCTGACGATCTCGAAGTCGTGGTCGGTGCAGGAAATCAGGTCTTTCGTGCAGGGCGCTTCGCCGATGAGCATCCCGCCCTCGTCGTACTTCTTGAGGATTTCGTTCAATTCGTCAATCTGCTGATTTACCGCGTCGGAGGAAATAATGTATTCCGAGGAAATCAGCATCAGCTGGTATTCGTCGCTCTTGAGTTCGCTGAGGATTTCGTCCGGCACGATGCTTTCGGGGATACCCGCGCCCAGCAGCGAGTCAATCGACAGCACCTGCTTCACGCCATCGACTTCCGCCATTTCGTCCGTCATGGCGACGACGTCCTTCTGCGGCACGTCCGCATCGACCAGCACAAGGTGGTTCGTGGACACGTCAAAGGTTTCGGACAGTTTCGTGTTCGCCTTCACGCTTTCCAGCTCCTGCGGCAGGCAGGCGGACATGTCGTAATACTTGCCGACGTTATTGTAGCCGTAGAATGCCGGGATGCACAGCACAATCAGGATGACGAACAGCACCTTGTAGTGCTTCGTGACGAACTTGCTGATGCCCGCAACGCTGGGCAGCAGCGGCTTGTGCGAGGTCTTTTCCAGCGCGCGGTCAAGGATGCGGATGACGCAGGGCAGCAGGATGACCGTACCCAGCACGCCGAGGATAACGCCCTTGCTCATCACGATGCCGAGGTCACGGCCGAGCGTGAAGCTCATGAAGCAGATGGCGACGAAGCCCGCGACCGTCGTCAGGCTGCTGCCGACGATGGAGGAAATGGTCTTGCAGATGGCGCTTGCCATCGCTTCGTCCTTGTCCGAATAGGTCTGCTGCTCTTCCTTGTAGCTGTGCCACAGAAAGATGGAATAGTCCAGCGTCACGCCCAATTGCAGCACGGCGGCGACTGCTTTGGTGATGTAGGAAATCTCACCGAGGAAGTAGTTCGTGCCCATGTTCCACAGGATGCTCACGCCGATGCACAGCAGGAAGATAAACGGCAGGAGGATGGAGCCCATTGTCAGCATCAGCACGACGCAGCACAGCGCAACGGCGATGGCGACGTAGATGGCTTCCTGATCCTCTACCAGCTGCTTGGTATCGGTTACAACCGCGGACAGACCAGACACGAAGCACTGCTGCCCCGCAATTTTGCGGATCTGCGCAATGGCTTCCATCGTCCCTTCCGCCGACGACGTGTCATCGAAGAACACCGCCATCAGCCGCGCGTCGCCCTTCTCGAAGATGTTCCGGTATTCGTCCGGCAGAATCTCGGAAGGAATCGTGCCCTTGGTGATGGACGCATAGCCGATGACCGTGTCCACATGCGGCACGTCGCGGATGGCATCCTCCAGCGCCTGCTGGTCGGTTTCGCTCATCCCTTTCGTGATGCACAGGGAGAACGCGCCCTTGCCGAACTCTTCCATCAGGATGTTCTGCCCCTTAACCGTGTCAAGGTCTTCCGGCAAATAATACAGCAGGTCATACTTGACCTTTGTGGCGTTCATGCCCAGCACCGACGGAATCAGCATCAGCAGACAGATGATGACGACGGCAACACGGTGCTTGACAATCCACCTTGCGAATCGGTTCACAACAGTTCCTCCTTTTCTGAAATCCATAACTTTTAGTGAACAATGTGTTGACTTTCTCAACGAGGGATAGTATAATAGCATGTGTACCGAAAATCAATCATCAGATTCAGTTTCGGACGCTGATAAAGCGACAAAATGAACGACGATTGCGGAAACAATCAACAAAATTGGCGAAAGAGTTGAAAAACAAGGGGGTCGCCATGATGACAGAAAAGGATACGATGCAGGCTAAGCCGGAGAAGAAGGAAGACCGCCGGGTGCGCCGGACGAAGAAGCTGCTTACCCACGGGCTGATTCAGCTGATGAAGGAAAAGCAGGTGCAGGACATTACCGTGCGCGAGCTGGCGGATTTGGTGGACGTCAACCGCGGCACGTTCTACCTGTACTACCGCGATATATTCGACATGCTGGACAGCATCGAGCAGGAGCTGTTCAATCAGGTGAACCAGCTGATTGCCGCGCATAAGGGCGAAACCGTGCTTACGCATACACTGCCCGTGCTGAAGGAGTTGTTCCATCTGGTGGAGGAGAACAAGGAACTGTGCCAAGTGCTGCTGGGGCAGAATGGCGATATGAAGTTCTTGAAGAAGCTGTCCGACGTGGTGCAGGAGGCCTTCCGCCGCGAATGGCTGATGATGAAGAAGGACGAAGTGACGTTCGATTACAGCTATGCGTTCGGCGCGCTGGGCTTTGTGGGTCTGCTGCGGACGTGGCTGGAGCGCGACTGCGTGGAGAAAGCCGACGACATGGCAGTCCTCAGCGACCGCATGATTCGCTTGGGGCTGACCAGCAGCCTGCAAACGCCATAATAGTAGTAGAAACGCCGCAAAAAACCATCAGCCGCTTGCATTTGCCGCGCAAGTGTCCTATAATGAAGAGGACGCGCGAAACACGTCTATTTTCGCTGCGTTCGGGAAAAAGGCAAAGGAGCTGCTTCCACTTTGAAGAAAAAATCCGTTTTCGCCAATCAGACCATGCGCATTGGGCTGCTCATGCTCCTGGACGCGCTGCTGATTTCGGCTTCGCTGCTGATGGGCTTGCAGGTGTATTATGACATGCACGCCCCGGCAGCGCATATCCTCCACGTCTGGCGCAGTCTGCCGCTGCTGATTGTCTCCACCGTCGCGCTTTTGCATATGATGGGCTTCTACCGCGGCATCCTCAAATACGCGGGCGTGGATTTGCTGCTGCAAATCGCCTGCGGTACGCTCGGCGGCACGGGGATAACGTATCTCGTGTCGTTCCTGTGCTATTCGATTCGCCGCGAACCGAACATCTTCCTCATGCCGCGCCCGGTCTACCTTGTGCAGTGGCTGCTGCTGATGGTGATGCTTGCGGCAAGCCGGTTCGTCATCAAGGTCGCGCAGGGCGGCGGATGGACGCACTTCTTCACCGGCGGCAGCGCCAAGGCACGGCGCGTGATGGTCGTCGGCGGCGGCTGGGGCGGCGCGCAGGTCATCCGCGATATGCAGGCAGGGCGCTATGGCGACTGCGTGCCGGTGATTGTGGTGGATGACGACGAGAGCCGGCGCAACACCCGCATCGGGCGTGTCCGCGTGGTGATGGATACGGGGAAAATTGCTGACTACGTCAAGCAGTACGCGATTGACGACATCATCATCGCCATTGCCACGCCGAAATCCGACCTGACGGAGCTGATGCACACCTGTGTGGACACCGGCTGCCACGTCCGCCGCTATACCGTGATGCAGGAGATGAACGGCGGGCAGGGGCAGATGCGCGACATCAACATCGCTGACTTGCTGGGGCGCGACGAGAAGCACCTCGATATGTCCGAGGTGGAGCAGGTGATTGCCGGGCGGCGCGTGCTGGTCACGGGCGGCGGCGGGTCAATCGGGTCGGAGATGTGCCGGCAGATGATGGCGTTCATCCCCGAAAAGCTGGTGCTGTACGACATCAGCGAAAACTACATGTATGACCTGTTCGCCGAGCTGAAAAACAAGTACGGCGAGATTGTCAAGAACACGGTCGTCCTGCGCGTCGGCTCGATTCGCGATGAAGCGACGCTGAATCAGGTGTTCGACGAGTTCAAACCGGAAATCGTCATCCACGCGGCGGCGCATAAGCACGTCCCGCTGATGGAGGACAGCCCCGAACAGGCGGTGCGCAACAACGTTTTCGGCACATACAACGTCGCCAAGTGCGCCAAGGAACACGGCGCAAAGCGGTTCGTGATGATTTCCACCGACAAGGCGGTCAATCCCACCAACGTCATGGGCGCCTCGAAGCGCATGGCGGAAATCATCATCGAAGCCATGCAGAAGCAGAGCAGCACGACGCAGTTCACCGCGGTCCGCTTCGGCAATGTGCTGGGGTCGAACGGCAGCGTCGTCCCGCTGTTCGAGCGCCAGATTCGCGCGGGCGGCCCGGTCACGCTGACGCACCCGGACATCATCCGCTACTTCATGACCATCCCGGAGGCGGCGAGCCTTGTGCTGCAAGCCGCGTCGATTGCCCGCGGCGGCGAGCTGTTTGTGCTGGACATGGGCAAGCCCGTCAAAATCCGCGAACTGGCGGAGCGGATGATTCAGCTGTATTCCGACCCCTTGAAGCCCCCAGTGGAAATCGTCTACACCGGTTTGCGTCCGGGCGAAAAGCTCTACGAGGAGCTTCTGCGTGACGAGGAAACCGACACCGCGACGAGCAAGGAAAAGATTTTCATCGCCAAGCCGGAGCAGGTGGAGTGGGCGGACGTGGAAAACATGCTGCGCACGCTGCACGAATGCCTCGACAATCACGGTGACATCAAGGCGTGTATGCACAAACTGCTTCCGTCCTTCAAAACGCCGGAAGAGGTCAACGGGCGGGTGTAATACGATTTCCAGATTCGCCTGCGCCAGCTGCTTGCGCATTCTTATCTGAAAATAGTATAAGCGGGGCAAATTCGCAAATTTTCCCCGAAAAATGCCGGAGAAAATGCAAAAACCCCCTTGCCAAATGCCTATGCAGTGTGGTATAATAATCGGCGTGACATACGGGCGGTCCTCTTTCCGGAAAACTCTGACCTCATGCGGAGCCGGATACGAACGTCTATGAAGGAAGGAGGAACCAACATGAGCGAAATTATCCGTTCTATCGAAGCGAAGCAGCTGCGTACCGACATCCCCGCGATTGCCGTTGGCGATACCGTCAAGGTGATGGTGAAGGTTGTGGAAGGCAAGACGGAGCGTCTTCAGGCTTTTGAGGGCGTTGTGATTGCGAAGCGCAATGGCGGCATTCGTGAAACCTTCACGGTGCGCCGCGTGTCCTACGGCATCGGTGTGGAGCGCACGTTCCCCGTGCATTCTCCCCGTCTGGGCAGCATCACCATCATCCGTCACGGCAAGGTGCGTCGCGCCAAGCTGTACTACCTGCGTTCTCTGCAGGGCCGTGCTGCGAAGATCAAGGAAGTCAAGCGCGTCTGAGTACGGTACGGGGATGCGGAAAGTCACAACCCACAGCCCTGAACTCGGAAACAGAACACAGAAGGGAAAGCGGAGCAATCTGCTTTCCCTTTTTGCGTGCGGATTTTTGGCTTCGCGGTGCATCGGTGTGCGCGTTGGCATAACGGACGCGAGAAGCGCATTTACAACACGACGATGGAAACGAACGCGCGCTGCGATTAGTCCCGTCAGTGCTAAATTATGTAGAAGCGACCAGTTTGGCAGCCGACAGCCGCTCTATCCCTCAAGAAACTTTTACGGCGGGGGGAGTCCAGAGGCGACGGGAGCAGTGGCAAAAATCCACCATGATTTCAAAGTCAATTATGCCGCCCGCTTTGCAATCATCAGAAGAATCCGCCGCGCATTTTCCGCTCAAAAAAAGTATAAAGTCCACCCCTCCCTCATATGGTGGAGCAAGCGAAGCAGAGGAGGGACAGAAATGGAAAGCGCGACGTTTGATTTGTATCGCGATATTGCCGAGCGCACCGACGGCGACGTGTATCTGGGCGTTGTAGGGCCGGTGCGGACGGGCAAAAGCACCTTTATCACCCGCCTGATGGAATTGCTGGTGATGCCCAAAATCCCCGAAGGCGCGCGCAAAGAGCGCATTGCGGATGAGCTGCCGCAGAGCGGGTCGGGCAGAACCATCATGACGACGCAGCCGCAGTTTGTGCCCAGCGAGGCGGTCACGGTCAGCCTGAGCGACAACGCCCCTGTGCGCGTCCGGCTGGTGGACAGCGTGGGCTACATGGTGCGCGGCGCACTCGGTTCGGTGGACAAAACCGGCAGCCGCATGGTGCATACGCCGTGGTATGACCATGATATTCCCTTTGAACAGGCGGCGGAAGTCGGCACGCGCAAGGTGATGACCGACCACGCGACCATTGGCGTCGTCGTGACGACGGACGGCACAATCGCCGAGCTGCCGCGCAGCGCCTACATCGAGGCGGAGAACCGCGTCGTCAGCGAGCTGGAAGCGCTGGGCAAGCCGTTCGTCATCATCCTCAATTCCGCTGTGCCGAACAGCCCCGATGCGCAGACGCTGCGTACTGATTTGCAGGAGGCGTATGGCGTGCCGGTCATGCTGATGAACGTGAAGGACATGCAGAGCGCGGACGTGCAGAAGGTGCTGGAATCCGTGCTGCTGGAATTCCCCGTGCGGCAGGTGCGCTTGAGCGTCCCGAAGTGGCTGGAAGCGCTGGATGAGGGGCATTATCTGGTCAAGGAAGTGCTGACGGGGCTGAAGAAGGCGGGGCAGGAGACGCACCGGATGCGCGAGACGAACCTGCTGACGCCTGCGTTCGCATCGTGCAGCGAGTTGGACGGCGTGCAGCTGGAACAGCTTCGGCCCGGCGAGGGGCGAATCGACCTGTTGCTGACGATGAAGGACGGGATGTTCAACCGCATTCTGGGTGAGGAATGCGGCACAGAAATCCACGGCGATAAGCACCTGCTGCGCCTGATGAAGGAGCTGGTCGCGGCGAAAACGGAATACGACCAAATCGCCGGGGCGCTGAAATCCGTGCGCGAGACGGGCTACGGGCTGGTATCGCCGACGATGGCGGAGATGACGATGGAAGCGCCGGAAATCGTGCGGCAGGGCGGGCAGTTCGGCATCCGCCTGAAAGCGCACGCCCCGTCGCTGCATCTGATTCGCGTGGATATCGAGACGGAAGTCACCCCGACCGTCGGCACGGAGGAGCAGTCCGAGGAGCTGGCGCGGCAGATGAGCAGCGAGCTGGAGAGCGACCCGCAGAAGATGTGGGCGATGTCCTTCTTCGGCAAGCCGCTGAGCGACATGGTGCGCGAGGGGCTGAACGGCAAGCTGATGCGGATGCCTGCCGACGCGCAGGAGAAGGTGCAGGAGACGCTGACACGCATCATCAACGATGGCGACGGCGGCATGATTTGCATCCTGCTCTGATACTAATTCTCATCTAAACCATGTCATTCGCACAGCATCTTTTCCGCCCTGGCTTTGCATCGTTCCGCTCGCGCGTATCTCCAGTACGCCTCGCTTCACTCAGCTTTGCCAGAACGAAAAATCTGCTATGCTCAATGCCATGTTTTAGAATCGAATTCGTATGATGAATCCGTACAAACGCGCCAGTTTGTCCAAAAATGTTGGGAAATCAATTGACAGAAGCGCAATTTCGCGGTACAATAGATTGTAAAAAGCGCACGAGAATGCGCCGCTACAATTTGGAAATAACGAAGGGGATACGAAATTATGTTGACGCATGAAATGACCATCGCGGGGCTGAAGCGCGCGCTGCCGATTTGCCGCGTGAACGACAACCTGTATATTGGCGCGTTTGTCATCTTCGGCGACTGTGAGCTGACGATGGCGTGCGCGACGGAGCTGCTCAAGAAAGCGCCGGAATATGACTACCTTATCACGGCGGAGTCGAAGGGCATTCCGCTGGCATATGAAATGGCTCGTCAGCATGGCGACAAGAAGTGGCTGCTGGCGCGCAAGGGCGCGAAGCTGTACATGCAGAATGTCGTCGGCGTGGAAGTGAAGTCCATTACGACCGCGGCGGTGCAGAAGCTCTACCTCGACGGCGCGGATGCGGCGCTGATGAAGGGCAAGCGTGTGCTGATTGTGGACGACGTGATTTCCACGGGCGAATCCCTCCACGCGCTGGAAGCGCTGGTCAATCAGGCAGGCGGCGAAATCGTTGGTCGCATGGCGATTCTGGCGGAGGGCGACGCGCAGGAGCGCACGGATCTCATCTACCTCGAAAAGCTGCCGGTGTTCAACGCGAAGGGCGAAATCATCGGGTAAATCGCATCTGTCAAGCAGTGGTTTCAGAAGAGAATTGTTCCTTGTTCAGCGGCGTTCGTGATGCAGCGGGCGCCGCTTTTTTTCGTGTATACAAAATGAAAATCCAGCGCATCCTTCCTCAAAAAGGAGGAATGTGTATGGATTACAGAACAGACTTGGCGATGGAGCGCACTATCCGCCCCGGCGGCATGGGCGCGGGCGTTTCGGTGCACACGCAGCAGCAGGCGGGCGCGGAGGTGACGTGGGTGCGCGTGTCGTCGGAGAAGGCGGCGGAGCGGCTCGGCAAGGCGCAGGGGCTGTACTGGACGCTGACACACCCGAAATTGCCGCACATGCTGCCGGAGGAGCGGATGGACATCGCCCGCGAGGTGGCGCAGATGCTGCGGATGATGCTGCCGCCGCAGGGTGACGTGCTGGTGCTGGGGCTGGGCAATCGACGGATGACGGCGGATGCACTGGGCGACCGGGTGGTCAGCGGCATCCTCGTCACGCGGCACATGCAGGAGGAACGCCTGCGGAGCGTGTGCGCCGTTGCGCCGGGGGTGCTGGGCATCACAGGCGTGGAGACGGCGGAGCTGGCGCTGGGGCTGGCGGAGCGCGTGAAGCCATCCGCCGTGATAGTGGTGGACGCGCTCGCGGCGATGGAAACGGCGCACATCGGCACGACGATTCAGCTAACCGACACCGGCATCCGCCCCGGCAGCGGCGTGGGCAACCACCGCAAGGGCATCACTGCCGAGACGATGCACATGCCGGTGATTGCGGTGGGCATCCCGCTCGTCGTGTACGCTTCGACCATCGTCCGCGATGCGCTGGCGGATATGATGCAGCACGAATCAGACGACGCACAGGCACTTGCGGAGCAGCTGACCAGCGGCTATCCGCGCGACTGCGTGGTTACGCCGCGCAACATCGACGAGCTGGTGGCGGGGCTGGCGGACTTGCTCGCGCTGGCAATCAACAGCGCGCTGCAAACGAATCTGGAGATGGAAGAGCTGTCGCACTGCCTGCACTGACGGGCATAATTGGCATTTGTGCCGCATACAATCCACCGATGGATGAAAGGCGGTGGAGGACATGAAGGCGCTTCGGCGGATGATGGCGGGACTTGTGTGCGCGGCGCTGCTGTTCGGGCGTGCCGCGGGCGAAGCGTCGTTTGACTTTACCGACGGGATGCCGGATGTCCCCGAAACCGCCGCGCCCACGGAAAATCCCGCGCCGACTGCCACGTTGTCGCCCGCGTTTGAGATGACGGTCATCCGCCCGGCAGCGCAGCAGCACCACGGCGCGATTCTCATCTACCACACGCACACTTGGGAGGCGTACCGGCAGACCGACGAACGATACCAGGAGACGGAAAAGTGGCGCACGAAGGACGAACGCTACAACGTCGTTGCGGTGGGCGAGGCGCTGACCCGTGCGCTGACGGCAATGGGCTATACGGTCGTGCATGACACAACAGCGTTTGAGCCGCCCAAATTGGCGGATGCTTACGCGCGTTCCCTGACAATGCTGGAGCAGCGAACGGCATCTGGCGAAACCTATGACCTCTACATCGACCTGCACCGCGACGCGATTTCGTCCACCTCCACCATCCGCCGCACCGTCAACATCGGCGGCGAGGACGCGGCACGCTTCATGGTGCTTGTTGGCAAGGGAACGACCGGCGGCTATCATGAAATGCCGGATTTTGCCGCGAACCTGCACATTGCGGAGCTGCTGACGGACAAGCTCGAAGCCCAGTGCGAGGGTCTTTCGCGCGACGTGAAGGTGCGCACGGGACGCTTCAACCAGCATATCGCGCCGCGCTGCATCCTGATTGAGTGCGGCACGAACGAGAACACGCTGGAGGAAGTCCTCTGCGGCATTCCGTACCTTGCGCAGGCGATTGCGGAAACGCTTGATGCGCTGGAAGCAGAGACAATGAGCAATGAGGAATGAGCAATGGGCAATTCGGAATGCGGAATCAAGCGCGGCGGGCGCGAATCGTCCTCCACAAAAGATTTTTCAGGGGAGAACGCCAAACACGATTTGCTGATAGAAAATTGCTACGGTCGTTCATTCTATGGATTATCCCAAAAGCTGCGGCGCCGAAGGGGTGGAGGGGGCGAGCGGAAAGCCCCCTCCTCGCCTCCGCAGAGGCGAAATCTCTGCATGACAGCGCAACGCTATGAAGAAACAGCATCGGAAATAAAGCAATCAAAAAACGCAGCCTGACACGTTCATCAGACTGCGTTTTGCATTTATTTTACAGCTTCGCCTGCGACAGCGGATATTCATCCAGCAGCGCCTTGAAATCCGCAAAATTCCGGCTCGTGCGGTCGACCATCGGCACAACCCACAGCAGAATCGCGAAGTCCAGCGCGACGGGCAGCCCGCCCTCCATCAGGGCGGCGGCAACGCGGATGAAGCGGTACATTTCCGCCCGCGCAGCCCCCGAAAGTGGCGGTACCATCGCGAAAATCGGGGAGAGCACGGCGGTAATTTCCTCGTCCGACGTCTTGGCGACACTCGTGGCATCCAGCAGAGCGGTCAGCGCGGCTTGGCTGATTGGCGCGGCGTCATCCGCCGGCAGTTCCGGGATGAACGGCAGCGCGGGGAGCGGCAGAATCGGCCATTGCCCGGCGTCGTAGGCGGCGTTGCGGGTCAAACCGATGCTGCTGCGCGACAAAAGCAGCTTGTGCATTCCGGAAATAGGCGCATAGTTCGGCAAGCTCGTCAAAAGCAGCACGGGCGTTGCGTCCACGGGGCGCAGGGCAACCATCGGGCGCTGTTCGGCAGAAATCTGGTGCGCAAAGCTGCGTTCCCAGCCCATCGCGGCGGCGATGTTGCGGATCAGCGTCGCGGCGGGCGCGGGGGTGGACGACACAATACCGATGCGGTCGCTCATCGCCAGCAGGAGCAGCAACGCAATCCCCTGATTCTTTGTCAGCGTCAGCCCGCACTTGCCGCACACAGCCGTCAGGCGTGCCAGCAGTTCGTCCAGCGTCGCCTGCTGCCCGCTCACGGGGCTCATGCGCAGCGGCTGACCCGTCAGCGGGATGTTCAGCTGCAAGTCGCCCAGCAGCTTCGAGATGGTCGCGGGGAGCGCATCGTTCTGCAGTGTGTCAATGTGCTTGAGCAGGGAATCGCGCTGCACGGTCAGGCTGTTCAGTTCGGTCTTGAGCGACGCCACCTGCGCTTCGCACGCGTCGCGGTCACTCTCCAGCTTGCCCGTTTCCTTCTGCAGGCGGTTCGCCATGCCGGCAATAATTTCCTGCTTGAAGCCGTCCATGTCGCGGCGCGCCTTGTCCAGCTGGCACAGGGCAGTCAGGCGCTCCGCCTCCAAATCCTGCAGGCGGTCGCGCAGCACGCGCTGGAGCGCGGTGATGTTGCGGTCCTTGCAAATGCGGGGCTCCAGCTTGGAGCGCAGCCCGTCCAGCGAGAGCATGAAGTCCATCAGCTGCTCGCGCGCTTCGGGCATCCGCCACGCGGCGCGGAAGGCGTTCACCGCGTCCGCCACGGGGTTGTCAATGGGGCGCATGGATGTGCCGTTGGGCAGGTTTTGCGCCGGCGGCTCGTATTTGCCAACGTACCACTGGCTGCTCACCGTCTCCTGCACGCGGTTTTTGCTCGGCTGGGGGGAGGTGCGCAGCGGCGTGCGGACGAGCGGCGTGCCGGTCAGCGGGCCGGTTTTCATCATGCTCGGCGGCATTTTCACCGGGCGCGTCTGCTGCTGATGCAGAAGGTTCGCACTGTCGGATACGCCTGTATTCAGGCTTTGCAGCGTCTCTTCAAAATCCTTCGTTTCGTCCAGAATGTTCAGCGTTTCGCCGATGGGCAGGGATTCATCCGCCGCGTCCGCCTTTTCCGCGGGCTTCTCCGCCGCGGGTGCTTCGGGGACAGTCTGGTCTGCCGGGACGACCGGGTCTGCTGGGGCAATCGGGTCTGCCGGGGCAGCCGCGGCACTCGGCGCAGCTGCCGGAACAGCTGCCGCATCCAACGGACGGTCAAAACGGACGGGCTTGGGGCGCATCTGCCGCTGAATTGGCGCGGGACGCACCGCCGTGGGCGCATCCTTCAGGCAGAGAATCGTGCGCTCCACGCCGTCCGGGCAGGGCAGCGTGAACAGCATTCCCGCCATCCCGCTGCTCTTTTGCGGCTTTTCTGGGTCATTTTTGCACACAGGCCCGTACAGCACGTTGTCCGCGCGCAGATAGAACAGGGGCGTAATCGCCGTTTCCGCCACCACCGCGGCATCATCCGCCGGGGCGGAAATCACCTCATAAAAGCTGTGCGCGGGCAATTCATGCACGGTGTCGGAATAGAGGATAAACTGGTTCGGCTCCCCCCTGTCAGGGCGGAAATTCTTGTTTGTGCGGATTTTTGTAGCTTCGGCGGGCAGGTTCGCCAAGTCAACCAGACAATAATGCCCAAGGTCGCGCATCCGGCTCTTGAAGGTGTGCTGTTCGTTGCGGTCAGGGACGATGCGCAGGCAGCCTTCCACCGGAAACTGGTTCATCGCCTCTTGACGGATGTCAGCGTCCGGGGTCAGCAGAGGGCGAACGCGGAAATACGCCTGCTGGATATTGTCCTCCTCCAGATAACAGAAGAGAAGCTGATTGTCGATGCTCATAATTGCCTCCATAAATAATAGGTAATAAAATAAAAGAACACTCCCTATGAAAATTTTATCAAATAAAGTGCGAATCGTCAAGGGTTTCGACAGGGTTTTTCCGCAAAAAGACGCTATCTTTTTCCGCCGCGCATGAAACCGCCGAAAGCGCGCATAATGAACCCGAAAAGGGAGGCGAAAAACATGACGGTGGGGATGCTGCTGGCAACCATTCTGCTTGTGCTCACGTTCTCCGGCGTGCTTTCCGGCGCGTGGGAGCGGCTGGGGATTCGCCAGCGGACGGCGGGCGCGTGGCTGCTGGCAATGCTCGCGGCGCTGCTGATGCCGGATGTCCGGCTTGGCGCGGTGCGGGTGAATCCGGCGGGGCTGGCGGTGACGGCGGCGGCTTCTGTGCGCCTGATGATGACCATCCGCCCGCGCCGGGAGCTGGTGCGCGTGCTGCTGGGCAGCGTGATTGCCGGGGCGATGGGGCTGCTTGTGCTGATTTTGTCGGACGGGCAGGCGGATGCGCTCTGGGCGTGCGCGATACTCATCGGGGCGGCGGCGTGCTTTCTGGGGGTCAGCCGGCGCGGGATGCTCCTGTGCAGCTTGATGGGGCTGCTCGTCGCGCAGGGCGCAGCGGGCGTGTCGGGGGTTCTTCGCGCGGACGTGCAGCCGTGGACGGATGCGGCGCTGCTGTGCGCAAGCGTATCCACCGCGCTGGCGGAAATTGTGCGCCGAACCGCCATTTTCCTGCTGACCCCGCCGGGCGTGAAAGGGGGACACAGCGGATGAGGAAGCTTCTGACGCTGCTTTTGCTGCTGCTGATGACGCTCACCAGTTCCGCCATGGCGGCGGAGAAATCGGCATATCGCTTGGCGGATGAGCAGGGGACGCTGCTGGCGTGGCTGGATGTTCCCCCTGCCGTCGGGGATGTGCTGCTGACGGCGGATGGCACGCGCCACCGGGTGATTGCGGTAGAGGGGCAGCAGGCGGTCTTGCGCGAGGATGGCACGGAGACGCTGCCCGATGTGCCGTGGTCTGCCCGCGAGACGGCGCAGCCTGTGACCAGCGCCGTGCGCACCATCGGGCTGATGGGCGATGCGGCGCTCGTGCGGGATTTGCGGGAAGGGCTTGCGAATCAGGGCGCGGCGCTCGTGTCCGTGAATCCTGAACAGGCGGATTTTCCGCTGACCGTCACGCAGGACGAAATCAGCAATTCCGCGGAATATGATACGCTTTTAAGCGGCGAGAAAGCGGCGAAAATCCGCCTGATTGTCCGCCGCGGCGGCGATAATGAAGCGCTGATGAAGAATTTCGCGCTCTCCGTCAAGGCGGGGCTTGACCATACCGCCCCGACGCTCATTCGGGACGTGTACTTTGCCGCGAACGCGCAAGAGCCGCTCCGGATGCTCTGGGGCGCGCGGGAGACCGAGCCAATCCGCCTGCAAAACACGATTTTGCCGCTGGCGCAGGTGATTTCAAACGCCTTGGCGCCCCGCGACACGGCTGGCGGCATTTCCGGCAGCGAGGACGTGCCGGAGCACAGCGCTGTAACGGGCTTGATTTTCGCCGGCGGTCTGCTGCTGGCGGGCGTGGTCGGTTACGGCTTGCTGCTGACCGGCGGACGCAGGCACGGGAAGAAAACATAACCCAAAAGGCGATTCAGCCGATGAAGCTGAACCGCCTTTTTTTCAGGTGCGTATGGTGATAAGGCTCGCCGTGGCTCAATAGTAGGTGATGGAGACGACGTTCTCCGGCAGCCATACGCGGCGAATCTGGTACGAGCCGGACGGCTGGAACTCCAGGCACACATAGCCGTTCTCCCACGCCATGACCGCGCCGGTCGTGCCGGAGGAAATCTTCTGCTGATGCTGCTTGTAGTTCGTGCCCGGCCCGTAGTACGCCGTTGTGGTGGAGGTCACGCGCCCCGAACCAATCGCACCGCCTTCAATCGGCACGCGGCTGACGTCAATGTCGATGCGCTGCTCGCCCGTGTAAACGCGCACAGTCTTGCCGCCATACTCAAATTCGACCTGCAGCCACCAGATATCGTTGCCGGACGCGCGGGACAGCACCGTCACCGTGTGGCCGCCATCGTTCCAGTAAGTGCCAAGCTCATCGTACTTCGTCGACGGACCGGAGCGCGTCGAAATCGGGCGGTTGGACATGGCAAGCAGTCCGCTGCTGCTGTCGGAGGAAGAGGGCGTCCAGCGGCCAAGCGCCACGTCAAATGAGACGCAGATGGCGGGGCGGACAGCGTTGTCAAACTCTGTCACCTTGTTGCCGTGGTCGTAGAAGCTGCCGTGCGCGCCGACGAACACGCCGAAGGTCGACGTGCTGTCCACGCGCGCCCAGTAGGAGGAGGTGCCTGTGTCGCTGGCGGTGTACGCGCCGCACTGCCGGGCGTATTCCGTGGCGTAGAGCAGTTCCGTGTCCAAATACTGCTGGATTTCCCACTGGCTGAGGATGTACACATAGTCCGACGAATTGCTGACGTACACGCTGTTCAGCTGTCCCTGTTCCGCCGACGTGAACGCGGAGGACAGGAACGTGCTGTTTAGCCACGAGCGGATGGTGCTGTTGTGCCACGAGGTGGTGCTGGTCGAGCGGTTGTAGACCATCGAATCCAGCCCGTACTCACTCACCGCGCGGACTGTCCGGCTGCCGTAATCAACGCTGTACACGCGCCAGAGAATCGGCTCGTCGCCGTTGCGCAGGTTGCCATCCTGCTCGTAGTTGCCGAAGTAGAACGTCTGCCCGACGTACACGTCATTTGCCGCCGAAGCAGCGGGCAGCAGCGTCAGCAGAGAAACGAGTGCCACCAAAAACGACAGAATCCGTTTGTTGCGCATGGAAAACGACCTCCCGTACAGATTTTGTAAAACCATTATATGCCATGCGCTGCGCCTTGTCAAGTCCAAAAAACGGCTGTTTTTTGCCAAAAATCAGGCGGCGGCAAAATTTCCATCCGACAAACAGTTGACCTTGACCGCGAAAAATGATACATTATAATGAGCGCGAATTCTGCGCTGTACGGTTAAGGAGGTACTTCCACTTTGCAACCCGAAATCAACCAAGAAGCCATCGCCCGGATGCTCGATCAGGTGCAGAAGCCGACGCGCTATACCGGCGGGGAAATGAATACGCAGCTCAAGCCGTGGGACAGCGCGAAGCTGCATTTTGCGTTCTGTTTTCCGGATACCTACGAGGTCGGTATGTCCCATCTGGGCATGAAGATTCTCTATGCCGCGATGAATCAGCAGCCTGATATGCTCTGCGAACGCGCGTTTATGCCGTGGGTGGACATGATGGACCTGATGAAGCAGGAGAAAGTCCCGCTGTTCACGCTCGAAAGCCGCAGCCCGCTCAGCGCCTTTGACGTCGTGGGCTTTACGCTGCAATATGAAATGAGCTACTCCAACATTCTGGCGATGCTGGAGCTTGGCGGCATTCCGCTTTTGCGGGAAAATCGCCGGGAGGAAGACCCAATTGTGGTTGCGGGCGGGCCGTGCGCGTTCAATCCCGAACCGCTGGCGGATTTTATTGACGCGTTCATGGTCGGCGACGGCGAAGAGCAGATTCTTGACCTCAACGGCGTCATCATGCAGGGGCGCGAAGAGGGCGCGAGCCGCATGACAATCCTCAAGCGCCTGTGCGCTATCCGCGGCGTGTACGTTCCGGCGCTCTATGACGTCCAGTATAACGCGGACGGCACGATTGCGTCCATGAAGCCGAACTGCCCCGAAGCGCCCGAAAAGGTCTTGAAAGCGATTATCCCCGATTTGGACAAGGCGTTCTATCCCACGGAAATCCCCGTGCCGTATATGGAGATTATCCACGACCGCATCATGCTGGAAATCATGCGCGGCTGCACGCGCGGCTGCCGCTTCTGTCAGGCGGGCATCCTGTATCGCCCGGTGCGCGAGCGGAGTCTGGAGCATCTGGTGGAGCTGGCGCAGCAGCTGGAGAACACGACCGGGTATGAGGAAATCAGCCTGTCGAGCCTCTCTTCCGGCGACTATACCTGTCTGGCGGAATTGATTCGCGAGCTGATTCGGCGCTTAGACGAGAAGCATGTGTCGATTTCGCTGCCGTCGCTGCGCCTGGACAGCGTGCTGAAGGATTCGCTGGAGGCGACGCAGAAGGAGAAGAAAACCAGCCTGACGTTCGCGCCCGAAGCCGGAACGCAGCGCCTGCGCGACGTCATCAACAAGGGCGTGACCGAAGAAGACCTGATGAGCAAAGTCTCCGACGCCTTCCACGGCGGATGGAGCAGCGTCAAGCTGTACTTCATGATGGGTCTGCCGACGGAGACGACCGAGGATTTGGACGGCATCGCGGATTTGGCGAAAAAGGTCGTCGATGCGTACTTTGCCGTGCCGAGGGGCGAGCGCGCGAAGGGGCTGCGCGTGGTGTGCAGCGCGTCCGTGTTTGTGCCCAAGCCCTTCACACCCTTCCAGTGGGAGCCGCAGGACACGCAGGAGATGGTACGCGAGAAGCAGAGCCACCTGCGCGAGAAGCTGCATATCAAGGGCGTTACGTTCAATTATCATGAGTCGGATTTGAGCTATCTGGAAGCGTGCTTTGCCCGCGGCGACCGCCGAATGGGGCAGGTGCTTCTCCGCGCGTATCAGAAGGGCTGCATGCTCGACGGCTGGACGGAGCTGTTCAAGTACGACATGTGGCGCGAAGCATTTGCCGAGCTGGGCATCGACCCGGCGTTCTATGCCTACCGCCGCCGCGAGAAGGACGAAATCATGCCGTGGGATGTGATTGACTGCGGCGTGACAAAGGAGTTCCTGTGGCGCGAGAAGGAAAAGGCGGAAAAGGCGCAGACGACCAAAGACTGCCGCAAGGGCTGCAACGGCTGCGGCCTGCAGCGCTTCAAAGGGGTGTGCAAATATTGCGGATAATGGCTGTGTTTGAAAAGGGCATCCGCCTGCGCCATATCGGGCATCTGGACATTCAGCGGGCGATGATGCGGGCGCTGCGCCGTTCGGGGCTGCCCGTGGCGTATTCCAATGGGTATAATCCGCATATACTGCTGACGTTCGCGTCGGCGCTGTCCACCGGGGCGGCGGGAAAAAAGGAAATTCTGGATGTGACGATGGCGCGCGAGGTGTCGCCGGATGATTTCCTCCAGCAGATGAACCGCGCCCTGCCGCCGGATTTGCAGCTTTCTTTCGCCCGTGCGCTGGATGACAAGCACCCGGCGATGATGGCGCTCGTGCAGGCGGCGGATTACACGCTGCAAATCGAGGATGCGAACGCGGCGAACAAGATGATTGCGGCGATTCCTGATTTTCTCCAGCAGACGAGCATTCTCGCCATGCGCCGCACGAAATCCGGCATGAAGGAAACGGACATCCGCCCGCTGCTGGTGTCGCTCTCCGGCGAAGGCACGGCGATTCATGCCGTCATGGCGCTGACGGAGACGCTGGCGTGCAAGCCGGATATGCTGTTAAGCGCGCTTAGCACCTTCTGCGGGCAGGAAAGCGCCCCGGATGCGCTGATTATCCGCAACGGCTTGCTCGGTCGCGACGAAAACGGCGAACTGACGCCCTTGGAGAACCTATGAGAACATTGCTTGTGCATCAGGGTGAAAAGCCGCTGATTGGCATATTGGAAGACGGGCAATTGGCGGAAGTCTTTTTCCCGCAGGAGGGCGACACGGCGGAAGCGGTGCTGCTGGGGCGCGTGGAGCGCATTGTGCCGGGGATGAAGGCGGCGTTCGTCGATATTGGGCAGGAGAAAAACGGCTTTCTGCCGCTGGAAGAGAAGAACACGGGGCTATCCTACCCGAAAACGGGCGACGCGGTCATTGTGCAGATTCGCAAGGAAGCACAGGGCGTCAAGGGCGCGTTCCTCACGCGCGACATCAGCCTGTGCGGGGAGACGATGCTGCTCACGCCCATGAGCCGCATGATTGGCGTGTCGTCCAAAATCACGGAGGATGGCAAGCGGAAGGCGCTGAAGGAGACGGGCAGGGCGATTGCGCAGGAGCGCTTCGGCTTGGTGATGCGCACGGCGGCGGAGAATGCGCCGGAGGAAGAACTCGCGGCGGAAGCGGAGCGCCTGTTCCAGCAGTGGGAGCAGATTCGCCGCGCCGCGCCGACCGCACATGTGCCGTCCGTCTTGATGCAGCCGCGAAGCACGCTCGAAGCCGTGCTGGATGACTATCGCCCGCGCGGGATTGACCAAATTGTGACGGACGACCCGGCGGTGGCGGAAAAAGCCGCGGGCATTGCGCCGGTTCAGGTGATTCCTGAAAACCTGCTGACCATTTATAAAATTGAGTCGCAGCTAAAAAAAGCGCAGGAGCGCCGCGTGTGGCTCAGCAGCGGCGGTACGCTGGTCATCGACCCGTGCGAGGCGATGACGGTGATTGACGTCAACACCGCCAAATTCACCGGCAAGCGCGAGTTAGAGGACACCGTGCTGCGGCTGAATCTGGAAGCGTGCGGCGAGATTGCACGGCAGGTGCGCCTGCGGAATTTGAGCGGCATCATCATCATTGATATGATTGACATGAAGACCCCGGAACACCGGCAGATGGTGCTGGACGCGCTGGAAGAAGCGTTCGCGTCCGACCGCGTAAAGACGGTGATTCACGGCTTGACCTCCCTCGGTTTGGTGGAAATGACGCGCAAACGGTCACGTCCGCCGCTGCGGGAAATGCTTGCAAAACAGGAGGAAGCCCATGAGTGACAGAAAGCCTGTCATCATTTCAGAAGAACAGCTGGAAGAGCAGCGGCAGTATATTCAGCAGATTCGCCTGATGCCGGATGCCCCGAAGAGCTACCACGTTGTGACCTATGGCTGCCAGATGAACGCGCACGACAGCGAAATCCTTGCCGGAATGCTGCGCGACATGGGCATGGAGGAAGCCGCCGACCGCGAATCGGCGGATTTTGTGCTGTTTAACACCTGCTGCGTGCGCGACAACGCCGAGCGCCGCGCCTTGGGCAACGTGACGTGGCTCAAGGAAGTACGCAAGAAGAATCCGCGGCTGATGATTGGCGTGTGCGGCTGCATGATTCAGCAGCCGGGCATGGCGGAGAAAATTTTGAAGCAGTACCGCTTTGTGGATTTGGCGTTTGGCACGGCGAACCTGTACCGCCTGCCGGAACTGATGCTCAAAGCGCTGGAAAGCGACCACGCGGTGGTGGAGGTGGAGGAGCAGAACACGATTGCCGAGGGTCTGCCCGTGCAGCGCCTGCGCCATGACGCGGCGTATATCACGATTATGTATGGCTGCGACAACTACTGCACCTACTGCATCGTGCCGTATGTGCGCGGGCGGGAGCGTTCGCGCGAAATGAGCGCGATTGTGGCGGAAGCGGAAGCGCTGCGTGACAGCGGCGTGAAGGAAATCATGCTGCTGGGGCAGAATGTGAACAGCTACGGCAAGGGACTCCAAACGCCCGTCACGTTCGCCCAGCTGCTCAAAGCGCTGGATGATGTGGGCATCCCGCGCATCCGCTTCATGACCAGCCATCCGAAGGACTTGTCCGACGAGCTGATTGATGTGATGGCGCATTCCAAGCACATCCTGCCGCAGTTCCACCTGCCGGTGCAGCATGGCAACGATGAAATCCTCCGCCGGATGAACCGCCACTACAACCGTGCGCAGTACCTTGACCGCGTGCGCAAGCTGCGCGAGGCGATTCCGGCTATTGGCCTGACGACGGATATTATCGTCGGCTTCCCCGGCGAGACGGAGGAGCAGTTTCAGGACACACTGTCCCTCGTGCGCGAGGTCGGCTATGACAGCGCGTTCACCTTCATCTATTCGCCCCGGACGGGTACGGGCGCGGCGAAAATGCCGAACCAAGTGCCGGAAGACGTGTCCTCCCGCCGCATTCAGGAACTGCTGAAGGTGCAGGAGGAATGCCAGAAGAAGGCGCTCAAGCGGTTCATCGGCACAGAAGAAGAGGTGCTGGTGGAGGGACTCAGCCGCCGCAGCGATACGGATGTGTCCGGCCACGGACTGCACGGGCTGTCCGTCACGTTCCCCGGCACGGAAAGCGACGTGGGCGAAATCGTCCGCGTGAAGATTGTGGGCGCGAAGAACAACACGCTCACGGGCGAAAGAATCTGAACGGGCAGCAAATCAGAAAGGACAATCAATATGAAAGAAGTTATGATGTGCGCGCAGAAGCTGGCGGAAGCCATTCTGAACAGCGACGTTTACCAGCATATGCACACGCTGGAAGAGCAGGTGACGCAGGACGAAGACGCGACGAAGGCGATTGCCGCCTACATGGAAAAGCGCACGGCGGTCGAACAGGCGATGCGCAAGCCGGACATCGACCCGTCGCAGCTTGCCGAAGCCGCGCAGGAGCTGGAAGACGTGCAGCAGGCGATGAACGACTGCCCCATCATCCGCGACATGCGGGACGCTCAGAAGAAGTATCAGGACATGATGGACAACGTGAACCGCATCCTGCGCCTTGTCGTCACCGGCGAAACGGAAGACGACAAAGGCGGTCAGCCCACCTCCGGCTGCACCGGCAACTGCGCCTCCTGCAGCGGCTGCCACTAATCTGGGAAAGTAAAATTATTCACGAAATCATGCCTTTATGGGTTAGAAATCAAGCAAGCCAGCCGAAAAGCTCCTCCCGCCCGCAAGAAACTTTGATGGCGGGGGGAGTCCAGAGGAGGCTGAAGTCCAGACTTGCACCCTCTTCAGCCCCCTCTGGGCGCTCTTTGGTTACTTTCTGGCGCACCGGAAAGTAACAACTTCGCGTCCGCAGACGCGACGGGAGCATCGAAAGAAACCAATAAGGCATATTCCATAAAAACAGCAAGTTAAACTGCAACAAGAACGAAAGCGGGGAACAGACATGGCGAGCGTCACACCGATGATGCAGCAGTACCTTGATACCAAGGCGGAATATAAGGACTGCATTCTTTTCTTCCGCCTCGGTGACTTTTATGAGATGTTCTTCGATGACGCGAGGACTGCTTCGCGCGAGCTGGAACTGACGCTGACGGGCAAGGACTGCGGACTCAGTGAACGCGCCCCGATGTGCGGCGTGCCGTATCACGCGGTGGATACCTATGTCGAGAAGCTCATCGAGCGCGGCTATAAGGTTGCTATCTGCGAGCAGATGGAAGACCCCGCGCTGGCGAAGGGGCTGGTCAAGCGCGCCGTCACACGCATCATCACCCCCGGAACGGTCATTGAACCGGCGATGCTGGATGAGAAGGCGAATAACTTCCTGTTAAGCATCTGCTTTGTTGCCGACCGCGCGGGGCTGGCGTTCGCCGATGTGTCCACGGGCGAGTTTTATGTGCATGAAATCACCCAGCCAGAAACCACGCTCTCGGACGAGGTGGCACGCATTTCCCCGATGGAAATCATCTGCAATGACCAAGTGAAGCTGCGCGCGTGCCTGCAGCGGGAGATGCAGAATGCTTCGGAGCAGCCGAGCGCGTGGTTTCAGCTGGCGAACGCGACAGAAGCGCTCTGCCGCCATTTCGCGCTCAATGACCTGTCGCCGCTGGGACTCAGCGACGAGTACAAGGCGGGCGCGAGTGCCGCGGGCGCGCTGATGCGGTATCTGTCCGAGACGCAGAAAAACGCCTTGGAGCACATGACCAGCCTGCGCATTTATCAGGGCAGCGAAACGATGCTGCTTGACCGCAACACGCGGCGAAATCTGGAATTGACGGAATCCATCCGCGGGAGAAGCCGCAAGGGGAGCCTGCTCTGGCTGCTGGACAAAACCAGCACGGCGATGGGCGGTCGCCTGCTACGCTCGTGGATTGAGCAGCCGCTGGTGGACGAAGCGAAAATCAACCGCCGTCTGGACGCGGTGGGCGAGTTTGCGCAGGAGCATGTGCTGACGATGACGCTCGCGGAGGAATTGCAGGGCGTGTACGACATTGAGCGCCTGCTGTCGAAGGTCGCCTATAAGTCGATGAACGCGCGGGATTGCTTGTCGCTGTGCGCGTCGCTGCAAAAAGTGCCGAAAATCCGCGAGCTGCTGCGCGAGGCGAAAAGTCAGGCGGTGGAGGAAATCCGCGATTCGCTGGACACCCTGCCGGAGTTGACCGACCTGCTGACCCGCGCAATTCACCCCGATGCGCCGATTCTTATCACCGAGGGCGGCATCATCCGCGATGGCTATTCCCAGATGCTGGATGAATACCGCGCCGCGTCCACGAGCGGCAAGCAGTGGATTCTGGAGCTGGAGCAGAAGGAACGCGAGGAGACGGGCATCCGCAACCTGCGCATCCAGTACAACCGCGTGTTCGGCTACTACATCGAGGTCAGCAAGTCGTATTACGAAATGGTGCCGGCGCGCTACATCAGAAAGCAGACATTGGCGAACTGCGAGCGCTACATGACGCCGGAGCTGAAGGAAATCGAGCAGAAAATCGTCGGCGCACAGGAGCAGTCCACGCGCTTGGAATTGCAGCTGTTCACCGAGGTGCGCGAGAAAATCGCGGAGCAGATTGCGCGCATCCAGAAGACGGCGATGGCGCTCAAATCGCTGGACGCGCTGCTGTCGCTGGCGAAATCTGCGATAGAGTACCACTACGTCCGCCCGGAAATGACGCAGGACGGCACGCTGGATATCGTCGAGGGGCGCCACCCGGTCGTCGAGCAAACGATGAGCGAGGGCGGATTCGTGCCCAACGACACGCACATGAATGCTGATGACTGCCGCATGTGCATCATCACTGGACCGAACATGGCGGGCAAAAGCACCTACATGCGGCAGGTGGCGCTGATTGCGCTGATGGCGCACATCGGGTCGTTCGTCCCGGCGAAGGAAGCGAAAATCCCCGTCACCGACCGCATTTTCACCCGCGTCGGCGCGTCGGATGACCTCGCCAGCGGGCAGTCCACATTCATGGTGGAGATGAGCGAAACGGCGTACATCCTGCGCAACGCGACCGCAAAATCCCTCGTCATTCTGGACGAAATCGGACGCGGCACCAGCACGTTCGACGGCTTGGCGATTGCGTGGGCGGTGGTGGAGTACCTGTGCGACAAGCAAAAATCCGGCGCAAAGACGCTTTTCGCGACGCACTACCACGAGCTGTCCGAGCTGGAAGGGCATATCGACGGCGTACAGAACTACTGCATTTCCGTCAAGGAACACGGCGAGGACGTCATTTTCCTGCGCAAAATCATTCGCGGCGGGGCGGACAAGTCCTTCGGCATCCACGTTGCGCGGCTGGCAGGCGTGCCGCATCCGGTGCTGGTGCGCGCGCACGAAATTCAGGCGCGTTTGGAAGTCAGCGACATCAACCAGCACGGCATTGGACAGAACATCCTGGGCGATGCCGAGAAGCGCAAGGACGAACAGGTCAACCTGTTCGACTACCGAAAGACAGAGATTATCAACGAACTGCAAACGCTGGATGTGATGGCGCTGACGCCGATGGACGCGATTAACAAGCTGTTCCTGCTGCGTGAGAAGGCAAGAAAACTGTAATACTATTTCCAAATTCGCCTGCACCAGCTGCTCGTGCCTTTTCCCTTCTGGCGTCCGGTCGTTCCACTTAGCGTAGCGCTGCTACGCTGCGTTTCACTCCCGTTAGCCAGAATGAAAAATTCACTTCGCATCTTGGCACATTCTCATTTGGAAATAGTATAAAAACAGACCAAGAGTCGGCAAAAACCGACCGAAATCTCATAAAAACCGACCGAAAGTCGGAAAAACAGACAGAAAGGGAAGCAAATGGCAGGAAAGATTCAGCTCCTGTCCGATGAGGTCATTGGCAAAATCGCGGCAGGCGAAGTGGTGGAGCGTCCTGCCGCCGCCATCAAGGAATTGGTGGAGAACTCGCTGGACGCGGGGGCCAGCGCGGTTACGGTGGAAATCCGCGACGGCGGCATCAGCTATTTCCGCGTGACGGACAATGGCAGCGGCATCCGCGGCGAGGACATCCGCATGGCGTTTGAGCGCCACGCGACGAGCAAAATCCGCCGCACGGATGATTTGTTCAGCATCCAGACGCTGGGCTTCCGCGGCGAAGCGCTGGCGTCCATCGCGGCGGTGGCGCATGTCACCTGCACAACACGCACGAAGGCAGACCAAAGCGGCATCAAGGTGCAGAACAACGGCGGAACGATTGAGTCCATCGAAGAAGCCGCCTGCCCCGAAGGCACGACGTTTGTCGTCCGCGACCTCTTTTTTAACACCCCAGTGCGCCTGAAATTCCTCAAAAAGCCGGTCACGGAGGCAGGCTATGTGTCCGACCTGATGATGCGGCTGATTTTGTCCCGCCCGGACGTGTCCTTTCGCTACATCAGTCAGGGCAAAACGCTCTACCACTCCGCGGGCGACGGCAAGCTGTCCTCTGCCGTGTTCAGCATCTACGGGCGCGAAATGCTCCGCTCCATGCACGAGGTGGACGGGCATCAGGCAGGGCTGATATTGAAGGGCTTCGTCGGCGTGGGCGAAAGCGGGCGCGGCAGTCGAAACCACCAGTCGTTCTTCATCAATGGGCGATATATGAAGTCGTCGATTTTGTCCGCGGCGGTGGAAGCAGCGTGCCGGGAGCGCGTATTGTTCGGCAAGTACCCGACGTGTGTGCTGCATCTGACCATGCCGTATGACACGGTGGATGTCAACGTACATCCGAACAAGCTCGAAGTCCGCTTCCAGAACGAAGCGGCGATTGCGGAAGCGGTCGAGGCGATTGTGGCGGATGCGCTGGCGGACAAAGCGCCCGTTGAGCAGCCAGATGTGCTGCGCCTGACGCCTGAACCGCCGCCGACGGTGCCCGTGACGGTCGTTCGCCAGCCCGTGACGGCGAGTGAGACTGCGCAGCCGGAAGCTGCTGTTCGCTCGGCTGTTCCGCCAAAGACTGAGAAAAAACCGACCGTCGGTATGGAATATCCGCCCAAAGTGCCGATTCCAGCGAAAAATTCATCGATTCCAACGCCGTGCGTGCCGCCGGACAAGCCGTCCGAGCCGCCGAAACCCGCGCCGAACGATGCCATTCCCGCGTGGAAGCAGCCGCTGGTGATGCGCAGCCCGTCAGCACTGGCGCAGCATTACAATGCCGAACCCGCCGCGCCGCCTGCAAATCTGCTGAAACCGACCGCAAGTCTGGTTTCGCCGATACCGGTGCAGCAGACGATTCTGCCGAATGAACAGACGAACATGCGCATTATCGGCACGCTGTTTGACAGCTACATTCTGGTGGAATATGCGGACAATTTGATGCTGATTGACCAGCAGGCGGTGCATGAACGCGTGATGTTCGACCGCATGATGAAGGCGCTCGACCAGCACCGCTGCGGGCAGGAAATGCTTGTGCCGATGATTGTCAGCCTGACGCGCCGGGAGCAGCAGCTGCTCGACGAGCACGCGCGGGAATTGGCGGACATCGGGCTGGTGGTCGAGCCGTTCGGGGAGAATGAGGTGTCGATTCGCTCAATTCCGATGATCCTCGGTCAGCCGCAGGCGGCGGGGCTGCTGCGCGACATCATCGACCAGCTGGAGAATGAGCGCGGCGTGGTGTCGCTGGAAAAGCGGCGCGCGGCGATTTTGGCGCTGGCGTGCAAGCGCAGCGTCTGCTCCGGCGAACGTTTGAACGACGCCGACATTCGTGAGCTGGTCAGCCGCGTGGCGGACAAGCGCGTCATCCCGGCGAGCCCGCGCGGTACGCCGCTGGTCGTTGCGCTGAACAAAACGGACATCGACCGGCGATTCCGGCGGATGCAGTGAGGTGACAATATCATGAAGGAAACGTGCTGGGTGCTGACAGGCCCGACCGCGAGCGGCAAAACCGCGCTGTCGCTCCGTCTGGCGCGGACGCATGACTGCGAGATTGTCTGCATGGATTCGATGCAGATTTATCGCGGCATGGACATCGGCACGGCGAAACCGACGGCGGATGAACGCGCGCAGGCGGTGCATCACATGGTAGACGTCGCCGACCCGACGGAGGATTTTTCCGTCGCGCGCTATCAGGAGATGGCGGAAAGCTGCATCGCGGACATTCAAGCGCGCGGGCACCGGGCGCTGCTCGTCGGCGGCACGGGGCTGTATCTCCGGGCGCTGCGGCAGCCGATGGCGATGGGCGAAGCGGCGGCGGATGAAAGCATCCGGCAGGAATTGCAGCAGATTGCGGACGCGCCCGGCGGCAAAGAGCAGCTTCATCAGCAATTGGCGGCGGTTGACCCGGACACGGCGCAGCGCCTGCACTTGAACGACGTCCGCCGCGTGATTCGCGCCTTGGAGGTCTACCGCTTGACAGGCCGTCCGTTCTCGCAGCAGCCGCAAATAAAAACCGACAGTCGGTTTTCTTACCGCGTTGCATCGCTGACGATGCCGCGAGACATCCTCTATGCGCGGATTGAGCAGCGAATCGACCAAATGCTGGCGGACGGGCTGGCGGAGGAAGTCAGCAGACTGCTGAAAAGCGGCGTTCCGCGCGACGCGAAGGCGATGAAAGCCATCGGCTACAAGGAAATGATACCGTATGCCTTGGGCGAAACGACGCTGGATGAGGCGGTTTACGCGCTGAAGCTCAACACGCGGCACTACGCCAAGCGCCAGCTGACGTGGATGCGCCGGGAGGAGGACGTCCTGTGGGTGGACGCGCTCGAACCGGATGCGTATGACAAATTGGAAGCGTATTACACGCAAGGAGAAGCAAAATGACCATTGAAGAATTGATTGCACAGGCGGAAAGCGGCTTGACGGCGCAGTTCGCCCGCATTGACCGCATGGAGGAAATTGGGACGCGCCGCGTGCTGGATGCCTTCCGGGAGCATCAGGTGGCGTACCGGCATTTCGCGCCGACGACGGGCTACGGCTATGACGACGTGGGGCGTGATACGCTCGAAAAGATTTTTGCGGAGCTGTTCGGCACGCAGGCGGCGATTGTCCGCCCGCAGATTGCCAGCGGCACGCACGCCATCAGCCTGTGTCTGTTCGGGCTGGTGCTGCCGGGGGACGACATCGTGTCTGCGACGGGGATGCCCTACGACACCTTGCAGGACATCATCGGCTGGGGCGAGGGCGACGCGCCGGTCGGCTCACTGCGGGAGATGGGTGTGAGCTTCCATCCCGTGGCGCTGCGTGGCGGCAAAATCGACCTTGACGCGGTGGAAAACGCCATCACCCCGAAGACGAAGCTCGTCATCGCCCAGCGCAGCCGCGGTTATGACTGGCGGCCGTCGCTGATGCCGGAGGAGTTCGCGCCCTTGGCGAAGATGCTGCACGAGAAGCACCCCGGCGTTTGCCTGATGGTGGACAACTGCTACGGCGAGTTTGTGTGCGAGAAGGAGCCGAGCCACTACGGGGCGGACGTGTGCGTTGGCAGCCTCATTAAGAATCCGGGCGGCGGACTTGCCCCCACGGGCGGCTATATCGTCGGTACGCAGGATGCCGTCGAGCGCATTGCTTACCGCCTGACCGCGCCGGGCATCGGGCTGGAAGTCGGTTCGTATGCCGCAAGCTACCAGCCGTTCTATCAGGGATTGTTCATGGCACCGCACACCGTTGCGCAGGCGATTAAGACGGCGTGTCTGGCAGCGCGCGTGTTTGAAATCCTTGGCATGACGACGACGCCCGCGGCGGATGAGCCCCGCGCCGACATCATTCAGGCGATTCAAATGCGCACGCCGGAGCGCCTCGTCGCGTTCTGTCAGGGGATTCAGATGGCTTCCCCGATTGACTCGATGGCGCTGCCCGAACCGTGGGATATGCCCGGCTACAATGACCAAGTCGTCATGGCGGCGGGCACGTTTGTCGCGGGCGCGTCGATTGAGCTGTCGGCGGATGCCCCCATGCGCGAGCCGTATACCGCCTACATGCAGGGCGGCCTGACCTACACGCACGGGCGAATCGCGCTGCAAATGGCGCTGAACCGCATGGTGGAACAGGGCGCGCTGACGCTGAAGTAATTATGAATTTAGCACGATAAATTTAGATCATACCCCTGCTTTTCCCGGCATACGATGTGCTGGAAAGGCAGGGCTTTTTGCTATGAACGAAACGAAACAGACGGAACTCCGCGTGCGCCCAAGGCGTACAGAACTCGCAGCCAGCAAGCCGGACATCGAGTGGGTGAAAACACCGAAAAAGCATTGGCAGGAGCGGCTGCTGCCCAATCTCGCCATTGCGTCGGCGCTGATGCTCTGCGCGGTTGCGCTGAAAACCGGGGCGATTCCGCCGCTGACGGATGCTGTGCAGTCAGTCATGAGCGCCGCGACGGATGATTCGCTCTTGAACGGCGATTTGGGCAAGCTGTCCTTTGTCAGCAGCATTTTCCCGGAAGCATCGCTCGTTTTCGGTGAATCGGGCGGCAAGCTGACCATGCCGGTGGAAGCGGCAAGTGTCGTGCACGCGTGGTCGCAGAGTGAGCCGTTCATTTCATGGGACGCGCAGACGAAAATTGTCACGTCCGCAATGGCGGGCGAGGTCATCGGCGTGTACCACGGCAATGAGGACGAACGGCTGGTGCAGGTGTTAGGCGCGGACGGGCTGAGCTGCTTGTACGGCAATTTGGCGAGTGTGACGGTCAGCACGGGCGACATGGTGCAGACGGGCGACCCGCTGGGGACGCTTATGGCCGGTCAGCCGTGCGTGATGGAGGTACGGCAGGACGGCTTGAGCGTTGACCCGGCGGTGATGATGCGGCAATGAAGCGAAAAATCGCGACGCTGGGAGAAACGGACATCACGGTGCATCCGGCGGCGGGGATCCTCCTGCTCTTTGGACTCCTGACGCGCTGGCGGGCGCTGCTGATTTGCACTTACGCGAGCATCATCCTGCACGAAACGGCGCACGCGGCGGTCAGCGCGCTGTGGCATCATCCGCCGCAGGAGGTAGAAATTACGCCGCTGGGCGCAATGATGCGCTTGGAGGACGAGGAACGTCTGCCGCTGACGGCGCGAATCAGCGTGATACTCGCTGGGCCGCTGATGACGCTGATTTTGTGCGCCTTGTCGCTGTGGCTGACGCAAAACGGCGTGATTCCGCGGGAAACGGGGCGGCTGATCTTCCTCGGTAACGCGGGGATTTTGCTGGTGAACCTGCTGCCCGCGCTGCCGCTGGACGGCGGACGGCTGCTGTCAGCGGTCTTGCTGCGCCTCCTGCGGCGGGAAACGTGCTGGCGGGTGATGCGCATCATCGGCACGGCGGCGGGGGCGCTGCTTGTCGTCGGCGGCGTGGTCGGCGCGGTGCGCAGGTGGCAGGGAAGCTGGTCGCTGGCGGCAGCGGGTTGCTTCCTACTATATAGCGCGGTCAGCGCGACGACGAGCACAGCGCTGATGGAGCTTCGCGCGCTGATGGACCGAAAAATCCGCATGGAAACGCGCGGAAAACTGCCGATTCAGCCTATGGCGATGCTCTCCACGCGGACGCTGCACCACGCCGTGCGTGCCCTGCACCCAACGCGCATGACGCAATTGTACATCATCGAGCCGGGGACAATGCGGCTTCTTGGCGTGCTGACGGAGCAGCAGCTGATTGCCGCCTACCTGAGCGCGCCGCAGCGGACATTGGCGGAGGAGGTGGACGCATGACGATTGCGGAACTTGCGCCGGGGCAGTCGGGTGTGATTGCGGCGTATCGCGGGGCGGACGCGGAAGAGCGGCATCTGCTGGACATGGGGCTGACGCCGGGCGTGCGGGTGCGGCTGATTGGCACGGCGCTCCTTGGCGACCCGCTGATTCTGCTCGTGCGCGGCAGCCGCGTGTCCATCCGCCGGCGTCTGGCGCGGCAAATCATCCTGTCAGGTGGTGAGGCGGAATGAAAACGATTGCGCTGGTGGGCAGCCCGAACTGCGGCAAAACGACGCTGTTCAACGCCGTCACGGGGCTGCATCAGCATGTGGGCAACTGGGCGGGCGTGACGGTGGAGCGCAAAGAGGGGACGCAAAATGGCCTCAAGTGGGTGGACTTGCCCGGCGTGTACGCGCTCAGCCCGTATTCGGCGGAGGAAAAAGTGACCATCGACTACTTATCCGGCGGTGATTATGATGAAATCCTGCAAATTGTGGATGCAACCGCCCTCGCGCGCGGGCTGTACCTGACACATCAGCTGACGCAGCTGTCGCGCCCGATGACGATTGCGCTGAACATGATGGACGAGTGTCGGAAGCGCGGCATCACCATCGACACGGAGGAATTGTCGGCGCGGCTGGGCATCCGCGTGCTGCCGATGAGCGCGCGGGATGGCACGGGCGTCCCGGAACTCCTGCGCGCACTGAAAGACGGGGCGAAAACGCCGAAAAGTCCGCCGAGCGCGCCGTACACCGCCATTATCCAGCGGATGAAAAGTGCCCTGCCGGAGGGGAATCTCCCGTCGGAGTTCCGTGCGTGGAAAGCGCTGGAAGGCGATGAGATGGGCGCGGCGGAGGCGGCACGGGCGGGGCAGGCGCAATTGCGGGCGCAGTCCGGCATGTCGGCGGCGGCAGCGCTTTCGGCGCTTCGCTATGCGTGGGCAGATGATCTATGCGCGGCGGTGCGGCAGGGGAATCCTGACAATCCGACGCGGGCGGACGTTATCGACGCGCTTGTGCTGCACCCTGTGCTGGCGCTGCCGATTTTGGCGGGGCTGCTGGCGCTCATGTTGTCGCTGGCGTTCGGACGGTTCGGCAGCGGGCTGTCCGACGGGCTCACGAATATCATCCTGATGATACAATCGGCGCTGGACGGCATGCTTCGGCACTGGCAGGTCGCGGAAGCACTGCGGCGTTTGATTGTCGAGGGTCTGATGACAGGCGTGGGGAGCGTCGTCAGCTTCCTGCCGATGCTGCTGATACTGTTTGCGTGCCTGTCAATGCTGGAGGACAGCGGCTATATGGCGCGGGCAGCGTTCCTGATGGATCGGCCGATGCGGGCGCTGGGCTTGAGTGGGCGGTCGTTCATCCCGCTGCTGCTGGGGTTCGGGTGCTCCGTCCCAGCGGCGCTGTCGGCGCGGTCGATGCGGGGCGAACGCGATCGGCGTTTTACGCTGCTGATGATTCCCTTCATCTCGTGCAGCGCGAAAATGCCCGTTTTTGCGGCGCTTTCGACGCTTCTTCCCGGCGGCGCGTGGATGATTTTTGCCCTCTGCGCCCTGGGGATTTCGCTGGCGGCGCTGATTGCGCAAATCCTGCGGAAAACGTTGTTTCCGGGCGAATCCGCCGCGTTTGTGATGGAACTGCCGCCGTACCGCCTGCCCTTGATGTCGAGCGTCCTGCGCAAGGTGCTCCGCCGCACGGGCGAGTTCCTCAGCCGCGCGTGCAGCGTGATTCTGCTGTCGTCGGTGGTCGTCTGGCTCATTGGGCGATTCACCTGGACGGGCGCGTGGGCGGTGAGCACGCAGGAGAGCATCCTCGGCAGCATAGCCGGGGCGATTGCGCCGATTTTCGCGCCGCTGGGCTTCGGAAGCGTGGCGGTAACGGCGGCGCTGCTGACCGGGCTGCTGGCGAAGGAGAGCATCATCAGCACACTGGCGGTCTTGGCGGGTCAGGGGAGCATCCGCGCGGCGCTGTCGGCGTCCCTGCCGACCCCGGCTGCGGCGTTGGCGCTGATGACGTTCGTGCTGCTGTATCCGCCGTGCGCCGCGGCATCCGCAAGCATCATCAAGGGGCTGAAAAGCCGGAAGCTGGCGGTGCTGATGGTCACGGGGCAGTGCCTGCTGGCATGGATATGCGCGTGGATTGCGTACCGTTTGCCACTCGTTTGACAAATTTCGCGCAGGACAGATTGACAACGCGGCAGAATGCGGCTATAATGAAGATAATGAAATACTGCGGCATCGTGAGGAGCGGCGGCGCAGGATCAGAGATAGAGGAGGTACTTTGATGGATATTCAGGAACTCCAAGAGGTCTGCCGTCAAGTGCGGCGGGACATCATCATTATGACCAACAAGGCGGGTGCGGGCCATCCCGGCGGATCGCTGTCCGCAACGGAAGCGCTCGTTGCGCTGTATTTTGACGTCATGAAGGGCATTGACCCCAAGGACGACAAGAATCCGAACCGCGACCGCTTTGTGCTGTCGAAGGGTCACGCGGCTCCCGCGCTCTATGGCACGCTGTGCGAACGCGGCTATTTCGGACGCGAGGAGTTTGACCATTTCCGTCAACTGCATGGCATCCTGCAGGGACATCCGGACGTGAAGAAGTGCCCCGGCGTGGATGCGTCGACGGGTTCGCTCGGCCAGGGCATCTCCATCGCGGTCGGCATGGCGCTGGGCGCGAAGAAGACGGGTAATCCCTGCCACGTCTACACCATCATTGGCGATGGCGAATCGCAGGAAGGGCTTGTGTGGGAAGCGTCGATGGCGGCGGCACACTATCACCTTGATAACCTGACGGTTATTTTCGACCACAACGGCCTGCAGATTGACGGCTCGAATGACGAGGTGATGTCGCTGGGCGATATTCAGGCGAAGTTCAAGGCGTTCGGCTATGACGTGATTGACGTCGCTGATGGCAATGATATGCGGCAGGTGCTGGACGCACTGCACGCGCCCGCCTGCCCCGGCAAGCCTCGCCTGATTCACCTGCACACCCTCAAGGGCAAGGGCGTTTCCTTCATGGAGGGGCAGGTCGGCTGGCACGGCAAGGCTCCCAATGCAGAACAGACGGCGCAGGCGCTGAGCGAACTGGAGGGCTGAACAAATGGAAAAGAAAGCAATTCGTGTGGCGTATGGCGAGGCCATCGTCAAGCTCGGTGCGGAAAATGACAAGGTGGTCGTGCTGGACGCTGACCTTGCGGCGGCGACCATGACCAATGGTTTCAAGAAGGCGTATCCTGACCGCTTCATCGACTGCGGCATTGCCGAGGCGAACATGGTGGATATGGCGGCGGGGATGTCCACGATGGGGCTGATTCCGTTCTGCTCCACGTTCGCGGTGTTTGCGGGCCGCAGCTACGACCAGATTCGCAATGGCGTGTGCTATCCGAAATTTAACGTGAAGTTTGGCTTCTCCCACGCGGGCATCACGCTGGGCGAAGACGGCGGCTCCCATCAGGCGATTGAGGATATCGCCCTGATGCGCGTGCTGCCGAACATGACGGTGTTCGTCCCCAGCGACGCGACCGAGTGTGAGCAGTGCGTCCGCGCGGCGGCGGAAATCAACGGCCCGGTGTACATCCGCACCGCTCGTCTGCCTTCCCCGGTGTACGACGCGCGCCCCTTCACGGTGGGCAAGGGCAACGTCATCAAGGACGGCAAGGACTGCGTGATTTTCACCTGCGGCATCATGCTGGAGCACTGCCTCGAAGCGGTTCAGCTGCTGGCGGAGCAAGGCATTGACGCGGCGCTGGTGTCCTTCCACACCCTGAAGCCCTTTGACGATGAACTCGCCCGCACCTACGCGGCGAAGTGCGGCAAGGTGTTCACGGTGGAGGAGCACTCCATCGTCGGCGGTCTGGGCGACGCGGTGGCTTCCGCCATCTGCGGCATGGGGCTGAAGCACTTCGAGAAGATTGGCATCAACGATGTGTTCGGTCAGTCCGGCAAGCCCGCTGCGCTGCTGGAAGAATACGGCCTGACCGGCAAGCAGATTGCCGATCGGATTGCGAAGGCATAATTTCTGCAAGAGATACTGCGGACAGCACTCCGGTGTGGGCGCTGTCCGCTTTGCGTGAGTCTAAATTCAGGAGAACAACAACAATGCGTATGCTGATTGTCAATCCAATCGCTGGGTGCGGCTATGCGCTGAAAGTGATGGAACAGGTGCAGAGCGTGCTGACCGCGCGAAACCTCCCGTTTCGTGTGATGCGGACGGAATACCCCGGCTACGCGGCGAAACTGGCGCGGGAAGCAGTCGAAATGGGCTGCGAAGCCGTCTATGTCATCGGCGGTGACGGCACGTTCAGCGAGGCGGCGCGCGGATTGGCGGGCAGCGGCATTCCGATTGGGTTGATTCCAGCAGGCACGGGCAACGACTTTGTCAAGACGCTCGGCACGCCGAAAGAGCCGATGGCGGCGCTCGATTTCATCCTCAGCCACGAGCCGCGCCCGTGCGACGCGATTGACCTGAACGGGCAGATATTCTTGAACGTCGCCGGAGCGGGTTTTGACGTGACGGTGCTGGAAAATGTTGCGGATTTTGGCGGAAAAATCCGCGGGCTGCTGCCGTACCTCGTTGGGCTGATTCGCGCGATTTGGAAGCATCAGCCGCTGCAGCTGACGTATACGGTGGATGGAAAGACGCAGACGAAGGACGCACTGCTGTGCATTGCGGCGAACGGAAAGTAGATTGGCGGCGGCATCCCGATTTGCCCCGATGCTGTGCCGAATGACGGCGAAATCGACTTCATGGTCGTCGGGCATCAGCCGCGGTGGAAAGTGCCGTACTATCTCGTGCGCATGATGATGAAACAGATTTTGAACTTTCCGTTTACGGAGCATGTTCTTTGCGACAAAGTGACGGTGTCGTCGCCCGGAATGCATGTCGAGGTGGATGGCGAGATTATCGCCTGCGAACACGCGGAATTTACCATGCATCCCGGCGCGTTGATGCTGTACTGGTGAGGCGCGTATGGCGACGATCAGCATCATCCGCGTGGAAAATCTGGCAGAAAAGGCAGAGATTTCCGCGCACATCCTCCATGCGCTGCCGGATTGGTTCGGCTTGCCGGACAGCACGCAGAAGTATATCGACGACAGCCGAAACATGCCGTTTTTCGTCGCTGTGCGGGAAGGGCAGGCAGTCGGATTCGCGGCGCTGAAGGCAACCAGCCCCTGCGCGGGGGAAATCTACGTCATGGGCGTATTGCCGGAATATCACCGAAGCGGCATCGGGCAGCGGCTGTTTGCGGCGATTCGGGCGGAGGCAATCGCGCGAGGCTATCGGCTGCTGCAGGTCAAAACCGTGCAGACGGGGCATTACGAGGAGTATGACCGCACGAACGCCTTTTACCAGCGCATGGGCTTCCTGCCGCTGGAGTGCCTGCCGACGCTGTGGGATGAATGGAATCCGTGTCAGGTGTATGTGCTGCCGCTGCAAAACTCGTAACTTTTCCTGTCAAAAAGCAGGGATTTCCGCGTTCTGTGGCGAATATATAGAAATATCCGCAGAAAAGGAGGCAATGTTATGGCTGATATTGGCAAGACAGTCAAAGAAATCTGGGAACAGAGCATGAAGGCAGTCAACAAGGCGGCGACGAACATCGCGACCAGCACGAAGCAGAAGGTTGATGAGATGAACATCATCACGCGTCGGAAGGAACTGCAAAACCAGCTTGGTCTGCGGCTGTATGAACTGTGGCAGGCGGGCGAGGACGTGCCGGAGACGCTGAAAGCGACGCTGGAGGAAATGCGCGACCTGGAAGTGAAACTGCAGGAGCTGCGCGAAAGCAAGACCGCTGCGCCGGAGGACGAGAAGAGCGCCGAGACGCCGGATTCTGCCGCCCCCGCGCCGGACACGACGGACGTGAAAGTGCCGCTGGAGGACGACGACGTGCCGACGATTGAGATGCCGGACATCCCCGAAAAACCGGAGCGCCCGATGGAAGCGCCGAGTATCCACACGGACGACGAAACACCCGCTGAGTGACATCTATTTGCACACAAAAACGCCATTCCGACGCATGTTGTTCGGAATGGCGTTTTATACTATTTCCAGATTCAACTGCGCCATCTGCTTGCGCCTTTTTCGTTCTGGCGTCCGCTCACTCCATTTAGCGTAGCGCTGCTACGCTGCATTTCGTTCCCGTTAGCCAGAACGAAAAATTCGCCGCGCATCTTGGCGCATTTTCATTTGGAAATAGTATTACTTTTCGGTTAAATCAGCTGCACGTCATATCCGCCCTGCCAGCTGTGCCCGGGCTGAAGCAGCGTCACGAACGGCTTGTCCTCGAAGCGGCCGCTCTCCGTCACCTGACCGGGCATCCCGTGCCACGGCTCCAAGCAGACGTAATCCGCATTCTTCTTTGGCATCGACCAGACCGCCAGCACCTCCATCTTCGGGTAGGAGAAGCGCAGTCCTTTGCCGCTGCTGCGGTTGACCAAATCGACCGAGCGGCTCTTCAATTCGGTGAAAATCAGCGCGTCGCGGTCGTCGAAAAGGTCGTGGCTGAGCGGCAGCACACGGCTGTTGTGGAAGCAGGGGAGATATTCGCTGCCGTCAATGAGATATCCGCCGGGGCAGAGGCTGTTGCGCCCGTCCTCAACCTGCGGGAAGACCAGCTCGTAGTCCGTGTAGCTTGCGCCTGCCTCCATCGGCACGATGAAGCCCGGATGCCCGCCGCAGCAGAACGGCATCACCTTGTCGGACTTGTTTTCGACAATGAACTGCGTGGAGAAGCCGTTTTCGCGCAGCGTGTAGACGACGTGGAACGCGAATTCAAACGGGTAGGACGGCTTGCTTTCCTCCGTGGGGGTCAGAACAAGCTCGATGAAGTCATCGCCGATTTTCTCGACCGTAAACTCTGGGTTACGGGAGAAACCGTGCTTGGCAATCGGGTAGGACACGCCGTCAATGATGACGTGGTTATCCTTCGCCGTGCCACAGATTGGGAAGAGCACCGGCGCGTGATTTCCCCAGATAGCGGGGTCAGCCTGCCAAATAACCTCGCGGTTATCATTCCCCTTGAAGGAGGTCATCTGCGCGCCCTTCTGCCGGACGCGTGCGGTCGTATCACCGCAGTGAAGCGTAAATTCCATGAGAAACACCTCCGAAAATGTCGTTTCCGCAGGAAGTATTCGCGTCACGAAGCGAAAAATCCTGCATAAAATAGAACTGATTCAGCGAAAGGAGGAAAAAATCATGCGGGCAGCAGGATCGCCGTTTCAGGCGAAAAGCAGTCAGGAGCAGAAGGAACAGTGGATTTGGTGGCAGTGCCAGCGGGACACGGTGCCGCCGGAGGAAGAAGCGCCGCCAGTGAACGTCCTGCCCGAACGGGACGCGCCGCCGATGCCCGTACCGGTGCAGCCGACGCGCCATCAGCAGTACGACGCCATCATGCAGCGCATGAAGGTCGCTCAGGGGCGAACAGGCGCGTTTACATCCTGCGGCACCAGCACGCAAGACTCGTCCGGCAAGTGATACGCATCGAAATACGCATTTTCCAGCGGAATCCACCGCGCGTTAAAATCCTTCAGCCGCGCTGCGCCGACGCGCTGCAATAACCGTTCTTGCTGAACCTCCGGGTTAATCCGCAGGAAGAGCGTCAAATCCGCATGACGGCGGATGTCCGGCAGCATACTGTAACTGCCTTCCAGCATCGTGATGGGCGCGTCGGGCAGGGGAATCGGCGCGGAGAATGCGTCCTCGCGGCACAGGTAGCGCCGATAGACGACGGGCTGACCCGCGGCGAAGGGGGCGATGACCTCCTGCATCAGGCGCTCCAAATCGACGTTGCCGCCCGGAATTGCCAGCCGCTGCGGCGTTTTCAGCGCGTGGGGCAGGAAAAAATCATCCATGCGGATGATGGGCGCATTCAGCGCGGCGGACAGCGCATCCGCCAAGGTGGATTTGCCGCTGCCGCACGGCCCGTCAATCGTGATGAGCAGGCGCGGCTTCTTCGGCAGCTGGGCAATCCGCGTGAGAATCGGGGCGATTCGCGCGTCACGGGGAAAATCGGGCTGCATAAAACCTCCGACACAATCAGGCGCACTGCGAAATGCTTGCAGTGCGCCTAAATTTGATTACGCGAAATGCTTTTTGAGAATCGCCAGCCCTGCCGCCAAATCCTCGTAGGAAATGTTCAGCGGGGGCAGCAGACGCACCTTTTCGTGCGCCGTCAGCACCATTAAGCCGTCCTGCAAGCACGCCGAAGCGACTTCCGCCGCCGTTTTGTTCTCCGGCAGGATGCCAATCATCAGCCCCAGCCCGGTGATGCTCTTCACGCCCGGCGCGCCCGTCAATTCCTTGCGGATGTACGCCGCGCGCTCCTTTACGCCCGCGAACACGTCCTCATTCAGCCGGGAGATGACGTTCAGCGCCGCGGCAGCGCAAATCGGGTTGCCGCCGAAGGTCGAGCCGTGGTCGCCCTTGCCCAGCACATGCTCGCAGCGCTCACCTAAGAGGCACGCGCCCATCGGCAGACCGCCCGCCAGTCCCTTCGCCGTCGTCACCACGTCGGGATGGATGCCGAACTGCTCGTAGGCGTACAGCGTGCCTGTGCGCCCGTTGCCAGTCTGCACCTCATCGACCATCAGCAGAATGTCATTCGCGTGGCAAAGCTCCTCCGCCTTCTTGACGAACGCCGGGTCAAGCGGAATCACGCCGCCTTCGCCCTGCACCATCTCCATCAGCAGCCCGCAGACCTTGCCCGTGCTGAGGATGGCTTCCAGCGCGGGAATGTCGTTTGCGGGCGTGTAACGGAATCCCGCCGGGAACGGGCCGAAGTGCTCATGGAAGCGGTCTTGCCCGGTCGCCGCCAGCGTCGCAATCGTGCGGCCGTGGAAGCTGTTCACCAGCGTCACGATAACGTCGCGGTTGTCCTTCTCGCCATATTTCCGGGCGACTTTCAGCGCACATTCATTCGCCTCCGCGCCGGAATTGCCGAAGAAAACCTTCTTCATGCCCGTGCGCTCGCACAGCAGCTTTGCCAATTGCGTCTGCGGTTCGGTATAGTAGAGGTTCGACGTGTGACCGAGGGTGGTCAGCTGATGCGTCACGGCGGCGACCCAGTCGGGATCGCACGCGCCGAAGAGCGTCACGCCGATGCCCGTGCCGAAGTCGATGTAGCGCTTGCCGTCGAGGCCTTCGTAGTGCGCGCCCTCGCCTTTCGACATCACCGCGTCAAAGCGGCCGTATGTGCCGGCGATGTAAGCACTGTCCGCCTGTTTAACTTTTTGGCACATAATTTCCCTCAATCTCCTTCTTGAACATCGTGCCGGCGCCCTCGTCGGTCAGTGTCTCAATCAGCAGTGCGTGGGGAACGCGGCCGTCGATGATGAACACCTTGCGCACGCCCGCGCGGATGGCGTTGGTGCAGCACTCGACCTTGGGAATCATGCCGCCGGAGATGATGCCCTCCGCCTTCAGCTCCTCCACGCCCTTCAAATCGACGCGGCGGATGAGGCTTGTCGGGTCTTTCGGGTCGCGGAGCAGACCGACGGTGTCCGTCATGGAGATGAGCGCCTCGGCGTGCATGGCGGCGGCAATCGACGCGGCGGCGGTGTCGGCGTTGATGTTGTAGACATGCCCCGTTTCGTCGCACCCGATGGTGGAAACGACCGGGATATACCCCTTTTCCAGCAGATCGAGAATCGGCTGCGGGTTGACGCTGTTGATTTTGCCGACGTAGCCGAGCTTGGGGTCAATCATCTGCGCCTTGATGAGCCCGCCGTCCATGCCGCAGATGCCCATCGCGCGCCCGCCGAGGTTGTCCAGCTTCGCCACCAGCGATTTGTTGATTTTGCCCGCCAGCACCATTTGGACGATTTCGCTCGTTTCCTCGTCCGTCACGCGCAGACCATCGACGAACTCCGTCTCCTTGCCGACGCGCTTGAGCATACTGGAGATTTCCGGGCCGCCGCCGTGCACCAGCACCATTTTGACCCCGATGAGGCTCATCAGCACCATGTCGCGCATGACATCGTGCTTGAGCTCCTCGTTGATCATGGCGTTGCCGCCGTACTTGACGACGACGATTTTGCCGTTATACTTCTGGATATAGGGCAGCGCCTCGACCAGCACCTGCGCGCGCTGGCGGTTCGTCATGCCGTTGTACATCTGCATATTGATTCGTCCTTTCAGCTCCGATAGTCGCCGTTGATTTTGACGTAATCGTACGTCAGGTCGCAGCCCCAAGCGGTGGCGGAGGCGTCGCCGTCGTGCAGGGTGACGACGACATCCACCTCGTCCTCCAGCAGGATTTCCTTCGCTTTTTCTTCGCTGAAGTCGATGGATACGCCGTTTTTGCACACGTCAATCGAGCCGACGGCGCTGCGGAAGGCGACATCCACCTTCTTCACGTCGATTTCCGCGCCGGAGTAGCCCAGCGCGCACAGCACGCGCCCCCAGTTCGCATCCGCGCCGAAAATGGCGGCCTTCAGCAGGCTGGAGCAGATGACGGACTTCGCGGCGAGCTTGGCGTCCCGCACGGTTTTGCCGCCCGTCACCACGCACGTCAGCAGCCGCGAGGCGCCTTCGCCGTCCTTAGCAATCATGCGGCACAGGGCGGTCGTCACCTCGCTCAGCGCGGCGCAGAACACGGCGTAATCCGCGTTTTCACTGTCAATCAGCGCATTGCCCGCCAAGCCGTTCGCCATGATGGACACCATGTCGTTGGTGGATGTGTCGCCATCGACGCTGACCATGTTGAACGTGTCCTTCACGTTGTCAGACAGCGCCTTGCGGAGCATCGCGGGGGAAATCGCCGCGTCGCAGGTGAGGAAAACGAGCATCGTCGCCAGATTCGGGTGAATCATGCCTGAACCCTTCGCGATGCCGCCGAGGTGGCAGACCTTGCCGTCTACCACGAAAGACACCGCGACTTCCTTCAGCCGCGTGTCCGTCGTCATGATGCCCTCCGCCGCTTCCTGACTGCCGTTGCCCTTCACAGCGGCATACAGCTCGCTCATGTGCTGGGCGATTGGTTCGATGGACAGCGGCTGCCCGATCACGCCCGTAGACGCGACAATGACGTGGTGCGGGTCGATGCCCGCCGCCTTGCCCGCCAGTTCGCACATTTGCCACGCGACTTCTTCGCCGTCGGCGTTGCAGGTGTTCGCGTTGCCGCTGTTGCAGACGGCCAGCTGCGCAATACCGCCCGCCAAGTTCCGCTGGGTGACGTAAATGGGCGCACCCTTGACCAGATTGCTCGTGTACACCGCTGCCGCCGAAGCAGGAACTTCGCTCACAATCATGCTGATGTCGCGCTTGCCGCGGTTCTTGCGGATGCCGCAGTGAATGCCGCCCGCCTGAAATCCCTTCGCGGCACATACGCCGCCCGAAATATGCTCCATATGCTTTTCCTCCATATTATATGCTTACAGATTCAGTCCTGTCGTTTCGGGTGCGCCCGTCATCAGGTTCAGGCACTCAATGGCCGCGCCGGACGCCCCCTTGCCGAGGTTGTCGAACAGGCTGACCAGCTCGATGCGGTCGTCATTGCCCAGCACCATCAGCTTCATGCTGTCCTTGCCCGCCAAGGCGTTCGCGGGGATGAAGCCGCCGAACGCCGCCACGTCCTGCGCGTCTAGCACGGACACGATGGGGGAGGAAGCATAGTGCGCCTTCAGGCACGCGGTCAGTTCCTCAACCGGGTGCGCGCAGTTCAGCTGCTGGCGGAACAGCGGAATCGTCACCTGCATCCCGGCGTAGTAATCCGCCACAATCGGCGCGAAAATCGGCGCGTGGGTCAGACAAGAAATCTGCTGCATTTCGGGCAGGTGCTTGTGCGATTGCGTCAAGCCGTAGGGGCGGGGCGCATCGAGGTCAGGCGTGCGGGTGTCCGCCTCGTACTGGGCAATCATCTTCTTGCCGCCGCCGCTGTACCCGGTCAGGGAGAAGCAAGAAAGCAGCGTATCCGCCGGAATCAGCCCCGCGGCGACCAGCGGCGCGGCGAGTGCGATGAACCCGCTGGCATGGCAGCCCGGCACGGCGACGTATTGCCCGGACACAACGGCGTCCCGATGCTTCTTGGACAATTCCGGAAAGCCGTACGCCCAGCCGGGGGCAACGCGGTGCGCCGTCGAAGTATCAAGAATGCGCGTATTGCTTCCTTCCGCCAGTGCGACGGATTCTCGTGCAGCAGCGTCCGGCAGGCAGAGAATGGAAATGTCGGCGGCGTGAATGGCTTCGCGTCGGGCATCGGCGTCCTTGCGCTTTTCCTCCGGGAGCGTCAGGAGCGAAAACTCCCCGCGCTCCGCCAGCCGATCGAAAATCCGAAGGCCTGTTGTGCCTTCCTTGCCATCAATAAAGACCGTCCATGCCATGATATTCCTCCTCCATTTATGCGGAATAGACGCATAAATATACAAACCTATTATACGCACATCGGCGCGCTTGTCAAGCGAAAAAGCACGAAAAAATCAGGTTCTTCACGGAATCTCGGGGGAAGAGCAGCTTGAGGGCGCGTCTGCGGACGCGCAAAGTTACTGGCAGGGACGCTTCGCTGCCTGCACCTTTGTTGGCGGCTTCCTTGGGATTGGTCGGACGCGGAACAGTTGGGGCGTTGCCCCAAACCCCACAAGGGACGCTGTCCCTTGACCCCTTTTCGCGATTGAGTTGGTCGCGCTTTCATGCTCCTTCCGCGTGCAGCTTTTTGGTGCTTCGCCTAAGCACTTGTTTGCTCCCCCAACTTTCCGTGAAGAACCAAAAATCATTCCGCGCGCTCATAGCGGACAGTGAACCCGCCCGCGTCCGCCATCCACTGCGCAACGGTCGCCTCCATCGCCGCGACGGTCGCGTCCCAGAGTTCCGCTGCGCGCTCGCCGGAGAGATACCGTTCGCGGCAGGAAACACGTTCATCCTCCAAAACACGCTGCAAGTCGTTGTCGTCCAGATACGGGTACAGCGCCGAATCGCGCGTGATGTCCGCTGGCGTGAGGGAGTCCAGCAGCAGCTCCGGCGCGGGCAGCGTCAGCGTCAGCACAGACCCGTCGCGCGTCATGGTCACCTGCTGCAAATCAATGCCGAAACTGCCCTCATAGGTGTAATCGGCGTTGATGCTCGCCACTGTGCCGAGGAATGCCGCCTTGACTTCGTAGTTCAGCGCGCCCTCTTCGGTGACGTGCAGCGTCTCCAGCTTTGCGCTCTGCTCCAGCTTCTGCGACAGCACGACGGACGCGCGAATCGCCGCGGCGGACTCATCCGGCATGATGCGCGCAATCCACTTCGCGGCGTACGGCAGCAGCACAATCACCAGCACGAGCGTCAGCGCGGAGGTAATCAGCCCCAACAGCCACTTTCCGATGCGCTTCATAGCCGGCCTCCTGTCCAGATGTGCAGCTGAACGAGCAGCGGCACAATCAGATAGCGGAAAATTTCCACGGCGACGAACGCCACGCCAATCAGCGCGAAAACGTACAGCCAGACGCGGTGACGGCGGTGCTTTTCCCGCTTGCGGCGGTGCGGCGGCTCATCGGGCGGCGGCTGGGGAATATAGGTGCTCTGCGCGGGCGGCGCCTGCTGCCGGAAACGGCGGATTGTGCCGTCCGGACGCTGCTCGTAGCGTTCGTCTTGCGGTAGTTTGGGCTGCATGAGCGTCATCTCCTTCCGTGGCTGCATTGTGTGATTACGAAGGGCAAAAAGCGCGGATTCCCACGCAAAACCGACGATGTTGGTCATGCCCCTTCCTTATTATACGACAAAATCAGCAAGTTTTCCTGCATTTTCGGAAGAAAAAGCAAAAAAGCAGGAAAAATACAGACGGCACGGATTTTCCTGGAAGACAATTGACATGCCGAAACATGTGTGGTAAAATAAGCAAGGTGGTTCAGGTGATTTTTGTGTACGATTCGTCGGACAGAAGATAACGTAAAAATTTGCCGACTGCAAAAGCAGCGGTGGATGGAAGGTGGATGGCGGCGATGACGGAAACAACGGTGCAGCAGTCGGCGACGACCACGCGCGAGCAGATTTGGCTCAACCGTGAACAGGTGCACAAGGAAAAACCGGTCTATCGGGCGCTGAAACGCGCGCAGGATATTTTCTTCTCCCTGCTGGCGCTGATTGTGCTTTCGCCGCTGCTGCTGATTGTAGCGCTCGCGATTGTCATTGATGATCCGAGCGGTTCGCCGATTTTTACGCAGGTGCGCAGCGGCATTGACGGCAAGGAGTTCCGCATCCATAAATTCCGCTCCATGTGTGTGGACGCTGAGGCGAAGCTGGCGGATTTGAAGCGCAGCACAGAGATGAACGGCCCGATTTTCAAGCAAAAGGATGACCCGCGCATCACCCGTGTGGGGCATTTCATCCGCAAGTGCGGCATCGACGAGCTGCCCCAGTTGTGGGATATTCTGGTTGGCAGCATGAGCATCGTCGGCCCGCGTCCGCCGCTGCCGTGCGAAGTGGCGGCGTATACGGATTACGAGCGCCAGCGCCTGTATGTCCGTCCCGGTCTGACCTGCATTTGGCAGATTCAGCCGAACCGCAATGACGTGACGTTTGACGAGTGGATGGACATGGATATGCGCTACATCCGCGATCGCAGCTTCCTGCTGGACTGGAAGCTGATTTTCGGCACGGTATGGACGGTTTTTGCGGGCACGGGCGAATAAAAAGCGTGCATAAATATGCCGCTGGACGGGAAAATGCAAAGAAATCATCGGAAAGCGTGTGTGCGCCAAGAATGCCACCACGCTTTTTTCGCGTTCCATATTATCCTGTTTTCAAATTCGCGGCGCAACTGGGTGCATTCTCATAAGGCGACGAACGTTGCCACACTCGGAAATATATAATAGGAAGAAAAGCTGATAAAACTGCATTTTCCACAAAATTAATCGAGATTTACTTGCTAAATAACGGTTTGCATGGTATAATGGAAAATGCTTGATAGGTATGTACCTGTCGGCAGCTGGTTCGCCGCAATGTTTGCATGACGAACTTTTTTTCAAAAACGAGACGATGGGGGGACAGCATGAGAGCCTACAAGATTGCGGTTGCTGGCGCAGGCTACGTCGGCATGGCGATGGCGGTGCTGCTGTCCCAGCATCATCAGGTGACAGTGGTGGATGTTGTGCCGGAAAAAATCAGCATGATCAATCGCCGCCAATCGCCTGTGCGGGATGACGTGATGCAGCAGGTTTTGTTGCACACGCCCCTGCACCTGAGCGCAACGCTCGACGCCCAAGCCGCCTATGCCGATGCGGACTTCGTCGTCATTGCCGTCCCGACGAATTACGATGATGTTACCCAGCGCTTCCAGACGGCGGCGGTGGAGGAGGTCATCGGGCTGGTCACGCAGTGCAATCCAGATGCGGCGGTGGTCATCAAATCCACCGTCCCGGTCGGGTACACCGCGTCGGTGCGCGAGAAATTCCATAACAGGAACATCCTCTTCAGCCCGGAGTTCCTGCGCGAATCGCACGCAATGGAGGACAGCCTGTACCCAAGCCGCATTATTGTCGGCACGGACATGCAGGATACGCGTCTGACCGCGTCCGCCCGCGCGTTCGCTGCGCTATTGCAGGAAGGCGCGGAAAAGCCGAACGTGGACACGCTGCTGATGGGCTTCAGCGAGGCGGAGGCGGTCAAGCTGTTCGCCAACACCTATCTGGCGCTGCGCGTGGCATACTTCAATGAGCTGGACACCTACGCGGAGAGCAAGGGCTTGAACACACGGCAGATTCTGGATGGCGTGTGTCTCGATCCGCGCATCGGCAGCCATTACAACAACCCGTCGTTCGGTTACGGCGGCTACTGCCTGCCCAAGGACACCAAGCAGCTGCTGGCGAACTACGCCGATGTGCCGCAGAACATGATTTCTGCCATTGTCGAGAGCAACAAGACGCGCAAGGACTTTATTGCCGACCGCGTGATGGCGCTGACGAAGGAAGAGCATCCCGTTATTGGCATCTATCGCCTGACGATGAAGCACGGCAGCGACAACTTCCGCCAAAGCAGCATACAGGGCGTGATGCAGCGCCTGAAGGCGAAAGGCGCATCCATCGTGATTTACGAGCCGACACTGCCGGATGGTGAAACGTTTTCCGGCAGCAGGGTGGTCAACGACTTGCCGCAATTCAAGGCAATGAGCCGCATCATCGTGGCGAACCGCTACGACAAGGCGCTTGATGATGTGCAGGATAGGGTGTATACGCGCGATATTTTCCAGCGCGACTAAGTACGACTGAATAAGGGAGCGGTAATCATATGCAGCATGGACTACCAGAACAGGCGATAGAACCGACAGCATCCCGCACGGGCGCGAATAAACTTGGCTATCGTGCCGTCAAGCGGGCGTTCGACCTGACGGCGACGGCAATGGCGGTTATCGTACTTTCGCCGCTGTTCCTGATTCTTTCCGTCATTGTCTATCTGGGTGATCCCGGCGCTGTCATCTACGGGCAGGAGCGTATCGGCAAGAATGGCAAGCCGTTCAAAATGTGGAAATTCAGGAGCATGTACCGGAATGCTGACCAGATGATTGATCAGCTGAGCGAGGAGCAGAAGCGCCAGTATCATACGGAGTTCAAAATCGACAATGATCCGCGCATCACGCCGGTAGGCAATTTCCTGCGCAAAACGAGTTTGGACGAGTTGCCGCAGCTGTTCAATGTTCTTGCGGGCGAAATGAGCCTCGTCGGACCGCGGCCGCTGCTGAAATCGGAAATCCAGCAGTATTATGCGGATTCGGCGGATGTGCTGCTGTCCGTCAAGCCGGGCGTGACCGGCTATTGGCAGGCATACGCGCGCAACAATGCGACCTACCAGAGCGGGCATCGACAGCAGATGGAGATGACATACATCCGCCAAGCGTCGATATGGCTGGACTGCAAGATTCTAATGAAAACCGTGGTTGCTGTCCTCCGCAGGGATGGCACGAAGTGAGGGCGAAGCAATGAATTACCTGATTTTCGGCGGTTCCGGCTTCATCGGCACACACCTGATTCACCGCTTGAAAGATGCGTGCGTAAAGCCCGGCGACTGCATTTACGATTTGGATTTGGTCATGCCCGGCGAAGAGGGCGTTGTGCCCGGCGTCGTGGAGAAAAACGAGGGGGTCATCTATCGCCGCGTGGATGTGCGCAAGCCGATTGCTCTTGATTTCACGCCCGCGCCGGATGATGTGATTTTCAACCTTGCGGCGGTGCACAGGACGCCGGGACATCCGGATTACGCCTATTTCGAGACGAACATTCGCGGCGCGGAGAATGTGACCGCCTTTGCGGAGCAGCATGGCATCCGCAAAATCCTCTTCACCAGCTCCATTGCGCCCTACGGCGCGGCGGAGGAGCTGAAAACGGAGGACACGCTGCCCACGCCAAACACGCCATACGGCATCAGCAAGCTGGTGGCGGAGAAAATCCACCAGATTTGGCAGGCAAGGGAAGCGAACCGCGAACTGACGATTGTGCGGCCGGGCATTGTGTATGGCAAGGGTGAGCATGGCAATATGACCCGCCTGTACAATAGTCAGAAAAAGCACTATTTCTTTTACGCCGGGCGCAAGGATACGGTGAAGGCGTGCATTTATGTGAAGGAACTGGTGCGTTTCTTCCAATATCGGATGATTGACCATGATTTTCCGGGTGTGGATGTGTACAACTGCACGTTCGAGCCGGCGTACACCATCGAGCAGATATGCAGCGCCATGCAGGCGGCGACCGGGATGAAGCGCCATATCCCGCTGATTCCGGGTGGCCTGCTGATGACCGCGGCGACGATTCTTGGCCCCATCGGCGGCAAGAAAGTCGGCATTCACCCGGCGCGCGTGAAGAAGCTGATGGTGAGCACGAACATCAGCGGCCAAAAGCTGGCGGAGAGCAGCTATGCGTTCCACGCGGGGCTGGAGGACACCTTCCGCGACTGGTTCGAGGACTGCGGCAAACAAGGCTTGTATTGAACATCCGACGCGATGAGGAGGAAAATGATGAAAGTTGTCATTCTTGCCGGCGGCTTCGGCACACGAATTTCCGAGGAATCCGCATTCAAGCCCAAGCCCATGATTGAGATTGGCGGTATGCCCATCCTGTGGCATATCATGAAGACATATTCTGCCTATGGCTACAACGAATTTGTGATTTGTGCGGGCTACAAGCAGCACGTCATCAAAGAGTGGTTTGCGGATTACTTCCTGCACACCTCCGACATCACGTTCGATTACACGCATGGCACGAACGAGATGATTGTGCACAACAAGCACGCCGAGCCGTGGCGCGTGACGGTTGTCGACACTGGCTTAAATACCCAGACAGGGGGGCGCGTCAAGCGTATCCGCGAGTATATCGGCAATGAGCCGTTCATGCTGACCTATGGCGACGCGGTGGGCGACGTGAACATTGCGGAACTGGTGGCATTCCATCAGGCACACGGGAAAATCGGCACCATGTCGATGTACAACTTCGGGCAGAACAAGGGCGTGGTGGAAGTCGGTGCGAATAGCGTGATTGACGCTTTCCGCGAGAAGTCGGACATGGACGGCGACCTCATCAACATCGGCTTCATGGTATTCCAGCCGGAGCTGTTTGACCTGATTGAGGGCGATGAAACCGTGTTTGAGAAAGGCCCGCTGACCAAACTTGTCGCACAGAAACAGCTGGTGGGGTACATCCACCAAGGCTTCTGGCAGTGCATGGACACGCTGCGGGAGAAACAGAAGCTGGAGCAGCTGTGGGCGTCGGGCAATGCGCCGTGGAAGGTGTGGGAGAAATGAAGCAGTTCGATTTGTCGTTTTATCAGGGCAAGAAAGTGTTCGTGACGGGACATACCGGCTTCAAGGGCTCGTGGCTGTGCAAGGTGCTCGCCAATGCCGGGGCGATTGTTACGGGGTATTCACTGAATCCCCCTACGTCGCCGTCCTTGTTTGAAATCGCTGATATTGCGCAGGATGTGCACTCGGTTATCGGCGATATCCGCGATTATGCGACGCTGAAGGCCGCGTTTGACGCCGCACAGCCGGAGATTGTGCTGCATCTGGCGGCGCAGCCCATCGTTCGTGACAGCTACAAAAATCCTGCTTACACCTATGAAACGAACGTCATGGGCACGGTGAATATTCTGGAGTGCGTGCGAAACAGCCATTGCGTCAAGTCCTTCCTGAATGTGACGACCGACAAGGTGTACCTGAACAAGGAGTGGGCGTGGGGCTACCGCGAGAACGAGGAGCTGGACGGCTTCGACCCGTACTCCAATTCCAAGTCCTGCTCGGAGCTGGTGACGCACAGCTACAAGAACAGCTTCTTTGCTGATGGACGCGTGGCGATTTCGACGGCGCGCGCAGGCAATGTCATCGGCGGCGGCGACTTCGCCAACGACCGCATCATCCCGGACTGCATCCGCGCGGCGATGAAGCAGGAGGATATTGTGGTGCGCAACCCGTTCTCCACCCGCCCGTATCAGCATGTGCTGGAGCCGCTGTATGCCTACCTGATGATTGCCGCCATGCAGTACGAGGACGGCAAGTACGCTGGCTATTATAACGTTGGCCCGGATGATGTGGACTGCTTCCAGACCGGCGCGTTGGTGGATTTGTTCGTGCGCAAGTGGGGCAATGGCATAAAGTGGGTCAACCGCTATGACGGCGGCCCGCACGAGGCGAACTTCCTGAAGCTGGACTGCGCCAAGCTCAAGACGACGTTTGGCTGGAAGCCCCACTGGAATCTGGACACGGCGATTGAGAAAGTTGCCGAATGGAGCAAGTGCTGGCTGTCCGGCGGCGATGTTCGCGCGTGCATGGACGAAGAAATCACGGCATTTTTGTCGGCAGGAGAATAAGATGGAGAATGTAATCGTTACCGGTGCAAACGGTTTTATCGGCAAAACGCTGGTGAATGCGCTGCTGGCAAAGGGCTGCCGTGTCACGGCACTGGATGTCCGCTTTGATGATGTGCTGGCGGATGACCCGCGCGTCACCTGCATCAGCGTGCTGAACAAGGACGTGCCTGCCCTTGCGAAGGAGATTCCCGCGGCGGATTATCACTGCTTCTTCCACTTGGCGTGGGCGGGCACATCCGGGCCTGCGCGCGCGGATTATGATGTGCAGCTGTCGAACGTCAAGCTGACGTGCGACTACATCAAGCTGTGCGCCGATGTGGGCTGCAAGCGCGTGGTGTATGCATCCAGCATCAACGAGATGGAAACCTACGAGTATCTTCAGTCGGATGATATTGACCCGGCGGGCGGCTACATCTACGGCACGGGCAAGCTGGCGGCGCACCTGATGGGCGAAACGGTCGCCAAAATGACCGGTGTGGAATTCATCCCGGTCATCATCACCAACATCTATGGCGTGGGTGAAAAATCCGCGCGGATGATTTACACCGCCATCCGCAAGCTCATCCACAAAGAGCATTGCTCCTTCACGGCGGGGTATCAGACGTACGACTTCATTTATATCACCGATGCCATCAACGCCATCATTGCCGTGGCGGAAAAAGGCAAGCCGTTCAACCGCTACTACATCGGTTCTGGTGAGCCTAAGCCGCTGCGGGAGTTCCTGCTGGAAATGCGGGATTTGGTTGACCCGGCGGCTGAAATTGGGCTGGGGGATTTGCCCTTCAAGGGTGTGAACGTCTCCTACGACCAGTTCGATTTGAAGAAGGTTGAACGGGACACGGGCTATGTCAATCAGATTCCGTTTGCGCAGGGCATCCAGATGACGGCGGATTATATTCGGGAGGAAGCATAAAATGGTGCAGAAGTTTGATTTTCAGCCGCTGGATTTGCAGGGTGCGTACCGCATCAAACCGTTCTATGCCACAGACAACCGCGGCGGCTTGATTAAGGATTACAATGTTGACACCTTCCGCGCGAACGGCATTGACCACGATTTGAAGGAAGTGTTCTACACCATTTCCAAGCGCGGCGTGATTCGCGCGACGCACTTCCAGCTGGTTAAACAGCAGGCGAAGCTGGTGCGCTGCATCTCCGGCCATGTGTATGACGTGATTGTGGATTTGCGCCCGGATTCGCCAACGTTCGGGCAGTGGCGCGGCTTCCACCTCACGGGCGAAAACACGGAGATGCTGCTTGTGCCGCAGTATTTCGGGCACGGCTATCTGGTCATTGAGGATTCGGTAGTCAGCTACAAGTGCGCCGAGGTGTTCTATGGCGAGGGCGATTCCGGCATCATGTACAACGACCCGGATATCGGCATTGAATGGCCTTTTGAGTTGATTGGCGGCAAGGAGAACCTCATTATCAGCGAAAAGGACTTGCACCTGATGAGTTTTGCGGACTACAAGAAACTGTAAGGGGAGTCGAGGATGGATATCGTCTATTCTTCCAGCGACAGCTACTGCGAGATTGCAGGAATTTCCATACTGTCGCTCTTGGAGCATAACCGAAACGTCAAGGAACTCAACCTCTACTTGATAGACAACCAGATTTCGGCAGAGAACAAGCAGAAGCTGGAGAGCATGATTGCCTCCTTCGGCCGCACACTGACGTATCTGGCGCATCCAGACATTGAAAAGCGCTCCGCCACTGAAATCAACGTCGGCCGCTGGAACATCAGCACGTTCTACCGCCTGTTCCTGCCCTCCATGCTGCCCGAAACAGTGAAAAAGGTGCTGTTCATTGACTGCGATACGCTGGTCATGCAGGACTTGACGCCCCTGTGGGAAATGGACATGGGCGACAAGTGGCTCTATGGCGTGGATGACTGCCGCGGTGCCGCCTACCGCACCAATCTGGGACTTCAGCCGACGGACAATTACATCAACAACGGCGTTCTGCTGGTGGATTTGGACGCATGGCGCAAAAACAACGTCGAGGATATGTTCCTGCGCTACATCCGGGAGAATCAGGGCGATATCACCTTTGTGGATCAGGGCGTGCAGAACGGTGTGCTGAGCAAGCTGGGGCGTTCGGGCATCCTGCACCCCAAATATAACTGCATGACGGTCTTTTTCGCGTTTGATTACAAGAACCTCATCAAACTGCGAAAGCCGCCTGTGCCGGGCGACCCCGCGCAGTACCGGGAAGCGGTGGAGAATCCGGCGATTGTCCACTTCCAGTCGTGCTTTCGCATGAGCATCCGCCCGTGGGTGGAGGGCTGCAAGCACCCGTATGCCAAGACGTATCTGGCATACAAGGCGAAAAGCCCGTGGAAGGATACGCCGATGAAGCCCGACGACCGCACAGCGCCGCAGAAGGTGCTCAGTGCCGTCACGAGCGCCATGCCGGAGGGGCTGATGGTGGACTGCATCTCTTTTGTGCACACCAAGATTTACCCGCTGGCGAGGAATTTGAAACAGAGGATGAACCGAAAATGAGCCGATAGGAGAACACGATGCTTGATTTTGATTTGCTGAAAGACTGCTACGGCTGCGGCGCGTGCGTCAATGTCTGCCCGCGCGGCGCGGTGCATATGACGCAGGCAGCGGATGGCAGCTACATCCCCGAAATTGACGAGGCGCGCTGCATCGGCTGCGGCAGGTGCGACCGCGTGTGCATCCATCAGCACGCGGACAAAAATCATACGCCGCTGGGCAAGGAAGGCTGCTATGCGGCGTATCAGCTGGATACACAGGCGCGCAAAGCGTCGGCATCCGGTGGCATGTTCTTCCCACTGGCGCAGGAAATGCTGCGGCAGGGCGGCTATGTGTGCGGCTGCGTGTGGAATGAGCAGATGGACGCGGTGCACATCGTCTCCAATAAGCTGGAAGATGTTGAGCGGATGCGCAGTTCCAAGTATGTGCAAAGCGACATCGGCAATTGTTTGGCGACGGTTCGTGGCCTGCTGAAGGCGGGGACGCACGTCATGTTCTGCGGCACGCCCTGCCAGTGCGCGGCGTGTGCGGCAGTGACGGGCAATCCGGAAAATCTGCTGCTGGTTGCGCTGATTTGCGAGGGCACACCCACGGCGGGCGTCTGGCAGCGCTACCGGGATGCGAAAGCGGCGCAGTACGGCGAGAAAATCCGCAATGTGAACTTCCGCAGTAAAACGCCGGTCGGCTGGACAATGCCGTATTTTGTGCTGACGACAAAATCGGGCAAGCGGCATCAGGAAATGAGCTATCGGCAGAATCCGTATGTGCTGGCGATGCTCCAAGGTCTGACGTACCGCCAAAGCTGCTATCATTGCGAGTTTAAGGGCGACAACGGCAGCGCGGATATCGTCGTCGGCGACCTCTGGAAGGCAGGGGAACGGCTTATCCAGCAAAGCGAAAATCAGGGAATTTCCGCGCTGATTGTCAACACTCAAAAAGGCAAAGATTGGGTGGATAAAGCCGCAAGCGCGTGGTTCATGGAGGAATATCCGCTGGAGCGGGTGTGCGCCAACAATTCGATGCTGGTGCGCGCGGGCAAGGAAAATGCACATCGGGCGCAGTTCTTTTCACAGCTGGATGCTACGCCGATTGAGACGAACCTGAATCAGTATATTGTGCATGAAAATGGCATAAAGCTGCGCGTAACGCAAGCGCTGGTTGCCGTTGGGCTGTACAAGCCGCTGCGGAACGCGGTGCGTAAGCTGCGCCGGAGATAAGGAGGCGCGGCATGAAGATACTGCTTGTAAACAAATACTTTAATATGCACGGCGGGTCAGAAACCTACTTTTTCGGTTTGGCGGATTTGCTGCGCCAGGCGGGGCACGAGGTTATCTTTTTCGCCATGCAGGATGAAAAGAACCTGCCCTGCGAACAAAGCGCGTATTTCGTCAGCAATGTGGAGTTTAACGGGAAGTTAACCGCCACGCAGAAGCTGAAAGCCGCCTTCCGCATGGTGTATTCCTTTGAAGCAAAGAAAAAAATCTCTGCGCTGATTGAAAAGGAAAAGCCGGATATCATCCACATCAACCTCTTCCACCGCGTGCTGACCGCTTCCATCGTTGATGCGGCGAAAAAGCACGGCATCCCGGTCGTCCTCACCATGCACGACCTCAACTGCGTCTGCCCGAATCATGTCATGCTCGACCACGGGAAAATCTGCGAAGCGTGCCTGCACGGGAATTACTGGAACTGCGTCAAGCGTGTGTGCTTCAAGGATTCGCGGGCGAAGTGCCTGATGGCCGCCATCGAGAGCGATTTCAACAAGCGCAGTGGGCTGTACAGGAAAATCGACCTGTTTATTACGCCGTCCGAGTGTTACAAGAACAAGCTGGAAGCGTCTGGACTGACAAAATCGCCCATTGTGCACATGAAAAACTTCCTTCCGGCGGATACAAAGTATGCCGTGCAGGGCAAACGCGGCGATTATGTGCTGTATTATGGGCGGCTTTCAGCGGAAAAGGGTATCCTGACGCTGGTTCGGGCAATGAAAAAACTGGAAAATGTTCCGCTTATCATTGTCGGCACTGGCCCGGAGGAAGATGCCATCCGCGCGGAAATCGAAGCGCATCACCTAAACCAGCGGGTAACGATGGTCGGCTTCCAGTCCGGCGAAAACCTCTGGCAGTATGTGCGCAACTGCGCCTGCGTGGTCGTGCCGTCCGAGTGGTACGAAGCCAGCGGTTATACCGCGTGTGAAGCGCAGGCGATGGGGAAGCCCGTTGTTGCGACAAACGCCGGTGGTCTGCCGGAGAATATTGTTGACGGCGTAACGGGTTTCATCAGCCCGATGAAGGACGAAGCCGCACTGGCGGATGCTATCGGGCGCGTGATGCGCTTGAGCGACGAGGAATATCAGCGGATGGCAGAAAAATCCGTCGCCAACGCGAAAAAGCTCTTCGATGCGTCCGGCTATGTGGCGAAACTGCTGGTTTTATACGCAAACCTGAAAAGAAGAGGAAATTGATGATGAAAGTATACACACAAACGTGGTATCGGGGCAATAATTACGGCAGCGTACTGCAGGCCTACGCGCTTCAACATACCATCAGCGACATGGGGTATGCGTGCAGCGTCTTGAATTATAAGCCCACAAAGGCGGATATGTGGAAGCTGAAGTTCATCAATCACAGCCTAAAAGAAACCATACAGTACAAAATCAACGAATATCTGATGAAGAAGAACGGCGCGTCCGAAGCTGTCAACAACCTCTCCCTGTTTGATGATTTTCGTGCGCAGCATATGCAGATTACGCCGCCGTGCTCCACTGCGCCAGAAATTGCTCGGATTTGCGGTAATGATGCCGTATTCGTCTGCGGAAGCGACCAGATTTGGAATCCATACCTCTATGATCCTTACTATTTTCTGGAGTTTGTGCAGGATAGCCGCCGCAAAATCGCGTACGCGCCCAGCTTCGGCGTGATGGAAATCCCGCACAGATGCCAGAAGCAGCTCCGCAAGGCGATTGCTCCGTTCCGCTACGTCTCTGTGCGGGAAAAGCGCGGGGCGGAAATCGTGCGTGAATTGACAGGCAAACAGGTGATGGTGGCGGTTGACCCCACGCTGTTGGTGAGCATGGCACATTGGCAAACGCTTGCGAAGCCGATTGACAGCGAACAAAAGTACCTGTTCTGTTATTTTCTCAGTGAAAATGCGCGATATTTGGAAACCGCAGAGAAAATTGCACGAAAAAGACATCTGACGATTCGGATGCTGCCGATGGTCGCTGCGGACTTCAAGAAGCCGGGAACCGTCAAGGAGTCCGTCGGCCCGCGCGAATGGCTCGGACTTGTGGAAAATGCAGATTATGTATTAACCGATTCGTTCCACTGCACGCTGTTTTCGATTCGCTTCCATAAGCAGTTCAACGTCCTCCAGCGGTTCAAGGAGGGTGACAAGCGCGGGCAGAACAGCCGCATTCATACGCTGCTGCAAACGGCAAATATGCAGAATCGGCTGGTTGTGCCGGGCGAGGATGCCACAACGGAAATCATCAGCGACGGCTGTTTCCAAACCGCGGATGCGCGGATGGCGGCACAGGCAGCAGATTCCCGGCAGTGGCTTGAACAAGCGCTGCAGTCGTGTGAAGGCGCGGGCAATTCGGCGAATTGACAAAAATCAAGATGGAATGTGAAGCAGCTTATGAAGATTCTGCATATTACCTATGGGTTTAACGGCGGCGGTGTTGGATTCGTGATTGCAAACTATTGCGCAAACCAGCCGATGCCGGGAATAGCATTTGACATTGTTGGCGAGAGCATCGGCAAGCCGCATCTTTTGCAGGAACGGTTTGAAAAAGCGGGCTTTCACACGTTTTATGTCACGCCCAAAAAGCAAAGCCTGCTGAAAAATATCAAGGAAATGCGCCGGATGATTCAACAGGGACACTACGACGCGGTGCATGTTCATTTTGAAGAATGGTCGTTTTTGTACCTGTGGATTGCCAAGCTGTGCGGCGTGAAAGTGCGCGTTTGCCACGCACACATGGCGTATATGACCGGCGCTTCGGCCAAACCGCACTATCGGCTGTTCCGCGTGCTGCTGAATCGCTTTGCGACGCTCCGCCTGGCGTGCTCCAAGGATGCGGGTGACCACCTGTACGGCAAGCATCCGTACACCGTGCTGAAAAACGCGATTGAGGCAGAGAAATACGTCTATCATCCGGAAACGCGCCGACACATCCGGACGCAAATGGGGTTGACAGACAAGTTTGTGGTGGGCGTGGTCGGGCGGCTGACATATCAGAAAAATCCGCAGTTCACCGTGGAAATTTTCGCGAAAGTTAAAGAAAAAAGACCGAACGCGGTGCTGATGTTCGTCGGGCAGGGCGAATTGGAGGAGGAAATCCGCCGCTTGGTGCAGACGAAGGGGCTGACGGATAGTGTGCTGTTCCTCGGTCTGCGCACCGATGTGCCGGATTTGATGCAGGCGATGGATGCGTTTGTGCTGCCGTCACGCTTTGAGGGATTGGGCATTGTCTATATTGAAGCGCAAGCCGCAGGCTTGAAAACTTTTGCGACAGCGGAGGTTGTGCCGCAGGAAGCGTGCGTTGATGAATCGCTGTTCACCTATCTGCCGCGAGAGGCAACCGCGCAGCAGTGGGCAGATGCGATGCTGGCGGCGGATACCACCCAGCGGGAGAACAAGCTTGAGGTGATTCAAAGCCACGGCTATGACATCCATCAGGAAGCTGAAAAACTGAGAGCCCTTTACCTGAAAGGTAAGGCAGAAGGGGAAAAATGAGGTACTTCAGAAATCCGAATTTTATTTCGTTCTGTTTTTTAATCCTGATTAAGCCCGGCTGCATCAGCGGCATCCCCGTGCTGGGAATACTTGACACGCTGCTGAACATGATTCGCATCATGCTGGTGCTATTTACACTCATCGTATTGTTCAAAAACGCGCAATTACTTCCGGTTAATCGGCTATTTGGCGTAACAATGCTGGTGGTTGCGTCGATTCTCTGGGAGCCAATCTCCACGCTTACTGGTGGCGGCAGCATTGCGGATTTCGGCGCGCTGATGAATGACTTGGGCATCGCGCTGGTGTGCTATATTGGGCTGCGCGCGGGATACGATTCCTTCATCGAAGGTGTCGCAAAAGTTTCGGGCGCATATGTGCTCATCAACTGCCTGACCGTGATTTTGTTCCCGGCAGGGATGTATGCAACAACGAAGTATTCGCAAAACTTCTTCCTGAGTTACCGGACAGCGTGGTTCGTCATTTACCTGCTGGCGTTGACAACCACGCTGCTTTGGAATGCAAACGTTGGTTCGCGCTTCACAAAACGGTTTGCGATTGCCGTGGCTGTCGCGGCGACTCTGTCGATGATCTTGCAGTGGACGGCGACGGGGCTGTTCTGCTTTAGCATCGGCGGTCTCATGCTGCTTTACTGCACATGGAAAAAAAGGAATCCGTTCAAGATTTCGACGGTGATGCTCACGGAAGCGGCGGCGTTCTGGGCAATCGTCATTGCCCGCCTGATGGACATGTTTTCGTTCCTTCTGGTGAACATTCTGCACAAGGACGTGACGCTGACGTTCAGAACGCGCATCTGGGATAACGCACTTGCAGCCATCCGGCAGAATTTACTAACAGGGGTTGGACGACTGGACGCAGCGCAGATGGAAGCTATTCTCGGCTATGGCGTGTCACATCCGCACAATCGATACTTGTATGTCACCCTTTGCTTCGGCATCATTGGGTTGGCTTTATTCCTTCTGATTGTTTACTATGCAAACAAAGGCACAATCAACTTGCATAGGGTGCGTGAAGGCAGAATTATGATGGCTGCCTTCATTGCTCTGCTGAGCGCTGCGCAGGTGGAATCGCTCTCTGCCACGGGCGGTTATGCGATTCCGCTGTATCTCATTGCTGCGGCGCTCCATTGCAGGGAAGGCAGAAGAAAGGAAATGGGGGAGATTCCGCGGCACATGTTGACGGCGCGCGGAAAAACAACTATTTATAGTAGAAAAATCTAAGTGCTGAGACGGGATGCGCGTCGTGAAGGGAAATGAATATGGAGAAGAGAGTAACTTCCGCATTTGGCTGGAAGTTTTTTGAAAGAATATCCGTACAAGGAACTAACTTTCTGGTTACGTTATTGCTTGCCAGACTGCTTACACCGTCCGACTATGGAACAGTGTCAGTTGTGACAATTTTTATTGCGTTAGCAACGACATTTGTTCAGGGCGGATTTAACACAGCGTTAATTCAGAAGAAAGACGTTGATGGCAATGATTATCTCACGATTCTCATGTTCTCTGAGATTGTCGCAGCGGCGCTGTATGCTGTGATTTTTTTCGCCGCGCCTTTTATTAGTAATATTTATCATACATCGGAGTTAAGCAGCCTCCTGCGCGTTATGGCAATCGTTCTATTTCCGGGGGCGTTTAATGCGGTGCAGGTTGCCTATGTAACAAGAGATTTGCGTTTCAAAGTGCTGACCATTTCAAGCTTTGTGTCCGCTTTGCTGGCGGCGGCTGTCGGAATTGGCATGGCGGTCGCAGGATTTGGCGCATGGGCACTGGTGATACAGCAGTTGGTGAACCAAACCGCGACCTGCTTTGTCACATATTGTATTGTTCGGTGGATTCCTAAAGGAAGATTTTCAGTCCAGAGCCTGCGGCGACTTTTGCCGTTTGGCGCAAAAGTGTTCGCATCCAATTTCATTGTCGCCCTGTTTCTTGACATAAGAAGCTTGCTGATTGGCCAGATTTATTCATCAGAAGCTCTTGGATTTTTCAATCGTGGCAAGCAGTTTCCGCAAGCCGTTATGGAAAGTGTGAATGGCACGATTCAGACGGTGTTACTTCCCGTTTATTCCAAAAAGCAGGATTCTGTTAGCAGTGTCGCGAAAATGGTTTCCAAAACGGTGAGAATATCCAGTCTCCTGTTGTTTCCTATGATGGTTGGATTGGCAGCGGTCGCTGAACCGTTGGTTTCACTGCTGTTGACGGACAAGTGGCTGGAATGCGTCCCGTATTTGCAGATTTTCGCTATTGGATACCTCTTTCAGGCGATACAGCTGGCGATTATTCAAGCGATTAAGGCGATTGGCGACAGCGGCACACCGCTAAAGCTGGAAATCATCAAAAAATGTGTGGAAGTCTTTTTCCTGATTGTTACGATTCGGCAAGGCGTGCTGATTTTCGCGTCTTCCTTGCTGATTTGCAGTGTGATTTCTCATCTGCTGAATATGTTCGCGGCCAAAAGAATTCTAAACTATACGGTTAAGCAGCAATTGATAGACATTCTCCCGGCCACCCTGTTTTCGGCAGTGATGGCGGCTTGCGTCAAGTGTGTTACTCAGCTTTTGAATGGCGCATTTGTAAGCCTTGTTGCAGGAATTGCAACTGGCGTGGCTGTCTACCTTCTGCTGTGCATGCTGTTCCGCGTTCCCGAAATCAAGCAGCTGAAAAATAAGCTATTCAAACGTAAGCATGCTTAAAGCGATGATGGTAGAAAGTGGCTGGCAAACGTCATATTTCATAGCTGCCGCCACAAAATATGGGAGGAAATACGCTATATGAAGGGGATTATCCTTGCGGGCGGCTCCGGCACGCGCCTTTACCCGCTGACGAAAGTAACGTCAAAGCAACTTTTGCCGGTTTATGATAAACCGATGATTTACTATCCGATGTCCGTGCTGATGAATGCGGGCATTCGCGATATCCTGATTATCTCCACGCCGCAGGACACGCCGCGCTTTGAGAATCTGCTGGGGGATGGCCGGCAGTTTGGCGTGCACCTGACGTATGCGGTTCAGCCGTCGCCGGACGGGCTGGCGCAGGCGTTCATCATCGGTGAGGATTTCATCGGCAGTGATTCCGTGGCGATGGTGCTTGGCGACAACATTTTCAGCGGACATGGACTAAACAAGCGGTTACATGCGGCGGTACGGAACGCGGAAAACGGCAGGGGCGCCACCGTTTTCGGCTACTATGTGGATGACCCGGAACGCTTTGGCGTTGTTGAGTTTGACAAGGCCGGAAAGGCGATTTCCATTGAAGAAAAGCCGGCGCATCCGAAAAGCAACTATTGTGTGACAGGCTTGTATTTTTACGACAACCGCGTGGTTGAGTTCGCCAAAAACCTCAAGCCGTCCGCCCGTGGTGAACTGGAAATTACGGATTTGAACCGTATTTATCTGGAGGATGGTTCGCTGAACGTTGAACTTTTAGGTCAAGGATTCACTTGGCTGGATACAGGCACGCACGAAAGCCTGGTGGATGCGACGAACTTCGTGAAGACGGTAGAACAGCATCAGCACCGTAAAATCGGCTGTCTGGAAGAAATTGCGTATCTCAACGGCTGGATCAGCAAAGAGGAGCTGATGGAGGTCTATGAAGTGATGAAGAAGAATCAGTACGGGCAGTACCTGAAAGATGTCATGGATGGGAAATATCAGGAACGTTTATACTAAGAGGAGAAGCATAATGACGATTATTGTTACTGGCGGCGCGGGTTTTATTGGCAGCAACTTCATCTTCCATATGCTCAAGAAGTACCCGGACGATCGGATTGTCTGCCTTGACAAGCTGACGTATGCGGGCAATCTGTCCACACTTGCGCCCATGATGGACAACCCGAATTTCCGCTTTGTGAAGGCAGATATTTGCGACCGGGAAGCAGTCTACAAGCTGTTTGAGGAAGAACATCCTGATATTGTTGTCAATTTTGCGGCGGAATCGCATGTTGACCGCTCGATTGAGAACCCGGAAATCTTCCTGAAAACCAATATTATTGGTACGGCGACGCTCATGGATGCCTGCCGCAAGTATGGCATCCAGCGTTACCATCAGGTTTCGACAGACGAGGTGTATGGCGATTTGCCGCTTGACCGCCCCGATCTGTTTTTTACCGAAGAAACGCCGATTCACACCAGTTCGCCGTACAGCAGTTCCAAGGCGGGTGCTGACCTTCTGGTTCAATCGTATTACCGCACCTACGGCCTGCCGGTGTCAATTTCCCGCTGCTCCAACAACTACGGGCCGTATCATTTTCCGGAAAAACTGATTCCGCTGATGATTGTCAACGCGCTGGCGGATAAGCCGCTGCCGGTCTACGGCGAAGGCTTGAATGTCCGCGACTGGCTGTATGTGGAAGATCACTGCAAGGCGATTGACCTGATTATCCACAAGGGCCGCGTGGGCGAGGTTTACAACGTCGGCGGGCACAACGAGAAGCAGAATATCGAGATTGTGAAAATCATCTGCAAAGAGCTGGGCAAACCCGAAAGTTTAATCACGCATGTCGGCGACCGCAAAGGGCATGATATGCGCTACGCCATTGATCCGACAAAAATCCACAATGAGTTGGGCTGGCTGCCGGAAACGAAGTTCGAGGACGGTATCAAAAAGACGATACAATGGTATATCAACAACCACGAATGGTGGGAAACAATCATCAGCGGCGAGTATCAGCATTACTACGCGAAGATGTACGGCAACCGCTGAAGCGGAGGAAATGAACGTGAAGTTTTTCGTAACGGGCGTTGGCGGACAGCTGGGGCATGACGTGATGAATGAGTTGCTCAAACGCGGGCATGAAGGTGTCGGCTCGGACATTCAGACTGCTTACAACGGTATCATAGACAATTCGCCGGTGTCAAAAGCGCCGTATATACCGCTGGATATCACAGATGCTGACGCGGTGGAAAGGGTCATCACGGCAGTCAATCCCGACGCAGTGATTCACTGCGCAGCATGGACGGCAGTTGATCTGGCGGAGAATGCGGAAAATCAGGATAAGGTTCGCGCCATCAACGCGGGCGGAACGCAGAACATCGCAAATGTATGCAAAAAGTTAAATTGCAAGATGACCTACATCAGCACGGATTATGTGTTTGATGGGCAGGGAACTGCGCCGTGGAAGCCGGATTGCAAGGATTACAAGCCGCTGAACGTCTACGGTCAAACGAAACTGGAGGGTGAATTGGCAGTCAGCCGGACGCTGGAGAAATACTTCATCGTCCGCATTGCGTGGGTGTTCGGCTTGAATGGGAAAAACTTCATCAAGACGATGCTGAACGTTGGCAAAACGCACGATACCGTTCGCGTCGTCAACGACCAGATCGGCACGCCGACGTACACGCGAGACTTGGCACGCCTGCTGATTGACATGAACGAAACCGACAAGTACGGATACTATCATGCGACCAACGAGGGCGGTTACATCAGCTGGTACGATTTCACGAAGGAAATCTATCGTCAGGCGGGGTACACGACGCAAGTTGTGCCCGTGACAACCGCTGAATACGGGCTGAGCAAAGCGGCGCGGCCGTTCAACAGTCGGCTGGACAAGAGCAAGCTGGTGGAAGCTGGGTTTGCGCCGCTGCCGACGTGGCAGGATGCGCTGCACCGTTATCTGCGGGAAATTGGGCAGTAAGGAGAACGCCAAATGGGACAGATTCGAGTCGAAAAGAACATGAACGGCATTGCGGGACTCTGCGTGATTGAACCAGCGGTTCATGGAGATGCGCGCGGCTACTTCATGGAGACGTACAACGAGCGCGACATGCGGGAGGCGGGCATCGACGTTCACTTCGTGCAGGACAACCAGTCGATGTCAACGAAGGGCGTTCTGCGCGGACTGCACTTCCAGAAAAAGTATCCGCAGTGCAAGCTGGTGCGTGTCGTGCGGGGTACGGTCTTCGACGTGGCGGTGGATTTGCGCGCCGATTCCGAAACTTATGGGAAATGGTACGGCGTCACGCTGTCGGCGGAAAATAAGAAGCAATTCCTGATTCCGGAAGGCTTTGCGCATGGTTTCCTTGTGCTGAGCGACGAAGCGGAATTCTGCTATAAGGTTAGTGACTTCTGGCACCCGAACGATGAGGGCGGCTTGGCATGGAATGACCCGACAATTGGCATCGACTGGCATGTGCGGGGCGAATATCGCGGCAGCGCAAGTGCGGATGGCTGCACGCTGGCGGACGGCACGCCGCTGAATTTGAGCGAGAAAGATCAGCAGTGGCTGGGGCTGAAAGATACCTTTAAGTTTTAAGACGAATATTATCGTGGGAGGAAGCTATGGCAAACAAGCACTTCCTCCTTTTTATTTTGCGGCAGCGGGAAAAATCGGCCATCAGCGTGCGGAAAAAACACAAATTCCAAACGGAAAACAAAACTTTGCATAAAATGTTCGGAAAAACGCTTGACAGCGGCGGAAGAATACGGTACAATAAAGTGTACCCAAACGGCGCGGGATGTGCAGTCTGGGAAATCGGCGAAGGGGGAGGAAACGTCATGACGAAGTGCAAGGGTGCTGTTATGATGGGCTCTCTTTCTTTCCGGGGACAAGCAGTTGCAGGAGCGCACCGTTCAGGGGACTGAACAGGCGGCGCTCTTTTGTTTGCCTGACGGCGAAGGAGGTTTCGACTTTCATGAAGAAAGTTGCAGTCATCATGGGCAGCGACAGTGACCTGCCGGTGCTGAAAGGGGCGTTTGAGCAGCTGAAAAAGCTGGGCATTCCCTTTGAGGCGCATGTTTATTCGGCACATCGGACGCCTGCTGAGGCGGCGGCGTTTGCCGCATCCGCGCGGGAAAGCGGTTTCGGCGTGCTGATTGCGGCGGCGGGCAAGGCGGCGCACCTCGCGGGGGCGCTCGCGGCGCAGACAACGCTGCCGGTGATTGGTATTCCGGTTAAGTCCTCGACGCTCGACGGGCTGGACGCGCTGCTATCCACCGTGCAGATGCCCAGCGGGATGCCGGTGGCGACGGTTGCCATCGACGGTGCGGCGAATGCGGCGCTGCTCGCGGCGCAAATTCTTGCGGTCGAGGACGAGACCCTGGCGAAAAAGCTGCTGGCGATGCGCAGGGCGCAGCATGATGCGGTCATCGCCAAGGACGCGGCGCTGGTTGTTGAATAACACAAAACACGAACATTCTAAATCTGCAGCATCAACTGTTGCGGCAGACAACCGTGATATAATAGGAGGAAACAGCAATGAAGAAGCTTGAACAGCTCTATGAAGGCAAGGCGAAGAAGGTTTTTGCGACGGACGATCCGAACGTTGTGCTGGTGGACTACAAGGACGACGCAACCGCGTTCAACGGCCTCAAGAAGGGCACGATTATGGGCAAGGGCGTCATCAACAACCGCGTGACGAATTTCCTGATGAAGATGCTGGAGAAAAACGGCATCCCGACGCATTATATTGAAGAAATTTCCGACCGCGAGACGCTGGTGAAGAAGGTTCACATCGTGCCGCTGGAAGTCATTGTGCGCAATATCGCCGCCGGTTCGCTGTCCAAGCGCCTCGGTCTGCCCGAAGGCACGAAGCTCAAGCAAACTGTGCTGGAATACTGCTACAAGGACGACGAGCTGGGCGACCCGATGGTCAACGAGTACCATATTATGGCGATGGGCTGGGTCTCCAAGCCGGTGCTTGACCAGATTGCCGCCTATGCCCTACGCATCAACGAGCTGCTGACGGCGTATTTGAAGGAAGTCAACATTGAGCTGATTGACTTCAAGCTGGAGTTCGGCATCACGAATGACGGTCAGCTGGTGCTGGCGGACGAAATTAGCCCGGACACCTGCCGCTTCTGGGATACCCGCACGGGCGAAAAGCTGGATAAAGACCGCTTCCGCCGCGATTTGGGCAACGTGGAAGACGCTTACATCGAAATCCGCAAGCGCCTGATGGGCGAATAAGAATAGCTGCACCCCGGATGGCAATCGACTGTCCGGGGCGCTTGTGTGGTAATCAAACACTGGTCAGCATGAAGGAGCAATGAAGATGAACAAGCTGGAGTCAGCCTGCTATCTTGCGGAGGGGGACGAAGCGCCGTTTGACAAGCTGCACGAGGAGTGCGGCGTGTTCGGCATTTACCGCGCGGATTCCGCCAACAAGAGCGTCGTCGCGGAGACGTATCATGCGCTGTATGCCTTGCAGCACCGCGGTCAGGAGAGCTGCGGCATTGTCGTCAACGATGATGGCGTGATGAAGGCGCACAAGGACAACGGACTGGTGACGGAGGTGTTCACGCGCGACGCGCTGAGCAAAATCCACGAGGGAACGATGGCGGTCGGCCACTGCCGCTACGGTACAACGGGGATGCACAGCCGCTCCAATGCCCAGCCGCTGCTGATTAACCATCAAAAAGGCGCGATGGCGCTGGCGCACAACGGAAATCTGACCAACGCGGCTGAGCTTCGCGAACAGCTGGAGAAGAACGGCGCGATTTTCCACTGCACGTCGGATACCGAGGTGATTGCCTACATTATCACGCAGGAGCGACTGAAGTGCGGTTCGATTGAACAGGCAGTTTTGAATGCCATGCAGGTCATCAAGGGCGCGTATTCGCTCGTCGTCATGAGTCCGACGAAGCTGATTGCCTGCCGCGACCCGCATGGCTTCCGCCCGCTGTGCATGGGCAGAATCGGCGACGACGTGGTGTTTGCGTCGGAGAGCTGCGCGCTGGATGCCATCGGCGCGACGTTCGTGCGCGATATTGAGGCGGGTGAAGTCGTCGTCGTCAACGAAGAGGGGATTCACTCCTATAAGGTGCCCGGCGCGTGCCATGACGGCATGTGCATCTTCGAGTTCATTTATTTCGCGCGTCCTGATTCCGTCATTGACGGCAGCAGCGTCCACGAGGCGCGCATCCGGGCGGGCAGCTTCCTCGCGCTTGACCATCCGGTTCAGGCGGATGTGGTCATCGGCGTGCCGGATTCCGGGCTGGATGCCGCCATTGGGTACAGCCGCACCAGCGGGATTCCCTACGGCATCGGCTTCATCAAGAACAAGTACATCGGGCGCACATTCATCCAGCCGGGACAGAAGCAGCGGCAGGATGCCGTGCGCATCAAGCTGAACGCCATTTCCGCCACCGTAAAGGGCAAGCGCATCGTCATGGTGGATGATTCCATCGTCCGCGGCACAACCTGCGCGCGCATCGTCCGCCTTCTGCGCGAAGCGGGCGCGACGGAGGTGCATGTGCGCCTGTCCGCGCCGCCGTTCACAGACCCCTGCTTCTTCGGCACGGACGTGGACAGCAAGGAGAACCTGATTGCCGCACACCATTCGGTGGAAGAAATCGGCAAAATCATCGGCGCGGACTCCATTGGCTTTTTGTCCCTGGAGGCGTGCGACAAGCTGGCGGCGGACAGCCACTGCGGATTCTGCAAGGGCTGCTTCTGCGGCAAATACCCGGTTGATCCGCCGCTGGTGACGGAGAAGAACAAATTCGACCAGCCCATTCACGGCGGCAAGGTGCAGGACGACGACTAACGCGACGAATGCGACAAAGGAGCAGACAACCATGATGAAGAGCGAGAGCGAAAGCTACAAGGCAGCGGGTGTTGACATTACCGCCGGTTACGCGTCGGTGGAACTGATGAAGAAGCATGTCGCGCGGACGATGACGGCGGGCTGCGTCGAGGGCATCGGCGGCTTCGGCGGTCTGTTTGCGCTGGATGCGGCGGGCATGGAAGAGCCGGTGCTCGTTTCCGGCACGGATGGCGTCGGCACGAAGCTGAAAATCGCCATGCTGCTGGACAAGCATGATACCATCGGCATTGACTGCGTGGCGATGTGCGTCAACGACGTCATTTGCTGCGGCGCGCAGCCGTTGTTCTTCCTTGATTATATCGCCTGCGGCAAGAATGTGCCGGAGAAAATCGCGTCCATCGTCGCGGGCGTGGCGGAAGGCTGCGTGCAGGCGGAATCAGCGCTCATCGGCGGCGAAACGGCGGAGCATCCCGGCATGATGCCGGAGGACGACTACGACCTCGCGGGTTTCTCCGTCGGCATTGTGGACAAGAAGCGCATCATCAACCGCGAAACGGTTCGTCCGGGCGACGTGATGCTGGCCTTGCCGTCCACGGGCGTGCATTCCAACGGCTTCTCGCTCGTGCGCAAGGTGTTCGCTATTGGCAACGGCGGCGAAAATCGCAATTATCCGGAGCTGGATAAGTCCCTCTGGGAAACGCTGCTCACCCCCACGAAGATCTACGTCAAGCCCGTGCTGGCGCTGCTGAAGGAATTGCAGCCCAAGGCAATCAGCCACATCACCGGCGGCGGCTTCTATGAGAACATTCCGCGCTCCCTGCCCGAAGGCTGCTGCGCGAAAATCAAGAAGAGCGACGTGCGCGTGCTGCCGATTTTTGACCTCATTGCCCGCGAAGGCAGCGTCCCGGAGCGCGACATGTTCAACACCTTCAACATGGGCGTGGGCATGACGATTACCGTCGCCCGCGAAGATGCCGACAAGGCGCTTGCGATCCTGCACCAGAACGGCGAACCCGGCGCGTATGTGCTGGGCGAAATCGTGGCAGGGGAAAAGGGCGTGGAACTGTGGTAAGAGCAGCTGTTCTCGTTTCCGGCGGCGGCACGAACCTGCAAGCCATCATCGACGCGAAACGGGCGGGCAAAATCCCGTCCGCGGAACTGGCGCTCGTCGTGGCGTCAAACGCATCCGCCTATGCGCTCACCCGCGCGGAAAATGCCGGAATCGCCCACACCGTCCTGCGCAAGGAGAAAGGCGAAGCGCCGGAGAATTACGGCGAGTGTCTGCTGGCGCTGCTGCGTGAAAACGCGATTGATGTCGTTGTGCTGGCGGGCTTCCTGACGATTCTGCCGGAGAACGTCATCCGCGCGTATGACCACCGGATTTTGAACATCCATCCGAGCCTGATTCCGTCCTTCTGCGGCGATGGCTTCTATGGACTCCATGTGCACGAAGCGGCACTTAAACGCGGCGTGAAGGTCACGGGCGCGACGGTGCATTTTGTCAACGAAATTACCGATGGCGGCGATATTATCGCGCAGAAAGCCGTTGAAGTGCTGCCGGGCGACACGCCGGAAACTTTGCAGCGGCGCGTGATGGAACAGGCGGAGTGGATTCTGCTGCCGCAGGCGCTGGAGCAGGTGGCAGGCGAAATCGCAAAAAAGCGGGAGGAAAAGCAATGAAGAAGCAGGAATTGAACGACGTGCTGAGCAATAACACCTATCCGGGGCGCGGCATCTGCCTCGGCGTGGACGAAAGCGGCGAATATGCCGTGATTGTCTACTTTATCATGGGCCGCAGCGTCAACAGCCGCAACCGCATTTTTGAGGAGACGGACGACGGCATCATCACCAAGGCACACGACGAAAGCCTGATGACCGACCCGCACCTGATTATCTACGCGCCTGTCCGCGCGCTGCCGGGCGGCGAATACACCATCGTCACCAACGGCGACCAGACCGACACGGTCTACGACTTCATGCAGAATGGACAGACGTTCGAGGACGCGCTGCGTACCCGCACGTTCGAGGACGACCGCCCGAACTGGACGCCCCGCATCAGCGGCTTGGTGCGCGTCGCGGACGGCAAAGCATCCTACAAGCTGTCCATCATCAAGTCCGACGACGGCGACGAAAGCAGCGTCCTGCGCTATTTCTATGAGTACGCGCAGCCCAAGGCGGGCGAGGGACATTTCATCCACACCTACCAGTGCGACGGCAATCCGATTCCGTCCTTCGCGGGCGAACCGGAGAAGGTGGCGCTGCACGGCGATATTGAGCAGCTGGCGCTGGATACATGGATGAATCTGAATGAGGACAACAAGGTGTCGCTGTACGTTTCCTATATCAGCTTGGCGGACGGCAGCAGCGATACCATCATCATCAACAAGCATGATCAGGAGGAAGAGGCATGAAAGAGCTGGAATTGAAGTACGGCTGCAACCCGAATCAGAAGCCGTCGCGGATTTATATGGAGCAGGGCGAACTGCCCCTGACCGTGCTGAACGGCAAACCCGGCTACATCAACTTTCTCGATGCGCTCAACGGCTGGCAGTTGGTCAGCGAACTCAAGCGCGCGACGGGTCTGCCCGCGGCGACGTCGTTCAAGCATGTCAGCCCGGCGGGTGCGGCGGTGGGTCTGCCGCTGAATGATACCCTGCGCAAGATTTACTTCGTGGGGGAACAGGAACTGTCGCCCTTGGCGTGCGCCTATGCCCGCGCGCGCGGCGCAGACCGCATGTCCTCCTTCGGCGACTGGATTGCCCTGAGCGACGTGTGCGACGAAAGCACCGCGCGGCTGATTAAGCCCGAAGTGTCCGACGGCATCATCGCCCCCGGCTACACCGACGAGGCGCTGGCGCTGCTGAAAATGAAGAAGAAGGGCAATTACAATATTGTTACGATTGACCCGGCATACAGCCCCACGCCCATTGAGCACAAGCAGGTGTTCGGCATCACGTTCGAGCAGGGGCGCAATGAATTTGTGATTGATGAAAATCTGCTGAACGACATCGTGACCACGAATCACGACCTGCCGGAGGACGCCAAGCGCGACCTGATTGTGGCGCTGATTGTGCTCAAGTACACGCAATCGAATTCCGTCTGCTACGCCAAGGACGGTCAGGCGATTGGCATCGGCGCGGGTCAGCAGAGCCGCATTCACTGCACGCGTCTGGCAGGGCAGAAGGCGGATAACTGGCTGCTGCGGCAGCATCCGCGTGTGCTGGCACTGCCGTTCGTGGAGAAAATCGCCCGTGCCGACCGCGACAACACAATTGACGTGTTCATCTCCGACGAGCCGGACGAGGTGCTGGCGGACGGCCGCTGGCAGCGCTTCTTCACCGAGCGCCCTGAACCGCTGACGAAGGAAGAAAAGCGCGCGTGGCTGAATCAGCAGACCGGCGTTGCGCTGGGCAGCGACGCGTTCTTCCCGTTTGGCGACAACATCGAGCGCGCGCACCGCTCCGGCGTGACCTACGTCGCCCAGCCCGGCGGTTCGATTCGCGATGATAACGTGATTGACGCTTGCAACCTGTACAATATGGTCATGTGCTTCACGCATATGCGCCTGTTCCACCATTGATTGCATTCAGAAAGGTCAGGGAAGCAAGATGAAGGTACTCATCGTCGGCGGCGGCGGACGCGAACACGCCATCGCGCTGAAAATCAAGGAAAACCCGGAAGTGACGGCGCTGTACGCCACGCCCGGCAACGGCGGCATCGCGCAGATTGCGACCTGCCTGCCTTTCAAGGCGACGGACGTGGATGGTATCGTCCGCTGGGCGGCGGAGAACAAGGTGGATTTCGTCATCGTCGCGCCGGACGACCCGCTGTGCCTCGGCATGGTGGATGCGCTGGCGGCGCAGGGGATTCCCGCGTTCGGCCCGCGCAAGAATGCCGCGATTATCGAGGGCAGCAAAGTGTTCTCGAAGAACCTGATGAAGAAGTACGGCATTCCGACGGCGGCGTATGAGACGTTTGACGACTACGACGCGGCGGTCAAGTATTTGCAGACGGCGGATATGCCCATCGTCGTCAAGGCGGATGGTCTGGCGCTCGGCAAGGGCGTGCTCATCTGCCCTGACCGCGAAAGCGCCGTGGAAGCCGTCGCGTCCATGATGAAGGAAGCAAAGTTCGGCGCGTCCGGCGCGCGGGTCGTCATCGAGGAGTTCCTGACCGGCCCGGAAGTCAGCGTGCTGGCGTTCACCGACGGCAAAACGGTCAAGCCGATGGTGTCCAGCATGGATCACAAGCGCGCGCTTGACCACGATGAGGGCCTCAACACCGGCGGCATGGGCACCATTGCCCCCAACCCCTGCTACACGCCCGAACTGGCGCAGCGCTGCATGGACGAAATCTTCCTGCCGACGATTGCCGCCATGAACGCCGAGGGGCGCACTTTCACGGGCTGCCTGTATTTCGGTCTGATGATGACGCCCAAAGGCCCGAAGGTTATCGAATACAACTGCCGTTTCGGCGATCCGGAGACGCAGGTGGTGCTGCCGCTGCTGAAAAGCGACCTGCTGACCATCATGCGCGCGACGGTGGACGGCACGCTGGCGGATACACCCGTGGAATTTACGTCCGGCGCGGCGTGCTGTGTCGTGCTGGCATCCGGCGGCTACCCGGTCAGCTACAAGAGCGGCTACCCGATTTCCGGCTTGGATGAAGCGGGCAAAACCGCGACCGTCTTCCACGCGGGTACGAAGCTGGTCGATGGGCAGATTGTCACCGCGGGCGGGCGCGTTCTGGGCGTCACCGCGACGGCGGATACGCTCGAAGCTGCGATTGACAAAGCGTATCAGGCGGCGGACAAAATCACCTTCACCGACATGCACATGCGCCGCGACATCGGTCAGCGCGCCTTGGCATCACGAAAGGAGAGCCATTCATGAGCGTCAAACGCATTTATGTGGAAAAGAAAGCCCCCTACGCGGTGGAGGCGAAGCAGCTCCTGTGGGAAATTCGCCATATCCTGCAAATCAAGACGGTCACGGGTCTGCGCCTGCTGAACCGCTATGATGTCGAGGGTGTCGACGACGCGCTGTACCAGAAGTGCCTGCCGGTCGTGTTCTCCGAGCCGCAGGTGGATGTGACGTACACGGAACTTCCGCATGGCGCAAAGGCGGTTTTTGCGGTGGAGTACCTGCCGGGTCAGTATGACCAGCGCGCGGCGTCCTGCGAGGAGTGCATCCAGCTGGTGGGGCAGTGCGCCCGCCCGACGGTTCGCAGTGCGCGCGTGTATCTGCTGGACGGCGATTTCACGGCGGATGAGCTGGCGCGCGTGAAGAAGCACGTCATCAACCCTGTGGAGGCGCGTGAAGCCGACTTGGGCGAAAAGACGACGCTCCAGCAGCAGTACGACACGCCCGACCATGTGGAGACGCTGACGGGCTTCACGGCGATGAATGCCGATGAGGTGGATGCTTTCGTCAAGAAGTATGGCTTGGCGATGGATGACGATGACCTTGCGTTCTGCCGGGATTATTTCGCGTCCGAGCACCGTGACCCGACGCTGACCGAAATCCGCATGATTGACACCTACTGGTCGGATCACTGCCGTCACACGACGTTCCTGACGACCCTTGACGCGGTGGATGTGCGCAAAGCGGCGGTCGAAAAGGCGTTCCAGCGATATTTGGCGGCGCGCAAAACCGTCTACGGCGACCGCGAGCGCCCCATGAACCTGATGGACATCGCGACCATCGGCGGCAAGTACCTGAAGAAAATCGGGCAGACCCCCAACATTGACGTGAGCGAGGAAATCAACGCCTGCTCCATCAAGATTGATGTGGATGTGGACGGCGTGAAAGAGCCGTGGCTGCTCATGTTCAAGAACGAGACGCACAACCACCCCACGGAGATTGAGCCCTTCGGCGGCGCGGCGACCTGCATCGGCGGCGCGATTCGCGACCCGCTGTCCGGGCGCACCTATGTCTATCAGGCGATGCGCGTGACTGGCGCGGCTGACCCGCTCGTTCCGGTCAGCCAGACCATGCCGGGCAAGCTGCCCCAGCGCAAGCTCGTCACCACGGCGGCGGCGGGCTATTCCTCCTATGGCAACCAGATTGGGCTGGCGACGGGGCTGGTGGATGAAATGTACCATCCGGGTTATGCCGCCAAGCGTCTGGAAATCGGCGCGGTGGTCGGCGCTGCGCCGGAGAAGAACGTCCGCCGCGAAGTGCCTACCCCCGGCGACAAGATTGTACTGCTCGGCGGGCGCACGGGGCGCGACGGCTGCGGCGGCGCAACGGGTTCGTCCAAGTCCCATAAGCTGGAATCCATCGAAACGTGCGGCGCGGAGGTGCAGAAGGGCAATGCCCCAACCGAACGCAAGCTCCAGCGCCTCTTCCGTGACGGCGAAGTCACCCGGCTCATCAAGCGCTGCAACGACTTCGGTGCGGGCGGCGTGTCCGTAGCAATCGGCGAACTGGCGGACGGCTTGATGATTGACTTGGACAAAGTGCCGAAGAAGTACGACGGTCTGGACGGCACGGAGCTGGCGATTTCCGAATCGCAGGAGCGGATGGCGGTTGTGCTTGCGCCGGAGGATGTGGATGCGTTCCTTGCGGCGGCAAACCGCGAGAACCTTGAAGCGACCGTCGTGGCGCAAGTGACCGCCGAACCCCGTCTGCGCATGACGTGGAAGGGCGTGACGATTGTCGATTTGTCCCGCGAGTTCCTCAATTCCAACGGCGCGGAGAAGCACACGACTGCGTCCGTTCCGGATGATGATGTCAAGCCCTATGAGTTTGCGGGCGATACGGTGACGGAGAAGCTGGCGGACATGCTTGGCAACCTCAATATCTGCTCCAAGCAGGGCTTGAGCGAGCGGTTCGATTCTACCATCGGCGCGGCGACGGTCTTGATGCCCTTCGGCGGCAAATATCAGCTGACCCCGAACCAGACGATGGTTGCAAAGCTGCCGGTTCTGCACGGCACGACGGACACCGTGTCCGGCATGGCGTACGGGATGCACCCGGAAATCCTGTCGCAGTCGCCGTATGAGGGCAGCTATCTGGCGGTCATCGAAAGCGTGACGAAGCTGGTCTGCGCGGGCTTTGACTACAAGCAGGCGTATTTGACCTTCCAGGAATATTTTGAGCGTATGGGCACGGATCCGACGCGCTGGGGCAAGCCGTTCGCGGCGCTGCTGGGCGCGCTGGATGCGCAGCTGGATTTGAACATCGCGGCGATTGGCGGCAAGGACTCCATGTCCGGCACGTTCGAGAAGATGGACGTTCCGCCGACGCTCTGCTCTTTCGCGATTGCCCCCGGCAAGGCGAGCGAGGTCATTTCGCCCGAATTCAAGGAAGCGGGGCACTCCATCCGCCTTGTCTCCTGCGACCCGCACGACACCGCCGCGCTGACCGCGAATTATGATGCCGTTCTGTCCGCCATTCGCGCGGGCAAGGTGGTTTCCGCGTGGGCGCTGGGTCTGGGCGGTGTGGCGGAAGGCCTGTTCAAGATGGGAATTGGCAATCAGATCGGCACGCGTATCGACGATGATTACGACGGCAATCTCTTCGCGCAGCAGATCGGCGCGATGCTTCTGGAATGCACCGAAGATATCGACCTCGGCGTGAAGGTGGGCGACACCGTGCCGGAGTGGGTGCTGGAGTATGAGGGCGAGCGCATTGATTTGACCGCCATGCAGGAAATCTACGAGGGCAAGCTGGACAAGGTGTTCTCCTACCGCGGTCATACCGGCGAAACGACGGAGAAGTTCTCCTATTCGGCGGAAACCTACCCCGTGCCCGCCGTCAAGACGGTCAAGCCGCTGGCGTTCATCCCGGTTTTCCCCGGCACGAACTGCGAGTACGACACCGCGCGGGCGGTCGAGCGCGCAGGCGGCGCGGCGGAAATCCTCGTCATCAACAACCTGACGCCTGAAGCCATTACGCAGTCGATTGCCGAGGCCAGCCGCATGATTGCGCGCAGCCAGATGATTGTCCTGCCCGGCGGCTTCTCCGGCGGCGACGAACCCGACGGCTCGGCGAAATTCATCACGGCGTTCTTCCGCAATCCTGCCATGAAAGACGCGGTGCATGATTTGCTCCAGCGCCGCGACGGCCTGATGCTGGGCATTTGCAACGGCTTCCAGGCGCTGATTAAGCTGGGGCTTGTGCCGTATGGCGAAATCATCGACACGTCTGATCAGTGCCCGACGCTGACATTCAACGAAATCGGCCGTCACCAGTCGATGCTCGTCCGCACGCGCATTGCGTCGAATAAATCCCCGTGGCTGTCCCGCTGCAAGGTGGATGACATTCACACGGTCGCCATCAGCCACGGCGAGGGTCGGTTTGTCGGCCCGGAAGCGCTGATTCGTCAGCTTGCGGCGAACGGGCAGATTGCCACGCAGTATGTGGATTTGTCCGGCGCGCCGTCGATGGATATGCGTTTCAACCCCAACGCCAGCTATTTCGCCATCGAGGGCATCACCAGCCCGGACGGCCGCGTACTGGGCAAGATGGGGCACACCGAGCGCAGCGGCGAAAATCTCTACAAGAACGTACCCGGCGACAAGTATCAGCCGCTGTTTGAGGGCGGCGTGGACTACTTCCGCCTGTGATACTATTTCCTGCATTCGCCTGCGTCGTCTGCTCGTGCCTTTTCCATTCTGTCGTCCGCTCGTTCCACTTAGCGTAGCGCTGCTACGCTGCGTTTCACTCCCGTTAGCCAGAATGAAAAATTCACTTCGCATTTCGGCGCATTCTCATTTGGAAATAGTATAAACTGCAGCCCTCCTGTTGCCTTTTGCCGCAAAATCTGCTATGATAGAGGGCAAACGGCGGCAGGAGGGAATCACCATGCTTTTGACGGATTTTGATGCGTCGCGCCAAGCAGTCATCAACCCCGATATGCTCTTTTCGCCTGTGCCGGATTTGCCGGAGACGGTCGTCAGCTGCTTTTCGCACGTCACGTTCGAGCGGATGCTGGATATGGCGGCGGATGTGCGCGTGCTTGCCGAACTCGGCGACGCGAACGCGAAGTATCCCGTCTACCGCGGCGTATGGCAGGGGACACCGCTGACATTTGCGCTGGCGATGGTCGGCGCGCCGTCCTGCGTGGCGATGCTGGAAGAGCTGCACGCGCTGGGCGCCAAGCGGTTTGTCGTATTCGGCAACTGCGGCGTGCTGAATCAGCAGATTCGCGACTGCGGCATCATCATCCCGACCGCCGCCGTGCGCGACGAAGGCACGAGCTTCCACTACGCGCCGCCGTCGGACGAGATTCCGGCGAATCCGAAATACCGCGGCGAGTTCGAGGCGATTCTGCGCGAAACGGGCGTGGACTTCACCGAAGGCAAAGTGTGGACGACGGACGCCTTCTACCGCGAAACCCGCGGGAAGGTGGCACTGCGCAAGGCACAGGGGTGCGTCTGCGTGGATATGGAGTGCTCGGCACTGATGGCGCTGGCACAGTTCCGTGGAATCGACGTGTTCGAGTTTTTCTACGCGGGCGATAACCTTGACCGCGAGCAGTGGGATCCGCGCAGCCTGTCCATCCATGCCAAGCTGGATGAAAAAGACCGTGCGGCGTATCTGGCGCTGGAATTGGCGCGGAAAATCACCCTTTGAAATGAAATCGGAGGAAAGCATTATGCCTCATGACAGCTATATCAGCCCCTTTTCGACCCGCTATGCCAGCAAGGAGATGCAGTTCATCTTCTCCGAGGACAACAAGTTCCGCACTTGGCGGAAGCTGTGGATTTCGCTGGCGAAGGCGGAAAAGAAGCAGGGACTGGACATCACTGACGAGCAGATTGCCGAGCTGGAAGCCCACGCGGAGGACATCAACTACGACGATGCGCAGCGCCGCGAGAAGGAGTGCCGCCACGACGTGATGAGCCACGTCTACGCTTACGGTCTGCAGTGCCCGAAGGCGGCGGGCATCATCCATCTGGGCGCGACGTCCTGCTATGTGGGCGACAACACCGATGTGATTATCATGCGCGAGGGCTTGCAGGTCGTGCGCCGCAAGCTGCTCAATGTGATGAACCTGCTGGCGAATTTCGCGGATAAGTATAAGGCAATGCCCGCGCTGGCGTATACGCATCTGCAGCCCGCCCAATTGACGACGGTCGGCAAGCGCGCGACGCTGTGGCTGAATGAATTGTACATGGACTATTGCGAGCTGGAACACCGCCTGTCCTCCCTGGCGCTGCTGGGCAGCAAGGGCACGACGGGCACACAGGCGTCCTTCATGGAGCTGTTTGGCGGCGACAGCGCGAAAATCAAGGCGGTCGAGCAGGATATTGCTACGGCGATGGGCTTTGACAAGGTCGTGCCGGTGTCCGGGCAGACGTACTCCCGCAAGATGGACTATCAGGTGGTTTCCGTGCTGAGCGGCATTGCGCAGTCCGCGAGCAAGTTCGCCTATGACCTGCGTCTGCTGGCAAATTTCAAGGAGATGGAGGAGCCGTTCGAGAAGAGCCAAATCGGTTCGTCCGCCATGCCCTACAAGCGCAACCCCATGCGCTGCGAGCGCATCAACGCCTTGGCGCGCTACGTCTGCGTCGATACGCTGAACACGGCAATGACGTCCTCCCTGCAATTCTTCGAGCGCACGCTGGATGACTCCGCGAACAAGCGCATTGCCGTCGCGGAGGCGTTCCTCGGTGTGGATGCTATCCTGAACATCATGATGAACGTCTGTGACGGGCTGGTGGTGTACGACAAGGTGGTGCGCGCGCGCGTGATGAACGAGCTGCCGTTTATGGCGACGGAAAACATCATGATGGACGCGGTGAAGAAGGGCGGCAATCGTCAGGAGCTGCATGAGAAGCTGCGCGTGCATTCGCAGGCGGCGGCGCGCGTGGTCAAGGAAGAGGGCGGCAAGAACGACCTCATTGATCGTATCTGCGCTGACCCGGCGTTCATGATTACCCGCGAGGAAGTGGAAGCGATTCTGCGTCCGGAGCAGTTCACGGGTCGAAGCTGCGAGCAGGTGGAAGAGTACCTGCGCGACGTGATTCGTCCGCTGCTGGCGGAAAATGCAGATTTGCTGGGCGAAAAGCAGGAATTGAGCGTCTGAGCATCGAATATTTCATCCGAAGCCCTGCTTGCGGGGCGGAAACGGCGATAATGCCGATATGAATGAAAGGAACTGTTATGCCTTACATAGAAACGACCTCCAACGTGTCCATTCCCGGACGAAAAGAGCAGGTCATCAAGGATCGCATGGGCGATGCCATTGAGAAAATCCCCGGCAAGACGGAAAGTTGGCTGATGCTGTCTTTCCGTGACAATGCCGCAATGTATTTCAAGGGCACGGACGCCCCCTGCGCCATCTGCCAAGTGAAGCTCTTCGGCGGATCTGCGACGGAGGAGGATTACGCCGCGCTGACCGAGGCGCTGACGGACATCCTGCGCGAGGAACTGGACATTGACAGCGACCGCATCTATGTGACGTATGAAGAAATCGGCTTCTGGGGCTGGAACGGCGGCAATCTGTAATCATTTTCGCCTTGAAGAGGGCACGGTAATTTGGGGAAAGGGGAAAGTATGCCGTCAAAGCGGCTGCGTTTCCCTTTTTTCATGTTTTTTCCGCCCATCGGGAAGAAAGCGGCTGCTTCATTCGTTATCTGCACTGTGGGGTGTTCTGAATGTTCACGGATGCTTCACGGAAAATTTGTGAAAAGGCATTCATATTCGCGGCAATTTGTTGTATAATGGAGAAGCAGAACGCATGAAATCATTCAAGATGCTAAAGGAGGCGGAGCTGGCGTGACAACGTTCTTGCAGACGCTGGAGACCTTTTTCTGGAACGTGTTGAACCGCCCCGGTCTTTCCGATATTGCGGATATTCTCATCGTTGCCATTATTATCTATGAACTGCTGATGCTTACCCGCGACACGCGGGGCAGCGCTGTTTTGAAGGGGCTTGCCATGCTGCTGCTCATCGTCGGCATCAGCAACCTCTTCGGGCTGACGGCACTGAACTGGCTGCTGATGAGCGTGGTGAACAACGGCGCGCTGGTGCTGGTCATCCTCTTTCAGCCGGAACTGCGCAAGGCATTGGAGCAGATTGGTCGCGGCGCGCGCATTGAAACGAAGCGGCGCGACACCGATAAAGATGAGGCGACGCGCATTATCGACGAAATCATCCGCTGCCTGCAGGATTTGAGCCGCCGCCATGTGGGGGCGCTGATTGTCTTTGAGCAGAAAACGGGCCTGCAGGACATCATCGAGAACGGCATCGGCATCGACGCGCGGATTACCTCCGGCCTGCTGGAAAACATCTTCGAGCCGAACACGCCCCTGCATGACGGCGCCGTCGTCATCCGCGGCGAACGTGTGATGAGCGCGGCGAGCATCCTCACGCTGACGGAAGCCAGCGGCATCAGCCATGACCTCGGCACGCGCCACCGCGCCGCTATCGGCGTGTCCGAAACGACAGACGCGATTGTGCTGATTGTCTCCGAGGAAACAGGCATCATTTCGATGGCGAAGGGCGGCAAGCTCACCCGCCACCTTGACGCGAAGTCGCTGCGGACGATTCTGGAGGGCATCTATGTCCGCAAGCCGCATCAGCGTCTGCTGTCCATGCTCGTGCGCCGCAAGGGAAAGGAGGGTGCCAAATGACGCAGACCCCTTCCGCAAAGCCGCAGAAGAAGCGTGACCCACGCCTGACGATGCTGCTGGACGGTCTCAAGCGGATTTTCATCCACAATTGGCCGACAAAGCTGCTCGCGCTCCTGCTGGCCATCATTCTCTGGGGCGGGCTGATTACCCAAGACCCGACGCTCACGCGCGAAAAGCACTTCTCCAGCGTTAGCGTGTCTGTTTCGGGCGAAGAATCCGTCAAGCGCAACGGCTTCATTGTCACCAGCGATTTGACCAGTCTCCTTGGCGACGTCTCCCTTACCGCCGACGTGCCGCAGATGCAGTACGCCAACGCTAAGGCGACGAACTACAACGTCCGCATTGACCTCTCCCGCATTTCGTCGGCAGGGGAGCAGGAAATCCGCATTCTGTCCACCAATTCCAGCACTTACGGCACGGTTTCTTCGATTCAGCCGTCTACCGTGACAATTGATGTGGAAGAGTACATCACCCGCTTCCGCATCCCCGTGTCCGTGCAGACGGTCGGGAGCGCGCCGGATGGCTACTACGCGGGTGCGGCGACGCTCGACCCGCCGACGGTGACGATCAGCGGCCCGAAGTCGATGGTGGATAAAATCGTCCGCGCCGAAGTCGTGCTGGAACTGAACAACCTGCCCCAGCGCGAGGGCACGATTCGCAAGGCGCTGGCGTATACGCTGCTGGACGAGAACAACAACGCGATTGAAAGCGACCTGCTCGAAGTGACGAGCGAATCGGTGCTGCTGGACAGCGTGATTGTGGAGCAGACCATGTACGCCATGAAAACGCTCGAACTTTCCCAGACCGGGCTGATTCAAGGCACGCCGAAGGAAGGCTACGAAATCAAGAAAATCAGCATGACGCCGGAGAACATCACGGTGGCGGGCTGGTCAAGCGAGATGGCGGAAATCGACGCGCTGTTTACGGATGCAACCATCGACGTGTCCGGCTTGTCCGATTCGGTCAAGCAGCGCGTCCGATTGAGCAGCGTGCCAGAACTGAAATACGTCAGCGCCACCTACGTCAACGTGACGATTGAAATCGGGCCGGTGCTGAAGTCGAAGAGTTTCACGAACCTGCCGATTCAGATTGAAGGCTTGGAAGCAGGCTACAACGCCTCCATGAGCCGCGTGAATGCCTCGGTGATGATTACCGCGCCGCAAAACTGGCTGAACGCGCTGCAAAGCCGCGATATTCGGCTGGTATGCGATGCGTCCGGGCTTGCGCCGGGGACGTACAGTCTGCCCGTGCTCTGCCGCATTGACGCGGACGAGGACGAGGAAATCTCGGTCGAGGTCGTGCCGGGAAATGTGAGCGTTACGATAACTGTAGAGTAACACTATTTCCAAATGAGAATGCGCTAAGATGCGCAGGCGAATGCAGGAAATAGTGGAGGAGGATGACCATTGTGGGCAGTTTCATCAACGCGCTGTTCAATTTCCTGCTGGGGTGGATTCGCGGGACAGCGCAGTGGCTCTGGAACATGGTGACGAGCGACAGCCACGGCGGCCTGCTTGGCTGGGCGATGCGCAACTGGCTGCCGCTCGTCATCCTCCTATGTATTTTCGGCGTCGTGATGGACTTTCTGGTCTACCTGATCCGCTGGCAGCCGTACCGTGTCTGGGGAAACTTCTGGACACGCTTTCTGCCTAAGCGCGCGCGCCGCACGCCGACGGGCCGCCACTTGATTTATGCTGACGGCACAATGATCGAAGAGGAGCAGGTGGTGCAGCACAAGCCGAAGCCCGCGCCCAAGCGGGAAGGCACCGCAGCGACGCGCCGCAAGCGGGTGATTCCTGCCCGGCGCGCACATTTCGCCACAACGCAGACGGAGCTGACCCCGCCGCCGCTGACAATTGCGCAGGACAAAAATCAATATCATGACAATATTCCGGGGGGACAGGCATGACCGAGCTTCCACAGGCGTTTTTATCCCAAATGGCGGCACAGCTGAAAGGCGAAATGGCCGCCTTTTTGCGTACATATGACGAGCCGTATCAGCGCGGTCTGCGCGTGAATCCGTGGAAGCGCCCGACACGGCTGCCGGATGACTGCGGCGAAAGAGTTCCGTGGGAGGAAAACGGGCATTACCTCGCACTGACCTCGACCGCCGGCGCGGACGTGCTGCATGAAGCGGGCGCGTGGTACTTGCAGGAGCCGAGCGCGATGCTGCCCGCCGCCGTGCTGAACGCGCAGCCGGGGGAGCATGTACTGGACTTGTGCGCCGCGCCGGGTGGAAAATCAACGCAGAGCGGCTTGCGTATGGGCGGACAGGGCGTGCTGGTGTGCAATGAGCCCGTCTGGGAGCGCGCGAAAATCCTCTCTCAGAATATCGAGCGCATGGGCATCCCGAACGCCCTCGTCGTCAGCGCCTATCCCGACCAATTGGCGCAGCGCTGGCCGGAGGCATTCGACGCGATTCAGGTGGATGCCCCCTGTTCTGGCGAAGGCATGTTCCGCCGTCATCCGGAAACACGCGCGGAATGGTCGCCCGAAAGCCCCGCCGGATGCGCCAAGCGGCAGGCGGAAATCCTCGACCGCGCGGCGGAAATGCTTCGTCCCGGCGGGCGCATGGTCTATTCCACCTGCACAATGAACCGCACGGAAAACGAGGATACGGTGGATGCGTTCCTGTCGCGCCACGCGGATTTCTCGCTGGAAGCCTTCTCCCTGCCCGGAGCAGATGCGCCGGACGGGATGATGACGTGCTATCCGCACCGCATGAAAGGCGAGGGGCACTTTGTCGCCCTCCTGCGCAAGCACGGCGACGCACCCTGTAATTGGCAGAAAGCGCCAGAGAAGGATGCGCCGAGCAAGGACGCATTGCAAGCCCTGCATACGTTCTGCCCGACGGCGAGCGCGAACGTGATGCGCACCGGCAGCGGCAAGCCCGGACGCAGCCGCGACGAATCGGTGACGCTGAGCTGCCTGACCGACCGTCCGGTCTGCGACGGCATTCAGGTCGTCCGCTGCGGCTTGCAGCTTGGCACAGTGCAGAAGAAGCTGTTTGTGCCCGACCATGCGTGGGCGATGAGTATCTTTCCACCGGATGTGCCGCGTGTGGCACTGTCGCGGGAGGATGCGCGCCGCTATCAGGCGGGTGAGACGCTCCCGGCGGATGGAAAAGGCTGGGCACTTGCGTGCTGCGACGGCATTCCGCTCGGCTGGGGCAAAATCTCCGACGGGCAGATGAAGAACCACTATCCCAAGGGATTACGCCGCCCGCTTCGCTGATTGCAGCACGGCGGCGTTCCAAATCACGCGCACAAGGCTTCCTGCCAGCATCGCCAGCACCGCGCCGAAAATCCGCACGCTCGGCATCGGACAGAAGATACTCATCACTACCAGCGTCAGCACGGAGGAAACAATGGTACCCGGCATCGCGCGCCGCTGAACGCCCAAGCCTGTCACCAGCCCGAACTGCACCTGCTGGATAGCAAACAGCATCGACAGCGGGGAGAGCGCCATCAGCACACCCGTCAGCGCCGGTTCGCCATAGAGCAGCATCGAAATCGGCTGCGCGAAGAGAAACAGCACGCACGAGGACAGGCAGCCAATCAGCCCCGCCATCAGCAGCAGCTGCCGCATGGTGCGTTTCAGGCGGACGCGGTTGCTTTCCTGCCGGGACACGGCGGGCGCGGCGACCATGCACATGGCGCTGGTGATGACGCCGGGCGCCATGATGAGCGGCATCGCCATCCCGCTCAGCAGCCCGAACTGCGCAGTCGCGGCGGACGCGGTCAGCCCGGATTGCCGCAGGCACAGCGGCAGCAGCACTGCCGTCAGCATCCGCAGGCACGTCTGGCAGAGGCGCGAAACGGCAGTTGGGGCGGATAACGCCAGCAGCTCACGGCGCAAATCGGCGGATGGCACACCCGGCGGCAGCGGCGCACGGCGGCGGAACATCATCCAAACGCAGATACCCGCCAGAATTCCGGCAAAACCCGGCAGCGCGGCACGGACGGACAGCGGCGACCGCGTGAAAATCAGCAGCAGCACAAGGCTTCCGACGAATCGCACAATTTGCTCGCTGCATTCGCACTGCGCGGGCGTGAGCATGTCGCCGCGGCCATAGAACCACCCGCTGTACACGGCGCAGCAGCCCAGCAAAAACACGGCGGGAATGCTGATGAGAATCGCGGGGAGCGTCCGAAAGTCGCTGAGCAGCCACGCCATCCCCGGCGCGAGCAGGAGCAGCAGCGGCATCATCACCAGCGCAATCCGCCGATTGAGTGAAAGCCCCGCGCGCAGGACGGCGCTTTGATCGGCGTTCGGGCGCGCGGTCATGCGGCTCATGGCGGTCGGCAGTCCGGCGGTTGCGGGTGTCAGCGCCAGCATCGCGGCGGATGCGGAAAGCTCCATCACGCCGATGGCCTCCGCACCCATCAGCCGCGCCGTCATCAGGCGGAAGAGGAATCCAAGCCCGCGCGTGAAGCCGTTCGCAATGGTCAGCGTAAGCGCCTGTTTTTTGAGGGTCTGGGGCATAAAAACGCCTCCTTTGCCCGCAAACTTATGCGCCGCCGCTGAAAAACTTGACAGAACCCGCGAAAGCCGATATAATGGGGAACAAACATGCAGGAGGACACAAGTATGGACAAGTGGGACATCCGATTTATGGAAATGGCGCACGTCATCGCCGGATGGACAAGCTGCTACCGTCCGGGGCGGAGCATCGGCTGCGTCATTGTGAAGGACAAGCGCATCATGACGACGGGCTACAACGGCGCGCCGGCGGGCCTCAAAACCTGCCGCGAGCGCGGCGAGTGTATGCGCGACCGGCTCGGCATTCAGTCTGGCACGCGCGCCGAACTCTGCTACGCCATCCACGCGGAGCAGAACGCCATTATTCAGGCGGCGAAACTTGGCGTTTCCATCGACGGCGCGACGCTTTACTGCACGCACCAGCCGTGCAGCGTGTGCGCAAAGATGATTATCAACGCCGGTATCCGCCGCGTCGTGTATCAGGAGGGCTACCCGGACTCCTTCTCGCTGGATATTTTTGAGGAAGCGAAGGTTCAATTGGAGCGCTTCGACCCGGAAAACGCGCCGGAAATCAATCCGTAACAAAAGCATCCCGTCTGGAGAAAATCAGGCGGGATGCTTTTTGTTAATGCAAAGATGCATATTAATCAGTTTTTACTTTCTGCAGCGGGTTAATCCCCTTGATATTCATTCAGGGCATCCGTGTCCATTTCTTTAATTTCAAACGTTTTTCGGGTTGATACGCAGAAATTGTGCTCAATCATCAAATTAGCAAGTTTTTCACCGTCTATCAGAATAATGTGATGTGTATTGGCGTAATCCTTCGCTTTTTTTGAGAACGTAGCTGTTGTTACGAAAAGTCCATCGCCATGTTTTCCTGCAATCGCACCTACAAAGTTCTGAATTTCCGGCTGACCAACAACCCTGTCCGGTGCCCATTCTTTCGCCTGCATATAAATCAGGGAGAAGCCGAGTTTGTCTTCCATGATAACGCCATCAATGCCGTCATCGCCGGAAGCGGCAGTTGCGTGACTCCCGTAAGCAACAGTTCCGTATCCCATTTTTGACAGAAGGTCAATCACGAACTTCTCAAATTTATATGGCGAAATCATTAGAATTTCACTCAACAAATCGGAAGCAAGGGTCGTATTTATCTGCTTATATGCATTTTCGAGCTGGTCATCTGGCGTAAGATCAGGCGACCTTGAAATCATTGGTGTCAAATCACTATCATTTGCTGAATTGGAAAGTGAAATAAAGTGAGCAAATGATGGAAACTTCTCCAGATATTTAGAGCCGATTTTGTCGGGGTTCTCGGCGATAACCTTCTTGCCAGCCTCTGTAATGACAATGGTTGCGCGCGCCGGGCTGTCAAGAAGTCCGGCTTTTTTTAGATAGGTCTTTGCCCATCCGACCCTGTTTTTATACACGGTTTGTCTGCCACTGGGCAGCATTTCCGCGAGGTCTTCTGCCGATAAATTTAACTGCTGCGCTAATGCGGCATTGGCATCTTTGATTTTGTAGACCTGACCGTCTTTTACTGCCATCAGCAAAGGCTTCATTAACTCGTCATATTTAGGAACAGGCATAGAAATCCTCCTCTCTTGTTTTAACAAAATCGGAAGTGCTTCAATATCACTTCTCTTCTGGATTCGGCTCTTTTCCAACGCACCAGCCACGCAGCTTGTTGACGCTGCGCTCCACCGCGTCGCGGCTGTCCTTCCACGGCTCGGCTTGAAAGCGGTAGTCGAATTTCTTGATGAACCAGCTCACGTCGCCCTGAATGCGGTCGAATGCTTCGGTTTCCAGATTGCAGATGAGGTCGGCAAAGGCGGATAATTCGCGGCTTGGCAGCTCCTGCGGCGCGAGTTTGAGCAGCTGCACCGCGTGGGGGAGGCAGACCCCCTTGCTCTGCGCAAAATGCTTGCGGAATTCCGAATCATTCTGGTAGAGATGGAAAAATGTGTGCAGATAGCGGTTCATATTGTCCTCAATCGCGTTGCAGACGATGCAGGTGCTGCACAGCGCGTCAAGCTCCTGCACGGCGGCTTCCATCGCCTTGGCGGGTGACGGCGCTTTGCCGGACAGACGGTCGAGAAAGGACGAATTGCCGCTGGCGGCTTTGCGGATGTCGTTGAACGCTTTGTTTAATTTGCCGCGCGTCTCCGTCAAGTGCGATTCGAGCATCAGCGCGTGGCCGAGCCGATTGTCGCCCTTGAACAGCATCCGCTGGTGGTGCTGGCAGAAGCCTTTTTTGTTCACCTGAATACGCACGTCCGGCTCCATGACCGACGCGCCGAGCGAATATTCAATCTGCTGCAGTTCCACCCGGCGCTGCAGGGCGCAGAGCAGGCACTCGCCGTCAATTTTCGCCGCGTCCCAAACCGGAATGGTGTCGATGTGGTATCGCATGTGCTGTCCTCCTGTGGATTCTTGCTTCGATTCTTGCTCCTATGGTAGCACATTTTGCCGAAAAGCGCAAGTCATTTTCGCTCCCGCGCGGGCATATCGTCTGCCAGACCCAAGGAAGTGGAGGCGAAGAACATGGGACGCGTGGAACAGCGGCTTTACCGGCAGCAAATGGCGCGCAGGCGGCTGGGGCGCATGATTGTGCTGACGCTGCTGATTTTTGCGGCGGGTGCGCTGACTCTCTCTCGCAACGCCGCGTCGCACCTGACAGCGGAGACGATTGCGCAGCCGACCGCCACGCCGATTGCCGCCGCCTATGACCAGACAGTCGTTTCACGGGAAATCACGCTCGCGGCGGAAACGTGGTACGCCATCCAGACCGGTGTTTTCTCCAACGAGGATGCCGCGCGGGAGAAAGCGGAACTGCTCACCGACCGCGGCGCACCGGGCGCGGTTGTCGAGGACGGCGAAAAGTGGCGCGTGTTCATTGCCTGCTACGGCACGGAGACGGATGCCGCATCCGTGCGGCAGCGGCTGGGCGAAAATCAGCGCATTGAAACGTACCTCTACCGCTGGATATGCCCGGAATTGCAGCTCCGGCTCAAAGGCATGGCAGGTCAGGTGGATGTTGCCGAGGCGGGGTTCACGCTGCTGCTGCAAGCCGCGCGGACGCTGCGGGACAACGCGTCCCTGCTGGATGCGGGCGAACTGACGCTGACGGAAGCGCAGGAGCAGATAACAGCGCTGGACGGTCAGATGACGCTCTGGCGGCAGACGGCGCAGGAGCGCTTCGGGCGCAATCCGCCGTCGCCGATCAAGGAGCTGCTGGCGCTGTCAGACGCGTGGGCTCAGATCAGGGGCAATCTGGAGAATCAGGACAGCAAAACAGCCCTGTCCGCCCAGCTGAAACTGGAGGGAATCGGGCTGTTCGGGCGGATGATTGCGCTTCGGCAGGGGATGGGCGCATAGTTACCGCTTGCGGATGACGCCCGGCACGTCCTCGCCAAACACGATGGCGCGGATGGCGGCAGCCACGCCTTGCGCATCGTTCGTTAGCGTCTCAAATCGTGCGGATGCCCTCACGCGCTCGTTTGCGTTGCCCATCGCGACGGAAACGCCCGCCGCCTTGAGCATACTCAAATCGTTGTCGCTGTCGCCGAACACCATCACTTCGTCCATCGGGATATTCAGCGACTTCGCGAGCGCCTGAAGCGCGCTGCCCTTGCTGGCGCTGCGCGGTACAATCTCAATGTTGTCCCACCAGCTGCTCGTCACGTCCGCATCGGGGCAGGTATCCCGCACAAACGCACGCAAATCGTCCAGCAGCGGCAGATTCTGCGAGAAAACGACCACCTTTACGCAGTCCTGAATCACTGCGTCGATGCCCTGCTTCTGGTTGTGGAAAGCGGTGCGCCCGCCCGCGCGGTTCAGGAATGTGCCGATGACCACCTTCGCGCGGGAAAGCGGCATGTCGTCCGACGCAACCACCTCGTGAACGCCGAACACCGCGTACTGCACCTTCTCTTCGTCCAGCCGCGCCATGATGCGATGGACAGTCGGCTGCGGCAGGTGGTGCGCCTCCTGCACGGCGCCCAGTGGCTTCACCAGCGTCACCGCGCCGTTGAGCGCAATGACGTGCATTGGCAGCTTCGCGTCCACGGCAAAAAAGCTCGCGTCGTCCGGCAAACGCCCCGATGCCAGTGACAGCACGATGCCCTTTTCTGCTGCGCGGCGCAGTACATCCGCCGTTTCCGGCAGAATCAGCGGTTCATCCGTCAGCAGTGTGCCGTCCATGTCGGTGGCAATCAGGCGAATCGGCATTTGTAAATTCATAAAATTCCTCTCCTGTCAGAACGGGCACTTCACGCGGAATGTCCGCCCGTCCAGCTGCGGCAGCGCGCCGCCCGTGTCCAGCGTCAACTGCGCCGCGCATAGGCAGAGCTTCCCCTGCATTTTCATTTGCCGATTGAACGCGCGGTCGCCGTACACGTCGTCGCCCAGCAGCGGATGCCCCAGCGCCGCCATATGCGCGCGGATTTGGTGCGTCCGCCCTGTAATCAGGTGGACTTCCACGCGGCTGACCGCGCCCTGTTCCAGTGTTTCATACGCCGTCACAATCGGGCGCGCGCCGGGGACGGCGCTGTCGTGGATGGTTACATGCGCGGCTTTCGCGTCCTTGAGCAGGTAGGCGCGGCAGGTGGCTTTCGGCGGCTTCATCATTCCGCGCACAAGGCAGATGTAGCGCTTGTCCATTGTGCGGTCGCGGAAGGCGCGCTCCAAAATGCCCTCGGCCTTCTCCGTCTTGGCGAACATCAGCAGCCCGCACGTCTGGTTGTCCAGCCGATGGCACGCTTTGGGCGCGCGCGCGTCGGGGGCTTGCTGGCGAACGTGCCGCGCGGCCAATTCGGTTAGCGTCACACCGCCCTTTTCGTCCGCCTCTACGCTGATGCCCGCCCGCTTGTTGACCAGCAGCACATCCGCATCCTCGTACACAACGTCCAGCAGCGGCGCGGCCTGCTCCATGCAGAATACTTCCACGCATTGCCCAGCGTGCACGCGCACATCCGGCTTGACGCGCTTGCCGTCGAGTTTCACGTCGCGATGGGAGAACGCCTCCTGCGCCGCGCGGGAGGGCAGCTCCGGCAAAAAACGGCGGATGCAGGCGTCTATGCGCAGCCCCTCCGCCGCAGAATCGGTTTGAAATGTGTATTTCATGATAGCTCCTGTTATTGCACCAGCGCGGCGCGGTAGGTACCCCAGCGTGGCGTGAAGGCGTACAGGCGATGCAGGCACGCCGTCAGTTCCTTCGTTGGCGGAATCGGCAGCATTGCCCGCACAACCTCCATCAGCTCTGACCACGTCACATGCTGCTTGACCAGTATCCGCAAATCATGCGCGCCGTTTTCCTCCGCCGTTTCCAGCCCCATGCAGCTGTCCAGCAGCGCCGAAAGCTGTGCGTCTGTCTCAAATTCCTCCGGCAGCAGGTCACGCGACGCCATCAGCGCCCGTTCGCTCGGCAAATCCGGCTGATACCCCATCGGAAAGCCGCCTTCCCGCAGGATTTTCTCCGGGTCAGCCAGCCCCGGATGCAGCAGAAACAGCTCCCCAGCGCGGTTGTAGTAGAAATCGTTGCCCGCCTTCAAGTAGCGCAGCGCCAGCGCTTCGTCGTTCGCGTATGAATCATGCAGCACGCTTTCGTAGAGGCGGGAAAGCGCCTGCTTTGCGCTCAGCATCCCGGACAGGTAGAGCGCCGCCTTCGTGTCCGTGTCGAAGAACAGCAGGCGACTGCGCAGCTCCTGATGCCGCTGCTCGCGCAGGGTCAGCGAAAGCGGGGTCATCAGTTCCCGCGGCAGGTGCAGCAGAACGTCCTGCTCGTCCACCTCCAGCGTACACCAAAGGCGGCGCAGCAGTGATTCAGCGGCGGACAGCTCCTGCCAGCCGTCGATGCGCGCCTGACCCCCGCAGAGAATCAGCCGGACAATCAGCGCATGTTCCGTCTCTGTCAGCAGCGCGGCTTCCACGGGCAGGCGCGCAAGCACATTCGCCCGCATCTCCCGCAGCGTGTGCAGTACGGGCGATTTTGGCGATTCCTCCGCGTCGTAAGAGCAGTGCCACCAGCATTCGGTCTCCCGCTCGTCCTGTAGCGTGAAAATCGACTCGGTTGGGTAGCTCAGCAGACGCGTCTCGCACGCTTCCATCTGCCTTTGGTGGAGCATGGACTGCGTTTTGTCCGCCCAGTGCATCCTTTGCAAATCAAATTCGCGGAGCATGAAGCCTCCTGATACACAAATAATAGGGGATAGCAGCCATTACAGCTCATCCAGCAGCGTTTCCAGCGAAATGGGGACAAGCAGAATGCCCGCTTCGGGCAGGGCAACCGTGTTTTCCAGCAGGTAGAACACCGGGTCGCCGTTTTCATCCAGATAGAAATCCTCTTCCGGATAGAACGCGGCTTCCAGCTCCTCGAACGTCAAGCCGTCATAGAATGGCACGTCGCCGGATTTCATCATCCGCTCGATTTCCGCCCACACCAGCTCACGCACGCAGTTGTCCGCCTTCGCCGTCTGCCGGTCTTGCAGCCAAGTGTCCACCTTGCCGTCCTGCGTCAGAATCCCCAGCAGGTAGGGCAGGCTGATGATTTCACCCGCGCGGCTGCCTGTCAGCGCGAACACATGCCCGCTGATGGTGGTGGACTCGCTGTCAGGGCGCTTTGTGTGCTTCGTGACGAGAATCGAGAGGTAATCCGCCGTCTGGCAGGTGACTTCATACGTCACGTCGATGATGGTCGCCTGCGCCGCGCCGTCGGTCAGCCCCGCGTTCATCGGCGCTTCAAAGGCAAGGGTGTCGTCAGCGGTGTAGGCATAGGTTGTGTTGAACATCGCAGCGATTTCGTCGTCTCCGGACAATTGCGGATAGCGGTAGCGGTAGATGTACGTCGCGGTGGATTCGTCCGAGCCCGCCGGGTAAAGGTATTCGCCCGTCAGGTCGTCGGCAAATTCGTAGCCGTCCGCCAGCGCGGGCAGCGTCAGCAGCATCAGCAGGAGAAGCGGCAGCAGATACCGGAATGCCCTCTTCATGCGCGTGCCCCCTTGCTCAAATCGGCGGATGCGCTGATGGCGGCAACGTTGCCCTCGCCGACCGCCTTGGCGATTTGCAGCGGCTGACCCGTGCAGTCCCCGCAGGCGTAGACGCGCGGCAGATTCGTCGCCATCCGCCGGTCAACGGGGATGAACGCGCCTTCGGTTTTCAGCCCCGGCAGCAGCGTGTCCGGCGATACGGCAGGACGGAAGATGAAGATGCCGTCGTAGCGGTATTCGCCCGCGTCCGTCTTGAGCACCAGCTGATTTTCTTCGTGCCGGATGGACTGCGGCTTGCCCGCGCACAGGCGGTACGGCGGATTTTCCGGCTGCGCGTGCTGCGCCAGCAGGTAGTAATCCACCTCGGATGCCAGTCCGGCGAGAAATTCCGCTTCTTCGATGCCGCCCGTCCATGCTGACAGCACCGCCACCTTTTTGCCGCGGTAGAACATGCCGTCGCATGTGCCGCACCAGCTTACGCCGCGCCCCAGCAGCTCTTCTTCGCCCGGCAGCAGCTTTGGACGCGCCGCGCCCATCGCCAGCACAATTGCGCGGCTTTCGATGATGTCGTTGCCGACCAGCGTCATGTAGATGTCGCTGCTTGGCATAATCTGCCGCGCCAATTGCTCGATGATGACGACGCCCATGTCCGCCGCCTGCGCCCGGAAGCGTGAAAGCAGCTCTTTGCCGCTGATTTGCGGCAGACCGGGGTAATTGTCGATGCGTTCTGCGCGCTGAAGCCAGCTGGTGGCGGACTGCGCGCACGCGACCGCCGTCGTCAATCCGCGCTGGCGGGCAGTCATGGCGCAGCTCCACGCGGCGGGCCCCGCGCCGATAATCAGAAGGTCATAGGAAGCCATACTGTTTCCTCCCCAGGGTTATTGATAGGTATAGCGCGCAATCAGCCACGGCATGGCGCTGTATGTGCCGTATGCGTCGCAGTAGATGCGCAGGTAGTCGCCCACCGCCCAGTCGGTTTTCGACTTGTTCTCAATGACCACGGGGCGGCTCTGACCGTCCTCGCCCGTGTAGACGATGGCTGTCTGCGGCTTGGTGGAGATGATTTCGGCAATCGTGCCGACGACCAGATACACCTGCGAATGCTCGGAACGGTAGGTGATGTTTGACATCAGCTCGGAGTATTCGGCGGAGTTGTTCAGCGGCCATGCCTTTCTGGTGTACACATCCTGATTCGGGACGTAGTAAATGGTGTAGTCCACGCGCGAAGTCTTGCTGCCCGGATACGAGGACGTGATGGTAATCGTGTTGTCGCCGATTTTGTCGAAGATGGCAACAAACTTGAACTCGCCCGTCTTATCCAGATTCGTAATGTCAAGGTCTGAGTGATTCGTCAGCACGTCCACCGTTGCGCCGGGTTTGGTCGTCGCGGAGATTTCGAGGGTGGATTTGCTCGTTGATGCGTATGTCGTCACCGCCAAGTCCAGCGGAATTTCCTGCACTTCGCGGTAGAGGGTGAGGTCGAGCGCGTTTTCGCGGCAGTACGGCGCGCGGACGCGGAATTTGAACACATTGTCGCCAATGGGCTGAACGGTTGCGTTGTAAATCAGCAGACCATCCTCGCTTACCGTGTCGGAAATGTTCACCTCGTTGACCGTCACTGTTGAGCCGGGACGCACTTGCAGCTGCACGGAGTACATAGCGGTCGTTACTTCCTGCCGCATGGATTCCGGTGAAACCAGCGCAATTGGGCTGAGCGGAATGGAAATGTCATACTCAATGGGGTCAAGCGCCTTCTGCCGGCCGTTCGCGGTTTTCAGGAACGCCTTGAGCGTCACATGCATCGTCTCGTTTTCCACACCGACGCTCGGCAAGTCGCGATACCAGAGGTAATCCGGAATCTCAACCGTCGCGAAGCCGTCCACCACGGGGTACGTTGCCTGCATCGGCGCGCCGACGTAAATCTGCTGCCCGTCCTCGCCGGGGATGAGCACCGTGTGCGCCGCCAAATCATCCACAATGCTGGACGTGATGGATGCGTTCGACCCGCTGGAGGTGTTCAGCAGCCCCAGATGGGACAGCGCGAAGAATCCGCCGACGCCCACGAGACCCGTAACCAGCAGGATAATCAGCACCCGCAGCGTCACCCGGAAGCCCTTGCCGCGCGTGCGGTAGGATTTCATTTCGTTCATGCGCGGCGGGGCGGATGGAATCGTGTTCTCCTGCAGCATGGTGACAAGCGGGTCGTATCCGCGGGTGTCCTGCCAGATTTTCGGCTGGGGGACGACGTTGTCCGCCATCGCCGCGCTCTGCGCAGACGCATTGCGCTCGTCTTCGTGCCCGACCATGCGGACGCGCCCAGCGTGTGCATTCATCAGTGATTCGCGCGAGGAATGCATGTGGATGGTGGTCGCGCCGGAAGGGGCGGAGCGCATCGCGGCTTCTTCCTTCATCCGCTCCAGACGGCGTGCGCCGCGTACTTTGCGCTCTTTCAGCTCCGTCATGTTCGTGGCGAGTTCATCCCGTTGGTCGCTGGATTCGTCAACTGCGCCGTCCTCGTCAACGTGGATGTACTTCTTCGGTTCTTTGTCTTCCTTGCGGAACTGCTCCTGCCACGCGGGCGTTTCGGCGCTTTCCGGATTCAGCGGCGCGCCGCAGCGGATGCAGTTGGGCAGGGAAGCACGGTTCCATTGACCGCATTGGGGACACTTCATGGCGGAAACTCCTTCTTATGTCAAAACTTTGAGGGGTTAGAAATCAATCGGGTCGTCCTCGTCGTTGTCATCAATGACGAGCCAGCCGCTGGAGAGAAAGTTCGCCATGTCCTCGCGGCTCATCACCCAGTCCACTTCCTGCACCGCCATGCCCGCGTAGCTGATGGGGTGCACCGCGTCATCCTGCGGGATGCGCAGTTCCTCAATCACGCAGGTGCGCAGCTTCAGCGCCTGCTCCATGGCGGCAATCATGTCGTCGAGCGTCATGTTCGTCTGAAGATTGTTCTTCATGATGACGTCCACAAGGTCGCGCGCCTGATCGTAGGTAAAGGTGCGGCACTGGTCTGCCAAGGTGGACATGACCGTGCGGGCGCGCTGTGTGCGCATGAAATCGCCGCCGCCGCCCGCCTTGCGGATGCGCATGTAAATGACTGCCGCGCGCCCCGTGAAGCAGTAAGTGCCCGCCTGCGCCATCGTCGGCTCGGTCTGACCGGGGTCAAGTGGATAGCGCCGCAGATACGCCGCCTCCGACGCGTTGACTGTGATATCCACGCCGCCCAGATAATCAATAATGTTGGCAATCATCTGGAAATTCAGCAGAATGTACTTTTCAATTTTGATGCCCAGGTGCTGGCTGATAACCTTGCACAGCGCTTCCGGCCCGGAATTGCGCGCGATGTAGTTGATGCGCCCAATCACGCCGTCGGGGCGCTCCACCAGCGCGTCGCGGATAATCGACGTGAGCATGATGCGGTGCGTCACCGTGTCCAGTGTGACAATCACGATGCCGTCGGTGTTCACGAGTTTGTTTGTCCACTGGTCAGAGCAGAGCAGCAGATAGTGGTGCAGCCCTTCGCGTGGTTCGGGGATGCTGTCATAATCAATCGTCGGAATCGGCTTCGGGGTGTCCGCCAGCGCGGGCGCGGCCAGACAGGGGATGAGCAGACAGAGCGTCAGCAGCAGACTCATCAGGCGTTTCATCGTGATTCGCTCCTTTGTCAGTAGGTTTCGGCTGCAATGCAGCTTCTTCATTATAGCATTCCTTTGCGCGAAAAGGAAGGGACAAACCGCCCTCCCGCGGATTTTTACATTTTTCATTGCGCGCAGTGACGCGAAAAAAGCTTCCTGCCCGTCAGACAGAAAGCTTTTTCGGGATAAGCTGAACTCACAGCGCCTTTTTAATCAGGTCTTCCAGCGCCGCCTTCGGGTGATAGCCCACCAGCGTGTCCACCACCTGACCGTCCTTGAACAGAATCAGCGTCGGAATGCTCATCACGCCGAACTGCTGGGCGAGTTCGGGGCACTTGTCCACGTCCACCTTGCCGACGACGACGTCATCCGCGTGCGCAGCGGAAACTTCCTCCACCACCGGCGCGAGCATCCGGCACGGGCCGCACCACGTTGCCCAGAAGTCCACCAAAACGGGCTTGTCCTGCTTCACAAAAGAAGAAAATTCACTGCTCATAAGTTCCTTGGCCATAAAAACACATCCTCTCTCAATGGTAATGTCAGTTTTTGAGCGCGTCTGCGGCAGAAATCACGCGCAGCAGCTTTGGCGCATATTTTCCGGACTGACTGCGCTTCTTTTCCGTCGCCGTCAAGCCGATGAGCGCTGCTGCCAGCCCAATCACACCGCCGATGGCACTGCCCGCCGTCTCGCTCTGCGGCGCAACCAGCGCGCCCAGCAGCATACCGACGAACAGCCCCGCCAGCGGCAAAAGATACGCCAGCGCGGATGCTTTGACAACCGTCTGTTCGGGCAGTGACACCACTGCCACGTCGCCCACATGCCCTTCGCCCTTCACCAGCAGTACATGCTTCTTTTCACCGCCGATGCAGGCGTGGCATTTTTCGCAGTCGCCGGGGCGGCAGAAGGTGACTTCCAGCGTGTCGCCGGAAACCGCGGTAATCGTTCCTGTTCTTTCCATGAAGTTATCCCTCCTTGCAAGAGATGATTCATTATAGCACAGGAATGCGGCCGCGTCAATCCGCGCTTTCCTGACAAAGACAGTATACCCCGCTTTTTGCAAAGTGAAACCGGCTTTTTGCGAAATTCATTGCGCCGTCATGATGCGCACGCCTGATGCGGGAACGCCTGTATGCACCTGCACGAGTGTCAGCACCAGCGCGGTGTCCTGCTCCGTGATTTCCTGTTTTTCCGTCACGATGGTGACGCTCCCGTCCGTCACCACAGCGCAGCACGGCGCGAGCTCCGAGGTCAGCAACGCCCCTTCCAGCGCTAACTGCGCCTGATGCAGCGCAACGTAGGCTTGCAGTTCTTCCGCCGCGCTTTGCCGTGCAGCACGGTCGGTGTTTTCGCTGCTGATGAGGGTTTCCAGCGCCGTCATGTCGCGCTGATAGGCGCTGTCCCGGCTGATGCGGAACGCCTCCAAGGGCGATGCGCTTGATTCAGCGGATGTCATAGGCAGCGTCACACGCTGCGCCTGCGGGGATGACGGGCGCAGCAGAAGCGCCGCGGTGAGCGAAAGCGCCAGTGCCGCCATCAGCAGCCAGTTCTTTCGGCGGACAAGGAATGTCGGCAGGGATTGCAGCTTCATGGGGCGTTTCCTCCTTTTCGCGGATACACGGCGACGCGGCTGCTGTCCAGCCCAAGAAGCGTCGTCACGGCTTCCTGCAAGCGCAGGCGGACGGCAATGTCCTCCGCGCCGGACGCCACCACCACCGCGCCGCAGGGGTGACTGTCCTCTGTGTAGATGGTTACGCTGACACTGCCCGCCCCCGCGATTTCGGATAGCACGCGGGCAATACGGGTTTCCTCGTCGGGGCTGCTGCCGCTGATTGCACTCACGGACAGCGCCAGCACCACGCAAAGCGCGATTGCCGCATACAGCCAGCCGTCCCGCCGAAGCAGCTCCCGGAAGCAGGTCATGTTCATGGGGCGTCCTCCTGCGCGGATGGCTGGCGCGATAGGGCATCCACCGCATCAGCAAAGGAAAAATCAGCCGTTTCAGACAGGGGAGACGCGGCGGAAGCGCTGCTTTCCGGCTGCGAAAACCGTGTACACAGCGTTTGCAGCGCCGTCAGCCACGAGAGCAGCAGCAGCAGACTCGCCACCAGATGCACCGTGCTTTTCAGCCTCGTTTCCGGCAGCAGAGACAGCAGGAGCGAAGAGAGCAGCGACAGCACCGCAAACCCGGTCAGCGCTTCCATCGTCATTCACCTCGTTATCGCAGCATCATCGTGAACCCGCTGACGGCAATCAGCTGCGCAATCAGCATCAAATACATGGCAGCTGCGGATAATTGCAGCACGAACAGCAGCATCAGCACCTTCGCGAAATCGTGGATGCACCCGGCGAGCGAACCGTCGGATACCGGCTGCATCAGCGCGGACGCGAGCTTGTAGAGCATTGCGGCGGCCAGCGTCTGGCACAGCGGCAGCACCGCGCGGGACGCAATGACGATCAGCCCCGTCACGCCCAAGGCGCTTTGCACCAGCATCCCGGAGCCGACCAGCGTGTCCACCGTGTCCGCGAACAGCCCGCCGACGAACGGCACAAGGTTGTTCAGCGCGTATTTCGCCGTGCGGAGCGTCACACCGTCAATTGCCGCCGCCGTCACCGAGCGCGTCGTCAGCACGCCGATGAACACCGTGAACCCGATGCCCAGCGACCACACCGCGCATTGCTGCGTAAATTCCGCCAGCCGCTGCACGCGGATTCCATCGCCCAAATGGCAGAGCATACACAATACCCCCGATGCGACCGCCAGCGGCACGGTTATGCCGGAAATCAGGCTTGTCATCGCGCTTGCGGACGCCACCACCGCCGGCTGCATCAGCGCCGAACCCGCGCTCCCGCCGACTGCCGCCATCATCGTCAGCAGCATCGGCAGCAGCCCCTGCATCCCCGCGGAAATCTGCTGCACCGTCGTAACCGCCAGCGTGATGTGGTCACTCAAATCCTGCGTGAGAAAAACGCACACGAACAGCTGCACAACGATGCGTCCGCATTCGCTGCTTCTGCCGCTGAACTGCTTCAGCAGCGCCCAGAGCAGCGCGGGGGCAATCAGCCGCGTCAGCCGCCAGAGACTTTGCCGCACGGCAGAAAAGAACTGCCGCGAGAGCAAATCGGCGGTCTGCTGAAAGTCGATGGTCATTTCGCCGCGCGCAATGGCGGCCAGCGTCTGCCGGAAACCGCCGGTTTGCGCGAAGGGGTCGTCGTCGGAGAGGGCGGATTCCAGCGCGGCGCTGTCCAAGGCGGATACGATGGTGCTGATGCCGCTGGAAAGCGATTCCGATTCGCCTGATTCCGCCGATGCGCCTGCCGTCAAGACAGCGGCAAGGACACAAGCTGCGACAACAGCGCCTGCAAGACGGGCAATGCGCTGGAGAGCAGCAGCACCCGCCCGGCGAACTCCACTTTCAGCGCAAGGGCTTCCTCCTGCGCGTCCCGGCACGTCTGCGCCGCAAAGTCCAGCAGGAGCGACAGCCCGGCGATTTTGAGCAGCTGCTGCATGAAGCTGTCGTCCAGCCCGCTCATGGCGGATAAAGACGCAATCCCGCGCACCAGCGCCGAGAGCGCCGGAAGCGCCGCCAGCAGCACGATTGCGCCCGCGCCCAGCGATACGCCCCACCCGGCTTCCGGCCGCAGACGACGCAGAATCAGCGCCACCAATGCCGCGCAGACCGCAAAGCCCGCCAGTTTTCCCGCCGTCTCCATCCTGCGCCCTCATCCAAGCTGGAAAATCGTTCGCACGTTGGTGAACAATTGCGATAAAAGCGACACGACCATCAGCAGCACAATCGCCAGCCCGGCGACTGTCGCCAAATTCGCCAGTTCACTGCGCCCGGAGCTATTCAGCACCGACGCCACGACCGTCGTGAGGATGCCGACCCCGGCAATCTGAAAGAGCAGGTCAAGCTGCATGGAACTTTCCCCCTTACATCAGGATAAGCAATAGGCACAGCCCGCCAATCCAGCCCAGCGTCTGGTACAGCCGCGCGTCCTTGTCCGCCTTGCGTGCCGCTTTCTCGTGCATCAGCGCCACCTCCTGCCGCGCGTTTTCCACGGCGAGCAGTCGGCTTTCGAGGCTGCCGCGGCTGAGCAGGTGCATCATTCGGCTGATGATGTCCTTTTCGCTGATTGCCGGACACAGCCTGTCCGTCAGCGCGCCCGGCGAGGACAGCGGCGTACGTTCCAGCGTGTCCGCAAGCTGACGCAATAGCGTATCCGGCGGATGATTCCCATCTGCGCACAGGCGAAACGCTTCCGGCAGCGAGTACGCGCATGACGCCATCAGCAGGTGCAGGTGCTGGAGAATTTCGCCCCAGCGCGCCAGCCGCTGCGCCTCCTGCCGCAGGTGCGTGGACAGGTGCAGCCCCGCCAAGGTGGACAGCAGCGCCGCGCAAATCGGAAACAGCAGGCGCGTCATGACAAGGGAATCGGGCTGCCGCAGCGGTCGTGCAGCGCGGTGATTTTCCCGCCGCCCTCGCTGGAAAGCAGCACATACAGGTCGAAGCACCGCCGGGAGAACAGGGGCGATAATGCCGGGCGATTCGCCGTTTCCGCCAGCACCGTTCCGTGCACCGTCGCCAGCACCGACGCGCCGCACGCCCACGCGTCCATCACGCACGCCGCGTCCTCCGCGCCGGACAGTTCGTCCATAGCAATCACGTTTGGCGCCATTGAGCGGATTAACCATGGCACAGCTTCTGTTTTCGGCAGCCTGTCCAATACGTCGGTGGATGCGCCCACGTCCAATTGCGGCACACCGTCCACGCACGCCGCCAGCTCGCCGCGCTCGTCAATCAGCGCCGCTTGAACCGACATCGTATCCGCCATTTGCCGTGTCAGGTCACGCAGGAGCGTTGTCTTGCCGCTGCCGGGTGCGCCGATGATGAGCACCGACGGCGTTTTGCCCGGAAACAGGGCGGGGAAGCGGCTGATGAGACCATCGGCACAGCCGCGCCATTCGCCCGCAATGCGGATGCACACGGACGCAATGTCCCGCAGCGTGCTCTGCCCGTTTTTGCGCGTGATGTGCCCGCACAGCCCCATGCGGTGGCCGCCGCGCAGCGTCAGGTAGCCGCGCCGGGTTTCGTCTGCGCGCGCAAACAGGCTGTGCCCTGAAAGCGCCTCTGTCAGCGCCTCTACCTGCATTTGACCGGGAATCCAGTCGAGCTTCGCCGTCCGCGTCGCCGTTACGAACACGGCGGGGCGTTCGGCGCGGATGCGGATTTCGCGCAGTTCGCCCGGCAGCAGCATCGCCAATTCATCCCGGATGCACTCCGGAAAGCAGGGGGAGAGAAAATCGCGTGTTTCATCCCAATTCATGGTATCCCTCCTATTCAAACAGCGTCAGCCCTAATTTCTGGTACAGCGCCCAATCTACCAGCCCGTTCGCTGAAAGCCTGAATGTTTCGCGCGCTTTATCCACCGCGCGCTGCGTTGCTGCGCCGAAAATGCCATCCGGTGTTCCGAAATAGAAGCCCAGTGCGCGGAGCTTCCGCTGCACGGCGCGAACCATGCTGGAGCGGTCGCCGTTTTTCAGCGTCCGCAGACTGCCGCCCAGTTCGCCGTACGCGCCGCATTCAATGACGACGACCGTTCCGTTGGGTACGCGCGCATAGAGGGCTTCCGCGTCGGCGACGCGCATTCGGATGCACCCGTGGCTGGCGTTCGTGCCGATGGACTCCGGGCGGTTCGTGCCGTGAATGCCATAGTCGCCCCACGGGACGTTCAAGCCCAGAAAGCAGGTGCCGAAACCGCCCATCTCGCCCGAAAAGCGCCGGTTGATGCGGAACACGCCCAGCGGCGTCGGCGTATCCCGCGCGCCGGTGGCAATCGGGTATCGCGCGGCGATTTCACTTCCGCAGAACAGCGTCAGCATCTTCTGCTCCACATCAACGTGGATGGCGCAGGCGGTGGAGGCACTCTGCACGCGCCCGGCAAAGAGCGGAAAAATCAGAATAATCAGCAGCATCAGCAGCGAAAGGCGTCTGCGCAAGGGTGAACAGCCTCCTTCCGGGCGCATCTGCGCTTGCAGAAAGAGCATATGGAGCGCAGTGGACAGATAGAACGCAAAGTTTTTACGCAAAAATGATGAATAACTGCTTGATTTTAACACATCACATGCGTTATAATGGAGATAAAGACAGGGAGGTCTGTCTGGACAATACGATTAGGAGGAAAACCGAATGAAGAAGTTTCTTGCGGTCCTGCTGATGCTCGCCATGCTGCTGTGCGGCGCTGCTTTCGCGGAAGACACAGCCCCCGCGCTGACCAAGGACGTTGTGGTGCTCTTTACCAGTGACGTCCACTGCGGCATTGACCAAGGCTGGGGCTACGCGGGTGTGGCGAATATGCGCAACAGCCTGCAGGCAGACAACCATGTGGTGCTTGTCGATGATGGCGACGCGATTCAGGGCGAAACCATCGGCACACTGACCAAGGGAAGCGCCATCATTGAGCTGATGAACGCGGTCGGCTACGACATCGCCATCCCCGGCAATCATGAATTTGATTACGGCATGGAGAACTTCCTCGAACTGACCAAGCAGGCGAATTTCCCCTACATCTCCGCAAACTTCACCTGCCGCGATGAGTTGGTTTTCGCGCCCTACGTCATCAAGGAATTTGACGGCGTGAAAATCGCCTTTGTCGGCATGACTACCCCGAACACGATTACCTCCTCCACGCCCGTCTACTTCCAAGACGAGGAAGGCAACTTCATCTACGGCTTCATGCAGGATGAAACGGGCGATAAGCTCTACGCGGCGGTGCAGTCCGCGGTGGATGCGGCGCGCGCGGAAGGCGCAGCGTACGTCGTTGCCATGGGGCATATGGGCATTGAGGAAAGCTGCTCGCCCTACATGAGCACCGAGGTCATCACGCATACCACGGGTATTGATGCGTTCCTTGACGGCCACGCGCACGAGACGATGGCTTGCAACGAAGTTAAGAATGCTGAGGGCAAGACGGTGCTGCGCGCGGCTTGCGGCACGAAGCTGTCCTCCGTCGGCTATCTGCGCATTGCCAAGGATGGCAAGCTGACGACGGGCCTGTACACTTGGACGGTGGACATTGCCGCGCCGAAGCTGCTGAATCTGACGGGCGACGCGGCGGACGCAGTGGCGGCGCAGGTCGCCAAGCTCGACGAAATCCGTCAAACCGTCGTTGCAACCTCTCAGGTGCCGCTCTACGTCAATGACCCCGTCGCGGTGACGGCGGAAGGCACGCCCGTCCGCATCATCCGCAACGCCGAAACGAATCTGGGCGACCTGTGCGCTGATGCGTACCGCGCGCTGTCCAACGCGGACATTGCGTTCGTCAACGGCGGCGGCATCCGCAAGCAGATTGAAGCGGGCGACATCACGCTTGACGACATTTACAGCGTCCATCCCTTCGGCAACACCATGTGCGTCATCCGCGTGACGGGTCAGCAGGTGCTGGACGCGCTGGAATGGGGCGCGCGCGCTGTGCCGAGCGAAAACGGCGGCTTCCTGCAGGTCTCCGGTCTGACTTACGAGATTCACACGGGCGTCGCGTCCTCTGCTGAAAAGGACGAGAACGGCATGTTCACGCGCGTTTCGGGTGAATACCGCGTCAAGAACGTGATGGTCGGCGGTCAGCCCCTTGAACTGGACAAGACCTACACGCTGGCATCCCACAATTACATGCTGCTTGGCCATGGCGACGGCTACACCATGTTCGACGGCTGCGAAGTGCTGGGCGAGGACATGATGGTTGACAATCAGGTGCTGATTACCTACATCACGACCACCCTCGGCGGCGTGGTGGGCGAACAGTACGCCAACCCCTACGGCGACGGCCGCATTGTGGCGGTGGAATAATCAACATTTCCGGCTGGTGATTTCTGCGTTTGCAGGGGTCATCAGCCCCTTTTTTTGTGTCCGGCAATTGTTTTCCCACTGTTTTTTGCTTGACAAGTGCCGGAAAAGATGGTATGATAACCGCAATTCAACAGAGACGCAAGTCTCCACAAGGCTATGAAGAGCAGCAGTAGCCGGGAAGTCGCTTTTGCAGAGAGCCGCGAACAGGTGCGAGTGCGGCAGGCGGACACCGGGGAAGAAACAGCTCAGAGCCGCCGCCCGAAAAGCGTTTGCTTAGTAGGCACGGACGGGGGAAGCCCGTGACAGCTTCGCGCAATCGTCATTTACGACCGTTGCGATAGAGATGCTCCGGCGCGCGCCGGGGAAAATTGGGTGGTACCGCGAGAAGTCTTTCGCCCCATGTGTTGGGGTTGAAAGGCGTTTTTTTATACCGCAAAAAAGCAAGGAGGATGACCATGAAGCGGACACATTACTGCGGCGCAATCCGCAAAGAGCATATGGGACAGACGGCGACGCTGTGCGGCTGGGTGCAGAATCGGCGCGATATGGGCGGCGTGATTTTTCTGGATGTGAAGGATCGCGAGGGCGTGGCGCAGGTCGTCTGCAATATGCAGTACCTGCCGCCGGAGGACTTCCACCATGCGGAAACGCTGCATATGCAGAGCGTGATTCAGGTGGAGGGCGAAATCCGTCACCGCGACGAAGAAACGTATAACCCGCGTCTGGCGACGGGCGAGGTGGAGCTGCTGGCAAAGCGCCTTGTTGTCCTCAGCGAAGCGCAGCCCCTGCCGTACTCGATGGACGAGGATGCGAAGGTGCGCGAGGAACTGCGCCTCAAGTACCGCTATCTGGATTTGCGGCGTCCGCAATTGCAGAAGGCACTCCGCTTCCGGCATCAGGTGCAGATGGCGGCGGAAAAGTACCTGAACGGCGACGGCTTCACCTGCATCGAGACGCCGATGCTCTGCAAATCCACCCCAGAAGGCGCACGCGATTATCTCGTGCCCAGCCGCGTGCATCCCGGCAAGTTCTACGCCCTGCCGCAGTCGCCGCAGATTTTCAAGCAGATGCTGATGGTTGGCGGCATGGACAAGTACTATCAGGTCGCCCGCTGCTTCCGCGACGAGGATCTCCGCGCCGACCGTCAGCCGGAGTTCACGCAGGTCGATATGGAGATGTCGTTTGTAGAGCAGGAGGATATCCTCCAGCACTTGGAGCGCCTGTTTAAGAGCATCTTCCGTGACGTGATGGGACGCGAAATCGGCTATGATTTCCCGCGCCTGACGTGGCAGGAGTCCATGGATCGCTACGGCTGCGACAAGCCGGACTTGCGCTTCGGCATGGAGATCCGCGACGTGACGGACTTGGCGGCGGAATGCTCCTTTTCCGTTTTCCGGCGCGTGGCGGACGAGGGCGGCAAGGTGCGCGCGCTCAATTGCAAGGGCTGCGCGGAGAAATTCACCCGCACAACCATCGAAACGCTGACCGACCACGCGCTGGGTTACGGCGCGAAGGGCATGGCGTGGATTCTCATTCACGACAGCGGCGAGGTCAACTCCATTTTGCAAAAGTACTTCACCAAGGCGCAGTGGCAGGCGCTGCTGACCGCGCTGGACGCCCAAAATGGCGATTTCATCCTCTTCTGCGCCGATAAGTTCCAAACCGTCTGCCGAACGCTGTGCGGCTTGCGCCTCGAAGTCGGTGATATGCTGGGCTTGCGCGACAAGCAGGATTACCGCTTCTGCTTCGTCACCGACTTCCCGGAATTCGAGTGGTCGGACGAGGAGCAGCGCTATATGGCGATGCACCACCCCTTCACCATGCCGTACGAGGAGGATTTGCCCTACCTGATGACCGATCCCGCGCGGGTGCGCTCACAGGCGTATGACGTGGTGCTGAACGGCATTGAGCTGGGTTCCGGCTCGATTCGTATCCACCGCCCGGACGTGCAGGCGCTGATGTTCCGCGCCTTGGGCTTCACCGAGGAAACAGCCCGCGCCCGCTTCGGCTTCATGATTGATGCCTTCAAGTACGGTACGCCGCCGCACGGGGGATTCGCTTTCGGGCTTGACCGCCTTGTGATGCAGTTGCTTGGCGCGGATTCCCTGCGTGACGTGATTGCCTTCCCGAAAGTGCGTGACGCATCCGATTTGATGACGAGCGCGCCGGATTTTGTCGATGCTGAGCAGCTGGAAGTGCTGCAATTGGGCGTTTCGACGGCGGCGGAGGCAGAGAAGCATCCGCAGAAAAAGCGCCCGACGATGGCGATTAAGACCGTCGCGGAGCTGGCGAAGCTGTCCCTGACGGCAGAAGAAGAAGTGACAATGGGCGAGGAGCTGAACACAATTCTTGGCTTTGCCGAAGCCTTGCAGGAAGTGGACACGACCGACGTTCCGCAGACGGCGCACGTCATTCCAACGGAAAACGTGCTGCGCGAGGACATTCCGGCAGCGCCCTTTGACCGCGATTTGCTGCTCTCCAACGCGCCGACGCACACAGAAGACTGCGTGAATGTGCCACAGACATTCGATTAAGGGAGGAATCAGGCATGAAAATTACCCGAATGACGCTGCTGGAGCTGTCCGATGCCATGCAGCGCGGCGATTTGACCTCCCGCGAGGTCACGCAGGCGTATCTCGACCGCATCCATCAGGTGGAGGGCAAGGTGCAGGCGTATATCAGCCTGAACGAGGAAGAAGCGCTCCGTCAGGCGGATGAATGCGACAAGAAGCGGCAGCAGGGCGAAAAGGTGTCGCCGCTTTGCGGCATTCCCGTCGCCGTGAAGGACAACATCTGCGTCAAGGGCGGCAAAACCACCTGCGCATCCAAAATGCTGGCGGATTTCGTATCGCCGTACTCCGCCACGGTCTGGGAGAAATTGCAGGCGGCGGGCTGCGTCCTGCTCGGCAAGACAAATCTGGATGAATTTGCCATGGGTTCCTCCACCGAAAACAGCGCGTTTCACCCCACGCATAACCCGCGTGATTTGTCGCGCGTGCCGGGCGGGTCGTCCGGCGGCTCGGCAGCGTGCGTCGCGGCGGATGAAGCCCCCTTTTCTCTCGGCAGCGACACCGGCGGCTCCATTCGCCAGCCTGCGGCGTTCTGCGGCGTTGTTGGCATGAAGCCGACGTATGGCATGGTCAGCCGCTATGGGTTGGTCGCGTTTGCCTCGTCGCTGGATCAAATCGGCCCGATGACGAAGACTGTGGCGGACAACGCGCTCGTGCTGGACGCGATTGCCGGCTACGATTGCCGCGACACGACCTCCATCAAACGCGGCTATACGCCCATGAACCGTGAGATGAAAGCAGGCGTGAAGGGCCTGCGCATTGGTCTGCCGAAGGAAATGTTCGGCGAGGGCTTGTCCGCTGATGTCCGAAAAGCCGTCATGAACGCTGCCAAAACGCTCGAACGCCTTGGCGCGACGGTGAAGGAAGTCAGCATTCCGTCGCTGAAAGTCGCGCTTCCGGCGTATTACGTCCTGTCCTCGGCGGAAGCCAGCTCGAACCTTGCGCGTTTTGACGGTGTTCGCTATGGACATCGTGCGGCAGAATACGCGGATTTGGAGGAATTGTACCTGAAGAGCCGCAGCGAGGGCTTCGGCGCGGAGGTCAAGCGGCGGATTCTGCTGGGCACTTACACGCTGTCCGCTGGGTACTTCGATGCGTACTACAAGAAGGCGCTGCAAGTGCGAACGCTCGTCATCCGCGAACTGAACGCGGTGCTGAAAGACGTTGACTGCCTGCTTTCGCCCGTCGCGCCGACGACTGCCTACAAAATTGGCGAAAAGACGATGTCGCCGCTGGAAATGTACCTCGGCGATATTGATACCGTCCCGGTGAATATCGCGGGCATTCCGGGCTTGTCGCTGCCTTGCGGGCTTGACCGCGCGGGGCTGCCCGTCGGCGTGCAGCTGATGGGCGCGACCTTCTCCGAACCGCTGCTCTACCGAGTCGGCTATGCGCTGGAAGAGGCGCTGGGCGAAATCTGCAAGGAGGCGACGCTGTAATGGCTTGGAAGATGATGGACGGATATGAAATGGTCATCGGCTTGGAGGTTCATGTGGAGCTGAAAACGAAGACCAAAATCTTCTGCGCCTGTCCGACGACCTTCGGCGCAGCGCCGAACACGCAGTGCTGCCCGGTCTGTATGGGCTTTCCGGGCACGCTGCCGGTGCTCAATCGGCAGGTGGTGCATTACGCGGTGCTGGCGGGGCTGGCGACGGGCTGCACGATTGCGCGTTACTCCAAGCAGGATAGAAAGAATTATTTCTATCCCGACCTGCCCAAAGCGTACCAAATCAGCCAGTATGACCTGCCGCTGTGCGTCGGCGGGCACTTGATGGTGGAGACGGAAGCGGGCGAGAAGCGCATTGGCATCACGCGCATCCACATCGAGGAGGACGCGGGCAAGCTCGTGCATGACCCGGAGAAGGGGACGCTCATCGACTGTAACCGCTGCGGCGTTCCGCTGATTGAAATCGTGTCTGAGCCGGATATTCGCACGCCGCAGGAGGCTGTCGCGTACCTGCACAAGCTGAAGGCGGTCATCGAGTACACGGGCGTGAGTGACTGCCGGATGCAGGAGGGTTCGCTCCGCTGTGACGTGAACTTATCCATCCACAAAAAGGATGAACCGTTCGGCACGCGCACGGAAATGAAAAACCTGAACTCGTTCACGTCCGTTCAGCGCGCGATTGAGGAGGAATACCGCCGGCAGGTGGAGGCAGTCAAGAAGGGCGAAGCGATTGTGCAGGAGACGCGCCGCTTCGACCAGACCACGGGCAAAACGTCCTCCATGCGCCGCAAGGAGAACGCCAACGACTACCGCTATTTCCCCGACCCGGACTTAGCGCCCATTGTGCTGAGCGACGAAGTCATTGCCGGGTGGCGCAAGGAACTGCCACAGCTGCCGGATGTGCGCAAGGCGGCGTACATGGCGGATTACGGGCTGACGGCGTACGCGGCGGAGCAGCTGGTCTCCAGCAAATATCTGGCGGACTACTTTGAAACGGCGGCGCAGTCCACCGCGGCGGTCAAAATGCTGGCGAACCTGATGATCAGCGAAGTGTTCCGCCTGCTGGATGGCGAGGATGCGAAAATCCCGCTGAACCCGGCGGCCTTGGCGAAGATTGCGGACATGACGGAGCAGAGCCTTATCAGCGTCGGTACAGCGAAAAAGACGATAGACGCGCTCTGGGACACGCCCGAAGACCCGGAGGAATACGTCACCCGCATGGGACTGATGCAAATCAGCGATGAAGCGGTGTTGGCAGAGTACGTCCGCAAAGCCATCGACACGCACCCGGAGATGGTCGCGGGCTACCGCAAGGGAAAGCTGACGCTGAAAAACGCGCTGATGGGCGTGGCAATGGGGCTTTCCAGCGGCAAGGCGAACCCGGTGGTGCTGCAAAAGCTGATGGACGCGGCGCTGGACGCATAATGGCAGGAAGAAATTACGCAATTCATGTCAATCGAAAAGGTGCGCGCAGCATTTGCCGCGCAGGGGATTGCCGACCGCATCCGCGAACTCGATGAATCCAGCGCAACGGTTGCTTTGGCGGCGCAGGCGCTGGGCGGTGAGCCGGGGCGCATCGCGAAAACGCTCTCGTTTCAGGGCAAGGAGCAGCCGATTCTGGTTGTTGCGGCGGGGGACGGCAAAATCGACAATCACCGCTTCAAGGAGCGCTTCGGCGTGAAGGCGAAAATGCTCGCATCGGAGGAAGTGCCGGAGAAAATTGGCCATGCCGTCGGCGGCGTCTGCCCGTTCGCAGACGCGCCCCCGAGCTGCTCTTCCCCCAAGATTCTGTGAAGAACCAAAATTCGCGGAGCATCTTGGCGCATTTTCATCTGGAAATAGTATAATACTATTTCCAAATAGCCTTGCACCATTGAAGAAGATATGGTAGAATAAGATAT